>ENA-ORPH01000267-ORPH01000267.1-human-gut-metagenome-genome-assembly--contig:-NODE-267-length-58962-cov-17.197735_pt1 | contig 58962 bp, 50 predicted proteins | sample MGYA00242142_ERZ509074 | MGnify/ENA primary metagenome ERZ509074 (study PRJEB26280, sample SAMEA2338724) | human gut metagenome | biome: human gut; feature: human-associated habitat; material: faeces...
CTCAGCAGAGTTTTTAAAAGTAGTGACACAGACATTCAAATATAAAATAGAATGTGCCAAAAGGGACGGGGAATTTTGGCACATATTAAAATTTTTTTAAGTTAAATCCAAATTTCGACAAATTAATTAAAATAAGTATGATATAAATTATTAAGATTTATATCATATTTTTTAATTTTAATTCTAAGGAGGCAAAATTCTTATGCCTAGATTTCCAAGAAACTATTTAAAAACATCTTTTTTTCATGTTATGTCACAAGGAATAAATAAAAATTTTATATTTGAAGATTCAATAGATATAAAATTTTATATAAAAAACATGTATGAAATAAAAGACAAGTACAATGTAAAAATCATTGCATATTGCATAATGAATAACCATGTACATATGTTATTAGAAACAGCAAGTGTAGAAAATTTAAGTAGATATATGCATTGCTTAAACACTAGATTTGGTCAGTATTATAACAAAAAATATAAAAGGGTAGGGTATGTGTTCCGTGACAGATATAAAGCAGAGGGAATATATAGTGAAAAACAATTATACAACTGTGTCAAATACATTCATGACAACCCAGTAAAAGCAGAAATATGTAAAAAACCAGAAGAATATGAATTTTCAAATTACAAAAAAATAGATTTTATAGATGATGGAGAATATGTTTTTATAGATGTGGAAGAAGATAAAGAAATTTTATGCGAAAAACTAGTAAAAGAGTTTTTAAAGAAGAAAAAAATAAAAATGGAAGAAGTAAGAGAAAATAAAGTAGAGCTTAAAAAGTTAACAGAAATATTAAAGAAGCATAATATTGCATTTAGAACAATCTCAAAAACTATTAATATAAATAGAGAAAAACTTAGAAGAGAATATAATAAAGAATAAAAGTGTGCCAAAATTCCCCGTCCCCTTTGGCACCCTTTGGCATAAAAATAAGAGAGTTTAAAAACTCTCTTATTTGGTCGAGGTGACTACCTCTCCGTAACACATATCTATTGCAATTACTGTATTTCTTAATATCAAATTCATTCTTGAAATTTGACCTTGAAATTTTTATTATTTTTTATCTATTCAAATTAGCTTTACATCTCACTTATTCCATCTGTTACATAATTAATATATTTTTCTTTCTCTTTTCTTTGGTAAAAATTAAATACTTTACCATATTCATTAATGGTAGTCTGAATATCATGATGTCCCATTAATGTTTGAAGTACAGGAAGAGAAATTCCTGCTTCAATACATCTTGTTGCAAATGTATGTCTTAATCTATGAGAACTAAATTGTTTCCAATAGCTTAATCCTATTTCTTTTGCAACTCTTTTTAAATAACTATTTACACTACTTTCTAAAATAAGTGAGCCGTTATCTTGACAGAATAATAGTTTTTCTTTGTTATTTTCGTTTGTTTCTGCAATGCTAATTGCTTCAACAACATTGTTTTTAAAAGCATTATTAATCTGAACAAGTCTAGCACCATCTTTTGTTTGAGATAAGGCAGAATCATGTATGTAAGGTTTATGATTTTCATCATGTGTTAATATTTTACTAACTCGAATTGTATCACTTTTTATATCAATATCTGATATATCTAGTGCTAATGTTTCTCCTAATCTCATTCCAGTGTACAATTCAATTAAGACAAGATTTCTATATGGATGAGTATCATTCATTAAGTATTCTTTAAATCTTTTCTCTTCATCAAATGTCATTGGATTAACTTGTTTTGTAGCAATTTTACTTTGAGTTTTTTCGATTTTGTTAAATCCTCTAAAAAAGTTCTTTTTAATATAATCATTTTCTTCAGCATAATCATATATTCTTGCAAGCATACCATAATCTTTTTTGATTATAGAATTAGATTTATCTCTTTCATCTTCCAAGAAATCTTCAATTTGCTCTCTTTTTACTTTTTCAATAGGAATATTAGAAAAATCATAATTTGAGATTCTTTTCAATGTACTCATATTTGTTCTATATGCGTTTGTTCCAATTTTACCTCTAGACTTTTTTATTTCTTCCATTTGACAGCCTAAAGAATATATAGTAACCATAGTTTTTTGCAAAATATTTTTAGGAAGACCATTTCTTTTTACATTATCTTTAAATTGATAAAGTTTGTATAATGCCTCATCTTCAGTTTTTCCAGTAAAAGTTTTCTTAATTTCTTTTCCTGTTTGTGGACTTCTTCCTAAGTTTAATATTGCTTTTGAGCAAGATGAAATATAGTAAATATCACATTCTGTTGCATTTGAACAATTTTTACATATAGAACATTTGGTAAGTTTTTTTCTATTGCTACAAATTGACCTATCTTTACAATTCTTACAAGTTGGACAGATAGGCAAGGTGTTTACCTTTTTCTTTGTTTTTATTGTATATGTTCCAACTGTAATTCCTTTTGAGTGTTGCATTTAGTACCTCCTTATTTTAGGAAGAAACTACCCTGCTTTACTCTTGTACCTATAAAATTTTTAATGTATAATCTATGTAGCACAGGGTGTTCCTGTAAATAGTTATTTTTTGAAGATTTATTTGTCCGTTAGAATAGATCTTCATTTTTATTTCCAACAACATGTTTTTCACTTAAAAATCGTTCCAAACAATCTGCTTTTACCCAAAAGGCTCGTCCAATTTTTATGCTTGGAAAATCTTCAGAATTGAATAATTCTAAACATTTAGTGTTTCCTAAATGAAGAAGTTTTCTCACATCTTCTGGCGAATACATAACTATATTATCAAGTTTTTCCATAATCGCACCTCCTCAACTTAAAATTTATTTTGTTATTGTTCTTTACAAGATATTTAAGTTAATTGAGTGTGATTAGTTCACCCTTCATTTGAAAATTTAACATAATATCCTGGTAAAGTCAATGGTCTTTTTGAAAATTAAAATTATTTAATTTTTTCTATATAGAACAGCACTAAAAATCTCAAAAAGTGGACATCTATTTTAAAAATTTTTTATTTTCTTCATAAATTAATAGCACTTTAAATTAACAAAAACGGGACATATAATTTAAAAAAATTTTTTATTGGGATTATAAATAATAAAATAAAAGTAATTTTTAATACATAAATTTAATTTTTACATGCTAATAAAAAAATTATTAGATACAAATATTTTAAAATAAACTATACTTATATTTGAAAATATAATTACATTTTGGGTACATTAATAACCTTTTTAGAACATTAATTTGTACTTTTTAAAGTACATTTAAATAATTAAAAAACTAATTTTCTGTCCTAGCAAGCACTGAATTCGTTCACACGAAATTCTTCTTGATGGGATAAAATCCCAAAACCCTTTCTAATATTTTGAGAAAAATATTTAATAGAAATAAAATTAAAAACATTGTTATATTTCCTTTTAAATTTTAGAAAAATGTGATATAGTAGTTTTGAAATTTTGGAGGTAATAATGAAAATAGTAAAACCTTTTGTAAAATGGGCTGGTGGAAAAAATAGTTTAATACCACAAATAACAAAATATTATCCATTTGAATTAAAAAATGGTTTTATTGAAAGGTATATTGAACCTTTTGTGGGTGGTGGTGCTGTTTTGATAGACATTTTACAGAAATATGAAATAAAAGAAGCATATGCTTTTGATATAAATATAGATTTAATTAATTGTTATAATGTAATAAAAAATAATGTTGAAAAATTAATAAACGAATTAGATAAAAAAGAAAAAAACTTTATAGCTTTAAATGATGAGGAAAGGCAAAATTATTTTTATGACATCAGAGCAGAATATAATTCTTACAAGCTAAATGATAAATTAGATGTAAAACGAGCTTCTGAATTTATTTTCTTAAATAGAACTTGTTTTAATGGATTATATAGAGTTAATAAAGATGGAAAATTTAATGTACCTTGTGGTAAATATAAAAATCCAACAATATGTGATTCTAATAATCTAAGGAATTTATCAGAACTCATTAAAAATGTTATTTTTGAATATGGTGATTATAGAAAAAGTGAAAAATATGTAAATAATAATACATTTGTATACTTTGATCCACCTTATAGACCTTTATCAGCTACATCTGGATTTACATCTTATACTAAAGAAGATTTTAATGATGACAATCAAAAGGAATTGGCCCAATATTATAATAAATTAAGTTTAAAAAATGCAAAATTGATGTTAAGCAATTCAAATCCAAAGAATGTTAATGAAAATGATAATTTTTTTGAAGACATATATAAAGGCTTCTACATAAATGAAGTTTCTGCTAAAAGAATGATAAATTCAAATGCAAAAGGTCGTGGAGAAATTTCAGAATTGTTAATAACAAATTACGAGGAGCAATTAAAATGGAATTATCAAATAAATTCTACTTTAGAGAGGGTAGCTTTAAGTTAATAAATGATGATACCTTTAATGCATTAAAAAATTTCGAAGAAAAAACCTTTGACATGATATTTGCTGATCCACCTTATTTTTTATCAGATAATGGTATAACTTGTAGCGGTGGTAAAATGGTCAGTGTCAACAAAGGATTTTGGGATAAGTCTTTATCAGTTAAAGAAAAACATGAATTTAATAAGAAATGGATTAAAGAATGTTATAGAGTTTTAAAAGATAATGGAACAATATGGATTAGTGGAACATTGCATAATATTTATTCAATAGGTATGGCTCTTGAAGAAGAAGGATTTAAAATAATCAATAATATAACTTGGCAAAAGACTAATCCACCACCAAATCTAGCTTGTAAAACTTTTACACATTCAACAGAAACTATTATTTGGGCAAGAAAAGATTTAAAGAAATGTAAATATACTTTTAATTACGATTTGATGAAGAAATTAAATGATAATAAGCAAATGAAAGATGTTTGGACCACTTCTTTGACTAAAACATCTGAAAAGAAACAAGGAAAACATCCTACACAAAAGCCTTTAGAAATATTAGATAGAATTATATTAGCTTCAACAAAAGAAAATGATTTAATTTTAGACCCATTTTGTGGTAGTAGTACAACAGGAATTGCAGCAATAAAGTTGAATAGAAGATACATAGGAATAGACAATGAAAAAGAGTATTTAGATTTATCTATTAGAAGATATCAAGAAATAAAGGAGAAGTAGTTATGAAAAGAGACTTTGCGCAATGGCTATTAACTTTTACAGATAGCATAGCGGATTATAAATATTACATAGATTTTGAAACTATATATAGAAATGCTGAAGAACATAAAATTGAATTAAATATGCTAAATTCCTTGATTGGTAGTAAAAATATAGAAAAAGATTTTGTAGATTTAATAAACAAATATCCTGAAATATTAAAATGCATTCCAATTTTATTAGCAGTAAGACAATATGAAATAATTGTTTTAGATGATGAAGGTAACAAATTTGAATACAATTTCAAAAAAATGAATTACAGCATAGAACAATATAAAGTATTTATGAGGGAAACAGGATTATTTGATTTAATTCAAAATCATCTAGTAAATAACTTATATGATTATGTTTTAGGTGTAGAATCTGGATTAAATTCAAATGCAAGAAAAAATCGTGGTGGACATCTAATGGAAGATGTTGTAGAAAGATTTATTCAAAAAGCTGGATTTAAGAAGAATGAAACATATTTTAAAGAAATGTATTTACAAGAAATAGAAGAAAAATGGAAACTAGATATGTCATTTATTAGTAATCAAAATCAAGCGACTAAAAGATTTGATTTTGTTGTAAAAACTGATAATTGCATATATGGAATTGAAACGAATTTTTATGCAGCAGGTGGTTCAAAACTTAACGAAACAGCAAGAAGTTACAAAATGATTGCTGAAGAAGCTGAGAAAGTTGTTGGTTTCGAATTTGTATGGTTTACAGATGGAATGGGATGGATTTCAGCTAGAAACAATCTAAAAGAAACTTTTGATAAGATGGAAAATATTTATAATATTGCAGATATGAAAAGTGGGATAATGAAAGAAATATTTAAATAATTCAAATTTGAGATATACATAAGAAAAGCAAAGTAATAATGTGATTTTAGTTGCAGAATTATTTTGCTTTTTTAATAGTATAAGATAATATTTTAAGATAGTAGTAAGAATAGGAGGATGTAAAAATGCAAATAGATGGAACTGTCATTAAAGAAATTTCAAAAATTTTAAAAACGCCATATATATTAATAACGCTTGCATTAGCAAGTGGGTTGATACTTTTTCTTCCCAATAGCATTATTTCTAGAATGTATATGATAGATTTTAGAGATAAATTTGGATTTGTTTTGGGTTTATTATTCTGGTTCAGTATTACCTTATTAATGGTTATGATTGGAGCTAACATATATAAAAAATATGAAAATAAACGCATTAATAAAAAAGTACAAGAGAGTATTACTAAATTTTTAAAAAATATGAGAAACAAAGCAGAAATAGAAGTTATTACTGAATTACTAAAAGAAGATGACTATACTTTGGAATTACCTATTAATAGTGGAATAATTATTAAATTGCAACATTATTGTATTATAGCTCCTGCAGGAAATAATCATTTTGTTGAAATGAATAATCCATGTATTCCTTATTTTGTACAACCAGGCGTATTCAAAGCGATAGAATCAAATGAAGAACTTCAAAGAAAGTTCAAATATCATTGTTAAATACATTTTAAAGTAATAAATATCTAAAAAGCAAAGTAATTTTGTAGTTAAAACATATATTATTTTGCTTTTTTGATATAAAGAAACAAATTTCGACAAATTGTGCAACAAAAATATTTTAAAATAATATTGGAGGGATATATATGTTTAATAGTGAAGATTTTGAAAATATTAATTATATTCAATTTGATAAAGATTTTAATATAAATTTAGATAATAAATCGAAAATTATATTCGGATATAATGGAATTGGAAAAAGTTCAATATACAAATATCTAAAAAGAAAATATCAAGATTATGATTTTTTAGATTATGAAGATACTAAAGAAAGTTTTTTGAAAAATAAAAAAGAAGTTGTTATTGGTGCTAGAATAAATACTATAACCAAGTTAAAAAATGAAATAGAACAACTAAAACAAAACAATGAAGTTGAAGCAATGTTAAAAAAATATGATTATAATAGTCAAGCAAAATCAAGAAATGTAAGTAATGAATTAGCTATCATTCAAAAAACAAAAGAAATAGTGGAAATAGCTATAGAAAAAGAAAAAATAAATAATGCTAATAGTATATTATATGAAGAAATTAAAAAAGATTTTTTTGATAACTATGTAGCTATTCAAAAAATAGCTGATTTTAATGATGAGATAGAAGCATTAAAAAATGTATACATGAACAAAGCATATCAGGCTTTGATTAATTCAATAGATGATAATGAAACAACATGTCCAGCTTGTAATACTGGAGGAATACATAATCTTAAAGAAAGATTTCAACAAAAGAAAAAGATTTTTGAAGAAAGTAAAAAAAGTCTATTTGGAAAATTTAAATTTATTAATGATATAGATACAGAGGAACAAATAAATAATTTGATTCAGCTAGCTAAAAATTTAAATGGAAAAGAAGTCGCAGAACTTATAATTTGTGATGTTAATAATGACAAAAGAACAAAAATAATTGAGAATTTAAAACAAATAAAACAAAAAAATGAAGAAATTTTAAAATTACAAGAAAAATTACAAGAATACTATAACAATATAAAAAAGGAAGAAAAAGATATAAAATTATACTTTGAAAATAGATTTGATATAGATAAACTTGACTTCAATGATAATGAAAACAAAATCGTTATTACGTTTAAAAGAAATGTTGATACTTATAGTGAAGGAGAAATACATTTAATAATATTATTATTTAAATTATATGAGTTTAAGATTAATGATAATAGTATATTGATAATAGATGACCCTTTAACTAGCTATGATTTAATAAATCAATATAAAACATTATTTGAAATTGTAAATACAGCTAGTGAAGAAAAGAAAATATTGATATTCACTCATAATATTGAAATGATTAATATCATAAATAGTCAAGATAGTAGAACTTTTCAATATCAATATATAGAAAAATACCTTTCAAAATTATATTTAAAGGATATTGATATAAACTCTACTGGAAGTATATTAAGTTTAAATAATCTATTAAATTTAGATAAAAATAAGTACTTAAAACTATTAATAGAAAGAGAAAATGAAGGAAAGGAAGAATATCATAAAGTATTTCATTATGATTGTACATATACACTTCAAGATAGCGAATTTAGTGGATTAACAAATGAATATTTTGTAAGTCTTATAGATGATTTTAATCCAGATAATATTAAAAATGCTAATTTTTCAGAAAATGCATTTAATAAAATAATATATATGTGTGCAATAAGAGTATGGATCGAAGAAAAGTTTTATATGGCAATTAAAGATAATGAAGAAATATTAAAAAGAATTGAAGGACAACAATTTTCAAAAAAAATTAATATATTATTACCGAGAAATCAAAATAGTTTATTAATTAAACATTATCCTGATATAACAAGAGCTTTCTTGATGAGCAAAAAAGTAATGTTAAATCAAAACGAACACTATCAAAGTCAAATAATACCTTTTAATTATGCATTAAATATATCATTAGATGAATTAGTAAGCGAAATTAAGGAAATAAAAGAAAGATTTGAAACAAAAGCCGAGAGTTAACTCGGCTTTTAACATTAGTAATTAATAATTGGATTACTTTAAACACCCACCAACCAGTTTCACACCATCACAAAAACCATTTCTATAATACTTCTCATTCCAATAACAAATATAATCCATAAAATTATCATCAAGCATATTAAGTTGTTTTTGGACATAATTTCTATTCTGTTTAGGAATATTATTTAAAATTCTTTTAGAAATTTCATCAAAATAAACCCAATGTTTTTTATCTTCTGGGCAAGTTAAAGAAGAAATTTCATCTTCTCTAAACAACAACCAATCTTTCAAAATATCATTATTAACTTCTCTTAAATTACTCATAACAAATCCTCCTAAAATTAAACATAAATTAATTCATTTAAAACAATTTCTTCAGCTTTATTTTTAATATTATTCATTAATCCAACCCACTCGAGAGGATTTGTATTTTTTAAATCTTCAGATATATTTTCATTTTCTTTAAATTGATTTATTAATAATTTAACTTTTTCTTTAGCTTGTAAATCTATTTCAACAATATGTTTTCTTAAAATACATTTGACTTTCATTAATTCAAATTCACTTTTTTTATAATTTTTCAAATAATCTAATCTTAAATATCCGTATTTTCCTAATTGGTAGTCTTTATATTCGTCATTTTCTAAAACTAAATTTGGAATAAAATAATTTCCATTTCTACGATAAGTTAATTTTAAATTTTTCATAATCAAATCCTCCTAAATTTAATTTGCATATAATTTCGACCAATCCATATCAGAATAATCTCGACCTTCATAATTATAAAATGTGTTATATTTATTCTTTGTATTAAATCTATTATTCTTATTTGTGTCTGATTTTCTAACCTCAGGACAATTGGAAAACGGACTTCCTGAAGTTTGATTTTCAGACTTCACATTTATAAAATTTTCATGTATTTCTGATATAGTTTTTCCTACATAAATTCTATTAGGTTTATTATTTCCTTGTCTTTTTTCTCTAATTAAATTAGCTTTATTTAATTGTTTGAATGCAGAACTAATACAGGCCTTTCCAACATGTAATTTTTCTTCTAAATCCATTCTCGTAAAAATAACATACATATTTCCATCATCATCGTAATAATGTTTTTTACTTTTTGGAATTTTATTTGTTAATTCCTGAGTATATGTAAGTGATAATCTATCACATAATAATGAATATAATAGAATTGCTGTAGGAGATAAATCTTTATAAATCTCATTATTGCAAAGTTCTTTGTTTACTCGAAAAAATTCTACTTTTCGATAGTCTTCTTTAATTTTATGGGGTACAAAAGTTAACATTGAAGTTCCTCCTAATCCAGATGGGATAAGAGATTGCTATTCTTGAAATTTTCTTGAAATTTTTTTGAGATAAAAAATAATTCTTGAAATTTATTTTTGAAATTTTTTCGGTATTTTTAAGAATTTTATAGAATTTGATAAAATTAAAGACACATGCTGTAATCTTACAAACATGTGTCTTTTCACATTTTAGACTTTTTTGAAATTTTCTAGAATTTCTTAAAAAATCCTTTAAAATGGTCGAGGTGACAGGGATCGAACCTGCGACCTCATGGTCCCAAACCACGCGCGCTACCAACTGCGCTACACCTCGATATATAAGCTACTTATATAATATAGCACAAAAGAAAACGTTTGGCAATACTTAAATTAAAAAAAGTTAAAATAAATAAAAATAGAAATGGTAATATATAAGTACCATTTCTATTTTTAACAAGTCGATTCCCATTTTTTAAACAGTGCTATTTACTTAGCGGAAACCACCGCCGCCTCCACCACCGCCGAAGGAACCACCACCGCCTCCACCGGATGAGAATCCGCCTCCACCAGACGAATAGCTTTCTGCACGAGCTTTAGCAGAATTTGCTTCTGCTATACCATGACTTGCACACATGTTGATAAAAATAATATTATCATATGAATTGTAACAAGATTGTTCAATTACTTCTGGATATAAATCTTTAAATTGTTTAGCAACTTTTTTTGCAATTCCAAGCATTTGAGCATATATCAAATATTCTTCAAATAAATGGACCTCAATGGCCTCCCTATCTTTTATGAGAGTATAATCATTTAAATATTGTTTTAATCCCATAAGTTGTATAACTTGTTCTTTTAACTCAGATGTTGCATTATATTCCTTACGTGTAAAAAACTTAAAAGATTTTACAGTTTCTACAGAAATAAGTCCATCGTTAATACATTTTTGCTGCTCTTTATCTATTATTTTATCAAATAAATTAAGAATTGTAGAGTAATTATTTTGACACCAACGTTCAAATTCTTTATTTTCTAAAATACCATCTTTACTAGCTTTGTACATTATATTAAACATTTGTTGTTCATATTGATTAGTAAATAAATTATCAGCAGTTTTATTAAAAACTATAACAGAATTATCTTTTTTTAATATAAGGCCGGTTTCTTTTGGCTCTATGCGAACTAAATCATCTTTTAGCCATTTCAAAATAAATGCACCTAATATATCTGTTTTGTTTTTGAAAAGCTTGTATTTGCTAGCAATATAATAAGCTCTAAGTAAATCACCCTTGCAAGGAATGTCTCTAAAATAAGGAATACTTTTCTTCTCATCTTTTGATAATTTGAAATTATACCTAGGAGTTTCACAATAAATAGCAATGACCGCGACTATACAAATAATACCTATAACGACTCCTACTAAAATTGGCAAAATAAAATCAAAAAAATAACTTGTAGATGAGCTAACATATGCCGTACTTCCTTCTTGTGCCATATTATAGTAATATTGGAAGTCATTATCTAAAGTATTTGAAGTGTTAAATGTACCTAAAGGAAACTTAACCAGTATAGTCATATATTCATCTTCTTGTAGAACTCCATCTGACTGCATCTCAATATATCCATCATACACATAAGCAGTACCACCATAATTACCATATCCCCAAACATCAACAGTATTAGGAATGTTAAAATCTGTATGTATCTTTATATATGCCTTACCAATTTCATTAGAAAAATTATGAGGGATTAAGGTCCAATAAATCATTTGAGAATCTGTTAAAGAAGAAACAAAATTTGTAATTTCATAATTAACAGTATATGTATGCTTGCCATATTTGCTTATTCCCCAACATAATTCAACACCATCTTCAATATAGTTGATTCCACATTTATAAGCTTTTTCAGAAAAACTAGCAGAAGTATGCCAAGAACTTAAAACGCTATAAGAAGTGGAACTTTCGCTAACAGAAAAATTTTGTATTTCTGACTCACCTAAATTATAATAAGGATGATATACTTCTGTTCCTTGGTTAGCATCGCAATTCCATACCTCCGTAACTTTTGCATTTCCATTTTTATCTACATAAATATCCATCGAAATAGATTTAATAGAATTTGCTTCAACAGAATGTCCAAAGCAACTAATTGCAAAAATAAATATTAATAATAGAAAAAACTTTACTATTTTTTTCATAAGAGCCTCCTTATATATCATTATTTCATAATATAAAAAAATAATCAATAAAAAAGAATATAAAACTATTGAAAAAAGCAAGAAATAAAAGTATAATAAACAATATAGTTAAACTATATTGTTTTCTTCACTTATTTATGATATACTAAATAAAGTTTAAATTTTATGCACCAGTAGCTTAGCTGGATAGAGCACTCGGCTACGAACCGAGAGGTCGGGGATTCGAATTCCTCCTGGTGCACCAAAATACACTTAGCAATAGGTGTATTTTTTTATTGCACAGGGAAAATCTTTGTCTCCATTGAGAATTAACAGCATACAAAATTTAACAAAATAAATTATATGATATTTATTGACTTTATTCGACCCTTGATATATCATAATAAATGAAAGAACTTAGTCAAAAGAGGGGAACATATGAAAAAAATTTTAAAAGCTTTATTAATAATATTGATAATAATAGTTGTAATATTAGCCGTAATTGGAATATACGTAGTAAATAAACTAAATAAAGTAAACCGCGTAGTAATAAAACCAGGAGAAGTACAAGTAACCGAAGGTGTAGAGGAAAATTTAGCAGAATATAGAAATATTGCTTTATTTGGCATAGATACCACAGGAACATATGAAGGAAGTCGCTCGGATTGTATAATAATAGCAAGTATAAATCAAAAAACGAAAGAAATTAAATTAGTATCGGTATATAGAGACACATATTTGGAGATTCCAAATTATGGGCTAGATAAAGTAAACCATGCATATGCCTACGGAGGGCCAGCTTTATCTATGAGCACACTAAACACTAACTTAGACTTAAACATAACAGAGTTTGCAACAGTAAACTTTACCTCAACACAAGAAATAATAGATGCAATAGGTGGAATAGAAATGACAGTAACAGGTGCAGAAGCAACACAAATTCCAGGAATAGTAGAAGGCGGAACATATGAACTAACAGGAGCCCAAGCACTTGCTTATGCCAGAATAAGAAAAATAGATAGTGACTATGCAAGAACAGAAAGAATGAGAAAGGTACTTATAGCTGTATTTGAAAAAGCAAAAACAATGAGCATAATGGAACTAAATAAATTAGCAGACAAACTATTACCACATATATATACAAACATAGAAACAAAAGAAATACTTTCATTAATACCAACAGTAGCTTCATACAAAATAGTAGAAAGTAAAGGATGGCCATATAAAACACAAGGAATAACATTAAACGGAGTATGGTATGGACCACCAATAACATTAGAACAAAATGTAGTAGAATTACACAAAGAATTATTTGGAGAGGAAGATTACAAAGTAACAGACAAAATAAAAGAAATAAGCGAAAAGATTATTCAAAAAACGGGGTATAGATAAAAAGTAATAGTAGGGGGAAAATAACAAATGATATCTGATGTAGAAGAAATAACAGGTATAAGAGAACTAAAAAAATTTAGTAAAACGAATAAAAATATATATTTAATGACTAAACGCATATTAGATTTAATTTTATCTAGTATCTGTATTATTTTTCTATCTCCAATATTTATAATAACTGCAATAGCAATAAAACTAGATGATAAAGGCTCTGTGATATATAAACAATTAAGAATGGGAAAAGATTTAAAACCATTTTATATATATAAATTTAGAACAATGACAGAAAATAGAAAAGAGCTACAAAGTAATTTATCACACGAAAACATGGTAACGAGGGTAGGTAAAATATTAAGAGCAACAAGTATTGATGAATTACCACAGCTATTTAACATATTGAAGGGTGAGATGACCTTTATCGGACCAAGACCATGGATATTAGAGTATTATGAGTGGTTTACACCAGAACAAAAAAGAAGATGCGAGGTAAAGCCAGGAATATCAGGACTAGCACAAGTAAAAGGAAGAAATGGAATTAGTATATTTAAAAAAATAGAATATGATATAGAATATGTGGACAATATCAGCTTGAAAGCAGACATAAAAATATTTTTTGAATCAATAATAGCAGTCTTCAAAAAAACGAATGCAGAAATAACGGAAGTAGGGATAAAAGAAGAAATAAACCAATTAAAAGAACAATTTGATAATACATATTTAAAAATTTCGTAAGATGAGAGGAAAAAAAATGAAAAAAGTACTATTTACAGCAACAGTAGATTCACACATACTACAATTTCATATTCCGTTCTTAAAATTGTTTAAAGAAAATGGGTATGAAGTTCACGTCGCTACAAATGGAAATGAAACAATACCATATTGTGATGTTAAACATGTTGTGTCATTTGAGCGTAGCCCAATAAAAATAAATAACTTAAAAGCTATTAAGCAATTAAGAAAAATTATAAATAAAGAAAAATTTGATATGATACATTGCCACACGCCAATGGGAAGCGTAGTAACAAGAATTGCAGCAAAAAAAGCAAGAAAAAATGGTACAAGAGTTATATATACAGCACATGGCTTTCATTTCTATAAAGGAGCACCAATATTAAATTGGATAGTTTTTTATCCTGTTGAAAAATGGTTGGCCAAATATACGGATACTTTAATTACAATAAACAAAGAAGATTATGACCTAGCAAAGAAAAAGTTTAGTAAAAGATGTAAAGATATAGAGTATGTACCAGGGGTAGGAATAGACGAGAATAAATTTAATTTTGAGATGACAGAAGAGGAAAAATTAGAATTAAGAAAATCTTTAGGAATAAATAAAGATGACTTTGTAATGATATATCCAGCTGAATTATCTAACAGAAAAAGGCAAATATGGTTGATAGATACTGTAGCAGATTTATTAAAAGGACATAAAGAAATTCATCTGTTATTACCTGGCAAAGATTCATTAAAAGGAAAATGTCAGGAACTAGCTAATAAATTAGGAGTTAATAATCAAATACACTTTTTGGGATATAGAAAAGATATACCTAGATTGTTAAAAATATCTAATTTAGCAATTTCTTCTGCTATGCAAGAAGGTTTGCCAGTAAATATTATGGAAGCAATGTATGTTGGACTGCCAATAGTAGCAAGTGATTGCAGAGGAAATAGAGATTTGGTTAAGAATAATGTTAATGGTTTTCTAATTCAATTAAATAATGCAAGGTCTTTTGCTGATTCGGTAAAAAATATTAGGGAAAATAATAAAGAAAGTGTAAAATTTTCAATAGAATCTAAAAAAAGCATAAAAGATTATTTATTAAAAATTATTATGGAAAAAATGAAACAAATTTATAAAATTAACAAATAAACATGAGAAAAGTTGAAATATTAATACATTATAATACTAAATAATATATTGAAAAAATTTAGTTCATATATGTAATTGCTAAAATAATATAAGAATTAACAATAGACAACATGATATTGATTAATATTTTGGAGGAAATAAAGTGGATAAAGTAAAAATTAGTATAATAGTACCAGTATATAATGTAGAAAAATACCTTGAAGAATGTGTCGAAAGCATACTAAATCAAACATTCCAAAATTTTGAGCTTATTTTAATAGATGATGGTTCTACAGATACTAGTGGGAAAAAATGTGACAGATTAGCGACTGAACATTCAAAAATAAAGGTTATACATAAAAAAAATGGGGGTTTGTCGAGTGCTAGAAACTGTGGCATAGAAATAGCAATAGGAGAATATTTAATGTTTATAGATAGCGATGATTTCTTGCTTAACAATAAATGTTTAATGAAAATTAGCCAATACCTAAATGATTGTGATGTTTTACAATATAAAATGAAGTATTTTTACGAAAAACATAACAAATATATAGAGCTTAAAGATATATATGATATAACCAAATTAGACAAATATTCAGATAAAATCAACAAGCTTGTATGTGATGGTTGCTTATCAATATCAGCATGCGACAAAATTGTGTTAAGAAAATTTATACTAGAAAACAAATTATTTTTTGAAGAGGGCTTAATTTCAGAAGATGTACATTGGTCGTTGGAATTATATACAAAAGAACCAAAAATAAAAATAATAAATGTTCCAATATATAGTTATAGACAACAACGAAAAGATTCTATAACAAGTGACCAAAATAATGCCAAACGTATAGAAAGCCAAATTAGGATTATAGAATATTGGTACAACTACAATTATAGAAATGAAGAACTAAGAAATGCATATTATAATTACTTAGCATATTTATATCTTATTCTAGTAACCTCATATAGCAAAAATTATGATTCGAAAATGTATAATGCAAAAATTAAAGAATATAAGCTATTATTAAATTATGATCAGCACTATAAAGTACAAAAAGCAAAGAAATTAATGAGAATTATAGGGTATACACTGACTATTAAAATTCTAATAGTATATAAAAAGTTGTCTAAAAAAGGTATTATTAAAATATAAAATATTAAAGATAAAAAACAATAAGGAGAGTGCATGATTTGAATATAAAGATTATAACACTTCACAGAGTATTTAATTATGGGTCTGTATTACAAACATATGCAACAGAAAAAATGTTTGAAAAGCATGGGCATAAAGTCGAAATTATTGATTATATAACAGAAATAAGAACTTTGAAAAAACAATTTAAAATTACCCCACCAACGTTAAGACAAGATATGCTTCATAGAAGCATATATTTCTTCTGTAAATATTTTTCATTGATTTTAAAAAAGAGAACTTTTTGGCGATTTTTGAAAAAGAATGTAAACTTAACTAGACGCAAATATATTACTTACAACGATTTAGTAGAGAATCCACCTATTGCAGACGTTTATATTACTGGTAGCGATCAAGTCTGGAATAGTAAATATAATAATGGCATTGATAGAGGATTTTATTTAGATTTTACTGACTCTCCTAATAAATTTGCTTTTGCAGCAAGTTTTGGAATGGAGCAAATACCCGAAAATGAACTAGAAGAAACAAAAAGATTATTGAAAAAGTACAAAAGCATTACAGTTAGAGAAGATGAGGCAAATGTATTATTAGACAAGATGAAGATTGATAATCATTTTGTGATAATTGATCCAACTCTCCAGTTACGTAAGAACGATTGGCTAAAGTTGGCTTCAAAAAGGTTGATAAAAGAAAAATATGTGTTATTAATGCTATTATATAATGAAGATAATAATGCGACTGAATATGCAAGAAAAATTGCAGATAAAATGAATGCAAAGCTAGTTAAAATTTCTTGGGAGATGAAAAAGCCTGATAAGGTAGATATTTTATTTACACATAGAAATCCTAAAGATTTTCTATCTTTATTTAATTATGCAGAATTTATTGTTACAAATTCATTTCATGGACTAGCATTTTCAATAAATTTTAATAAAGAATTTATTGTTGTTAAAAGAAACGAATTCAATTCAAGAATTGATAGTTTATTAAGATTAACAAAAAGTGAAAGTAGACAATTTGATAAAAATCACTTTTCTATTGATATATTAGATAAAAAGATAGATTATAAAAGCATTAATCAAATTTTAGAAAAAGAAAGAAAAAAAGCAGATAAATTCATTGAAAAAATAGGTGAATATTATGAAAAAAATTAAAATTTTACATTTGGTTCCTGGGTTGGATGCAGGAGGAATATCAGTCTTATTATTAAATTATTATAAAAAAATGGATAGAAATAAAATTCAATTTGACTTTGCAATATTTCACGAGAGATTAGGCATGACTGGAAAAGAGTTTGAAAAAATGGGATCTAAAATTTATATTTTGCCACAAAAGAAAGTTGATTTCAAAGGATATATAGGAACATTAAGAAAAATTTTAGAAGAAAACAATTATGAAATTGTGCATGCTCATCAAAATTACCAATCTTTTATTCCTCTAAAAATAGCAAAAGATATGGGAGTAAGAGTAAGGATTGCACATTCTCATACTACTTTAGCAATGCCGGGAATAAAACAAAAGATATACTATATGATTGGAAAAATAGGAAATAAAATATATGCAACAGATAAATTTGCCTGTGGTATAGAAGCGGGAAAATTTTTATATGGTAACAAAGAATATAGAAAAGGTAATGTTTTTATTTTAAATAATGCAATAGATATAAAAAAATATGTATACAATGAGAACACGAGACAAAAAAAGAGAGAGGAGCTTGGAATCGAGGACAGTTTTGTTATAGGGAATATAGGAAGGCTATCTGCTGAAAAAAACCAGAAGTTTGCGATTGATGTATTAGCAGAATTATGTAAAGTAGAGCCAACAGCTAAGCTATTAATTGTAGGAAATGGAGAGCTAGAAAAAGACTTAAAAGAATATGCTAAACAATCAGGAGTTATAGAAAAAACAATTTTTTTAGGAAGAAGGTCGGATGTTTGTGAATTGTTACAAGCATTTGATGTATTTATTCTCCCTTCATTAATAGAAGGTCTACCAATAGTTGGCGTTGAAGCAATTTCTGCAAGTATACCATGTCTATTTGCAGATTGCATAACCAAAGAACTAAAATTAAGAGAGAATATTGAATATATAAAAGGTTATAATCCAAAAGAATGGTGCAGCAAAATTCTATTTTATCAAAACTTTATCAGAAAAGAAAATTCTAAAGATGTTATGATGAGATTATATGATATAAATACAAATGCACGAAATTTAGAAGATAAATATATAGAGATACTTCAGGAAAGGAATGGCGAGAATGATAATAAATAAAATCAGTTCTAAACTTTACTATGTAGATTGCGTTCTTATATTATATATGTTTTTATCAAATATGACAAGTACTTATGGAGTATACTTGCCATTCCATAAATACAATATTGTTTTAATTTTTGCAATAACTATGTTAGGAATTATAAATCAAATTATCTTAAAAAAAATAAAGATGAATTCATTTATATTAACTTGTTTATTTCTCTTAATATTAATTTCTATTACTTCATTTGTATTCATAATAAATAAAAATTGGAGTTTTGAGTACGCATTTTTGCAATTTATTAGTTCAATATTGTGGATCTTGATACTGATTTTTGCATATTCAGTTTCAACTTATGATCCGGATGTAATAAATCACATAAAAAATATGGTGTTTATTTTGCCAATTTATCTGATTGCATATATCAAGATAAAAATATTTAGTAACAATACAGGAATTTCACAGATAAGTGGGGTTTACTATTTAATGTTTATGTTGCCATTAATCTTTTTGAACAAAAATAACTATATTAAAATCGTAGGAATTTCAATTATTATTTACACGCTTGTTTTATCTCAAAAAAGGACAGGACTTTTAGCAATGACTGCATTTTTGTTATCATATTATATATTTTATTATAGAATGAAAAGTGAAGATATAAAAGGCTCACTAAGAAGAATTTTGATTTTTACCATTGCAATTGTTGCGATAGTAGGACTTTTATATTTAGCATCAAAGGATTTGAATATAGAGATATTAAACAAAATGAAGAGGATAAAGAGTGATGAAGGGTCAGGAAGAATAGATATATGGATGAAAGTCATAGAATCCATAAAAAATACTGAAATCAATAAATTAATATTTGGCAACGGATTTAATGCAGTGTATTATAATTTAGGTATGAATTTAAGTGCTCATAATGACTTTTTAGAAATTATATATGACTATGGTATTCTAGGAATATTTTTGTATATCTTAATGCTCGGGCAGTTATCAAAAAGAGGATTTCAGCTACTAAAAGAAAAGAACTACTTAGCACCATCTTTCTTAGCATCAATAGTATTCATATTAGTTTTTTCTATTTCAAGTCACGCGGTTATTTATCCAACATATTTTTTGGTTTTTTGCCTATTCTGGGGATACTGCATTAGTATTAATAATAAAGAAGGTAGGAAAGATGAAAAAAATAAGCTTGATTGTACCAGTATATAATTTAGAAAAATATTTAAATGAGTGTTATAAAAGCATTAGTCAGCAAACATATACAAATTGGGAGTTAATATTTATAGATGATGGATCAACAGATAGAAGTTTAGCAATATGTAAAGAAATAGCAAAAAAAGATTCAAGGGTTCATGTTATACATTCAACTAATTATGGAGTTTCACATGCTAGAAATATTGGCATTGAGGCTTCGAATGGTGAATATATAATGTTTATTGATGGAGATGATATTATTGAAAAAAATACTTTAGAAAGATTAACTTCTGCAATCGAGACTTATGAAGCGGATATGTGTTTAGCTCGATATTATTATAAAGACAATGAAAAAACAAGAACAACAGGGATTGAATTTGAAACATTAGATACAAAACAAATTATGCACTACCATCTTAAATTCGAATTTCTATCATCATTATGTTTTGGAATTTATAATAGTAAAATCATAAAAAGAAATAAATTAGATGAAGAAGTGAAAAATTATGAAGATTGGGAATATATGACCAATATCATCAATAACTCGAAAAAAATAATATGCATTAATGGAGCATTTTATCATTATATTACACGTATAGGTAGTGCAAGTAAGTCAAAAGTAAATGATAACAAAATGACGGCTTTTATAGCAGCAAAAAAAGTAAAAAGCCTATTGAAGGAAATGGACGAATATAAAAATGAGCTAGAAGTAATTGATGTACTAGTTTTATTAAGAATAATGGTTATTTATTCAATTTATGGAGTAGAGAGTAAAGAATATAAAAACATTTTAAAAAATATTGCTAGAACTAATTTTAACAAAAGTATAAAATCTAAAATACTCAATAAAAAACAAAAACTCTATATTATTTTAATTAGTATTAATCCAATAATTTATAGATTGATGTACAGAGTAAAGAATAGGAGGAAACTCTATGAAAAATGAAAAAGCAAGAATTTTAACTTTTCATTTCGTATCAAATTACGGGGCAGTATTACAAACGCTTGCCCTTTCGAAAGTCCTAGAGAGATATTATACATCAGTAGAAGTACTAAATTACCGCCCAAAATATATGTTAAACGAAGAAAAAAATATAAATACAAATTCAGTTAAGGCAACAATAGACTCTATTTATTCAATGCACAGTTTTAAATCAAGAAAAAAATTTTTTGAAAATTTTAGGAAAAAGTATTTGAGAGAAACGAAAGAATACCTATCAAACGAAGAAATAGACAATTTAGAGGAATATGATTTATATGTAGGTAGTGACCAAGTATGGAATTTAGACATTATAGGAGAAGATAATACATATTTTGCAGAGTTTATAAATACAAAACCACAAAATACATTTGCATATGCTGCAAGTATTGGGACATCGAATCTTACAAACGAAAAAAAAGAGAAAATATCAAAACTCATTTCTAATTTTGATAATATTTCTTTAAGGGAAGAGAGCGCAGCAAAATTATTAGGAGAATGTAATACTAAGGAGCTTCCTGTGGTCTTAGATCCGACTTTACTACTATCTAAAGACGAATGGAAGGAAATATTTAAAATTAATCAAAATTTAAATAAAAAGTATATATTTTTATATTCGTTAACGGCGAATCCGGAAACGTTAAAATATGCACAATTTATATCAGAAGAATTGAAATTACCTATTATTGAAGTTTCTGGAAAGCGAAAAACATTAAAAAGATTTGTTAAGCACAAAATTTTTTATGATGCCAGTCCGGATTTGTTTGTAGAATTGCTGGCTAATTCGGAAATAGTTATAACAGACTCTTTTCATGCTACTACGTTTTCGATAATTTTTGAAAAAAATTTTATTACAACGATTCATAAAACAAGAGGTGACAGAATCAAGGACTTATTGACAAAAGTGAACTTATTAGAACATTATACTAATGAAATAGACAGAACACTTATACATGAAATAGTTGATTATAAAAAAATTAAAGAAAAAATGCTAAAATATAGACAGGAATCTATAAATTATATAGAAAGATGCATAAATATGAAGAAAGGATAAATAAATGGAAAGAGTATATGAAGCAGAAGAAAAATGTTGTGGCTGTGGGTTATGTATGGCTGTGTGCCCCAATAAAGCTATTGAGATGAAAGCAGATACAAAAGGTTTTTATTATCCTCATATAGATAAAAAAAAATGTATTAATTGTGGAATATGCAAAAAGACGTGTTTAAAAATAGGAAAAGCATATACTGAAAGAAAACACACATATGCAATAAAAAATAAAAGTTTAGCAGAGAGAAAATCAAGTTCATCTGGGGGATTTTTTATTGAACTGGCAAAATATGTAATAAATAACGATGGGATTGTTTATGGAGTAGCTTTTGATAAATTATTTAAAGTAAAGCATATTTTAGCAGAAGATAAAGCAACATTAGAGAATATAAAAGGCTCAAAATACGTCCAAAGCTCAGCTTTTGAAAGATTTAGTGAGATAAAAGAAAATCTAGACAAGGGCAAAATTGTACTGTTTTCAGGTACACCATGCCAGATATCAGGTTTAGGGAAATATTTGAAAAATGAATATAATAATTTACTAACATGCGAAAATATATGCCATGGTGTAGGAAGTCCAAAAATATTTGAAGAATATATAAAAGATAAAAAATATGATGTGTTAGCAGAGAAAATAAGCTTTAGATATAAAAATACAAATGGAGATCATAATCTAAGTATTGATTTAAAAAATGGTAAAAAAATAATAAAACTACCATATAACGACGAATATTATAAAATGTTTACTGATGACTTATGCATAAGACCATCATGTTTTGAGTGTCAGTTTGCCAATTTAGAAAGAAGGGCAGACTTTACTATAGGAGACTTTTGGGGAGTAGAAAATGTGATTCCAAATTTCAAAGATAATAATGGGGTTTCCATTGTAATATTAAATTCTGAAAAATCTAAAGTTATCTTTGAAAAAATAAAAAATAATTTTATATTAAAAGAAGTGGAATTGAAAAATAGTTTACAACCAAATTTGGAACAACCAACAATAAAACCTAATAATTATGATGAATATTGGAGTGACTATATAGCCAGAGGATATAGATATATAGCAAAAAAATATGGAAGATTATCCAGAATAGATTCATTAAAGAGAAAAACGAGAAGGATATTAAGGAAAATAAAGTATGGATAGAGAAAAAAGTTTATTAAAGAACACACTAATTATAACTATTGGAAGAATTTGTACGCAAATGATAACATTTTTTTTGTTACCATTATATACAACTTTGCTCTCAACAGAAGAGTATGGAATTGTAGATTTATTAAATACATTTGTCTCATTACTTTTACCGATTATTACTCTTCAAGTTGAGCAAGCAGTTTATAGAGAACTAATAGAAGAAAGAAAAAATGAAAATAAGAAACGAGAAATTATTTCTAATAGTTTTTTTACTGTAACTATCCAAATAATAATATATTTAATCATATTTATGTTAATATCACCAATAATAAATAATAAATATAAATATTTCTTAGCAACAAATGTTGTAGCACATATATTTTCATCACTATTTATGCAGATAGCAAGGGGATTGGGAGAAAATAAAAAATATGCTATTGCTAGCTTCCTTAGTGCACTATTTACTACAGTGTTTAATATAATATTTATAGCAAAATTAAATTTGGGTGCACAAGGAATGTTATTAGGAATTGTATTAGGACAAATATTATGTGCGACATATTCCTTTATTACTCTAAAGTTATATAAATATATTGAATTTAAACAATGTAATAAAAATGTCATAAAAAGAATGTGGAGATATTCAGCTCCACTAATTCCAAATGCAATATCATGGTGGGTGTTTAATGCTTCGGATAGAGTAATAGTCTCTGCCATTCTAGGCGTATCATTTAATGGATTATTGTCGGCAGCAACTAAATTTTCCACAGTGTATATTACAATGTATAATATTTTTAATATTAGCTGGACAGAGTCAATATCTTTACATATAAATGATGTGGATATTAAAGATTATTTTAAAAAGATGTTTAATATTGTGTTAAGTTTATTTACAGCAATAGCGGTGGGAATGATTGCTGTAATGCCATTTGTATATCCTTTAATGATAAATCAAAAATTTAATGGCGGATATTGCATAGTCCCAATTTTAATAATTGCATCGCTTTTTAATGTAATGGTAGGATTAATTAGTGTTATATATGTAGCTAAAAGAAATACAAGAGCTATTGCAAATACATCGTTAATTTCAGCTATAATTAATATTGTAGTGCATTTAATATTAATAAAATATATAGGACTATATGCGGCAGCAGTTTCAACATTTATTGCTTTCTTTGCTATGAGTGTCTATAGGTTATATGATATTAAAAAGCAATATTTTAAAATACAAGTTGAAAGAAAACTTGTATTCTCAGGACTGATATCTTTGATTATTGTGTGTATTACATACTATATAAATAATTTATATTTAAATATAATATCTTTTATATATGCGGTAGTTTTTGCAATTATATTAAATAGGAAGTCAATACAAAATATAACAAGTTTATTGAAAAATAAAATAGAAAAAATTAGTAAATAATAAAGGGTGTTAATAAATGGAAAAAAAACATATTTCTTTAGATGAAAAAAGATGCTGTGGATGTGGAGCTTGTGTAAGTATATGCCCTGTAAATGCAATTGAAATGAGAACAAGTTCTAAAGGATTCATGTATCCGCAGATTAAACTTGAAAAGTGTATTAATTGTGGAAAATGTAAAAATATTTGTAACTATGGAGAGACTGTAAAAACAAGAGAGAATCTTGATTCATATGTTGCAATTTCAAAAAGCAATGAGTTGTTGAAGAAATCTTCAAGTGGTGGAGTATTTGCTTCAATTGCAAGAGCGTTTATAGAAAATGGAGGAATTGTCTATGGTGCATCAATGAATTATGAAAAAGGAAAATTAAACATCAAGCATATAGGAATTGAAAATTTAAATCAGCTATATAAAATACAGGGTTCAAAATATGTTCAAAGCTTTACCATAGATACTTATAAAATAATAAAAGAACAACTAAAGCAAAATAAATTAGTTTTATTTTCTGGAACACCATGTCAAATAAATGGATTAAAACAATTCTTAAATAAAGAGTATAAGAACTTATATACAATAGATATAATTTGTCATGGAGTTCCAAGCCAGAAGATGTTTAATGATTATATATCAACTATTGAAAAAAAGAAAAAAATTAAAATTTATAATGTGATATTTAGAGATAAAGAAAAAGGCTGGGGGCTTAATGGATATATAGAATATAAACAAAAAGATAAAAAAAATAAAAGAATGAAACTTTATAAGAACGAATCATCATATTATTATCTATTTCTTAAAGGATTAATATATAGAGAAAGCTGTTATAATTGCCCATATGCTTCAGAGAAAAGACCTGGGGATATCACAATTGGAGACTACTGGGGGATTGAAAAGGAACACCCAGAGATACTAGAAAAAATTGATAAAAAGAAGGGGATATCTTGTTTAATAGTAAATAAAGTAAGTGGAAAAATGCTTCTTGAACAATATGGAAAATATTTAAATTTATATACTACAACATTCGAAAAAATCAAAAGAAATAATGGACAGCTTATAAAACCAGTACAAAAAAATAATATGTGTATAGAGGTAATGCAACAATACGAAGAATATGGATATATAGGAGTAGAAAAAATTTTTAAAAAAATGATGGGGTTAAATATATATAAAAATCATATAATAAATCCGATTAAGACACTTTTAAAAAGAATTTTATAGTTAATAAAACTTGGAGGTGCACTTCATTTTGTGACAAAATGTCACTTTTGGGACATACCTTTAAACTAGTTTTGTGTTTTCTAATGGTAACAACAATACAAAATTTAACAGATAAGAAACCTATTTACTATAATTTGACCGATACCGTTACATTGATATTCTGGCTTAACACAGATGTCTGATAATATACAAACTACTGAATAATCGCCAACTACTCTTCCCATTCCTGCGAGTTTTCCATCTATTAAAACCTTAATCATATACATAGTATTATTTAATGCTTTCTCCACTTGCGATCTTGTATAAGTATTCCATCCTACCGATTCGACCATTTCAAGAAATTCATCAATATTTATATTATATTCTATTTGTATGTCAGTCAATCAATTGTTTTAGATAGATATTTCTAATACCTCTTTTAAATGTTTTCGTATTTTTGTGTTCAAAATTGTCTTTAATGAAATTAGTTATAGAATAAATATTATCAGGATGAATTGTACTTGCTGCATATTTATAACCTAAGCAGGAACAATATTTATCAAGTTTACTTAACATTTGGTATTGTAACCCATGACCAACATATTTGGGATTTACAAACATAGGTCCATACTCTGCAACTTCTTTATAATCTAAAGTAAGTTCCAATTTTAATAAAGACTTTTCATCTGATGGAATTAACATCATTGAGCATACAGGCTCTTCGTTTAAATAGTAAATCCATATTTTAGAATCGCTATTTATCAACTTTATTAAATCATCTTTAGACAAATCTCCAAGCCATTCTGGATATTCCATTTGCTTTTTTACTTTTTCCCTAAAATCAATGTACTCATCTAAATTAATATTTTCATTAATACAGTTTAATTCATTTAGATTCAAATTAATCACCTCTAAATAATTATACATTTTTTTGGGTATTTTTGCTATACCCAATTATGGACAGCCCAAAATTTAACTTAAAAAATATATAAAAAACACCTTGCCAAAGAAAAGATTTATAGTTATACTATAATTATATGGCACAAAAATACCAAGGAGGAAATTATGGAAGAATTAGATTTAAAAGAACTATTTTTAATGTTTTGGAACAAAAAGTTGGAAATTATACTAATAACACTTTTGTTCATAGTTATAGGTGTTGTGTATTCATATTTTTATATTGTACCAGAATATACGTCAGCTACAACTTTAGTTTTAGCACAAAGCTCATCAACAGCGCAAAATAGTGAAGGAGCAATTAGTGCATCAGATTTAACAATGAACTCAAAACTTGTTTCTACATATAGCGAATTAATTAAAAGAAATGTAGTATTAGGACAAGTAGCAACAAATTTAAATATACCAGAAGCACAGATACAAGACATGAAAGGAAAAATAAAAGTAAGTGCTGTTAAAAACACAGAAATTATAGAAATATCTGTAGCAAATAAAGATCCTAATCAAGCAGCTTTAATAGCAAATGAAATTGCCAAAGTTTTTAGTGAAAAAATAGTAGAAATATATAATATAAGTAATGTATATGTGTTAGATAGAGCAGAGGCAAATGCTATACCAAGTAATATAAACCATACTAAAGATACTGCTGTCTTTGCATTTATAGGTTTAGTAGTAGCTGCAGTATATGTATTAATAGCAACTATGCTAGATAATACAATAAAAACAGAACAAGATGTAGAAAATGCTACAGGATTACTTATATTAAGTTCAATACCAAATTATGATATAGAATTAAAAAACAAAAGAGGAAAATAGTAACACTCAAAAGAGAAAGGAATGAATGAAAAATGAAAAAGGAATTAATAGCACAAAGAAGTCCAAAATCACCAATAGCGGAAACTTTTAGAACTCTAAGAACAAATATACAGTTTATGAATTCACAAAAGGATTTAAAAACAATATTAGTAACTTCTACAATGCCTGGAGAAGGTAAAAGTTGGATATCGTCTAATTTGGCAATTACTTTTGCACAAGCAGGTAAAAAAGTTGTAATAATAGATGCTGATATGAGAAAAGGCAGATTAGGAACAATGTTTTCTATGCCATCTACGCCAGGATTATCAAATTATTTATCTGGCATAGATGAAAGAGGTAAAGAAATTGATATATTAAAATATGTAAAATCAACAGAAATAGAAAACTTATATTTAATACCAGCAGGCAATATTCCACCAAATCCTTCAGAATTATTAGCTTCCGAAAAAACAATTGAAATGCTAGAAAAACTAAAGAATGTGTTTGATATTATAATATTAGATGGAACTCCTGCTTTGTTAGTTACAGACGCACTGATATTAGCAAGGATTGTAGATACTACAATGATTGCAACGGCCTACAAATCAACTAAGAAAGATGATTTAGCAAAAGTAAAAAAATCAATAGAAAATGTAGGTGGCAAAATTGCTGGTGTAATAATAAATAAAATTCCTGTTAAGCCAGAAGAGTATAAATCAACATATTACTATGGCACATCAACAGCAGTAGAACCAGCCCCTAAAAGAAAATATCATAGAGACGAATATGTATTTAAAACAGATGAAGTTATGAAGGAAGAAAAAAAACGAGAAATAACAGACCAATTAAATGAATTTTTAAACAAAAAATAGGAGTATAAAATGATTGATGTACATTCACACATTATTCCAAATGTAGACGATGGTGCTAGAAGCGTTGAGGAAACATTTAACATTCTAAAAGAGGCAAAAGCGGTAGGGTTTACAGATGTTATATTAACTTCACACTTTCTTTTAAATTATTATGAAACAGATGCACAAGAATTAATATTTTGGAAAGATAAGTTACAAGAGGTGCTTGATCAAAGGGGACCAAACATAAAACTACATTCAGGTATGGAAATATATATATCTAACCAAATGGAAGAGTTAATGCAAAAAAATAAATTGTTAACACTTGCCAATAGTAGATATATGTTAATAGAATTGCCTATTGCTTCTAATGTTCAATATTTAGACTATGTTATATATTATTTAGAGGCAAAAGAAATTAAAACAATAATAGCACATCCAGAAAGATATAAATGTGTGCAAAAAGATCCTAGTATAGTAGAAGAATATATAGAAAAAGGTTGTTTAATGCAATGCAATTATGGAAGTATTGTAAATTTATATGGTAATGAAGCGGAAAAAACTATAAAAACATTATTAAAGAAAAATCAAGTGCACTTTTTAGGAAGTGATGTACATAGAGAAAAGGGAACATATCTAATTATACCAGAGACTATAAAAAAAATAAAAAAAATAGTTGGAGAAAGCAAATTACAAGAGCTAACAACAATAAATCCACAAAAAATATTAAAAAATGAAGAATGGGAATAGAGATATTAACAATTTGGAAAGGAATGTTAATAAACATGAGGAAAATTAAAATATTAAGTATTATAATTACTGTAACAATTATTTTTTCCACATATGTTAAAGCACTATCAGAAAAAATAGAAAACGAAGAAACAAATTCAATAACAAATACAATAAATGAAAATGAGCCAATAGAAGAACCACCTGCTGTGGAAAACAAAACTAATGTAGAACCAGAAAACAATGATTATGAGCCTAGTTATCCAAGTTATAATCCACCACAATATCAAGAGAAAAAGTCTGAAAATGCAGATTTAAGGGTACTTAAAATAGAAAATATGGAACCAGAATTTAGCAAAGATGTTACAGAATATTATTTAACTGTAGACTTAGAAACAGACAAAATAAATATAGAAGCATATTCAGATAGTGAAAAAGCAAGTGTAGATATTCAAGGAAACAATGACTTACAAGAAGGAGAAAATAAAATAGAGGTAGTTGTTACAGCAGAGGCTGGTAATCAAAAGACATATTATATATATGTAACAAAAATAGATAATGCTAAAATGGCAAATGCAAATTTAAAAACTTTAGAAGTAGAAAATTTTAGTATATATCCAGATTTTAAGAGAAATATATACAACTATAATTTAACAATAAATAAAGATATAAAAAAATTAAATATTACAGCAAAGCCTGAAAATGAAAAAAGTAAAATAGAAATTATAGGGAATGAAAACTTAAAAGAAGGGGATAATTTTATAAAGGTCATAGTAACAGCAGAGGATGGTAAAACTACAAAAACATATAAAATAAGTGCATATATATCCTTAAAGGATGTACAAATAAAGCAAGAAGATAAAACACCAGCTATAATAATATTAGGAATATTGAGTGTTTGTATAATAATTGTAGCAATATGTATAATAAAAAAGAATAAAAAATAGAAGTACTGAAAGGAGAAACAATATGTTAAAAATGTACAATACAGATGTGCAGACTAATATAACAGAAGAGACCAAAGACTTTAAAAAGGGAAATTGGATAAACATGGTTTCTCCGACAGAAGACGAAATAAAGATGGTATGTTCAAAATTAGAGATACAAGAGGATTTTATAAGATATTCATTAGATGAAGAAGAAAAAGCTAGAATAGACATAGAAGAGGATGATAATACAATTTTATATATAATTGATATTCCAACTATTGAGAAAGAGAGAGACAAAAAAGTTTATGTAACAATGCCAATAGGAATTATTTTTGTAAGAGATGATTATATAATAACAGTGTCGCAAAAAAGCAATGAAATTATAGAAAGCTTAAAAATAGAGCAAATTATAACATACAAAAAAAGTAGATTATTGCTACAGATTTTTTATGCAAATGCAAGAAGATTCTTAAGCTTATTATATAAAATTAATAAAGAGATAGAAAGCACAGAGAACAAACTAAAAGATTCTTTACAAAATAAAGAATTATTAAAAATGCTAGATTTAGAAAAAAGTTTAGTTTATTTTACTACATCATTAAAATCAAATGAAGTAGTAATGGAGAAAACCACAAGAGGAAAAATAATAAAATTATATGAAGAAGATGAAGATGTTTTAGAAGATGCAATTATAGAAAACAAACAAGCTATTGAAATGGTAAAAATATATAGTGATATTTTAAATGGTACAATGGATACTTATGCTTCTATCATTTCCAATAATTTAAATGCAGTAATGAAAATATTAACTTCTGTTACATTTATACTTGCTATTCCAACATTAATTGCAAGTGTATGGGGAATGAATGTAGAGCTTCCTTTTCAAAGAAGTCCACTAGGGTTTGCAATTATAACAGTAATTTCAGTAATATTATGTGTAATAGCAACAATTTGGTTAAAAAGAAAACATATGCTAAATTAATATTTAGATATAAGGGGCGATAATGTTCTAGATACTATAAAACATTGCCGTCCCTTTGACATGTACTGGAAGATGTTGTATAATTGTTTTTAGGTTTATTATTCAAGGAGGATTAAAATGTTAAATGCAGTAGGAGTAACAATTAGATTTGGTAAAAGAACATTGTTTGAAGATGTAAATATAAAGTTTAATAAAGGATGTTGTTATGGAATAATTGGAGCTAATGGTTCAGGAAAGTCAACATTTTTAAAGGTGCTATCAGGAGAAATAGAGCCAAGTAAAGGAGAAGTAACTAAAGAAAAAACAGAGAGATTATCTGTTTTAAAACAAGATCACTTTGCTTATGAAAATTTTACAGTTATAGACACAGTTATAATGGGAAATGAAGAATTGTATAGAATAATACAGGAAAAAGATGCAATTTATGCAAAACCAGATTTTTCAGAAGAAGATGGAATGAAGGCTGCAAAGCTTGAAGAAAGATTTGCTGAATTAGATGGATGGAACTCAGAAGCAGATGCCAGCCAATTGTTAAATGAATTAGGGATAGGAACAGAGAGTCATTATAAACAAATGTCTGAATTAGAAGGTAAAGAAAAGGTAAAGGTGCTTCTAGCACAAGCACTATTTGGAAATCCAGATATCCTATTATTGGATGAGCCTACCAATGACTTGGATTTAAAAACAATAAACTGGTTAGAGGAATTTTTAATTAATTTTGAAAATACAGTAATAGTGGTATCACATGATAGGTACTTTTTAAATAAAGTATGCACACATATTGCAGATGTAGATTTTGGAAAGATAAAAGTATACCCAGGAAACTATGATTTTTGGTATGAATCTAGCCAACTAGCTCTAAAACAGATGAAGGATGCAAATAAAAAGAAAGAAGAAAAAATAAAAGAATTACAAGCATTTATTGCTAGATTTAGTGCAAATGCTTCTAAATCTAAACAAGCAACTTCTAGAAAAAAATCATTAGAAAAAATAGAATTAGATGAAATAAAACCATCAAATAGAAGATATCCATATATAGATTTTAAACCAGATAGAGAACCAGGAAAAGAAATTTTACAGGTAAAGAACATCTCTAAAACAATAAATGGAGAAAAAATATTAAATAATATTTCATTCACAGTAAAGGCAGGGGATAAAATTGCATTTTTAGCAGATAATGAAAATGCAAAAACAGTGTTATTCCAAATAATTGCAGGAGAATTGCAGCCAGATGAAGGAAGCCTAATTTGGGGAACAACAATTACACAAAGTTATTTTCCAAAAGATAATAACTACTTGTTTGATGTGGATTTAAATATAACAGATTGGTTAAGACAATATTCAAAAGATCCAGATGAAACATATGTTAGAAGCTTTTTAGGAAGAATGTTATTTTCTGGAGAAGAAGCACTAAAAAAGGTTGCGGTATTATCAGGAGGAGAAAAGGTAAGATGTGTGCTTTCAAAAATGATGCTATCAGGAGCCAACTTTTTAATAATGGATGAGCCAACAAATCATTTAGATATGGAAAGCATAACAGCATTAAACGAAGGCATGACTAAATTTAAAGGAAATATGCTATTTACATCTCATGACCATCAGTTAATGCAAACAGTAGCAAACAGAATAATAGATATTAAAGAAGACAAAATAATAGATAGAGAAGTAACATATAATGAATATTTAGGAATAGAATAAAAGATTATAGAATTCCTCTTGTCAAAATAAATTAAAAAGTATATAATTAAATAGTAGAGAGTTTTAGCCATTGTATGGAGGGTAAAACCAATGAAAGCCTATGAACCTTGTCAGGTCCGGAAGGAAGCAGCAATAAGTAGATACTTTTGTGTGGTGTTTATCTTCCATAGAATGGCTAAAATTCTAAAGGAAAAAATAAGTAACCTAAAATTTAGGAGGGAAAATATGACCTATATTGCACTATATAGAAAATTTAGACCATTAAAATTTGAAGATATAGTAGGACAGGAACATATTACAAAAACATTAAAAAATCAAATAATATCAAATAGAGTAGGACATGCATATTTATTTAATGGAACAAGGGGGACAGGTAAGACTTCCGCAGCAAAAGTTTTAGCAAGAGCAATAAACTGCTTAAATCCTAAAGATGGAGAGCCTTGCAATGAATGTGAAATTTGTAAAGCGGCATTATCAGGAGCTTTAACAGATATTGTGGAAATGGATGCAGCTTCTAACAATAGTGTTGATGATATAAGAATTATAAGGGATGAAGTAAATTTTTTGCCAACACTTGCAAAATATAGGGTATATATAATAGATGAGGTCCATATGTTATCAACAGGTGCATTTAATGCTTTACTAAAAACATTAGAAGAACCACCTGAACATGTTAAGTTTATTTTAGCAACAACAGAGCCACAAAAATTGCCAGCTACAATACTTTCAAGATGTCAAAGATTTGACTTTAAAAAAATATCAAATGAAAATATAAGTAAAAGGTTACAGTACATATGTGACGAAAGCAAAATAGAAATAACAAAAGAAGCATTGCAAATTATAGCTGTATTGTCAGAAGGAGCAATGAGAGATGCTTTAAGCATATTAGAAAGATGCTTACAAGAAGGAAATGACAAAATTGATGAAGAATTAGTAAAAGAATTGGTGGGAATTCCAAAATTAGAATTTATAAATGAGATTGTAAAATCCATTATAGAATATGATGTTGATAATGCATTAAAAGTAGTAAATGAACTACTAAAACAAGGCAAAGATATAAATAATTTAATTTGGGAAATGATAAAATATGTTAAAGATATTTTAGTATATAAAACCAGTGAAAATTTAGAAATATATAGTAAAGCAGAAATAGAGCAAATAAAGGAATTAGCTAATAAAATTTCAAAGGAAAGACTATTGCAAATAATATATGACTTATCAAATTTGCAAAATGATATAAAATGGTCATCACAAAAAGGGCTAATGTTCCAAGTGGAAATTATTAAATTATGTAATAATGAGCAAAACTCTCAAACTGTAACAGGTCTTGAAGAAATAAATACAAGACTACAAAAAATAGAAGAGCAAATGAAAAATGGTGTAAAAACAGTATCAGAACCAGTGAAAAAAATTGAACAAATAACTAAAAAAGAAGAAACACCAAAAAAAATAATTAATGGTAAAGAAGGAAAATCAAAAGAAAAATGGCCAAATATATTGAATAATTTAAAAGAATCAGGTAAAATACTTTTATATACTAATTTAATCAATGCAACGCCAGTAGAACTAAATGATTTAGTAATAGGAATAGAATTTAAAAATGGAGTAACACCATTTATAAAAAGTATAATAGAAAAACCAGAAAATATGGCAGAATTAGAAAAGACAGTTTCAATAGAATATGGCAAAGAAATGAAAATAAAAATAATAGATGGTAAAACTGAAAAAGTTAATAAAGTGCCAGATAATCCAATGGCGAATTTACCAACAGATTTAGATATACCAATTAATATTATAGAAGAATAAGGAAAGGAATGATTGCTAATATGTCAAAAAGAGGAGGCTTCCCAGGTATGGGTGGATTCGGAGGAATGAATATAAATCAATTAATGAAAGAAGCTAAAAAAATGCAGGCAGATATGGAAAAATCACAAGAGGAGTTAGCAAGCAAAGAATTTGACTCAACAGCCGGTGGAGGAGCAGTTTATGTTAAAGTATCTGGAAATAAAGAAATTAAAGAAATAAAAATAAAAAAAGAAGTAGTAGATCCAGAGGATGTAGAAATGCTACAAGATTTAATTCTAACTTGTGCAAATGAAGCTTTAAGAAAAGTAGATGCAGCACAAGCTGAAAGCTTAGGAAAATACAACATACCAGGAATGATGTAAAAGCGAGAGGAACAAAGTATGTCATATTATTCACCATCAATAGAAAAATTAATACAAGCATTTGAAAAATTACCAAGTATAGGAAGTAAAACAGCGGCAAGACTTGCATTTCATATATTAGATGCTACAGAAGCAGAAACAAATGAATTTGTTTCTGCAATATTAAAAGCAAAACAAAATTTAAAATATTGTTCAAAATGTTACAATATATCAGATACAGATCCATGCCCAATTTGTAGTAGCCCCAAAAGGGATGCTTCATCTATTTGCGTAGTAGAAGATGTAAGAGATGTAGTAGCAATGGAAAGAACACATGAGTTTAAAGGTGTTTATCATGTATTACATGGAAGCATTTCTCCTATGAATGGAATTGGACCAGATGATATAAAAATAAAAGAATTACTTTCAAGATTAATGGATGGAACAGTAAAAGAAATAATACTAGCAACAAATCCAAGAGTAGAAGGTGAGGCTACAGCTGTATATATTTCTAAACTTGTAAAACCTATGGGAATAAAAGTTACAAGAATAGCCCATGGAATTCCAGTAGGCGGAGATTTAGAATATACAGATGAAATAACATTAAGTAAAGCACTAGAAGGAAGAAGAGAAATTTAACTTATGATAAATTATGATAAAGGAGGAAAAAATATGGAAGAAAAAGAAACCAAAAAGACCCTAAAGCAAGTGAAGAAATTAAGAAGAAAAATAAAAAACTTAAGGGAAAGACTAAACACTATGCTCGGAGCAGAGCAACTTAGCAAGAGGGAATTAGTAGAAACGAGAATAAAGGAGTGGATTAAAAATGAGAGAAAAAATGAACTTGACAGACCAAATGAATCAATGTAATTCTGATTTCAAAATGCTTCAAAAGAGAATAGCAGAAAAAATAAAAGTAATAAAGAGCAAGCAAAGAGATGTAGATAGAGGTAAGTATTCGCCTGCAGTAACAGAGAGTTTACAAGGACAAATTAAAGCTTATGAGGCAGCATTGCAGAAAGATCAGGAAAAAATGGATGAAGTAGAATATACATCACTTGCATGTCAATATATTCTTTGGGAAGGTGAAATACAAAAAAGAGGAGCTAATCTTCCAGCTCCAAAAAAATTGTCAATATTTAATCCACTAAGGAGATTTAACAATGAAGATAGCATACCAGAGGGAGCAATGGAAGAAATCTTAGATAGGATGATAGAATTGAAATTGTTATTAACAATAGAGACAAAAGAAAGAGAGTTAATAGCAGCAGAAGAAAGCGAACAAGGAACTATAGTTAGTGGTAAGAGAGAAGACGAAATATTTCACGAAGCAATAGAACAAACATTAAATGAAACAACATATGAAAAAGAAAAAGCTGTTGCATTAGGTGATATAGATAGAATGAGAGGATATAAAGAGGCGGAAACATATGATATAAGAGAAAGATTAGAAAAATTAGCAGCAGAAAGAGGAAGACCGGAAGTATCATACACTCAAGAATTAAAGGAAAGAAGTGACGACGAACAAGAAAGATAATATTATGTACTTAAAAGGGCAAAATTATCTCCTAGAGCAGTAAAAAATGCTGCTAATATAGTCAATTCTTCTTTAGAAAAATCTTGACTAAAAGCAATTGCAATACTTGCAGCAAGAAGAACAAGTTCACAAGGAGTAAGATCAAATAAACACATAAAAACACACCTCAATAAATATTATGAGGTGTGTTTATTAGTTATAAGTTTTCTACAATAATTTCACAAATTTGTTTAGTAGAATTTGGCTTTGCTAATAATTTTATATTCTTTTTCATTTCATCCAATTTGTCTGGAGAATTAAATATTTGAGAAAGTACTACTTCTGGATTATCATCTTTTCTAATCCAAATTCCAACTTTGCTTTTTTCTAAAAATAATGCATTCTCTTCTTCTTGCCCTGGAAGAGGGTTAATAATTATAATTGGAAGTCCAGAGACTAAACTTTCAGTTGTGGTAAGACCTCCGGGTTTTGTAACAACAACATTAGCAATACTCATTAATTCAGGTACTTTATCTGTAAAAGGTAATACTCTTACTCTAGATTCTACTCCCATATTTGTAGCAACTTCCTCAAAGGCTAATTTCATTTTTTCATTTTTACCAGCAATGGCAATAATCTGATAATTGTTAGCAACAGTTATTAAATCCCTTAGTACTTGTACAGTTCTGTCTTTTCCTAAGCCAAATTCACCGCCACCAAACATTAAAGCTACTTTTTTTGTTTTATCTAAATTAAACATTTCAAAAATTTTATCTTTATCAAATGTTTGCAAAAATCTATTAGAAAAAGGAATGCCTGTTACATATATTTTAGATGAAGGAATATTATGTTTTAATAAGGAATCCTTCATATGTTCATTAGAAACAAAAAATAAATCTGTATATTCATGTCCCACTATCCATTGTTCATGGATTTCAAAATCTGCTAAAATTGTTGCTGATTTACAGTTTAATTCACCTTTTCTTTTTAAGTAGCTTACCATTTGACTACTAAAAGGATGTGTAGAAAGTATAAAATCTGGGTTTAATTCATTAATTAATTTAGCAAGTTTCTTTGCCATCAATTTATTGCTGCCTTTACTGATTTCAGAAAGAAGACCTTTTTGAGAATGATAATAAACTTCCTTCCAAAGTTTTGGAGCTTTTTTTGCCATTTCTTTATAGGCACTTGTAGTTAACTTTTCTAAAATAATATTAATATATTTCATACAGTCAACCAATTCTGTTTTAATATCTGGATAATTTTCATTTAAGTAATTGTTTATAGATTTGGCAGCAGAAAGATGTCCACCACCATAAGAAGCATAAAAAATTAAAATTTTTTTCATAAGTTATCCCCTTTCACTAAAATTTTAACACAACTAATAAAAAAAATAAATAAAATGGAATAATTTATAAAAAATAATACAAAATATTAGAAAGTAAATTTTTAGATTTGCGTATAAGCAGCATTATGAAATTTTAAAGAAGGGACCAGGACAAGTGAAAAAAACGATAAAACTTATATTATTAATGTTAATTCTATTATTTGAAGTAATGACATATATTAAAGCCAAATCTGTGCAAGCAGCAAGCCAAGGTAGCAACATTTCCGATGTACAACTACTAGCAAGAGCAATAAATGGAGAGGCAAGAGGCGAAAGTTATGAAGGACAAGTAGCGGTTGGAGCAGTTATATTAAATAGAGTAAAGCATTCGAGTTTTCCTAATACCATAGCGGGTGTAATATATCAACCAGGAGCATTTACAGCAGTTTCAGATGGACAAATAAATGTAGCAATAGATGAAAGTTCTACTGTTGTAAAAGCTGCAAGAGATGCATTAAATGGTTGGGATCCAACGGGCGGAGCGATATATTATTTTAATCCCAATACTGCTACTAATAAATGGATATGGTCAAGACCATATATAAAAACAATTGGAAAACATAGATTTTGTAAATAGAAAGGATGATTTTTTTGAGTAATGTAAAAGAAAAAATATATGATTGGAAAAATAGATTAAAAGATAGACATATGCTGTCATTGGTTGTAACATTAATTGTAATTATTGTTGCTTTAGGCTTATACATTTATAAAAAACAAACAGAGTATAGACAAGCATCAGAAAATCAATATAATATGGCGTTTTACGAATTGGTTGACTATGTGCAAAATGTTGAAACATATTTGGCAAAATCTTTAATTTCTAGTACTCCACAACATGGAGCAGAAACATTAACAAATGTGTGGAGAGAAGCAAATTTAGCACAAGTATATTTATCTAGATTGCCAATAGAAAGTGTAGAGTTAGAAAATACATCTAAATTTTTGAATCAAGTAAGTGATTATAGTTATTCTCTATCTAGGAAAAATATATATAATGAAAAATTGACTCAAGAAGATTTAGATAATTTAAAACAATTACATGATTATAGTGTACAATTAGAGAATACGTTAAATCAATTATCAAATGATTTAAATGGTGGAAGAATAAGTTGGGGAGAATTAACTAAAAAAGGAACAGTTGCATTTGCACAACAAGTAAGCAATATATCAAAGGATAGTTTTAGCAATTTAGAGGAAAATTTCCATGAATATTCGGGATTAATATATGATGGAGCATTTTCAGAGCATATGACAAGTCAGAATAAAAAGGGTCTAACAGGAGAAAATATAGATGAGGAGACGGCAAAAAATAAGGCAAAACAATTTATAGGTGAGGACAAAATAAAAGAAATAACTTCAAATGGAAAATCTGAAAATACAGATATAATAGCATATGATTTTACAGTTAAATTAAAAAATGATAAGGAAAATAAGGCATATATTTCAATTTCAGAAAAGGGTGGACATGTGGTATTTATGAACTATAACAGAGAAGTAAAAGCTGAAACTATATCTCAGGAAAAGGCAGATGAGTTTGGCAAAAAATTCTTAGAAGAAAAAGGCTTCAAAAATATGGTAGAAACCTACTATTTAAAAGAAAGTGGAATTGTAACAATTAATTATGCTTATGAGCAAGACAAAGTAACAATATACCCAGATTTAGTAAAACTAAAAGTAGCTTTAGATAATGGAGAGATATTAGGAATAGAGACAAAAGGATATCTAAATTCTCATGAACAAAGAACAATAGGAGAAATAAAAATAAGTAAAGAAAAAGCAAAAGAAAATTTAAATCCTAAATTGCAAATAGAAAGCGAAAAATTAGCCATAATCCCTACAAAGTGGCAGACAGAGATATTGTGTTGGGAATTTAAAGGAAAAGTAGATAATACAGATTTTTTAGTATATATAAATGCATCTACAGGTAAAGAAGAGGATATATTAGTTATAGTCAATACACCAAATGGAACTTTAACACATTAATGACAAAAAATACGAAAATAATTTTAAAAGAAATGAACAAACTAATAATATAAAAAAATATAAATATATTTTTTTAGAAAAATCTGTTAGGAGGTAATAAAAATGTCAAATAACAGAGCTATAATTTCAGATAAATTAAGAGAAGAAATAGCAAAAGAATTAGGAGTATATGATAAAGTAAAAGAAGATGGTGGATGGGGCAATGTATCTTCTAAAACCTGTGGAAGTATAGTAAAAAAAGCAATAGAAATAGCAAATAGAACAGCAGAATAAAATATTAAATTAGGCTGTCGATAAAATCGGCAGTCCTTCTTTATGTTGCGTAGGAAAAATCAATAAATTTACTCTGTTCAGAAGAATGAAAACAGTTGCTAATTAAATAATTATAGCATATAATATCTACAATAAAATATAATTATTCAAGAAGAGAGGTTGAAAAATAATTATTATGATTAATATAACAGTAGGAGATATTGAAAAGGTAACAGAAGGAAAACTTATATATGGTGAAAGAGATATAATATGCGAAAACTTTTGTAGAGACAGCAGAGAAATAGAGCCGGGAGATACATATATTGGAATAAAAGGCGAAAGAGTAGATGGCAACACATTTTATGAAGAAGCATTAAAGAAGGGAGCAACATGCTTAATATTAGAAAATGTAAACATACCTGATGAAGTATTAAAAAAATATTCTCATTTTGCAATTATAATAGTAGAAAACACAATAGAAGCACTACAAAAAATAGCAAACTACAAGAGAAACTTATATAAAATACCAGTGATAGCTATAACAGGAAGTGTTGGTAAAACGAGCACAAAAGATATAGTAGCAGAAGTTGTATCTGAAAAATATAAAGTATTAAAAACACAAGGAAACCTAAATAATCATATAGGATTACCATTAACTATTTTAAATTTAAGAGACCATGAAGCAATGGTTGTAGAATTAGGAATGAGCCACTTAGGAGAGATAAGTACGATTGCTAAAATAGCAAAGCCAACTATTGCAATAATAACAAATGTAGGAACAGCACATATAGGAAATTTGGGCTCAAGAGAAAATATATTAAAAGCTAAAATGGAAATATTAGATGGATTGCAAGAAGGAGGAACACTAATAATTAATAATGACAATGATTTATTACATAAATGGAACTTAGAACATAGAGAAAATATAAATGTTATTACATATGGCATACAAAACGAGAGTGATGTAATGGCATACAATATTGCCCAAGACGAAGGTGGAAGCAATTATAATACTAAAATCCAAGATAGAGAATATAATGTAAAAGTAAAAATAGGCGGAGAGCATTTTGTATATAATAGTTTGTGTGCAATTGCAGTTGGGCTAAAACTAGGAATTACAATGGAGAAAATATTAGAAGGAATATTAAACTTTAAGCTTACAGAAAAAAGAATGGAAATATCTACAAATAAAAAAGGAATATTAATAATTAATGATTGTTACAATGCAAATTATGATTCTATGAAAGCTGCAATAGAATATTTAGGAAAATTATCTAATAAAAGAAAAATAGCAGTTTTAGGTGATATGCTTGAACTTGGCTCTTACTCGAAAGAGTTACATGAAAAGGTAGGAGAAGAAGTAAATAAAAATAATATAGATATATTAATAACAGTTGGTAAAGAAGCAAAAAATATAAGCAAAATTGCCAAAAGAACAGTAAAAGAAGTATATACCTTTGAAAACAATGAGCAAGTAAAAGAGCTATTAGGAAGTCTTTTAAAAAAAGGAGACGCTGTACTTGTAAAAGCATCAAATGGAATGAAGTTCAGCGAAATTTGTGGGACAATTGGGGACAGTCCCTAATTGGGAAAACGGGACAAATGGGGACAGTCCCTAATTGGGAAAGAAGGAGAGAGTAATGAATTTAGGTGTTATAATGGGAGGAATGTCTACTGAACACAATGTTTCAATTGTTTCAGGAACATCTATAATAAAAAATTTGAATAAAGAAAAATATAATATTTTTCCAATATACATAGATTTAGAAGGAAGATGGTATAAGTATAAAAGGCCATTAGAAGAAATAGAGGTATTACAAGTAGGTGAAGAACCAAAAGAATTAGAAAAGATAGATAATGAAATTGAATATTTAAGAAAGATGGATGTTGTATTTCCAGCATTACATGGATTATATGGAGAAGATGGTACAATACAAGGCTTATTAGAATTACTTAAAATAAAATATGTTGGTTGTAAGGTTTTAGCTTCATCTGTTTCTATGGATAAAGTATATACAAAAGTGCTTTTCGAAAAGGCAGGAATTCCGCAAGCGAATTATATTTATATAAAAGCTTGTAACAATACATACACATTTGTAGATAAGCAGTTTAATGAACAAAAATTAGAGTTAGAAGAAATCAGCGAAAAGGTAGAAAAACAATTAGGATATCCTGTATTTGTTAAGCCTTCTAACTCTGGTTCATCTGTTGGAATAAATAAGGCAAAAAATAGCGAAGAATTAAAACAAGCTATTATGTATGCTGAAAAATATGATACTAAAATATTAATAGAAGAAGAGATAAAAGGACGAGAAATAGAATGTGCTGTTTTAGAGGATGAGGAGGTAAAAGCTTCAACTGTTGGAGAAATACTTCCAGCAGACGAATTTTACACATTTGATGCTAAATATAAGAATCAAGCATCAAGAACAGTAATTCCAGCAGAATTAGAACAAGACAAAATAGAAGAAACAAGAAATATGGCAATAAAAGCTTTTAAAGCTGTTGACGGAAGCGGATTAGCAAGAGTTGACTTTTTTATAAAAAAAGCAGATAACAAAGTATATATAAACGAAATAAACACAATGCCAGGCTTTACACAAATAAGTATGTATCCAAAATTATGGGAAAAATGTGGAATACAATATTCAGATTTACTAGATAAGTTGATTGAAAGTGCAAAAAAATAAAATATATTAAATAGGGAAAGATGAAAAATGGAATTATTAGAGGAGATAAATAATAGAATAAAAAACACATTATCAGAAAAAAGATATTTCCATTCTGTTTGTACAATGAACAGAATGGAAATATTAGCTAAAATATATAATGTTGATGTAGAAAAGGCAAAGTTAGTAGGCATAATACATGATATAGCAAAAGAAATGACTGCAAAAGAGGCATTTGAATATGTGAAAAAGTATAATTTGAAAATTGATGAAATAGAAGAAAAGTGCCCAAGGTTATTACATGCAAAAATAGGTGCACATATTGCAAAAGTCGAATATAATTTTATAGATGAGATGTGTACTGCTATAGCAGTACATACAACAGCAAAAGCGAACATGAGTATAATGGACAAGATATTATTTATGGCAGATTCAACAGGAGAGGACAGAAAATGGCCAGATGTGCCATATGTACGAGAATTAGCTGAAAAAGACATAGATGCTGCAATTTTATATATGTTAGATTTAAATATTAAAGATATGATAGATGCAAAAGAATTAATACATCCTGATAGTATATTAGCAAGAAATTTCTTGATAGAAAGTAAAAATACTTCTAGATGAAGATAATAAAATGAATTTTGCAATTGTGTTAGTATGTAAGGTATTTATGCAAAGTGGTGTATCCATAGGAAAATTGCTTAAAAAACTTGAAAATGTAACAAAAATGTAATATAATTGTAATATATGAATTCGATATATGTATTTGCTATATCCGTAATAACTAGAATAAAGTTTAAGAAAATGATGGAAAAGTAGGCAAATACTGTTATTGACTTACAATGGAAAAAAATATAAAATAAAAATATATAAATAGGTAAAAAAGGTGGTAAAAGGAATGAAACTAAAAAGAAAAATTGTACTTATTATATTATTAACATTTATATTTATACTTGTAGCAGGAACATTTAACACAATTAGTGCAAGAACCGAAAATAAATGGTTTGGTTTAGAGCTATATCGTGAATCTGGCAATGGGTATATAGTAAATGAAAAAAATGTATGGGAGATATGCTCGTATGGAACAGGAACAACACCATCAGCAGTAGCTGATCACAGCGAAACAATATATTGTTTGAGAGCAGGAATAGGATTCGGAAGTGAAAACTGGGGTAACTCAGTTACAGAGAAAAAACTATATACTAGCTCTTTTGATATGAAACAAGAGAAAATACCGGAAGAATACCTGACAGTATTACCAGAAGGCGAAAATTATAAAAAGATGCTATGGATATTAGATAATGCATATGTAGCACCAAAAACACAGCAGGAAGAACAGGCTGCAACTGAATATAAAAAGCAATTATTAGCTAAAGCAGGAATACCTGAAAGCGAAATTAAATTAACAGATGAAGATATAGATGCAGCACAACAATTAGCAATATGGTATTTTACAAATCCTAATTCTGAATATCAAGTAGGAGATACATTTATATTCTATATACAAAATGAGGATGGAAGGTTTGCTTTAAATGGAAAAATTGGTGGAGAATATATTTTTGAAAATGGTCAAGAAAGACACCAACAAGCTAATAAATTAGTTAGATACCTTATAGATAATGCGAATGCACAAGCAGCTTTAAGTCCTTCAATGAATAGTACAATAAAACCACTTGAAATAGAAAAAACAAATCCTACTGTAAATGTAGAAAATAATAAATATGTAATAGGACCATATAAAATAAAACAAAATATTAATTGTGAGTATACATATGATGTTACTTTTACAGATGGAAATGGAAATGAAATAGAAAATTATACTATATTAGATAGTAGCAATACTACACTATCAAATATAGAAGTAAATAAAGAATTTTATATCTCTGTACCAATGTCAACAAACGTAAATGAATTTAAAATGAAAATAAACTTTTCATATTTTGGAACAGATATAAGATATTGGGTTGTAACAAATGCTGTGGCATCAAATCAACCAATAGCTATAGTAGACAGAAAGAAAATAGAAGCAGAAGATGAGATAACAACAAGCTATACAAAACCACAATTTGACTTAGCTCTAAGAAAATTCATAACGAAAGTAAATGAAGTAGAACTAACAGGAGATGATAGCAGAATACCACAAGTGGATACAACACCATTAATAAGTGAAAGTTCTACTACAGCCATTTACAAACATGGTAAGAACCCAGTAATAGTAAAAACAGGAGACATAGTAACATATACAATAAGAATATACAATGAAGGAAAAGCAGATGGATATGTAGCTATGGTAGAAGATGTTTTACCAGCGGGGTTAGCATTGGTGGCTAATAGCCAAATAAACACAGATAATGGCTGGGAAGTGCTAAAAACTGGCGATGGAAAAACATATGTAGGAACAAATAAATTGGCAAATCAACTAATTTCAGCATTTAATGGAGAAGAGTTAGATTATAAAGATTTAGAAATTGAATGTGAAGTAACAATGACAGCAGGAAATGAAAATATAGTATTAAAAAACATTGCAGAAATAACATCTGATTCAAATATATATCAAGAAAAAGACAGAGACTCAGAACCAGGAAATGTAGATTTATCAACATATGGAACAACAAGTCAAGAAGATGATGATGATTTTGAACAATTAGTAATTAAACCAATAGAGGTTAAACCAGAATTTGATTTAGCATTAAGAAAATTTATTATACAAATAAATGGTGTGGATTTAGAAACATTAGGGTTGGAAAATAGAGAACCACAAGTAGACGTATCACCATTAATACATAATAGAAAAACTTTAAATACTACAGCAATATATAATCATCCTAAAACATCAGTAAAAGTTAAAAAGGGTGATATAGTAACATATACAATAAGAGTATATAACGAAGGTGAAATGGCAGGATATGCGACAAAAGTTGAAGATATATTGCCAGCAGGTTTGAAATTAGCAGAAAATAGTACAATCAACGAAAAATATGGTTGGAAAGCAGTAAAACATGAATATATAGAAGGTGCAACTGTAGTACATACTACTTATTTACAAGATACAGAAATAGAAGCATTTAATGGAGAAGAATTAGATTATAAAGATTTAATTATTGAATGTGTAGTTACTGCGACACCAGGAACAGAAGAAGAGATTGTTATAAGAAATGTGGCTGAAATAGCAGCTGATAATAATGCTCTAGATATGGAAGACAGAGATTCAGAACCAGGAAATTTAACAGTAGAAACATTTAACGAAGAAGAGCACGAAGATGATGAAGACTTTGAAAAATTAGTAATTGAACCGGTATTAAAAACGGAATTTGATTTAGCATTAAGAAAATTTGTAACATCTGTGAATGGAGTAGAATTAAAAGATGAAAATGATAATTATTTAAGAGCACCTATTGTAGATATAACAAAATTATTAAATGGAACTGCTAAAACAGCGGTATATAACCACTCAAAAACTCCTGTAGCAGTTGATTTGGGAGATGAAGTTATATATACAATAAGAGTATATAACGAAGGTGAAGAAGATGGATATGTTACAGAAATAACAGACCATATACCTGAACAACTAGAATTTATAATAGATGATGAGTTGAATGCAAGTTATGGATGGCAAGTAAGCAATGATGGCAGAACAGTTAAAACAGATATTACATCATTAAATACACAATACTCAGCTAATAGGGATCTTATATATGAAGATAGAAAACCAGGAAACGATAAAGTAAAATTAGATAAACTTTCAACAAATGGAATTGATTACATAGATGTACAGATAAAATGCAAAGTAAAAGAAAATAGTGATATATACAAAAAAATTACAAATATAGCAGAAGTTACAGGATATGTAGATCTAAATGGAAATACTTCTTCAGATAGAGATTCAACAGCATATGTTGTTTTACCAACAGATGAGACATTGCCAAATTATAAAGATGATGAAATAAATAATGGAGATGAATATATTCCAGGACAAGAAGATGATGACGATTTTGAAAAATTAGTATTACAAAGATTTGATTTAGCATTAAGGAAATTTATAACTGGAGTAAATGACGAGGAAGTAACAGAAAGAATACCAATATTTACTAAAAATGCTGATGGAACACATACATATGAGCATCCAAAAACACCTCTAGGAGTAGTAAATGGCGACTTGGTAACATATACATTAAGAATTTACAATGAGGGAAATCAAGCAGGATATGCAGAAACTGTAAAAGATGATATACCAGAAGGATTAGAGTATTTACCAGAAAATGAATTAAATATAAGCTACAGATGGAAAATGTATAAAGAAGATGGAGAATTGGCAACGAATGTAGAAGAAGCTAAATACATAGAGACAGATTACTTATCAAAAGAGCAAGAAAAGACAGAAGGCGAAAACTTAATACAAGCATATAATCCATCTACAATGACACAACCTGATTATAAAGATGTAAAAGTTGTATTTAAGGTAAAAGAGCCAAATACTTCAGACAGAATAATAATAAATACTGCAGAGATTTCTGATGATAGTGATGAATATGGCAACCCTGTTGATGATGTCGATTCAACACCAAATAATAATAAACCAGAAGAAGATGACATAGATGTTGAAAAAATTAAAGTAAAATATTTTGATTTAGCTTTGAAGAAATGGGTAACTTCATCAATAACCATATATGATGGAAAAACTACAATTGTAAAAACTGGACACACAGGAGACGAAGATCCAGAACCAGTTGTTAAAGTAGATATTAAAGAAAGCAGATTAAAAGATACAATTGTAAAATTTACTTATAATATCAAAGTGACAAATGAAGGCGAAATAGCAGGTTATGTTAAAGAAATATCTGACTACATACCAGAAGGGCTAAAATTTGTTAAAGAAGATAATCCAGAGTGGGAAGAGGTAGATGGCAAAGTAGTAACAACACAACTAGAAAATACATTACTACAACCAGGAGAAAGCGCAATAGTAGAAATAACCTTAACATGGATAAATGATAAAAACAACTTAGGCTTAAAAGTAAATGTTGCAGAAATAAGCAAAGATTATAATGACAGCAATACACCAGATATAGATTCTACTCCAAACAACAAAGTGGAAGGAGAAGATGACCAAGACGATGCACCAGTAATCTTATCATTACAAACAGGTGTAACTGGACAATATATAGTTTTAACAATGTCAATATTAATAATAATAGCAACTGGAGTAATATTAATTAAAAAATATGTAATATAACATAACCAAAAAAGACAGAGATAACTTCTCTGTCTTCTTTGTGCCAAAATTCCCCGTCCCCTTTGGCAGAAAGATGTGTCAAAGGGGACGGGGAATTTTGGCACATCTTTTTAAATTGCTTATTTTAAAAAAATACTATTTACTTTTACTTTATTATATAATACAATATTAGCCAGTTAAAAATACGAATATGGAGTTTAGTTATGTTTAAAAAATATATTTTAGTTTTTTTAGTTTCAATGATACCACTTATAGAGTTAAGAGGAGCTGTACCGATTGGTCTTAGCAATTTGTGGGGGGACCCTATTTCTATATTGCCTCTTTATTTAATTTGTATTATAGGAAATATGTTACCAGTTCCTTTTATATTTTTCTTTGCTAGAAAAGTGTTGATTTGGGGAGCAGATAAAAAATTTATTGGAAGATTTTTCAAATTTTGTTTAGAAAAAGGAGAAAAAGGCGGAAGAAAATTGCAAGAAAAGGCAGGAAGAGGGTTATACTGGGCATTATTTATTTTTGTTGGAATCCCTTTGCCGGGAACAGGTGCATGGACAGGTACTCTTGCAGCAAGTTTGTTAGATATGGATTTTAAAAAAAGTAGTATTGCTGTAATGGCAGGGGTTATTTTAGCAGGAATAATTATGGGGTTGGCATCAGCCGGAGTTTTCGGAGCGATTGGAGCAATTTTAGGAGCATAAAAAAATAAAAATAAAAAAATGGAAACTATTGACAAGCAGCATGAAAATAAGGTATACTAATAAATAGATGTGTTAATATGGAGAGACATTAATTTCATTTAGAAACAAGGGTGATTAAAATAAAAAACGTGTTTTTAAAGGAAATCTAAAAAACAAAAGAGTTGACAAAAAATAAGTTTTGTCAATAGTTTTTTTGTTGCTAAATATTGTAGTTATGTAAATTATTTAAAAGAGGAATTGCTCTTAAAATTATTTATAATAATAGAACTTAGAGAGCAGGAAGTTCGTATTATTATAAACACTTTTTGAGAAGACAAGAAGGACTTTTAAATAATTTGATATATATTTTTCTGCTTAATATTTTTTAGAGGTGATTTTTGATGAAAGACATCAAGTATGAAAAATGTACTCGTAAGACTTTTGCAAAAATTGAAGATTCAATAGAAATGCCAAATCTTATTAAAGTACAAAAGGATTCATATGACTGGTTTGTAGAAGAAGGATTAGGAGAAATATTGAAAGATATTTCACCAATAGTTGATTATTCTGGAAATCTAGTTCTTGAATTTTTAGATTACTACATGGAAGAAAAAACAAAATACACATTAGAGGAAGCAAAAGAAAGAGATGCGACATATGCAACAAGATTACATGTTAAAGTAAGGTTAATAAACCGTGAGACAGGTGAAATTAAAGAACAAGAGATTTATCTTGGAGATTTTCCACTTATGACAGATAGTGGAACCTTTGTAATTAATGGAGCAGAAAGAGTAGTAGTAAGCCAATTGGTACGTTCGCCAGGATGTTACTATGCAAAAGAATTTGATCCAAAAACAGGAAAGAAAATATATACATCTACAGTAATGCCAATAAGAGGAGCTTGGCTAGAATATGAAACAGATGGAAATGACATTTTCTATGTAAGAGTAGACAGAACTAGAAAATTACCAGTTACATCTTTATTAAGAGCCATAGGAATTGTTACAGATGAACAAATATTAGCTTTATTTGGTGATGAATCAAAAATTATAGCTACAATTCAAAAAGATACAGTTAAAACACCTGAAGAAGCATTAATAGAAATTTATAAAAAGTTAAGACCAGGAGAACTTCCAACAGTAGATGCTGCAAGGAATTTGTTTAATGGTTTATTTTTCGACGACAGAAGATATGATTTGGCAAAAGTAGGTAGATATAAATTTAATAAAAAATTAAGTTTATCTTCTAGAATAGCGGGACAAGTAGCTTTTGAAGATATTATAGATGCAGAAACAGGCGAAGTTTTTGTAGAAAAAGATACAGTAATTTCAGAGGAAGTAGCAGAAAATATTAGAAATGCTGGAATAAATATTGTAGATATAAAAGTAGATGATAAAAAAGTAAGAATTATAGGTAATGGAACAGTAAATATTCACAAAGTATTACCAAATGTGGATTTATCTGACCTACATATTAAAGAATATGTTAATTATGAAGTATTAAAGTCAATAATAGATACAACTCCGGAAGAAAAATTACATGATACTATAAAAGAAAGAATAAATGAATTAATTCCAAGACATATAACAAACGAAGATATGATTGCATCAATAAGTTATTTATTAAACTTAGATAATGGATTAGGCAATGTTGATGATATAGATCACTTAGGCAATAGACGTATTAGATGTGTTGGAGAATTATTACAAAATCAATTTAGAATTGGTTTAACAAGATTAGAAAGAGTTGTAAGAGAGAGAATGACAATTCAAGACTTAGACGTAATTACTCCACAAACTCTAATAAACACAAAACCAATAACTTCATCAATTAAAGAATTCTTTGGAAGCTCACAATTATCACAATTTATGGATCAAACAAACCCACTATCTGAGCTAACACATAAAAGAAGAATTTCTGCATTAGGACCAGGAGGACTTTCAAGAGAAAGAGCAGGATTCGAAGTTCGTGATATTCACTATACACACTATGGAAGACTTTGCCCTGTAGAATCACCAGAAGGACCAAATATTGGACTTATATCTGCACTTTCTTCATTTGCTATTATTAATGAATATGGATTTGTAGAAACACCATATAGAAAAGTAGTAGATGGAAAAATAACAGATGAAATTACATATATGCCTGCTGATGAAGAAGACAAATATATAATAGCACAAGCTTCAGAACCAGTTGATAAAGAAGGAAGATTTATCAATGATAGAATTAGGGTAAGACACAGAGAAGAAATAACAGTTGTTGATAAAGATAAAGTAAATTATGTAGATGTATCACCAAAACAATTAGTTTCTGTTGCAGCTGCAATGATACCTTTCTTAGAGCATGATGATGTTAAACGTTCTTTAATGGGATCAAACATGCAACGTCAAGCAGTTCCATTACTTACAGTAGAATCACCAATTGTAGGAACCGGTATTGAATATAGAGCTGCTAAAGATTCTGGTATTACAGTAATTGCAAAAGAAGATGGAATAGTAGAAAAAGTAACTGGCGATGAAATAACAATAAGAAACAAAAAAGATGGAATAGATGTATATCATTTGAGAAAATTTAAAAGAACAAATGGTGGTACTTGTATTAACCAAAGACCCGTTGTAGTAAAAGGAGAAAAGGTAAAAAAAGGAGACTTAATAGCAGATGGACCTTCTACTAAAAATGGAGAAATGTCACTTGGAAAAAATGTTTTAATAGCATTTACAACTTGGGAAGGTTATAACTACGAGGATGCTATTTTGATAAATGAAAGATTAGTAAAAGAAGATGTATACACTTCTATTCATATAGAAGAATATGATTGTGAGTGTCGTGATACAAAACTTGGACCAGAAGAAATTACAAGAGATATTCCAAATGTAGGTGACGATAGTTTAAAAGACTTAGATGAAAATGGAATTATTAGAATAGGTGCAGAAGTTAGACCAGGTGATATATTAGTAGGTAAAGTTACTCCTAAAGGAGAAACAGAGCTTACAGCAGAAGAAAGACTATTACGTGCTATATTCGGAGAAAAAGCTAGAGAAGTAAGAGATACTTCACTTCGTGTACCACATGGAGAAGCTGGAACAATAGTAGATATAAAAATATTTACAAGAGAAAATTCAGATGAATTAGGACCTGGAGTAAATCAAATAATAAGATGTTATATAGCTACAAAAAGAAAAATATCGGTTGGAGATAAAATGGCAGGACGTCACGGAAACAAAGGTGTTATATCTCGTATACTTCCAGAAGAAGATATGCCATTTTTACCAGATGGAACACCAGTAGATATAGTACTAAACCCACTTGGTGTACCTTCTCGTATGAATTTAGGTCAAGTTCTAGAAGTACATTTAGGAATGGCAGCAAAAGCATTAGGTTGGAAGGTTGCAACACCAGTATTTGATGGTGCTACAGATGAAGAAATAAGAGCACTATTAAAGAAAGCAGGACTTTCAGAAGATGGAAAGACAATACTTTATGACGGAAGAACAGGTGAGGCATTTGATCATCCAATTACAGTAGGGGTTATGTATATGTTAAAATTACACCACTTAGTAGATGATAAAATACATGCTCGTTCAACAGGACCATACTCACTAGTTACACAACAACCTTTAGGTGGTAAAGCTCAATTTGGTGGACAACGTTTTGGAGAAATGGAGGTTTGGGCATTAGAAGCATATGGTGCAGCATATACATTACAAGAAATGTTAACAACTAAATCAGATGATGTGGTAGGACGTGTTAAAACATATGAAGCAATTGTAAAAGGAGAAAATGTACCAGAACCAGGAGTCCCAGAAGGCTTTAAGGTATTAATTAAAGAACTTCAAAGCTTAGGATTAGATATAAAATTATATTCAGAAGACAATCAAGAATTAGAATTAAAAGAGAATATAGAAGATGGAATAGACTTTAATTTCGAAACTGAGAAAAATGAAGTAATAGATGAAACTGAATTAGATGATGGATATATAGAAGAGGAAGAACTAGGCGATGATATGCTATTAGATGGAATGGATGGCATATTAGATGATGATGAAGTCTTAATAGATGACACAGACTTAGGAGAAGATAATTTACTAAATGATCAAGACATATTAGATGAATAGTATTAATTAAATAGTTTCAAAAAGGATTTTTATGCTTACAAAATAGAATTGCTCAGCAGTGTATAGCGAAAAAATCCTTGAGAAACAAGAGTAAATAAAAAGTCAAGGGGGCTAAAAAGCAGTGGATGAACTAGAAATTTTCGATAAAATTAAAATAGGGATTGCATCAGATGAACAAATAAGAGAATGGTCAAAAGGAGAAGTTAAAAAGCCAGAGACTATTAACTACAGAACATTAAAGCCAGAAAGAGATGGACTTTTTTGTGAAAGAATATTTGGGCCTACAAAAGATTGGGAATGCCATTGTGGTAAATACAAGAGAGTAAGATATAAAGGAATAGTTTGCGATAGATGTGGCGTTGAAGTAACAAAGGCTAAAGTAAGACGTGAAAGAATGGGTCATATTGAACTTGCTGCTCCTGTAGCACATATTTGGTACTTTAAAGGTATTCCAAGCAGAATAGCGTTGTTATTAGATATCTCACCAAGAAACTTAGAGAAAGTTATATATTTTGCTTCATATATTGTTACAGATAAAGGAACATCAAGCTTAACAAAAACACAAGTACTATCTGAAAAAGAATATCATGAAGCAGAAGAAAAATATGGAAAAGGCTCTTTTAAAGCAGAAATGGGAGCAGAGGCAATAAGAAAATTATTAGCAGAAATAGATATAGAAAAATTATCTGAGAAATTAAAAAAAGAATTAGAAAAAGCAAGCGAGCAAAAGAAAGCAAAACTAATAAAAAGATTAGATACTGTAGAAGCATTTAGATTATCAGGAAATAAACCTGAATGGATGATTATGAATGTTGTTCCAGTAATTCCACCAGAATTAAGACCGATGGTTCAATTAGATGGTGGTAGGTTTGCAACATCAGATTTAAATGATTTATATAGAAGAGTTATAAACAGAAATAATAGATTAAAAAGACTATTAGAATTAGGAGCACCAGAAATAATAGTAAGAAACGAAAAGAGAATGTTACAAGAATCAGTTGATGCTTTAATAGATAATAGTAGAAGGGGAAGACCAGTAACTGGTGCCGGAGGTAGAGCATTAAAATCTTTATCAGATATGTTAAAAGGTAAACAAGGACGTTTCCGCCAAAACTTATTAGGAAAACGTGTTGACTATTCTGGACGTTCAGTTATAGTTGTTGGACCAGAACTTAAAATCTATCAATGTGGTGTTCCAAAAGAAATGGCAGTAGAATTATTTAAGCCATTTGTTATGAGGGAATTAGTAGGACGTGGAATAGCTCATAATATTAAAAATGCTAAGAGAATGGTAGAGAGATTAAGACCAGAAGTATGGGATATATTAGAAGAAGTTATAAAAGACCATCCCGTATTATTAAACCGTGCACCAACATTGCATAGACTTGGTATTCAGGCATTTGAGCCAGTTCTAGTAGAGGGAAGAGCAATAAAATTGCATCCATTAGTATGTACAGCTTTTAACGCTGATTTCGATGGTGACCAAATGGCTATACACGTACCATTATCTCCAGAGGCACAAGCAGAAGCAAGATTTTTAATGCTTTCTGTGAATAATTTATTAAAACCACAAGATGGTAAACCAGTAACAGTACCTACACAAGATATGATTCTAGGAAGTTACTATTTAACAATGATTGTTGAAGGAGAAAAAGGAGAAGGTAAATATTTTTCATCACCAGAAGAAGCTATTATTGCAAATGTAAACAATGAATTAGGCTTGCATGCAAAAATACATGTAAGAATGAGCAAAAAAGTAAATGGAGAAGAAAAACATAAAATAATAGAAACAACAGTAGGTAGAATTATATATAATCAAGGTATACCACAAGATTTAGGTTTTGTAGATAGAACAAATCCAGAAAATGAATTTGAATTAGAAATAAACTTCCCTGTAATAAAGAAAAATTTAGGAAAGATAATCGCAAAATCGATAAATAAACATGGATTAAATGCAACGGCAGAATTACTAGATTATATAAAAGCAACTGGTTTCAAATATTCTACAATAGGCGCTATTACAGTTTCTGTTGATGATGTAAAAGTACCAGAAGCCAAAAAGCAAATACTTGCAAATGCAAATGAACAAGTAAACAATGTATTAAAGCAATACAAACGTGGTTTAATTACAGATGAAGAAAGATATCAATCAGTAATTAAAATATGGGAAAAGGCTACAGATGAAGTTACAGAAGCAATGAAAAATAACTTTGATGAATTAAACCCTGTATATATGATGTCACAATCTGGAGCCAGAGGAAATATAAACCAATTAAGACAAATAGCTGGTATGCGTGGACTTATGGCAAGTACAACAGGTAAAACAGTAGAAATACCAATTACATCATCATTTAGAGAAGGACTTGATGCACTTGAATATTTTATTTCAGCACATGGTGCTAGAAAAGGTTTAGCAGATACAGCTCTAAGAACAGCTGACTCTGGTTATTTAACAAGAAGACTTGTTGATGTTGCACAAGACATAATAGTAAGAGAAAAGGATTGTGGAACTCATGAAGGTATTGAACTTTCAGATATTAAAGATGGAAATCAAGTAGTAGAAAAATTAGAGGAACGTCTATTGGGAAGATATCCATTAGAAGATATAGTTAACCCAGAAACAGGAGAAACCATAGTTACAACAGAAGAGCTTATCACAGAAGCTTTGGCTGAGAAAATAGTTGCATCAGGAATAACAAAAGTAAAGGTACGTTCAGTATTAGAATGTAAAACAAAACATGGTGTATGTTGCAAATGCTACGGTATGGGATTGGCTACAAGAGCAGAAGTAAATATAGGAGAAGCTGTTGGTATTATAGCTGCACAATCAATTGGTGAACCTGGTACACAGCTAACCATGAGAACAATTCACTCTGGTGGTGTTGCAGGTGTAGCAGATATTACACAAGGTCTTCCTAGAGTTGAAGAACTATTTGAAGCTAGAAAGCCAAAGGGCTTAGCTATAATTACAGAAATATCAGGAAAAGTAAAAATATCTGAAGACAAGAGCAAAAAAGAAGTTATTGTTACAAGCAGTGATGACAGTAAAACATATACAATACCATTTGGATCGAAATTACGTGTAAGAGATGGAGATGAAATAGAAGCAGGAGCTCCTATTACAGAAGGTTCTATAAATCCAAGCGAGATTTTAGCAATAAATGGTGTAGATGGGGTTCATAGATACTTAGTACAAGAAGTACAAAAAGTTTATAGAAATCAAGGTGTTGATATTAATGATAAACATATTGAAGTTATCGGAAGACAAATGCTTAAGAGAGTTAGAGTTGAAGATAATGGAGATACGGGCTTATTTGCAGGATCATTAGTAGATATAAATGAACTAGAAGAAGTAAATGAGCAAATGGAAACAGAAGGAAAGAAACCAGCAACATATAAACGTGTATTACTAGGAATAACAAAAGCTTCACTTGCAACAGAAAGTTTCTTATCAGCAGCATCTTTCCAAGAAACAACAAGAGTATTAACAGAAGCTGCTGTAAAAGGCAAAATTGATGAATTAATAGGACTAAAAGAAAATGTAATAATAGGAAAATTAATTCCTGCAGGAACAGGGCTAAATAAATACAAAAATACACAAATAGATACAGAACAATATGAAGAAACTGCAAATGAAACAAAATAAATATTATCAAAAAAACTGCCAAATCTTTGGTAGTTTTTTGATTCGTAGGAAAAATAAGGTTTTGCAATGTAGGCACAGTGACTTTGTATATATTTTTCATAATTTAGTGGAGAAAAAATTTAAAAAATACTATATTTCTACAAAAAAGTATGATATAGTATATATGTATAAAAAGCTATATTGAAAGGAATGAAGTTTATATGGAAAAAGGAAGAAGATATAGTGGAGGAAAAAAGCTAAACATGAAAAAAGTATTTGCTGTAATAATTGCATTTGCAGTAATTATAATGTTTATTGTGGGAATTAAAAAAATATTAAAATCAGATAAAGACATTAAAGAAAAAACTGTAGTGCAAAAATATTTTGCAGTATATACAAACAATAAATGGGGAGTTATAGATTCAAAAGGAAAAACAATAATAGAACCAACATATGATGAAACAATAATAATTCCAAATGAAACAAAAGCAATATTTATTTGTACTTATGATGTAAATTATGAAAATGGCACATATAAAACTAAAGTATTAAATGATAAAAAAGAAGAAATATTAAGTGGATTTGAAACAGTGCAAGCATTAGAAAACTATGACGAAAATAACAATTTGTGGTATGAAGCAGATGTACTATTAGTAAAAAAAGATGGAAAATATGGACTAATAAATTACAAAGGAAATGAACTATTAAAATGTGAATATAATTCAATTACAACAGTAAAAGGAATAAAAAATAGTTTAATAACAGAAAAAGATGGAAAATTAGGATTAGTAGATGATATAGGTAACATAGTAATACCAAATGAATATAAAAGCATTAAGCCATTAGGAAATAAATATGAAGAAGGCTTTATTGTAGGAAATGAAAAATATGGAGTTATAAACTGGGATAAATCAGTTGCATTAGAAACAAAATATGAAGAGATAAAGCCAATATATGGAGATGGAAAATTTGTAGTAAAACAAGATGGAAAATGGAAAATTGTAGATACAAGTGGCAAATCATATTTAGAAGGAAAATTTGATAACGTAAAATCAATTGATGGAGAAAATGTAGTCATACAAAAAAATGGAAAATATGGAGTAACAACAATTGCAGGAGAAACAAAATTAGAAACAAAATATGAAGATATAACATATACATATGCAGATAATTATATTGCAAAGCAAAATGGAAAATTTGGAATTCTAAACTTAAGTGGAGAGACAAAATTAGATTTTGTATATAAAACATTAATATATAGAAAAGATGTAGACTTTTATGAAGGCTCAAAAGAAGAGATAAATTCAGATTTAATAGATAGAGACTTTAATGTTAAACTTACAGGCATTATAACAGAAATTAATACAGAAACTGGATATATGAAGGTTAGAGTAAACGGAGAGTACAAATATTATAACTTTAAATTTGAGGAAAAAACAAATATAGAACTATTAAAAGGAAATACCCTATTTTTATCAAAAAAGGATAACAAATATGGATTTGTAAATAAAGATGGAATTGTAATTGTTGACTATATATATGATGATGCAACAGAGCAAAATGAGTTTGGCTATGCGAGCGTAAAAAAAGATGGTTTATGGGGTTGTATTAATTCAAAAGGAGAAGTTACAATATCTCCAGCATATGCTTTAGAAAATAGCATATTAGTAGAATTTATAGGAAAGTGGCATAGAGGACAAGACTTGAACTTAAATTATTATACAGATGAAAAATAAATCGTAGGAGGAGGAGTAAGCATACATATGGAACAAAAGATTAAATATCAATATACGTATTTTATATACCCATATATAATTGATGCAAATAAATATAATAAATATATGCTAAAGCTTATTAAAAATCCTAAATGTAAGTTGAAAACATTTGACAAAATAAAAGATTTTGATATTTATACATATTTTCTTCCTAACATACGAGAGTATATGTTTTGGTCATTTGAATTGACAAATCAAAAAAGTAATGAGCTAGAAAGAATGGACAATAAAATGAAGAGTACAATACTTTCAAATTATCCTTGTACAATGTTTGAATATGAATTAGAAAAAAATATACAGGGAAAAATAGGAGAAGAAAACGGAATATTTTTTGACATTATAAAAATGGAAATTATATGTTTTAATACCGGAATATGTTTTATGACTTTTAAAACAGCTTTAAATGGTGAAAATAATCTAGATGATGTACTTAATTTTAATTATAAATTTAGAGATATAAATTCTAATTTATCTCAATTAAGAGAATATGAAAATATAAGAATACAGACAAGTGCATTTAAAGATATAAAAGAATTTTCGAGTTTAATAAAAGAAATAGCAGGAAGTAATACAGGAGCTAAAAAAATAAATGTAGATACAGAAAGATTTGTTACATATTCATATATATGTTTAGATCAAAATTGCTGGAATGAGAATACAGATAATACTGTTTTAAACGAAAGATTTTTGAATTATGCAAATATAGCGAGTTCAAATTCTAAAATAAATAATAAGGTAAAAAAAATAGAACAAAAATATTTAAAGTATGGATTTACTAGTTGGAGCAATGTAGTAATGGCATCTGATATAAATACAGAAAATTATACAAAATTGCCATTTGAATACGAAAATAAATATTTATATCATTATATATTTAATTTATATAAAAAAATATATTT
>ENA-ORPH01000273-ORPH01000273.1-human-gut-metagenome-genome-assembly--contig:-NODE-273-length-58242-cov-6.435424_pt1 | contig 58242 bp, 67 predicted proteins | sample MGYA00242142_ERZ509074 | MGnify/ENA primary metagenome ERZ509074 (study PRJEB26280, sample SAMEA2338724) | human gut metagenome | biome: human gut; feature: human-associated habitat; material: faeces...
ATCCAATTCCATATGAATATTACAAAAAATATGGAATAAGAAAATATGGATTCCACGGAACATCACATATGTATGTTTCTCAAAGATTAGCTGAAATTGTTGGAAAAGATATAAGTGAATTAAAAATTGTTACATGTCACTTAGGTCAAGGTTCAAGTATATGTGCAGTTGAAGGTGGAAAATCAGTTGATACAAGTATGGGATTAACACCACTTGCAGGAATTCCAATGGTAACACGTTCAGGAGATTTGGATCCATCTGTTGTAACATTTTTAATGAAAAAAGAAGGATGGACACCAGAAGAAGCAGAAAATATGTTAAATAAAAAATCAGGAGTTCAAGGAATATCAGGACTAGCACCAGACTTTAGAGAGATCGAAGCTGCATCTTATGGTGATAATGAAAGAGCTGCAATAGCAATTGAAAAATTCAAATATGAAATTGCATCATATATTGCAAAATATGCAGTTGCAATGAATGGAGTAGATTACATTGTATTCACTGGTGGAGTTGGAGAAAATCAAATAAATATAAGAAGAGGTATTTGCGAAAAACTTGAATTTATGGGAGTTAAAATAGATGTTGAAGCAAATAATGTTAGAGGAGTAGAAAAAGAAATATCAGCTCAAGATTCTAAAGTAAAAGTTTATTTAGTTCCAACAAATGAAGAACTTATGATAGCAAAAGAAACAGCAAGATTAGTAAAATAATAATGAAGAAAGGTAGAATATGGCAAGTGCAAAAGAGATACAAAATAGAAAAGTAAATGCAAGACTATATCCGATATATAAAATGATATCATGGGATTTGTTGTTTTATTATTCTATTATATATTTATTTTTAACACAGGCTAAAGGTTTTTCTGCCTCTCAAGTTTTATTGGCAGAAGCTGCTTTTACAAGTATGTGTTTAATAATTCAAATTCCAATAGGAATATTGGTGGAGAAGATTGGCAAAAAACGAAGCTTAGTATTTGCAAATGTGTGCATGTGTTTATTTACAATAGGATTGATTTTTTTGAAAACATATACACAGCTGTTTGTTGCATATTTTTTAGATTCAGTAGGATATGTAATAAAATGTGTTTGTGAAACTAACATATTATATGATTCACTTCCGAAAGGAAAGAAAAGAGGAAGTTTATATTCTACATTAGATGGATTAGGGGCTTCAAGATATTATATGGTCGATGCAGTAACCTCATTAATTGCAGGATATGCATTTGTTATAAGTCCATATTTACCAATTGTTTTGTGCTTAATAGGAAATATTATTTCTACAATATTGGCATCTAGGTTTAAACACACTCAAATGCCAGATGATGATGTAGAAGAAAAAACTAGTGTTAAAGAATATTTGTGGCAATTAAAAAATGCAGTTAGATTTACCAAAAAGTCTAAAAGAATAGCATGTTTATTGATATTTTTTGGACTAACTTCTGGATTAATTTACAATATGACAACATTTAGAAGTGGTATTCTTGAGCAAATAGAGTTGCCAGCACAGTATTTTGGATTAGTTTTTGCAATTTCTCAAGTTGCAGCATCACTATGTTCTAGAATGCAAAATTTGATACAAAAAAGATATAAAAATACCACACTTACACATTTAGGAATTCCATTAACAGTATCTTGTATAATTATTGGAGTTCTAGCTTTAGGAAAAATTAGTAATATAAAAACATATATTATTATTGCATTATTTATATTACAAGGAGCTATAAAGGGAGTATATAATGTACTTATATATAGATATTTAAATAATTTTACAACAAAGCAAATTAGGACAAAATTAGCTACTGTTAGAAATATTGTTTATAATTTATTTTCAATTGCAATTAGTCTGCTTGGCTCAGCATTATTACAATTTTCAAATGCTTCAACCGCAATTATAATTGTAGGAATTTCTATGACAATTGTAATGATATTATTATTGGATTATATGAAAGATAAGGTTGGATTAAAACCAGAAAATTATACTAAAGATGATTTAAAATATAGTACATTAGTACTGAAAAAATAAGTATTAGATATACCGCATTTTACATAAATTTGAATTATTATGTAAAATGTGGTATAATTTATTTATAAAAATTTTTATAAGGAGTGTTCTTTATCATGCGAAAAAACAAGGAAAATCGGAAATTCAACTTTAATGTAATTAATGCAGTTATTCTAGGTGTTCTGATTTCTTTAAGTCTAACTTTGCCTTTTATGAAAGGCAAGCAAGACAATCCCCAAAGTACGGAGGTTGTTTTGACAAGTGAATTTTCAATTGAAAGTGAGGGAGAAAACCACATAATAAATGTGGTTGAAAAACCTGCAACGGTTGAAAACATTGGAAGTGCTGAGCCTGAAGCCGAAGTGGAAGAGCCAGTAGAAGCTGAACCAGAGCAAGAGCCAGAAGTAGAGCAGCAGGTACAAGAGGTACAAGATTATTCTGAAACCAAAGAGTTTCAGGACCGATGCCGATTGACCTATGCAGAATCTGGTCTGGAAGATGAGATTGGGCAAGTTGCAGTAGCAGCTACCATTATCCATCGTCAATACAGTCCAGAGTTCCGTGCAGATGGAGATTTCTACCAGGTCATGAACAATGGTTTTTCCTCAGTTCGGAATGGTGAAATCTACATCATGACCAGGAATCCGTATGTCCTTTATTATGAGGATGTTCCAGAGAGAACCATCAGAGCAACTGAAAGAGCTCTTAATGGTGAGGACCCGACTGAACAGCTTCTGTGGGAAGAAGCTGAGAGACTTGGACTTGATCCAGAAGTGTATGCTGCTGGAGGAGCCAAGTACTTCTACAACCCCAATGTTTGTTCTGAGGCTGCTTTAGCTGAAAGAGCAAACATCAAATGTAAAGTGCAGATTGGCAACCATGTCTTTTATAAGGTGTGGGACCAGTAAAGCACTCCGAGGTGGACCTGCAAGTACAGGCCACCTTTTTTATTTTGCTATTTTATTGCAATTATAAGTAATCAATGATAAAATGCTTTTAGGAGGAGATGAAGATGTCAAAACATACAGAAAAAATAAAGGCTTTATATAAAGAAAACAAAAAATCAAGTTTAATTTGGTATTTAGTTTTAAGAGCATTTGTAATATTAACAATGATAACAAGTTTTATAAGAAAAGACTTTAGCAGTGTATTTTTATGTGGATTAACATTGATTTTATTTTTAATACCATTTTGGATTAATGCAAAATTAAACATAGATATTCCAAATGTAATGGAAATTATAATATTCTTATTTATATTTTCAGCAGAAATATTAGGAGAAATAAATAATTTTTATGGAAATATTCCTTATTGGGATACAATATTGCATACATTAAATGGATTTTTATGTGCTGCAATAGGATTTTCATTAATTGATATATTAAACAATTCAGAAAAATTTCATATTAAATTATCACCTGTATTTGTAGCTTTAGTAGCATTTTGCTTTTCTATGACAATAGGAGTACTTTGGGAATTTTTCGAGTTCGGTGCAGACCAGATTTTTAAATATGATATGCAAAAAGATAGAATTGTGCAAACAATATCAACAGTAGAATTAGAACCAGAAGGAAAAAATAAAGCTGTGATAGTAGATAATATATTTAAAACAGCTATATATAGTAATCAAAATGGAGAAGTAGTCGAAACAGATATAGATGGTGGATATTTGGATATAGGATTAATAGACACAATGAAAGATTTAATTGTAAACTTTATAGGTGCAGTTGTATTTTCAGTATTAGGTTATTTCTATATTTATAATAGGGATAAATATAAATTTGCAGAAAATTTTATACCAGTAAAAAGATTTGATAAACAATAAAATTATTGAAAAACAATAAAAAAGTATTGACAAATAATAAAATAAATAATATAATGCTCATATCAAAGGAGGAAATTCGTATGGAATTATTGATAGGAGCATTATTTTTGGCTATATGGCAGTCGATCTTATTTAAAAATCAAAATGTAGGATTGTCAGCAATATTATTTGTGCTACCAGTGTTGTACATAACATTCAGATTGTTAAAAGGAAAAATCGAAAATAAAAAGGCATTACTAATTTCAATACCAATTATTTTATTATCTATTACATATTTTATATTTGATAATACAGTATTTAAAATTATAAATATGATTGTAATACCACTTTTATATGTAATTATGATAATAACAGCAACTTCAAATAATCAAGGCAAATCAATGATATTTAAAATAATCTTGATGCTAATTCAACCAATTAATTATATAGGAGAAGTTGTTAAAAAAGGAATAAATTTAATATTTCCGAAAGAAAAAGAAGAAGGTTCAAAAGAAAAACACAATATTGTAAAAGCAGTATTTTTTACAATTGTAATTGCTTTAATTGTAATTGCACTATTAAGTTCTGCGGATTCAGAATTTGCAAATCTATTTGGAGATATATTTGATAACTTATATTTATTTAGCATACCAGCATTGGTAAAAGAATTCTTTAGTATTATTATTCCATTCTTTTATTTTGCAGGATTTTTTATGAATATGCTAGATAAAGACAATGGATTAAAAGAATTTGATGAAGAAGAGCCAAAAAAGAAAGATGGATTTACAATATATATGATGATAACCGCATTAAACGTAATATATTTGCTATTCTGTTTTATACAAATAAAATCATTATTTACAATAGAGAATATCAAATATTCAAGTTATGCAAGACAAGGATTTTTCCAATTGATGGTAGTATCATTAATTAATATTGTAATGATTTTAAAGGCTACTGGCAAGAACTTAAAAGAAACGCAAAAGCAAGCACAATACAAGAAAATAATATGTATAATGATGTTGATATTCACATTAATAATTATCATTTCATCATTTGCAAGAATGACAATATATCAACAAAATTATGGAAATACAAGATTACGTATATTGGTTGATTTTACATTAATAACAGAAATGATTTTATTAATTCCAACAGCAATGTATATATTAAAAGAAAATATAAATTTGATGAAAGTATATTTTATTATAGTAGTTTCAATGTATTGCTTGGTTAATTTTATAAATATTGATTATATAATTGCCAAAAACAATATTGATAGATATATAGAAACAGGAAAAATTGATGTGGATTATTTAAAAAGACTAGATAATACAGACACAATTGAACAATTGATGAGATTGCATGATACAAAATTTAAATATACAAGTGATAATGATTATCCAGATCGATCTTTGGTATTAAATAATAAATTAGACAATTATTTGGCATCTAAGAGAGATGAGTTAAATGAAAAGCATACTTTAGCAGAATTTAATTTATCAAGATGGAAAGCCAAAAAAGTTCTTGAAAAATTCAGATATAATTAGGGGGATGTATATGGAAATTCTAGGAGAAAATGGAATAGGAAAAATTTTAAAAATATTTTTACAGGTGTGTTTTTGGGGAGGAATAGTATTATTGATTATATTACCATTTCAATTACAAATGGTTGGGTTAAAACTTAATGCAACAGCTTTTGTAATATACCCAAATGGAATAGCTTTGTTAGTAATAGTTCGCCAATTTATAGGCCAATTTGACTCATTAAAAAATAAAAATCCATTTTGCATGGAAAATGTAAAAAGGTTAAAAATATCAGGTATAGCTTCTTTAGTGGAAACAGTGCTTTGGACAATAGATTTATTATATACAATATTTTTAGCAAAAGGTGCTGATGTAGTTATAGTGTTAGGATTAGCATTTATGATAATTCTATTTGCAGGAGTTGCAATTGCATTCTACATCTTAGCTGAGCTAATAAAACAAGCAACAGAATATAAAGAAGAAAATGAGTTGACGATATAAGGAGGCTATGATATGATTATTGTAAATTTAGATGTAATGATGGCAAAAAGGAAAGTATCTTCTCAAGAACTTGCAGAAAAGGTAGGAATAACTGCAGCCAATCTATCAATTTTAAAGACAAACAAAGGAAAAGCAATTAGATTTTCTACATTAGATAAGATTTGTGAAGTGTTAGAGTGTACGCCAGGAGATATATTGGATTATGAAAAAAAGTAGAAAAAGTCATTTTTTAGTCACATTGCAAATGTAAAATGAAAATAGGGTGATAGTATGTTGAAATTTATAAAAAGAGTAATAATTGCAGTAATATTAGTAATTATATTTGCAGGTGTGATTTTAACTTATAAAGGATATGAAATGTATAAAACTGCACTAAATGAAATAAGTGTAGCAGATAAAGTATCAGAAATAAAAAAAGAAGAAAATTATACAGAAATAAATAATTTACCTGAATTTTATTTGGATGCAGTAGTTGCAGTAGAAGACAGGAGATTTTACAACCATGGTGCAATAGATCCAATAGCTTTAGCAAGAGCCATTTTTGTAAATGTTAAAAATATGGAATTACGAGAAGGTGGAAGTACAATTACACAGCAATTAGCTAAAAATATTTATTTTACACAGGAGAAATCAGCATTAAGAAAAATAGCAGAAATGTTTATGGCATGTGAGATTGAAAAAAATTGTGATAAAGACACAATATTAGAATTATATGTAAATACGAGTTATTTTGGAGATGGATATTATTGTGTAAAAGAAGCATCAGAAGGCTATTATAATAAAGAGCCTAAAGATATGAATAGAAATGAAGCAAGTATGTTAGCTGGAATTCCAAATGCTCCATCAGCATATTGTCCTACTAAACATTTAGATTTAGCAAAACAAAGACAAGAACAGGTTTTAGATAAAATGGTAAAGTATAATTTTATTTCGGAACAAGAAAAAACAGAGATTTTAGATGAACCAAATGCGGTTGAAAAATAATAAGAAGGATGTTTCTAATTTAAGAGACATCCTTTTAAATTTCTATTATTTTCATATTATATTTATCTTCAAAAACTTTCTTTTTTGTGATATATTCTTTAGTTCTTACACCTTTTACATCTATTACATCATAACTATTATCAGAATTAAATACGATAAAATCTGCTTTATATTTTAAACCTGGTGCTAACATAAATGTAGGCTGTAAGCAAAATCCGTTTATTTCTTTTGCTTGCAATCTTAATTTTAATTGACAATAATAATCAGCTTCTTTTTGGCTATCAAATGTGTGCCCATCAATAGATGTTTTATTTGCTCTATATTTTGTTTTCTTTATTTTACTGTTTGTAAAATTTTTGTAATCATCAATACTCCAATGTTCCATTTTTAAGTACCCTTTCTTTTGAATTTAAAAGTATTATATACTAAATAAAACAAATGTGCAATATTTTTTTGCACTGAAAAGTTTAAAATGATTATATAAGGAAAATCAAAAAGTAGTTTCGAATATTTCAGCAGGTTTCATATCACCGCAATCACAAATAGATTGAAAAGCTATTTTATGAGCAACTACAATTACTGTATAATATTTATTTTTATATTTATCGATAACAGACATAACTCTAGTTTGTAAGTGTTCTTTTGTTTCCCAGTTTCGTTTTTCATTCTTTGGATAAACTCCATTGTTTTCAATATAATCTTTATAATAAGTTTTTAATTCGTCACTATTTTTATATTGATAAGTAAGATCAGGTTGCCATTCTCGAATATCTGGTTCTATAACAATATCAATACCAGTTTCTTTAGAAATTATGCTAGCTGTTTGCAATGCTCTTGTATATGGAGAAGATACAATAATTTGAGCATTTTTTAGTCGAGGGTCTTTTGAAGTTTCTATAACATATTTTATTTTATCTTGTTTTAATGGTGCTAAATCATGTCCATGACCTATAAAACCATGTGTGTCTCCATATGTGTAATCTGGTTCGCCATGCCTAATTAAATAGAATTTTGCCATATTCATTCCTCCAATTTTAATAATTTAAATAGTTTGCTTTTATTTTATTATTTTTAGTTTATTTTTTCAATATTTTTAAGTATTTTTCATGTTATTATTTTTTATTGCATAAAAAAATGCAATATGATAGAATAAGTAAAAAGAAAAAATGGAAAATGTAAGAGAGAGGGCTGTTAATGGGCGGAAAAACAATTATAAAGAATTTTTGTGTAGTATTATTTTTTGTTGTATTTATGATTGCAGGGATTGTGATATGTGAGAATAAATTGCCATCTGAGCCATTAAATGAAGATGAAATAAAAACATTGATTTCAAAATATACAAAATTTGATAATATAAAGATAGAAACTACTGAAAATGGCAACGGAACAGAAGAAATGAAAATAATGACAAATATAAAGGATGGGAAAACTAAAATAACTACAAAAGGTAAAAATTCAGAAATGATAGAATGGTCAGATTCTAAAAGTGGCGAAAATATAATGGTAGATGTAGAAAATAAAACTTGGTATGATATTGCTAAAGGTGGTAATGAAGATATTGGTCAAGACTCATATCAATTTATTGGATATGAAAAATACAACAATTCTAAATGTGCTATAATAGAACAAATAAATGAAATTTCATATGAAGGAAAAGATGCTGGACAATTATTAAAAACTACTGCAAAAATGTGGGTGGATTTAAAGACCGGAGTGGCTTTGAAAACAGAGTATAGCAATAATCTTGACTTAAAATATCAAGCTTATTCAGTAGTAACATTTAATAAGGTGACTGATGAAGATGTTATGAAGCCAGATTTGAATGGTTATACTCAGAGATATTAAATGAAAACTATTATTAAATTTGAAATAAAAATTATCGAAGTGCCTTTTTTGGATATCAAAAGAAAAGTAGCAAAAATTTTTGTATAGCACTTGTATTTACCATTTACAAGTGCTATAATAATGACTTGTAAAAATTTGTATCACATCACCAAACAATAATTATTGGAGGTAAGAGAGACAATGAAAAAATGTGAATTTGTATCCCTTGTGTTGGCAATAGTCTTAGGAGTAGTTTTAGGTTTATGGTATAAAACATTTAACGAAATTGGTGAAAATGTTGACTTTAGGACAATTGCAATATTTTTAAATATTGTGTTGTTATGGAAAATATTTGAAACAGCACATTATTTACTCAAAGAAACCAACAAGGAAGAATTAATTGTTCGGTTACTTTTCTTCACGAGTGCATTTGTATTGCTGCAATCTTTAATTTTGATTCAAATTGTTGTAGCAACGATTAGCGAGACAATCCTATGTGTAGTAATTGGGATTTGCGTAGTTATTTCCGCAATGTCAGGAACAGTTACGTATTTAGCATGGAAGTGCAAGAAAAAATAAGAGAATAAGCAATAAAGCAGGGCAATGCCTTGCTTTATTTGCGTTTATCAGATATAATTGGCAAAGAAGAAGGTGTCAGAATGAAAAAAATTTTATTAGTAGAAGATAATGAAACTATTGTATTTGGACTAAAATATTCTTTAGATCAAGAAGGCTTTAGTGTTGAAACAGCTAAAAATATAATAATGGCAAAGGCTCAAATAAAAAAACAGAAATTTGATTTATGCTTATTAGATATTTCATTGCCAGATGGTGATGGGTATGAGTTATGTGAATATATAAAGAAAAATGAAAGCATGCCGGTTATATTTTTAACAGCAAAAGATGAAGAAAAAGATGTTGTACAAGGACTTGATATGGGAGCAGATGACTATGTAATAAAGCCATTTAGAACTAGAGAATTAATTTCAAGGATTAATAGTGTTTTACGAAGATATCATAAAGCTGATGAAGAAAAAATAATAAAATGTGGTAATGTTAAAATTGATGTAGATAAAGCAATTGTGTACTTAGATGACAAAGAGATTGTTTTTACCAGTTTGGAATATAAAATTTTATTACTATTGTTTTCAAACAAAAATATTCTTGTAACTAGAGAACAAATTTTAGACAAGATTTGGGATATGGCTGGAAATTTTGTTAATGATAATACTTTGACAGTGTATATTAAAAGAATAAGAGAAAAGCTTGATGATAAAGATGGAAAAATAATTCAAACTGTTAGAGGAATAGGATATAAGGTGGTAGAAAAATGTTAAAATCTAAAAAAGTTACAATACCAATTATAGTGCTATCAATAATAATGATAGTAATCTCATCGATGATACTAAAAAACAAAGAGCAAGAGTATCAAAAAAATGTAAATGAATCAATATCCGAAATTGTAGGAAAAATAAAAGAAGAATATCCAAATGTAAAAGAAGAGGAAATAATAAAGATTTTGAACGAAAGCAATGAAGGAAAGTCAGAAGGGCAAAAAGTGTTGCAAAAGTATGGAATTAATATAAAAGAAAATCCAGCAATTGAAGCAATGGAAAATCAAGAACAAGAAATAATGATAATAAATGTAGTAAGTATAGGTGTAAGCGTCATTTTGTTACTGATAATTGTAAATATATATTATCATAGCAGAAACCAAAAAATACAAGAAATTATAAAATATATAGAAGCAATCAATAATAAAAATTATGATTTAAAAATAGCAGAAAATACAGAAGATGATTTAAGTAATTTTAGAAATGAATTATATAAAATAGCTATAATGTTAAAGGAACAAGCAAGTCAATCAATTAATGATAAAAAGGCATTACAGACTTCTCTTGAAGATATTTCACATCAATTAAAAACTCCATTAACATCAATTTCAATCATGTTAGATAATATTAGAGAAAATCCTAATATGGATGAACATACAAGGCAAGAGTTTATTTATGAAATTAGTAGGCAAATCAATTGGATAAATTGGCTAGTAATTTCTCTTTTGAAATTATCTAAGTTAGATTCTAATACAGCAGTTTTTGTACAAAAAGAGATTAAAGTAGAAGATTTAATAAATAATGTTGTCAAAAATTTGGCAATTCCAATAGATATCAAACAACAAAATGTAATTGTAAATGGATCAAGTGATGTAATGTTTGTAGGGGATTATAATTGGCAATTAGAGGCATTAACTAATATTGTTAAAAATTGTATAGAACATACTGTAGAAAATAAAAATATTTATATAAATTGGGAAGAAAATAATTTCTATACTAAAATAGCAATAAAAGATGAAGGTGTGGGAATTGATAAAAAAGATGTTAAACATATATTTGAACGTTTTTATAAAGGTAAGAATTCTTCAGAAAATAGTGTGGGAATCGGTTTGGCGTTGGCTAAAAGTATTATAGAAAAAGATAATGGATATATTATTTGTGCATCAGAATTAGGTAGAGGAACGACCTTTGAAATAAAATATATGAAACCATAAATTTAGAAAGTTCGGTCAGGAATATTGACAAGATATCTTTAATATGATAATCTGGTATTGAAAACCAGATAGGGTTAAGAAAGGAAAAAAATAATGGAAAGAGAAAGATATTTTAATGCAATCGAATTTAAAGATATCAAAGGAATAATATACAATTCAGCAAAGCAATTTGCCACAAATACAGCATTTATATTAAAACATAAGAAAGACAAAGAAGTAACATATGAAAATATAACATATAAAAAATTATTACAAGATATCAATGCATTTGGAACAAAGTTATTTCAAATGGGATTTAAAAACAAAAGAATAGCAATTGTAGGAAGAAACAGATATGAATGGGTAATAGCTCATTTATCAAATTTATTAGGTGGAATAGTTTCAGTTCCACTAGACAAAGAATTACAAGTAGATGAATTAGAAAGTTGCTTAGTTAGAAGCAAAGCAGATGTAGTAGTATTTGATGAAAAATATATTGATAATATAGAAGAAATCAAAAGAAGAGGAAATACTAATTTACAAGAATACATTTGTATGACAGCAAGAGAAGGATATCAAAACTTTTGGGATTTAAAAGAACAAGGAGAAAAGCTTTTAAATGCTGGAGAAAAGGAATATACAAAGACAAAAATTAAAGAAGATGAGTTGGGAATTTTATTATTCACATCAGGAACAACTTCAAAATCAAAGGCAGTAATGCTTTCACAACATAATATTGCATCAAATGTATATGCAATGTTATTAGTAGAAAACTTTTTAACAACAGATGTAAATTTAGCATTTTTACCATTCCATCATATATTTGGTTCAACAGAAATGATAGTAATGCTTGCATCTGGTTTAGCAACAGCATTTCCAGATGGATTGAGATATGTAGCTCAAAACCTAAGAGAATACAAAGTTTCATTATTTGTAGGTGTGCCTTTACTAGTAGAAGCAATCTATAGAAATATTGAAAAAGAAGTTGAGAAAAAAGGAAAAACTAAAACAATAAATACAGCTAAAAAGATAAGTAATGCATTGCTAAAATGCCATATAGATGTTAGAAGAAAAATGTTCAAATCAGTTCTTGATGCACTTGGCGGAAATATGAGATTTATCATTTCTGGTGGTGCACCATTAGATAAGAAAGTTGCTAAAGGATTCAACGAGTTAGGAATCGATTTAGTTCAAGGATATGGTTTAACAGAAACAGCCCCTGTAATTTCAGCAGAGAACTTCAAAAAGAAGAAGAGTGGTTCTATTGGATTCCCAATGGATAATGTAGAAGTAGAAATTATAGATAAAGACGAAAACGGAATTGGTGAATTACGTGTAAAAGGTCCAAATGTAATGTTAGGCTATTATGAAAATGAAGAAGAAACTAAAAAAGTTATTAGAGATGGCTGGTTCTATACAGGAGATTTAGGATATATTGATAAAGATGGATTCTTATTCTTAACAGGTAGACAAAAAGATATGATTGTTTTAAAAAATGGAAAAAAGGTATTTCCAGAAGAATTAGAAACATTAATTAATAGACTAGATTTAGTAAAAGAGTGCATAGTGTTTGGAATGCCAGAAGAGAATGATAAAAATGATTTAAAATTATCAGTAAAGATAGTTTATGACAAAGATGTTGCTAAGGAGAAATATCCAAATGCTTCTGAAGAAGAATTAAAGAAAATAATATGGGAACAAATAAAAGAAATCAATAAAACATTCCCACCTTATAAATATATTAAAAATATGATTTTAACTGATGAGGAATTAATAAAGACAACAACACATAAAGTAAAAAGACAAGAAGAAATAAAGAGAATATTAGGATAATTAATAAAAAAGCCTCTTATGCAAATTAATTAATAATGCATAAGAGGTTTTTGGCTTTTTTACAAAGATACCAATTGCCCGGTTACTTTAAATAAATTTGGAAACAATTGCTTAATTTCATCTTTGCTAAAGTCTTTGTTCATGAAAATTCTTTTCCCATCCACTATAGTGCAAATACTATAATGATCAGTTTTTGCAAATGACTTAGCAACATATGTAATTGTTTCATAAGTGTTCCCTATGTCGTTGTTTTCTAAAAATTGCCCTGATACTACCCACATATATAATGGATTTTGCATCAATGGGCTTTCAAGCGCTGAAGCTAAAGAACAAATTCTTTCATTTTTTCCAATTTTGTTTAAAACATGTGAAGGTTTCATAGCAGTACTCCTTATTATGATGTGTTATAACTCAGGCAAACAAAAAGCTAGATATTACTAGCCAGTATACTAATATTATATACTGTTTTATGTAAAATGTCAAACAAAAAAGTTATTTTTGACTATTGACTTTTAAAATAGTGATTATTATAATACTAATAGGTAATAATAAAAGAAAAGGAAGGTAATTATTATGAATCATGAAATGTATGAAATTATGAAAGATGGAAGAGGATTTATTGCAGCACTTGACCAAAGTGGTGGAAGCAGCAGTAAAACATTAAAAGCTTATGGAATTCCAGAAACTGAATATAACTCAGAAGAAGAAATGTTCAATTTAATTCATGAAATGAGAAAAAGGGTATTTACAAGTAAATCATTTACAAATGAACACATAATAGGAGCAATCTTGTTTGAAAAAACAATGATGTCAAAAGTAAATGATGAATTTACAGCTGACTATTTATGGAATCAAAAACACATTGTTTCTTTCTTAAAAGTAGATAAAGGATTACAAGAAGAAAACAATGGTGTAAAATTAATGAAACCAATTCCAGAACTTGCAGAAGAATTAAGAGAAGCTAATGAAAAGCATGTTTTCGGAACAAAAATGAGATCAGTAATTTATGAAGCAAACAGAGAAGGAATTGCTGAAATTGTAAAACAACAATTTGAATTTGCAAAAATAATTTGTGATGCAGGATTAGTTCCAATTATTGAACCAGAAGTTGATATTAATTCAGCAGAAAAAGAAAAATGTGAAGAAATATTAAAAGAAGAAATCAAAAAACAATTAGAAACATGGAATAAAGAAGATAAAATCATGTTCAAGTTTACAATACCAACAGTTGCAAATCATTATTTAGATTTATATGACTATGAATGTGTTGTAAGAATTGTTGCTTTATCTGGAGGATATGATGTTGATAAAGCTGTAGAACTATTAGCACAAAATAATAGAATGATTGCAAGCTTCTCAAGAGCATTATTACAAGATTTAAATGCACATCAATCACAAGAAGAATTTGACCAAAAATTAAATGATGTAATAGTTAAAATTTATAATGCATCAATATCATAAAAAAATTAAAAAAATTTTAGAAAATTAGCACTCTACTATTGACACTGCTAAAAATAAGTAGTATAATAATAAATGTAATAAGAAAAGAGCACATTCTAAGTACGGACTGTGCTCTTTTGCTAAATTAGGGTCGGTCCTTTTTTTAGCATGTGAAAAAAAGGACCGACCCCAAATTTACAAAGGAGGTAGATATTATGAATATACAAAAATTTACTCAAAAGTCATTAGAAGCAGTACAAAGTGCACAAACATTAGCGGTTGAGAAGCAAAATGCACAAGTAGAACAAGAACATTTATTGTTAGCATTATTAGAACAAGAAAATAGTTTAATTAAAGAACTATTTAAAAAAATTAGTACAACAGAGGGATTGGAAGAAGAGCTAAGAAATATAATAAGTAATATGCCTAAAGTTACAGGAGGAGCTACACAGAGTGATAGTATTTATGTATCACAAGATGTTAATAAAGCATTAGCTGATGCAGAAAACATTGCAAAGAAAATGAAGGATGAATATATTTCTGTTGAACATATTATGTTAGGAATTTTCGACAATGCAAATAGCAAAATTAGAGATTTATTACGTAGATATAGTGTTACAAAAAATGAGTTTTTAAAAGCTTTGTCAGAGGTTAGAGGTAGTGCAAGAGTTACTTCTGATAATCCAGAAGATACTTATGATGTGCTTAAAAAATATGGTCAAGATTTAACTCAATTAGCAAGGGAGCAAAAATTAGACCCTGTTATAGGAAGAGATACAGAAATAAGAAATGTAATACGTATTCTATCAAGAAAAACTAAAAATAACCCATGTTTAATTGGTGAACCTGGTGTTGGTAAAACTGCTATTGCAGAAGGATTGGCACTAAGAATTATTAGAGGAGATGTACCAGAAGGCTTAAAAGAATGTAGTATTTTTTCACTTGATATGGGCTTGTTAATTGCTGGTGCTAAATATAGAGGAGAATTTGAGGAAAGATTAAAAGCAGTATTACAAGAAGTTAAAAAGAGTGAAGGAAGAATAATTCTATTTATCGATGAAATTCATACAATTGTAGGAGCTGGAAAGACAGATGGTGCAATGGATGCAGGAAATCTATTAAAACCAATGTTAGCAAGAGGTGAATTACATTGCATTGGTGCAACAACATTAAATGAGTACAGACAATACATTGAAAAAGACCAAGCACTTGAAAGACGTTTCCAACCAGTAATGGTAGATGAACCATCAGTTGAAGATACAATTTCAATTTTAAGAGGCTTGAAAGAAAGATATGAAGTATATCATGGTGTTAAGATATCAGATAATGCATTAATTGCTGCAGCTACACTATCACATAGATATATTTCAGACAGATTTTTGCCAGACAAAGCAATAGACTTAGTTGATGAAGCATGTGCAATGATTAAAACAGAAATGGAATCAATGCCAACTGAACTTGATGAAATTTCTAGAAAAATTATGCAATTAGAAATTGAAGAAACAGCATTAAGCAAAGAAAAAGATGAAATTTCTAAACAACGTTTAGCAGATATTCAAAAAGAAAAAGCAGAATTAAAAACTAAATTTGATGCAATGAAGGCAAAATGGGAAAACGAGAAAGCTGCTATTGGCAAAGTTCAAAAATTACGTGAAGAAATTGAGCAAACTAATGCTCAAATTGAACAAGCAGAAAGAAGTTATGATTTAAATAAAGTTGCAGAACTAAGATATGGCAAACTTCCAGAGTTGCAAAAAGAATTACAAAAAGAAGAAGAAATTTCAGAAAAGAGCAAAGAAGATGGATTGTTAAGAAATAAAGTAACAGACGAAGAAATTGCAAAAATTATATCAAGATGGACTGGAATACCTGTTACAAAATTAATGGAAGGCGAAAGAGAGAAAATTTTGAATTTGGACAAAATTCTTCATAAGAGAGTAATAGGACAAGATGAAGCTGTTGAAAAGGTTTCAGAGGCAATTATGCGTTCAAGAGCAGGCATAGGAGACCCACGTAGACCAATAGGTTCATTTATGTTCTTAGGTCCAACAGGTGTTGGTAAAACAGAACTTGCTAAATCACTTGCAGAGGCATTATTTGATGATGAACACAATATGGTAAGAATTGATATGTCTGAATATATGGAAAAATATTCTGTCTCAAGATTAATTGGTGCGCCTCCAGGATATGTAGGATATGATGAAGGTGGACAACTAACAGAAGCAGTTAGAAGAAAACCATATTCAGTTGTATTATTTGATGAAATCGAAAAAGCACATCCAGATGTATTTAATGTATTGCTACAAGTTCTTGATGATGGACGTATTACAGATTCACAAGGCAGAACAGTAGATTTTAAAAATACAATTATAATATTGACATCAAATTTAGGCTCTGAATATATTTTGGAAGGAATTCAAGAAAATGGAGAAATTTCAGAAGAGGCTAAAAATAAAGTAGAAGAGTTATTAAAGAGAAGTTTTAGACCTGAGTTTTTGAATAGATTAGATGAAATAGTATTTTATAAACCACTTCGTAAAACAGAGATTTCTAAGATATTAGATCTTTTAATTACTGACTTGGAAAGAAGACTTGAAGATAAAAATATCAAACTTGTATTGACTCAATCAGCAAAAGACTATTTAATTGATAATGGTTATGATGAAGTTTATGGTGCAAGACCTTTGAAGAGATTTGTACAGAAAAAGCTTGAAACATTGATTGCTAAAAAGATTTTGTCACAGGAAATTTTGCCTAATACAACAGTAAAAGTTGATAGTAATCAAGAGGGGTTGTTTATAAGCTATGAATAATTTAATAATGAAAAAATCACAAAAGTAATTTGACTTTTGTGATTTTTTATGTATAATTAAATTGAATATATAAATTATTGGAGAAAATAATGGAAAATAATTATAGAAAAAGTAGAGGAAAACATAGTCAATCTTCTAGATATGGAAGGCCTACATATAGACAACCAGTAAGAAGAAAGGAAAAAGTTGTTAAAAAGAAAAAACTAAATATGAAAAAAGTATTGATGGTATTTATTATAATAGCAGCAATAATTATTCTGATAAATAAATCACCAGCTAAGAAAAAAACTAAAGAGGCTTCAACACCAGAAAATACGGTTGCAAATGCAACAAATACATTTTCAGGTAATACAACAGAAGATACAACAAATACTTCTTCAAGTAATACAACAGAAACGCCAAAAAAGGAAATTGATGATTGGAGAGTAACATTAGCTAATTATGAAAATATACTTCCAGAAAATTTCACAGTAAAAGTCTCAAATATAGATTCAACTAGGCAATTTGATTCAAGAGCAATAGGAGAACTTACAGATATGATGAATGCAATGCGAAAAGCAGGCATAACTAATATTTGGGTACAATCAGCATATAGAAGTGTTGCAAGACAAAAAGAGTTATATGATGCTAGTGTTCAGAAATACTTAAAACAAGGTAAAACACAAGAAGAAGCTCAAAAGCTAACAGATGAATATATCAATAAGCCTGGTTCAAGTGACCACAATTTAGGACTAGCAGTTGACTTTAACTATGTAGATAATAAATTTGAAAAACTAGAAGGCTTTAAATGGTTACAACAACATGCAGAGGAATATGGATTTGTACTTAGGTATCCAAAAGACAAAGAAAATATTACTAAAATTGCCTATGAATCATGGCATTGGAGATATGTTGGAAAGGAACATGCTCAAAAGATGAATGAATTGAATATGTGTTTAGAAGAGTATGTAGAATATTTGCAAAAAGGAAATTAATGTAGTATAATAAATAAGTTCGTTTTGTAAAATATCCAAACATAATTATGTAGGAGGTAAGCATGACAATACTTATTTTCGTAGCTATGGTTCTACCAGTAGAACTTTGGCTGTCAGTTCAAATGATTATTAAAGGAAAGAATAATTATGCAAGTGTTGGTGAATTGTTTTTTTCGATAGTATTAGCAGATGGATTGACAAAACTACAGCTTTCATGGCAACAAATTTTAGCAGTTGTTATTTTAGAATATTTTCTTGCAAAAGTGTTGTTGATAATCTTTATGATTGTTGCTAGAAAATACAGTTTTTATGTAATTAAAAGATTGGCAGCAGAAAAAAGAAAGAGAAAAAATACAGCATTTACAAAAAGATATTCTGATACAAGAAGATTGAAACGGATTAAAAAGTTTTATCAGGCTCAATATTGGCCAAGGCTAAAACTTGGTCTTCCAGGAATGGCCAATCAGACTCATGGAGTTACTAAAGTAAAATTTGATGATGAAGGTTTTCCAAAGTTCAGATCGTACTATAAAGTGAAATTGCAAAGAAAAGATTTCAAGAAAAAGAGAGAACAACACTTTTATATTTGTAATAAAAAACTATATAGAGCAGTTATGTCTAGTGCAACATTGAAGGTAAATTTAAAGCTTTCAAGCAAAGATATAAAAAGATTGGAACAAGAAGAAACGCCATCCAAGTATGTTTGGCATCATCATCAGGATGCAGGAGTACTTCAGTTGGTAGAGCGGTCCATTCACGAAAAAACTTATCATGTAGGTGGTTATTCCATCTGGGGAGGTAAGAACTAAAATTGAAATCCTCGGTCAATTTAGGACCGGGGATTTTTTTGACACTTTTTTATAAAAGTCACTTTGGAGTCACTATTGTGAAATATTATATAATCAAATAAAGTCAAAGACGAAATGTCTGGAAAGGAAAAGAAAATGGAAATTTTAAAAGTAGAGAATTTATGTAAGATATATGGAAAAGGAGAAAATGAAGTAAAGGCAGTTGACAATGTATCTTTTTCAGTGGAAAAAGGTGAATTTGTGGCAATTGTTGGAGCTTCTGGAAGTGGAAAATCAACATTATTACATTTACTAGGAGGAGTAGACAGACCTACTAGTGGGAAGGTATTTATAGATGGTGAAGATATTTATAAATTGAGTGATGATCAGCTTGCGATTTTTAGAAGAAGACAGGTTGGGTTGATTTATCAATTTTACAATTTGATACCTATTTTAAATGTAGAGGAAAATATTACATTACCATGTAATTTAGACGGAAAACAGGTGGAACAAGCTAAATTAGATGAATTATTGAAAACATTAAAATTGGAAAATAGGAGAAAACATCTTCCAAATGAATTATCAGGGGGGCAACAACAAAGAGTTTCAATAGGAAGGGCAATAATAAATAATCCTGCAATTATGCTAGCAGATGAACCAACAGGAAATCTAGATAGTAAAGCATCTGAGGAGATAATTTCATTATTAAGGCTTTCTAATAAAAAATATAATCAAACAGTAATTATTATAACACATGATGAAAAAATTGCTTTGGAGGCTGATAGAGTTATTACAATTGATGATGGAAAAATTATTAAAGATGAAAAATGCGAAAAAAAGGACCGACCCCAAATTCGCAAATTTGCTAAAAAAAGGACCGACCCCAAATTCGCAGAAAGGAAAGAAAAAAGATGAAAAATATATTAAATAAATTTACACTAAGAAGTTTGAAATTGAATATAAAAAGAACCATTGCAACTTGCATGGGAATAATAATGTCTACAGCTCTTATATGTGCAGTTGCAGGAGTAGCTTCAAGTTTTCAACAAACATTGATTAACCATACAATAGAGTTAGATGGAGATTATCATGTTGTATTTTTTAATATATGCAAGAATGATCAAAAATACATATTTGAAAATAGAAATGTTAAAAGTACATATATAACTCAAGGTATTGGATATTCTGAGTTAAAAGAAAGTAAAAATGATTATAAGCCTTATATGTATTTAATGGCTTTTGATAAAGATGCATTAAATAATTTTGGATTAAGAGTAACAGAAGGCAGATTACCTCAGAATTCAAAAGAGGTAGTTATTTCTAAACATATGGAAGAAAATGGCGGTGTTTCATTATATAAAGTTGGAGATAAAATTACTTTAAATATTGGAAAAAGAGTTGCAGATGATGGAAGTGAGTTAACACAAAATAATGTATATAATAATCCTAAAAATAGTAGTGATATAGATTATGTTGAAGAACATCTAACAAATACAAAAGCAGATGAGTTTACAGTTGTTGGAATAATTGAAAGACCAAACATAGAAATTGAGCCATATAGTGCTCCTGGTTATAGTGTTATTACATTATTAGATGATACTAATATGAATGCAAATAATCCAATAGATATTTTAGTTAAATTTAAAAATATTAAAGAAACTTATGACGATACAAAAGAAATTTCTAAACAACTAAGTCAAGGAAGTTCTAGTGTTAATAGTGAACTATTAAGATGGTCTGGTGTTGCAAGAAATGAGGGTACTTTACAAATGATGTATGGACTAGTTGGAATTGTAATGGGAATTATTGTTGTATCTAGTGTTTTTGTAATTAGAAATAGTTTTGCAATTTCTATTACAGAAAAAATGAAGCAATATGGTATGTTATCAAGTATAGGTGCTACCAAAAAACAAATCAAGAAAAATGTTTTATTTGAAGGCATGATATTAGGATTAATTTCTATTCCAATAGGAATAGCATGTGGTGCCTTGGCAACAGAAATTTTAATGCAAGTTTCAACTATTTTGGTTGGAAAAACTATGTTTACAAATGAAGTTAAATTTGTATTTAACTTGCCGCTTCTAGCTATTGTTTTAAGTGCTGGACTAGGATTTTTAACAATTTATTTCTCGTGTGTATTTTCAGCAAGAAAAGCTGCTAAGATATCACCAATTGATGCAATCAGAAGTAGTAATGATATAAAAATAAAAGCTAAGAAAATGAAATGTCCAAAAATAATTAATAAGATTTTTGGAATAGGTGGAGAAATTGCATACAAAAATCTAAGAAGAAATAAGAAAAAATATAGAACTACTGTCATATCACTTGTAGTAAGCATTACAGTATTCATTTCATTAAATACATTCTTAAACTATGCATTTGGAATAACAGGCACCTATTATCAAGAAATGAATTATAATGTATCTATATTTGCATCTTACAAAGGAGATTCATTTGAAAGTGAAAAACAAGAATATGAATATTATCAAAAGTTTGTAAAAGAAAATAACATAAGTAAATATTCAATTGTAAGAACAGCAACTTTAGAAAAAAGTAATATTGATAACTATTATACAGATGAATACAAAAAATATTATTTAAATGATGAAATGAAAGAAAACCAAAACAAGCCTAGTGTTATTCTAATGTCTATTGGAGATAATGCTTATAAAGAATATATCAAAAAAATAGGTGGAAAATATGAGAATTATAAAGATTCTATAATTTATTATGATAATTCTGCTATATATATTGCTAATAATGGTGAAGATACTAAAAAAATAGTTCCATTAAACATAAGTGCTAATGATATTATAGAAGGAATTCCATTCAAATATAATGAAGAGGGAACAGAAAAAACAACCTTAAAAATTGAAAAAGTTGCAGATAGAGACAATCCTTTAGAATCAGGAAATTTCACATCAATAGGTACATTTCTTATTAGTGATGAATTAATGGATAAATTTGAATATAATTGTGCAAGATTACAAGTTGATGTAAAAAATGATGAAGAACTATGTAAGAAAATAGATGAAGAAAAATCAGAGCTTGCCAAAACAGGAATGTCAGTAAGCTATACCAATTACAAAGAAGAAGCAGATTATCAAAATAAGACGGTATTACTTATTTCTATATTCTTATATGGATTTATAACAGTAATTACATTAATTGGAGTAACAAATATATTTAATACAATAACAACAAATATGAATTTGAGAAGCAAAGAATTTGCAATGTTGAAATCAATAGGAATGACTAAAAAAGAATTTAACAGAATGATTAATCTAGAAAGTATTTTTTATGGTGTAAAATCTTTGATAATAGGTATTGTTCTTGGAACAGGAATTTCATACTGGATTTATAAGATTTCAGCAGGAAGTGATGTAACAAGTAAATTAAAATTCATATTTCCAACAAAGCCAGTAATTATATCAATTGTATTTATAGCAATTATAGTTGGAATAATTATGAAATATTCTTTAAATAAAATCAATAAACAAAATATTATTGAAACAATTAGAAATGATAATATTTAGAATTAATAAAAAATTAATATTTTCTCTATTTTTTCTTAATAAAGATTTGGTATAATATGGAGGAAATGGAGTAAGGGGGATAAAATGTACAATATTTTAGTAGTAGATGATGACAAAGAAATTGTAAAAGCAATTGAAATTTATTTAGGAAAAGAAAATTATAACATATTTACAGCATATGATGGAGAACAAGCATTAAAAGTAATTCAAGAAAATAAGATCCATTTAGTTATATTAGATGTTATGATGCCTAAAAAAGATGGAATAGAAACTTTAAGTGAAATTAGAAAAGATAAAAATATCCCAGTTATTATACTATCAGCAAAATCAGAAGATATTGATAAAATAAATGGATTAAATGTAGGAGCAGATGATTATGTAACAAAACCTTTTAATCCTGTGGAATTAATTGCAAGAGTTAATGCTTTGATAAGGCGTTATACTAAATTAGGAGGGGCTCAGAAAAATGAAGAGCCCGCTTCTGCAATATCAAAAGAAAATATAATCAGAGTTGGTGAACTTGTTATAAATGATGATTTAAAACAAGTTGTAGTTGATGGAAAAGAAGTAAAGTTAACTCCAACAGAGTATAATATACTAAAGTTTCTAGCTAAAAATAAAGGACGAGTATTTTCAATAGAAGAAATTTATACAAATGTCTGGGAAGGTGAATGTTATGCAGCAGAAAATGTAATTGCAGTTCATATAAGACACATAAGAGAAAAGATCGAAATTAATCCAAAAGAGCCTAAATATTTAAAGGTAATATGGGGAGTAGGATACAAAATTGCGTAAAAAAGGACCGACCCCAAATTCACATGCGAAAAAAAGGACCGACCCCCAATTAGCATGCGTAAAAAAGGACCGACCCCAAATTCACACGGAGGTAATATGAAACAGAATAAAATTTTAAAAATATTAAGTTATATAATATTGTCTATATCGATTGCAACTATGATTTTGTCTGCAATTAGTTTTGGATTTAAAAATTCTACACGTTATGATAAAGATACATATTTTTCTTCAGAAACTTTTGCATATGATTATATCACAACTATAATTAATATTGCTAGTAAATTAATATATAGTCATTCTAATTATCCTAGTGTTAAAGATGGAGATATTCAGATATATTATTTGAAGAATTATTATTCAGAAAATGGTTATATTGTTAATGAGTATTTTAATAGTTCAGAAGTTGCTGAAATTAATTTCTTGGTAATTTATAATAATAAGGCTATAACAAATGTGAATTCTAATTCTATTGAAGATATAAAACATGTAATTGAAACTTCTGCTGATAATGCTAATGCCACAGATCATGCTAGCATAAAGAAAGCTAATATATTAAATGGAAAAATTCAAGCAGATTCAGATGTCCTAGAAAAATATGGAACAAAATATTTGAGTAATTTTATGATTACATATTATACAACAGATACTGAAAAAACAGATACAATACTTTCAGATGGAAGATATATAGAATATGTAACACCTACTGCAAAGGATTTTGAGGTATATACTTCTTATACTGAGGAATTGTCTCAGAATGAAGAGAGGCAATTGGCAAGTAAATTTTTGGATGCAATAGAACCGATTTCACAAAATGCATATATTATTTTACCAATAAGTTCTGCTGTAACAATATTATTGATAATATATTTATTAATAACTATTGGACATAAAGATGATGAGAAAACTATTGAACTAAATGACTTTGATAAAATGCCATTAGAAATAATCCTTATAGTTGCAGTATTTTTGATAGTACTTCCATTTATCATTCTTTCACAATATGATAGGATGAATAATGCAATGTTATCATTAGGTATAACTGCATACATTGATGTATATATTGTTTCTGCAGTAGTATTACATACAATGATAAAAAGAATAAAATCTAAAACTTTTTTAAAGTCTTCAATTATTGGACAGATTTTAATTTGGTGGATAAAAATATTTAAAAAGATATTAAATAAGATTCAAAAAGTATGGAATACAATTACATATTCTGCAAGTGTAACTTCAAAAGTTATAATTGGTACTGGAATTATTGCTTTTATCTGGTTAGTAATTATTGCTATGTTTTCGGATAATAAAATGTTACCTTTAATTATAATTGCTTTAATTTGCTTTATGTTGTATAAAATAATCAAAATTATAAAAGAATATTCACAAATAGAGAATAAGCTTAAAGATGTGTATAATGGAAATAATCAAACTGAGCTTAAAGAAGAGGACTTTTCAATGGTATTTAAAAGCTCTGTAAAATATTTAAATAATATTTCTAATGGACTAGAAAATGCAGTTCAAGAAAGAATGAAAAGTGAAAGAATGAAGGCTGAATTAATTACTAATGTTTCACATGATATTAAAACACCATTGACTTCTATTATAAATTATGTAGATTTGTTAAAAAAGGAAGATATAGCAAATGAGAAAGCAAATGAATATATTAATATATTAGACAATAAATCTCAAAGACTTAAAAAATTAACAGAAGACTTAATAGAAGCTTCTAAGGTTTCTACAGGAAATGTTTCATTAAATTTAGAAAAGATAAATATAGTTGAGCTTATTAAGCAAGCCATTGGCGAGTTTGAAGATAAATTTCAAAATAAAAATTTACAAATAATAGTTAATTGCAATGAAAATGAGATAAATATAAATGCTGATAGTAGATATATGTATAGAATTGTAGAAAATCTATTTAGTAATATTTATAAATATGCATTAGAAAATTCAAGAGTTTATATTGATATCAGTATAGTAGATGGCACAAATGTTGTGATTGAAATGAAAAATATATCAAAAGATAAGCTTAATATTTCTGCTGATGAATTGATGCAAAGATTTGTTAGGGGAGATAGATCAAGAAATACAGAAGGAAGCGGACTGGGAATTTCAATTGCTCAAAATTTGACAGAATTGCAAAATGGAACATTTGAATTAAAATTAGATGGAGATTTATTTAAAGTAAAATTGACATTTAATATTATTTAGATTATACTTAATGTTTGGAGAAAGAAGGACCAAATAATGAACTCAAAAAACAAAAAATTAAAAATAGTAAAATTTATAATGTTTATAATAGTAATAATAGCAATGATTGGGATGACCGTATATTTATTTCCAGTTATGAAAAATTTATCAACATATGAAGGACAGATAGCTTTTAAAGAAAAGGTAAATAATTCTGGAGTTTGGGGCTTTTTAGCTTTAATTGGATTACAATTTGCACAAATATTTTTAGTTGTTCTACCAGGAGAACCATTGGAAATACTTGCAGGAATGTGCTATGGTGCTGTTGGAGGAATGTTCTTTATATTTTTCTCGGTTGCACTTACAACAACTGTTATATATTTGTTAGTTAGAAAATTTGGAAAAGAACTTATTTATGACTCTTTTGGAAAAGAAAAAATAGAGAAAATTGAAAATAGTAAAGCTTTTCAAAATCCGAAAAATCTTGAATTTATATTTGCTATATGTTTTGCAATAGTAGGAACACCAAAAGATTTATTAACTTATTTAGGAGCATTATTCCCAATAAAACCAATAAGATTTATTGCAATTGCTACATTCTGCAGATTTCCTTCAATAATATCTTCAACTATAGTCGGACAATATTTTTCACAAGGAAATTGGAAAGTAAGTATAATTGTATATTTAATTACATTTGCTATTACATTTTTAATGATTTGGTTAGTTAAAATCTTTGATAAAGATAAAATAACTCAAAACGCATTAAAAGAATTAAAATAAATGAAAAAAGATAGTCTACAGGGCTATCTTTTATTTTTTTATTGTGATATACTTATTGCATGAAAAAGGAGAAAGAATATGACAAGAGATGAAATAATTCAAAAATTAAAAAGAGATGAAAATGCAGAATATACCTTGAGATTTGAGTATAAAAACAAAAAGTATGTAAGAGCTGTAAAAAATGATAAAAATCAATTAAAAGATGTGTATTATGAAATAAAAGAATCAGAATTAGAGGAAGTAAAAAATCAAAATTTACTAGATGCTTTTAATGCAAAATATAAGCATGATGCAAATCCGATATTGTACTAAGGAAAGAGAGAATATATGAGTAGAGTAGAAAATCCAAATTTAGAGAAATTCATAAAAAATTTCGTTGTAAATGCTTTAGAAAATTGCAATGATTTTGTAAAAGTATATAAAAAAGGCTTTGCAAGAAGAAAAATAGAAGATAATGTTAAACATGTATTTTCAAATGAATATAGTAAGAGTAATCTTGGGTATCATAAATCAAATGAAAGTAGTATTACAATATGTAGTAATAAGAGAGATGAACCACTCTTAACACCAAAAGATGTATGTAATGATGAGGATAAGCTTACTACAATTCTACATGAGTCTATACATGCAATTTTAACTAAAGATGAGCAATATTGTAAAAAACATGATATTGTTTATGGTTCTGGAATGTTTGAAATTTGTAAAACAGGAGAAAGTGGAAGAGGTCTTAATGAAGGATTGACTAATTGGATATGTAGAGAGGCAGGACATTATACAATTACATATCCTGAATTAACTAATCTTGTGTTTGAATTGGAATTAGCAATTGGTACAGAAAAAGTAATGAAATTAGGAAAAGGTGATTTAAAGAAAAATGTACCACAACTACTTGGAATGAATAAGGCTGAATGCAAAGCTTTTATAGATGAAACAGATGAGATATGCTATAATTATTATAAGTTAGTAGATATATCTGTATTGATATCGATTTTAAAAAAATATTTAGATAATAAAGATAATAAAACTTTTGAAGAACAGCAAAAAGGTATCTTGAAAGAAGCTCAAGAATTAAAAGTTGATGATAAATACAGTTTGCTTATAGAAGAAATAAAAAATTCTCATGTAGAGAACTCTATTAAAAACCAAATTTCGCTATTAAATGATGCAATGAAAGAATTGTTTGAAGAAGAAGCTGGAATGATAAAAGATACAGAGAGTAGAATATTTACAAAATATTTTGAAAAAGAGTGGAATGAAATCCTAAAAAGTCAACAAATTGCAAAAAAAGATTTTATAAAATTTAGAGATTTAAATGCTTTAATGTATAAAGAAAATAGCTTAAATGAAGATGCTTCTGAATATTCGTCAGAGAGATTTCAAAGACAATTTGAAATTGCTAAAAAATTATATTTAAATGAACTTATAAAAAATAGTGCAATTTATTATAATAGTGGAAAATTAACATTAGAACGAGCTAAAAATCTTATTGATAATGCGACAGAAATTGGAGAAAACGAACGAAATCATATGATTGAAAATCTTTCTGTTATAATTGCAAAAGATAATGCTGTAGCTGCACAAAAATTGATGGAATATTTAGTGGATAAGAATAAAATTGAAGATATAAATCAATATGAAATTTATTATGCTAAAGCAGGAAAGTCAAATATTCAGTTATTTGCTAAAAATAAAAAAATAGAATTTACGTCAAATTCAATTTCTAGAAAAAATATAAAAGCAAAAGATATAATAGAAAATCCTAATGGCATTTTTGAGTTTACGCTTGCTCTTAATGAAAATGACAAGAATATTATTAAAGAGTTTTTACAAATAAAAGAAAGAATAGAAAAGCAAAATCCAGACGCAAATATAGAGATTTTTGATAGAACAATAGTAGTTGATTATGGATATAAGAAAAATATATATTTTATTGAGAATGGAATGGTATTACCGGCTGAAATAGAAAATATGGAACCTATTAGAATAGGATTTCAAACTGATAAAAGAAAATTGTTACCAGTAAAATATCAAAAAAGAAACTTTTTTGATAGAATTATTCAAAAAATAAGAGATAATATTCTAAAAAATCCGAATGAAGCAGTTCTCTATAGTGGTGGTAATTCAGATAAAACAAAAGAATTTAGAAAAAGTATGGTTGTATATAGAAAGAATGACGCTGGTAGTCAAAGAAGAAGAAAAAAAGATAGAAAAATAGTTTATAGAAAAACAGATTCAGATGAGAAATCACGCTAAAAACTTTACAAATTATGTAGATTAGTGTATAATACAAAAATAGCAAAACAGTTGAAATATAGGGAGGAGAATATAATATGACATTAGTAGAAGATTTAAAATGGAGAGGATTAATAAAAGATATATCAAGTCCAGAATTAGAAGAAAAATTAAATAAAGGTGGATTAACATTCTATATAGGAACAGATCCAACAGCAGATAGTTTACATGTTGGACATTTATCAAGCTTTTTAATATCAAAAAGATTAAAAGAAGCGGGACATCATCCAATACTTTTAGTTGGTGGTGGAACAGGAATGATAGGAGACCCAAGACCTACAACAGAAAGAGCAATGATAAGTAAAGAACAAGTAAGACATAATTTTGAATGTTTGAAAAAACAAGTAGAAGATATATTTGGATTTGAAGTTGTAAATAATAATGATTGGTATCAAGATATAAATGTAATAGACTTCTTAAGAGATTACGGAAAATGTTTTAATGTAAATTACATGTTAGATAAAGATATAATAAGAAGAAGACTTGAATCTGGAATTACATATACAGAATTTTCATATATGATATTACAAGCATTAGATTTCAAACATTTACATGAATGTAATGGAGTTGACTTACAATGTGCAGGGTCAGACCAATGGGGAAATATAACAGCGGGAATTGATTTAATAAGAAAATCAACAGGTGATGAAGTTTATGGATTTACAATGCCATTAGTAACAGATTCTCAAGGTAAGAAGTTTGGAAAAAGTGAAGGAAATGCTTTATGGTTAGATAAAACAAAAACATCAAGTTATAAACTATATCAATTTTTTGTAAATGTAGAAGATAGTATGGTAATAGATTATTTAAAAATTTACACATTCTTATCAAAAGAAGAAATTGAAGAATATGCAAAGAAAAATGCAGAACATCCAGAGTTAAGAGAAGCACATAAAGCTTTAGCAAGAGAAATTATTACATTTTTACATGGAAAAGAAGAATATGAAAGAGCAGAAAAATTAGCTCAAAGCTTATTTAATAATGAATTTAAAAATTTAACAAAACAAGATATTGCAGACTTATTTGATGAACAAGATATGAAAAATGTTGAAAGCAATATTGGAATAGTAGATATGGTTGTAAATGTTGGTGCCGCTTCTAGCAAAAGAGAAGCAAGAGAATTCATCTCAAGTGGAGCTGTATCAATTAATGGAGAAAAAATCACAGATAATACAATCACAATATCAGATGATATGTTTATAGACAATACTTACATAATTATAAAGAGAGGTAAGAAAAATTACTATATAGGTAGAAAATAACCCATTTCTAAAAAAATAATAAAAGGAGAAAGGAAATGGAAAAAAATTTAGAAAAAATAAAAGACCTATTAACAAATAAAAAATATAATGAATTAAAGAAAATTTTAAATGAACTTAACAGTGCTGATATTCCTGGAATATTAGAGGAATTTGATAAAGAAGATGTAATCAGAATTTTCAGATTATTATCAAAAGAGCAAGCAGGAGAAGCTTTTTCTTATATGGAATCAGATATGAGAGAAAAGCTTCTTGAAGATTTAACAGATAGAGAATTGAAAAGTGTAATAGATGAATTGTTTATGGATGACACAGTTGACTTAATAGAAGAAATGCCATCAAATGTTGTAAAAAGAATATTGAAATTAGTAAATAAAGAAGACAGAAATACAATAAATGAATTGTTAAAATATCCAGAAGATAGTGCTGGAAGTATAATGACAACAGAGTTTATTGATTTAAAAGAAAATATGACAGCAGAGCAAGCTCTTAAAAGAATTAGAAAAATTGGAACAGATTCTGAGACAATATATACTTGTTATGTATTAACAGAAAAGAGAATTCTAAAAGGAATAATAAATATTAAAGATATTTTAATTGCACCAAAAGAAAAGTTAATCAAGGAATTAATGGAAACAAATATAATATCAGCAAATACATTAGAAGACAAAGAAGAAGTTGCTAAGAAATTTGATAAATATGATTTTTATGCATTACCAGTAGTTGATAATGAAAGTAGATTGGTTGGAATTATAACAGTAGATGATGCTATTAATGTATTGCAAGATGAGGCACAAGAGGACTTTGAAAAAATGGCAGCAATAACTCCAACAGAAGAAGGATATTTTGAAACATCAGTATGGAAACATGCTAAGAATAGAATTGTGTGGTTATTGATATTGATGTTATCAGCAGCAATAACGGGAAATATATTAGCACAATATGAAGCGGCATTTGCAGTAGCACCATTGTTAGTTGCATTTATACCGATGATAATGGGAACAGGTGGAAACTGTGGTTCACAAAGTTCTACATTGATAATTCGTGGACTTGCAACAGATGAAATAAAACTAAAAGATATTTTTAGAGTTATTTGGAAAGAAATAAGAGTTGCTTTTATAGTTGGAGTGGCACTTGCGATAGTTAATGCTATAAGAGTAATAATTCAATATAGAGATATTAAACTTGCAGTAGTTTTAGGAATTACTTTAATAGTAACCACAATTATTTCAAAAGTATTAGGCTGTGTTTTGCCAATGCTTGCAAAAAGATTAAAATTGGATCCAGCCATTATGGCTGCACCACTTATTACAACATTAGTAGATGTATGTTCAATATTAGTATATTTTCAAGTAGCTACATCTATTATGGGACTTTAAAGTAAGGGGTGATTAAAATGGAAGAAATAGTTGAATTAATAAAAAATAGAAAATTTTCAGAATTAAAAGCAAAATTAAGTGAAATGAAAAGTGCTGATATATCAAGCATATTAGATGAGTCTACTAAAGAAGATGCTGTTATAATCTTTAGACTTTTATCAAAAGAAAAAGCAGGAATGACATTTTCTTATATGGAATCAGACATGAGAGAAAAGCTAATAAGTGATTTAACAGATAAAGAGTTAAAAGGCATATTAGATGAATTATTTATGGATGATACAGTTGATTTAATAGAAGAAATGCCATCAAATGTGGTAAAAAAGATTTTAAAAGCTGTAAATAAAGAAGATAGAAAAACAATAAATGAATTGTTAAAATATCCAGAAGATAGTGCTGGAAGCATAATGACAACAGAATTTGTAGATTTGAAAGAAAATATGACAATTGAGCAAGCTCTTGATAGAATTCGTAAATTAGCAGTTAATTCTGAAACAATATATACATGTTATGTTTTAAATCAAAATAGAATATTGCAAGGAATTGTAAGTATAAAAGAAATATTACTAGCAAAAGAAAATTGTTTAATTTCTGATTTGATGGAAACAAATATAATCTCAGTAAATACTTTAGAAGACCAAGAGGAAGTAGCTAAAAAGTTTGATAAATATGATTTATATGCATTACCTGTAGTAGATAATGAAAATAGATTAGTTGGAATTGTAACAGTAGATGATGCTATTAATGTATTACATGATGAGGTAGAAGAAGACTTTGAAAAAATGGCAGCTATGCAACCAACAGAAGATGGTTATTTTGAAACATCAGTATGGAAACATGCTAAAAATAGAATTGTTTGGTTATTATTCTTAATGCTTTCATCAATTATAACAGGGGCAATTATAACAAATTATGAAAATGCATTTGCAGCAATTCCAATATTAGTAGCTTTTATTCCTATGATAATGGATACAGGTGGAAACTGTGGTTCACAAAGTTCTACATTGATAATTCGTGGACTTGCAACAGATGAGCTAGAGCCTAAAGATGCATTAAAGATTTTATGGAAAGAGATTAGGGTTGCTCTTGTGGTAGGTGTGATATTAACACTTGTAAATGGATTGAGAATTTTTGTACAATATAAGAATTTACAATTAGCAGTTACAGTGGGATTAAGTATATGTGTAACAGTAATTTTATCTAAGTCAATTGGTTGTTTGTTACCATTAATAGCTAAAAAATTAAAGTTAGACCCAGCAATAATGGCTGCACCTTTAATTACTACTATTGTTGATGTATTATCAATACTAGTATATTTCCAAATTGCAACAGCAATTATGGGGTTGTAAATAAATAATGTGAAAATTGTGTGAAACTTGGCACTCTACTATTGACATTGCTAATATATAGATATATAATTAGCACTTGAAAAGGAGAGTGTTTTTATTATGAGTAAAAAACAATTTAAAGCAGAATCTAAGAGACTATTAGATTTAATGATAAATTCAATTTATACAAACAAAGAGATATTTTTAAGAGAATTAATTTCAAATGCGAGTGATGCGATGGACAAATTATATTATCGTTCATTAACAGATAAGAACTTAAATGTAGATCGTTCAAAATTAGAAATTAAAATAGAATTAGACAAAGAAAAACGTGAAATAAGAATAAAAGATAATGGATGTGGAATGACAGAACAAGAATTAGAAAATAATTTAGGGACAATAGCACAAAGTGGTTCATTAGCATTCAAAGAAGCAAATGAGAAAAAAGATGATATTTCTATAATAGGACAATTCGGTGTTGGATTCTATTCAGCATTTATGGTTAGTGATAAAGTAACTGTAGAAAGTAAATCTGTTGATGAAGAACAAGCTCACAAATGGGAATCAACAGGTGCTGAAGGTTATACAATAGAACCATGCAATAAACAAGATATAGGAACAACAATAATATTACACATAAAAGAAGATAATGATGATGAAAAATATAGTAATTATCTAGAAAACTATAAAATACAAGAATTAATAAGAAAATATTCAGATTACATTAGATATCCTATAAAAATGGATGTAGAACGTAAAGAGAAAAAAGAAGGAACTGAAAATGAATTTGAGACAAAAGTAGAAACAGAAACAATGAATAGTATGGTTCCTATCTGGAAAAGAGAAAAAAGCAAAGTAACAAAAGAAGAATACAATAACTTCTATACAGAAAAATTTAGTGACTTTATGCCACCACTAAAAGTAATTCATTCATCAGTAGAAGGACAATTCACATATACAGCATTATTATATATTCCATCACATTTACCATATGATTACTATTCACAAGCATATGAAAAAGGATTACAATTATATTCAAATGGTGTGCTAATAATGAACAAATGTAGTGAATTATTACCAGACTATTTCGGATTTGTAAAAGGATTAGTAGATAGCCCAGATTTATCTTTAAATATTTCAAGGGAGATGTTACAACATGATAGACAATTAAGAGTTATAGCAAAAAATCTTGAAAATAAAATTAGAACAGAATTACAAAACATGCTTAAAAATGATAGAGAAGAATATGAAAAATTCTTTAATACATTTGGAATGCAATTGAAATATGGAACTTATGATAATTATGGAATGAATAAAGACAAATTAAAAGACTTGTTAATGTTCCATTCTTCAGCAGAAAAGAAACTTGTAACATTAGATGAATATGTTTCTAGAATGAAAGAAGGACAAGATACTATTTATTATGCTTCAGGAGAGTCTGTTGATAAAATAGATATGTTACCACAAGTAGAAGGGGTAAAAGATAAAGGATATGAAATTTTATATCTTGCTGAAAATGTTGATGAATTCATAATGCAAACATTACAAGAATATAATGGAAAGAAGTTTGCAAACGTTTGTGCAGATAACATAGACTTAGAGACAAAAGAAGAAAAAGAAGAACTTCAAAAAGTTAATGATGAAAATAAAGATATGTTTGAAGTTATGAAAGAAGCGGTTGGAGAAGAAGTTGATAAAGTTAGATATACTCACAAATTAAAGAATCATCCAGTTTGTATAACAAGTGAAGGTGCAATTTCTGTTAAAATGGAAAAAGTTATTAATGCTATGCCTAACAATGAAGAAAAGGTAAAAGCTCAAACTATATTAGAGATTAATGAAAATCATCCAATTGCGAAGAAGATTAAGGAATTATATGCTTCTAATAAAGAAGAACTTAAAGAATATACTAAAGTTCTATATGCACAAGCTAGATTGATAGAAGGATTGCCTATTGAGAATCCAACAGAAATTAGTAATTTGATTTGTAATTTAATTGCAAAATAGTTAGATTAAAAGAATACGTCATAGTAGCGTATTCTTATTTTTTTCATAAGATATATAAATGGAGGTATTGAATATGAAAAAAATAATGGAAGTAAAAAACATTTGCAAAACATATCAATCTCAAAATGGAGAAATAGAAGCATTAAAGAACATAAGTTTTGATATATGTGAAGGAGAGTATATAAGTATAATAGGACCAAGTGGATGTGGGAAATCTACATTATTATCAATAATATCAGGGCTTGAAAATAAAACATCAGGAGAAATTTACATAGATGGAAAAATCGGATATATGTTGCAAAAAGATAATCTTTTAGAATGGAGAACAATTTATAAAAATGTATTATTAGGTTTAGAAATTCAAAAAGAAAATACGCCAGAAAATAGAGCATATGTAGAGGAACTATTAAAGAAGTATGAATTGTATGAATTTAAGGATAAATATCCCACTCAATTATCTGGTGGAATGAGACAAAGAGTTGCACTTATAAGAACATTAGCTATTAGACCTAAAATCTTGTTATTAGATGAAGCATTTTCTGCATTAGATTATCAAACTAGATTAATGGTTACAGAAGATGTTTATAAAATCTTGAAAGCTGAAAATATAACAGCATTAATGGTTACACATGATATATCAGAAGGAATATTCCAAAGTAGACACCAAGTCGAAAATGCTTGAAAAACGATTTGAATTCAATTTCATTTATAGCAGATAAATTAACCGCACTAAGTAATAAAAATGGTTATTGCCATGCTAAAAATAGATATTTTGCAAATTTGTATAATGTGGCTAACGAAACAATTAGTAGATGGATTTCACATTTAGAAGAATTAGGTTATATTTATACAGAAATAAAAAGAAATGAACAAAAAAAGTAATAGCTAGATACATATATATTGCAGATTTAAATTATATAAATGATGGACAAGAATATAGGGATGAAAAATTTTTCGTACCTCTATGTAAAAAAATACATACCCTATTGAGAAAATAATAAATAGGTATTGATAAAAATGTCAAAGATAATAATATAAAAATTAATATTATAAATGTTAATAGATGATGATTTATTTTATTTTTAATTAATGCAAAAAGATCATAAAATAAAATAAAATAAAATAAAATAGTACAGTACGCAAAAGTAGGGATTTTCTTAATATTTTTGCTTAGAAAAATTCTCTAGGTAGACGAATGAGCAAATACAGGGAAGAAGAGACTTACAAAGATTTCATGCTCCATTTTGCCGTGTCAAGGTAGGTAGGCGACTGCGTAAGCTGTCGAATATCCTACCTTAAATGGACTATTTTAGGTAAGGTTTTAGACTTATGAGGGCAGGTGTGTGATAGCGAAAGCTATTGTATACCTGCCAATGTTCTATTATATGAGAGATTAATTGAAAGTTACTGTTAAAAAAAGTTGTCTTTGGACATACTTTGGGATTCACGAAACTAGTTGCAAATTATGTAAAAATATGCTAAAATATAATTTGTAAGCAAAAAGCTACAAATTTTGAAAAACAGGAGGATACGGATATGAAAATAACTTTACCCATACATGGACGGGAAAGGACATTTTCAGAAAAAGAGCTTATAGCTATTTTGGAGAAATACTTTTCAAATGAAGCTACTGAGCAGGCAACTACAGCAAAGGTAGCACAAGTTCCAACTGAAGACCAATGGTTTGAGGTAAATCCTCAGACTATCAACCAAAGTCTCTTTAAAAAAAAGAGAAAAGACGAGAGGCAGGAGAGAACACGTAAGCTAATTCTGGAGGCATTTGCTGAGGTAAAGAGCAGTCCAGAAAAATATGGCAGAAAGTTCAAAACTATGATGCCCAAGAAAACATGGACATATAAAACTGTTGCAGAGCTCAAGCAGTTGGCTTGCGAATTTGGAAACCATAATGCAGATTGGGTCGAGCAAGCTTTAGAGTGGGCTCAGAGAATTTGCAACGGTGAATCGTGGGAAGCTGTTTGCAATAATGCAGATACTGCTAATTGGTACAGATTAGTTGTATGGAAGAATGGCTACGCGCGGCTTGTTGGCGGTTCGCGTCATAACAGCGATTACTATCCGGCGTCTGACGTTGTCAGCGGCGGTTGCAATTCTGATGACTGTAGCTACCACACTGTGCCGTTGGTTGTGCTTTATGAGAAGTAACACTGGCCACTGACAGCCTTTTAATAGGCTATAGCAAAAAACAAAAAAAGAGGAAGAAACTTTAATAAGTATCTTCCTCTTTTTTAAAATTTTACATAATTTGACTTTTGGATATAAATTTGGTACAATAAAAGCAAGAGCGAAATGCTTTATATTTTGAAAATACAGGAGGATATAAGACATGAAATTGGAAATTGTTTTCAAAGATGGAAGAAAGGAGACTTTCGACGGTGTCGTAAGTTTCAACGTAACAGAGGAACAAATTACAAAAGAAGAATGCCATGCATCTGATCTGGCACAGACTCCAAGCGAAGGAAAGCTTTTTGAAGTCAATCCTTTGGGAATCGACCGGAGCAAGTTTGAAAAGCCTATGAGCAACCGGAAGCAGGAATGGACACGGCAGATTATTCAGAAAGCATTTGCGGAAGTTGACAAGCATCCTGAAAAATATGCTTCTGCGTTCTACACCCTGATGCCTGAGAAGAAATGGAACGGCTACAAAACTGTTGCAGAGCTTAAGGCGTATGCTAATGACTTGGATGGTCAGATGGCTGACTGGGTTGAGCAGGCGCTTGAATGGGCTCAGCGGCTTTTCAATGGCGAAAGCTGGGAAACTATCTGCAATAATGCAGATACTGCCAACTGGTATCGTGTGATTCTCTGGGAGAATGGCTGCTACCGGCTTGTTGGCGGTTCGCGTGATTACGGCGATGACTTTCCGGCGTCTGACGTTGACTTCGGCGATTACGATTCTGATAACCGGGTCAACTACACTGTGCCGTTGGTTGTGCTTAAGAAAAAGTAACACTGTCCACTGTTACCCATTTTCGAGGAGGCAAAATCCAAAACTAGGGGGATATACTCGAATGAGTATATCCCCCTTTACACATTAAAAATAGGGGGGATGTAAAATGTCAAATAATGAGTTAATTATTATACCTAAAATAGAAAAATATACAAAATTTAAAATCTATCAACCAAAAGAAAGAATTATTAACGAATTAGACCAATATTCAAAGACATACAAGGGGTTAATTTCTGTGGATATAAAATTAATGAAAGAAGAATGAAAATAAGACATGCAAGTAAATGCAGAATGAAAAGAAAATTAAAAAAATACACCCAACAATTAAAAGATGGAAAAATATCATTGCCTGAAATACAGAGAAGTATTGCAGGCTGGCTTGGCTATGTTAAACATGCAGATTCTTATAATTTGAGAAAAAGTATGTTTTATATAGAGGGATAAGTTTAGAACACGGCTTGTTGGCGGTTCGCGTAATAACAACAATAACAATCCGGCGTCTGACGTTAACAACAACGATTACAATTCTAATAACAGAATCAACAACACTGTGCCGTTGGTTGTGCTCTAATATTTTTGTGAGATTATATATTTTACGGAATATATACAGTGCTAATATTAGATATTAAAGGGAACTTATTCCTTCTTAAAAGAAATTTTAAGTAAATATGAATTAGGAACATTTATATTAGTAAGCAAATTTGCTGAATATATAAATGTTTCGTTTTGTTTTATAAAAAAATTTTTGAGTCGGATTTTTAAAGAAAAATGGATGTATATATAATAAGAGGCAAAATTAATTTAAAAATTTTTATAACTTTAGGGAAGAAAAATTCAAAGATAATTAATGTATATATAATAGAGGGGTTAATAGTTGCCTCTACAAAGTTTATATGTTTAAAACCAGAATAATAAGCATTTCGAGGCATATAAATTTAAATGAATAATTTAAAAGCAGCAGGAGGCTATATGAACGAATCATTTAAAATTAATGTGTATTTTGATGAAAAGGGTGAAGAATTAGAAAGCTTAATAGAACGTCTACTAATTGATATATTAGAGAAAAAATAACAAAAAATTTTTATAATTTCAACATTTAAATTCTCTAAAAAATCAGTTATAATTTAAGCTTTCTATCAAGCATGGGAAGGAGGAGTAATGCTTGAACAAATAGAAAAAACAATGTACAATGTAGCAATTTATATAAGATTATCTAAAGAAGATGTAGATAGAGGTTATGATGAAAGTGAAAGTATAAAAAATCAAAGAACATTACTAACAGAATATGTACAAAAATTAGGTTGGGAGTACAAACTCATAGATATTTATATTGACCAAGGCTACACGGGAACAAACTTCAACAGACCTGCTTTTCAGCGAATGATTAGAGATATTAATTCAGGAAAAGTTAATATGGTTGTAACAAAGGACTTATCTCGTTTGGGGCGTGATTACATAGAAACAGGAGAATACATAGAAAAATGGTTTCCAGAAAATAATGTTAGATACGTTTCAGTAACAGATGGAATAGATACTTTTGAAACAGCAAATGGTAACAATGATATTGCACCTTTTAAATCAATATTAAATGATATGTATTCTAAGGATTTGTCGAAAAAAATTAGGACAGCTTTACATACTATGCAAAAACAAGGAAAGTGGGTAGGAGGAAAAACAGCAATAGGGTATATGAAAGATCCAAACGATAAAAACAAATTAATCATTTGTGAGCCAGAAGCTGAAATAGTAAAGACTATTTTTAATATGGCATTAGCAGGAAATCAAGTCGGAGTTATAAGAGATTTTTTAAACACAAACAATATACCAACAGCAAATCAATCCAGATATAATAAAGATTCATTTTGGGAAAACAAAACAATAAAAAATGTATTAAGAAATAAAGTATACATAGGAACAACCCAGCAAAATAAAAGAAGCAGAATAAGCTATAAAAATAGAAAACTTAGACCAAACCCAGAAGAAAAATGGATTACTGTAGAAAATACACACCCACCAATAATAGATAGAAAAGTTTTTGACATGGTGCAAAAAATAGTAATAGTACAAACCTATAATAGAAATGAAAAGAAAAATACATTTTTGCTAGATGGCTTACTTTTCTGCTATGAATGTCATCATAAAATAGGTGTAAGAGGAAAAAAGAATGGACATTATTATATGGTCTGTAATAATTATCGTAGGAATTCAAAATTGAATCTCTGCACATCACATGGCTTTAGTTATGAGAATTTAGAAGAAACAGTCTTAAGCTACATAAAAAATCTATTTACTGAAATTGATAGCGAAAAAATAGAATTAAACATTAGAAAAGACAGAAACAAATATGACTATGAAAAAATGTTAAAAAGGCTAAAAAATGAAGTAAAACTTATAAATGATAATATAGATCAAATGTATGTCGATAAATTAAATGGGAAAATAACTGAAGCAATGTATGAGAGATTATACAAAAAATTAATAGACGAGGCAAAGCAAAAAGAAAATGAATACACAGAGATAAAAGACATGCAAGACAATTCTAAGCAAGATGATAGTGAAAATATAAAAAAGATGGTTAATGAATTTTTGGGATTAAAAGAACCAACTCCAGAAGTTATGAAAGTAATTATCAACAGAATAGAAATACATCAAGATAAACAAGTAGATTTATATTTTAATTTTAAACAACTAAACAATATTAAACAAAACTGTCTACTTTGACATCAACCAGAAGCAATAAGTATGTCAGACAGAGTAATAGTATTATCACATAGACCAGCAACAGTAAGAAAAATATATACTGTTGATTTTGAAATGGAAAATAGAACTCCATTAAATTGTAGAGAAAATCCTAAATTTAGTAAATACTTTAATTTGATGTGGAAAGAGCTTGGAAACAAAACTATATAAAATTTGTTCTAATCTTGACCTTTACAACATAATATGGTAGTATCAGGAACGTAGGAGAAAGACAAGATGGAAAAAAGAGATTTATATGATAAAAACAGACAAAAAACAAATGAAATAATAGATGCCAAAGAAGCGATACCAGAAAACAGATATATACTTGTAGTACTTACATTAATTCAAAACGCAGAAGGAAAAATACTAGTTCAAAAAAGAAGCGAACAAAAAGGTGGCAAATATGGATTAACTGCTGGGCATGCTAAAATGGGAGAAACATCAAGACAAGGAATGATTACAGAAATAAGAGAAGAACTAGGAATTAACATTAAACCAGAAAGTTTAAAACTAATGTATTCAGAAAGAAATGATATAGACAGATGTTTTTATGACTTATATTATTTACAACAAGACATAGATACATTAGTATTAGAACCTAAAGAAGTTGAATTTGTAAAATGGTGTTCAAAAGAAGAAATTAAGGAATTATGCAAAAATAATGAGTTTAAAAAATCACATATTGAAGCATTCGAAATATTAGCAGATAAAATATCCTAAGTTTTTGAAATTTAATAAATTGGAGTGTGATTATATGCCATCCATAGCACAATGGGATGTAAATGATGATTGTAATTTAAATTGCAAACATTGTAGAGTGGCTGAAAAGAATTTAAAAGAGCCAGCATTGTCATTAAAACAAGCCAAGGAATTATTAGCACAATTATATTATTGTGGTGTAACAAAACTAAATTTATCTGGAGGGGAACCATTTTTGCGAAAAGATATTTTTGATATTTTGGAATATGCAAGAAAGTTTGACGATATAGTAATTACTACAAATTGTACTTTACTAAATGAAGCTAAATGTCAAAAATTAGCTACTTTTCCAAATACACGATTATCTATTAGTATTGATGGAATGAAACACATTCACGACGAATTTCGAGGCAAACAAGGCACATTTCAGAGAATAATAGATACTCTCCCTGTGCTAAATAAGTATAATATTCCATTTTCTATAAGATATACAATTTCTTCAGCTACTATTCAAGATGCCAAAAAGGTATTAAAACTAGCAGCAGAAAATGGAGCACAAGACTTTAATACAAGAAGAGTTATATTAACTGGTAATGCCAGTGAAGAATTATTAGTATCAAACGAAGAATATAAAAATATTATAAAAGAATTAATTCAAGAATCAAAAGAACTAAATATCAAATTTAGAACAGGTGATCCAACTCTTATTCCAATTTTTCCAGAAGTATTTGGAATAGATATAAAAGAAGCGGAAAAATATTATGCAGGATGTGAGGCTGGAGATGAGATTATATACATAGATTTTAAAGGTAATGTTGGTGCTTGTTCTTATATTCCAATTTTTGCAGATAATATAAAAGATAAATCATTAGATGAAATCTTAGAAAAGAATAAATTATTTATAACTCTAAAGCAATACAAAGAAAATTTAAAAGGCAAGTGCAGACAATGTACATATAAGTCTATTTGTGGTGGGTGCAGAGCAACAGCATTAGCACTAAAAAATTCGCTACTTGAAGAAGATCCACTTTGTTTATTGTAAAGGAGGTGGAAGAATGGACGATAAAAAGAAAATAGTTACTTGCAGAATGTGTGGTTAATATGAGTATTTTTCCAAAGAAATTAATTAAAGGTAAAGACGATTTCACTACTTTTCATATGAGAATTTGCAATAATTCTGATGAAGATATTATAGGACAGATTAAATATAAAGTTATACTGCCTGATGGCAATTCAATAGAGATGGATATAGATAGAACAGAAAAGATAGAGGCTAATTCAGAATTAAATGAATATGATAATTTTTACATAAAAGCTGAATATCCAATTGGTAGATATTTTGTAGAAGGCAGATTTATATGGGATGGAATGGATATCTTATCAGATACTAATAAGGATGATTTTTTTGATGTTATTACTAAAGAGGGAGAATGAACATGAGAAAAATTGATGGTTTAAAATTTTTGCAAAAATATTTTCCGGATTTGACAGTTGATTGTTTATTTATAGATAAAATAGAAAATTTGAATGAACAATCTTTATATTTAAAAAATAAGAATGAACAAATTTGGAGAGTAAGGGGAGGGCGAAAGAGTGGTTCTGAACTTAATTTGCCACAAGGTACTTTTCGTACTCCTCAAGATTTAAAACAATTCATATGGGAGCAAAAACAAAAGGACAGTAATATGGATTTTGTAATTCATAGAGTTTCACCAGAATACTTTACTGCTCCTTTTGTTGGAACTTTGGCTGTTTATAATAATTGTGATAGACCTGGAATAAAGATAGAATTACAACAAGCTACCAAAGAACTAGTTAATTCAATAGATAAAGGCAAAAGACCTCGTGATTGGGAAGCTTGCCTTATTTTAGATTATGAATTTTTAAGCAAGTCTCCAACGGTTTTAAAGAGAGACCCTAATGTAGATATTAATTTTTTGAAATATTCTATTGTGGCAATTCATGAAGTGGGAGAAGAGATTTTTGCACTTTATGAGGAAAAGCAGGAAGAAGCGGAAACATATACTAGATTCAATATTTATAATCTTGGACAAGTTGTTTTAGATGACCACAGAAGTAAAGAATCTTTTATTTCAAGATAAGTCACCAAAACTTTCTTTTTACATAAAATATATCAGAGCTGTCGATTTACATATGCAAAAAGAAAGGGATGAGTATATGAAAGAAGTTTCGAAAGATAGAAAAAAGTATTTAAGAAAAATTAGGTTAAGAAAAATAGAAATTTTAATAACACAAATAGCAATTGTTATAGCATTTATTGCATTATGGGAAATACTTGCTCAAAAAGGAAAAATAGACAGTTTTATTACAAGTCAACCTTCTAGAATAGTAAAAACTTTTATGAATTTGTCTTCAAATAATTTAATAGAACATTTAAAGATTACAGTAGAAGAGACTCTTATAGGATTTTTGTTGGGAACTATAGCTGGAGCAATTACAGCAATAATATTGTGGTGGTCTCCATTCATCTCCAAAGTATCAGAACCATTTTTAGTTGTATTAAATAGTTTGCCTAAAATAGCACTTGGTCCAGTAATTATTATCTGGGTAGGAGCAGGGATGCCTGCAATAATTGTTATGGCATTATCAATTTCATTAATAGTTACAATTCTTGAAATTTTAAATGGTTTTCTACATACAGATAAAGAAAAAATAAAAATGGCAAAAACTTTTAATGCAAATAAAATACAAATATTAAATAAAATTGTAATTCCATCTAATATTCCAACATTTTTTAATACATTAAAAGTAAATATAGGACTTTCACTAGTTGGAGTAATTTCAGGAGAGTTTTTAGTATCTAAAGGAGGACTTGGATATTTAATTGTTTATGGAGGGCAGGTCTTTCAATTAGACTTGGTTATGACAAGTGTTATAATCCTAGCAGTTGTCGCAGCTCTAATGTACGAAAGCATAGTTGTTTTAGAAAAAATTTTTGTAAAATAAACGAGGCAGATATTAATCCGCCTCGTTTTAACATATTTAATTTTGAGAAAGCAAACTTGTAAAATAGCTGTTTTTAATTAACAAATTGTCTGAGCAAAAATCAATCATATATTGCTTGTGTTTCAAATCTAATTCTTGATTTGCCATATTTACAGTTGCATGAACAATGATATCTTGAGCCATTGTTACTAAATCAGAATAGCTAAATTTTAATCTATCTTTATAGTTAGAATAATTGTTTATGACGAATATAATTTCAGTCAACTCTTTTCCATAATCATCAGAAATTGAATTTAACTTATCTATTAAAGTACCATTATAATAAGCTTCTAAAGCATTGTCAGTTCCATAAATTAAGACCACACTCAGAAAGATTTTTATCTGAGGTTATTAATGCATGAGCCAATTCATGCAAGATAATGCTTTGTTTTGAAGACTCAGTTTCATTATAGAAAAATTCTGGGTTTACAACAATGATATTATCGATGCTTAAATATAAAGCATAATTTTCATTTTTGGTGTTTTCTGAAGATTTATCTGATTCGTAAATTTTTACTTTTTCGAAATTATCCCAAGAAAGAAAGGGATATTGTGTTTTTAAATTAGATGTGAAATAATAATTTTTACAAGTTTCTAATAATGTATCTAATTCACTGTTTGACTTTAGTGATTTTCCAAAACTATTTGAAGGTTCAACCCAATTAATGTTAAAATTCCATTTTTGAGCGTAAATGTAATTTTCTCTATTACGTTGTTTTATATAAGTGCTAGCAAGTGAAACTGTAGAGAAAACTAGCAAAATGCAACCTATCCATGTAATCATTAGTAGTAATTTTTCGCTTAGTTTTTTCATACGAAAAAAATCCTCCTCAAATCTTAAAACATGTTTAAATTTTTACTACGGAAAGATTATACCATATCTTGACAGACAAGTTAACATAATCACAATAAATTGAGGTCGGTTATTTTTTTGACACCAAAATAGATAAAATGTCATAAAATAGAGTAGAAAAGGAGGAAAAAGTATGAAAAATGTTATAATTAGTATTTTAATTATAGTACTTATCATAGCAGGTATATTTGGTGTATATTATCTTAGAAACAGAAATACTGAAGAAACATCTGATTTAACAGAAATAAAGTTAAATGAAGTAACACGTTCTGTATTTTATGCACCACAATATGTTGCTATTTCAAAAGGATTCTTCAAAGATGAAGGATTAAAATTAGACATAACAACAGGTCAAGGAGCTGATAAAGTAATGACAGCAATATTAGCAGGTCAAAGTGATATTGGTTTATGCGGACCAGAAGCAGCAATTTATGTATATAATGAAGGCAAGGAGGATTATATAGAAGTATTTGCTCAATTAACTCAAAAAGATGGTTCATTTTTAGTAAGTAAAGAGCCAACAAATAATTTTTCTTGGCAAGATTTAAAAGGAAAAACTATAATTCCTGGCAGAAAAGGTGGAGTGCCATATATGACACTAGAATATGTTTTGAAGAAAAATGGATTAAATCCTCAAACTGATTTAGTTCTTGATGATAGTATAAAATTTGATTTGATGGCAGGAGCATTCACAGGGGGAACTGCAGAATATGTTACATTATTTGAGCCAACAGCTTCAATGACACAAAGTGCAGGAAAAGGATATATTGTTGCATCAGTTGGAGAGGCAGCAGGAGAGGTACCATATACAGCATATTGTGCCAAAAAAAGTTATATTACTAATAATAAAGAAACTGTTGAAAAGTTTACCAAAGCAATTTATAAAGGGGAACAATGGGTTAAAGAACATAGTGCTAAGGAAATTGCAGAGGAAATTAAAAGTTTCTTCCCAGATACAACGGTTGAATCACTAGAAACATCAGTTCAAAAATATAAAGATATAGATGCATGGAAAGAAAATCCTGTTTTAAAAGAGGAAGCATTTGATAAGCTTCAAGAGATTATGACAATGGCTGGTGAACTAAGTAAAAAAGCCCCTTACGATAAAATCGTAAATAATAGTTTTGCAGAAAAATTTAATTGACATGTTATGTAAAGAATGGTATAATTGCTATATCATTCTTTGCGCATATTTGCAAAGACAAAAAAGGAGAAATAATTAAATATGAAAGAAATGGAATTAAGAAATGTAAAAGGAACAACAGACTATTCACCAAAAGAACAATATATAAGAAACTATATATCAGACACATTAAAAAGTGTATTTGAAAAATATGGATTCAAACCATTACAAACACCCTTATTATGCTATTATGATTTATTAGCATTAAAATATGATGAAGATAATGACATATTAAAAGAAGTATATAAAGTAACAGATCAAGGAAACAGAAATTTAGCTTTAAGATATGATTTAACAGTTCCATTTGCTAAATATATAGCAATGAATCCAAATACAAGATTACCTTTTAAAAGATATGAAATAGGAGAAGTATTTAGAAATGGACCAGTAAAATTAGGTAGAGATAGAGAATTCATACAATGTGATGTTGATAGTGTAGGAATTGAAGGTCAATTAGTAGAAGCTGAATTTGTAGCATTATATGTAGAAGCATATAAAAAATTAGGAATAAATGTTGTAATAAAATATAATAATAGAAAATTCTTATCAGGAATAATAATAGAAGCTGGTATTTCAGAAGAACTTGTAACAGATACAATTACTATAATTGACAAGTTCGAAAAAATGACAAGACCAGAGCTTGAGAAAGAATTTCAAAAAATAGGATTAAATAATGAACAAATAGAAAAATTATTTATGTATTTAAATATGAATGCAGATGAATTAATTAAAATAGAAAATTCAAATGAAACATTAGCAGAAGGAATTCAAGAATTGGAAACATTAAAACAATATATTGGTGAATTAGGATTATTGGAATATGTACAATTTTCACCATCACTTGCAAGAGGACAGGAATATTATACAGGAACAGTATATGAAGTATATGTAAAAGATGGAAGCATTACATCAAGTATTGGCGGGGGAGGTCGTTATGATAAAATGATTACAGACTTTATCGGAAACGGAATGAAATATCCTGCTGTTGGAGTAAGCTTTGGACTAAATGTTATATATGAAATTTTAAAAGATAGAAAAGAGTTTTCTGAAAAAGCTTTAACAGATATATTTATTATCCCAATGGGAACAGAAATCCAATGTTTAAAAATTGCGCAAAATTTAAGAAATGCCGGATATAAAGTTGAAGTAGAAATGAAAAGCAAAAAGATGAAAAAAGCATTAGATTATGCTAATAATGAAAATATTCCATATGTATTGATATTAGGAGAAGATGAATTGAGCAATAATTGTATTACTTTAAAAGATATGAACAATAAAACTCAAGAGCAAATAAATTTAGATAATTTAACAGAAAAGATTAAAAAATTAGTATAATTGGTTTACATATTATTATAATAATGGTATAATATTCTAGTACGAATTATTTATATATTATAAAACAATGTTTTATAATAAGAACAGAAAGAGGTTTTATATGGATTGCAATGAGTATTCGAAAATAGGTATAAATAGGATGTATAAATGTTATAATGGGAGACTATGTAATGAAATTGAAAGTGAGGAAGATGTACTAGAACGGCTTGAATGTATACCATGTAAATCTAGAGAATTATTAGAATATGTATGGACGTTAAATCCTAAATACAAAGGAAAAACACTTACTCAAGTCGAAAAAAAATTAGGAATTACTAGAAAAGAGGCAGAAAGTAATTTCCATTTTGGAAAATATGTGTTATATTTTAAGGATTTCAAAGAAATAGACTTTAAGGAAGGAGTTAAATTAGGCATGCTAGCAAGAGCATACTATAAAGATTATCGCATTCACTTCCATAAAGGTAAGAAAAGCGTAAAATACATGATAGATTCTAAAAAGTTTATTACATGTATTAATCTGCTAAAAGAGGATTACAAATTCGTATTAATTCAGCATTATGGACTTTTTAGAGGCAATCCTCTTACATATGCAGAGCTTGGGAAAAATCTTAAGATTTCAATACATGCAGTACAGACTATGGAAGATTTAGCACTACGGGAATTGAGGCTTGTAAGCTTTAAATTTTTGGAAGAACTTGATGATTATTATTGCGATTTGCTGGTTTTAGTGTATGATAAGAAAATTTCAAAAAAGGAATACAATGCTTTAAGACGGGCAGGAATATCGACATATGAGGAATTGAAGAACTGTGCGCCAGAAAGATTAATATCTTTTTCCGGAATTGGTCCTAGAATGCTCAAGAATTTGAAGGAGGTTCAAAAAACTTTATAATTGGTATAATAGTAGATGTTTTCATGATTTTGAAAATATCTACTATTTTTTGCATAAAATGTATAGACAATTAAAAAAATATATATTATAATACATCTAGTATTAAATACTAGATGTAAAGGAGGATAAAATTATGAAGAGAACAAAATTAGATGACAGGGTATTACCTACATATACAAAAGGAGAAGAAATCTTCAATATGGTATCACATATTGTAGGAGGAGTTGCAGGAATTTTAACAATAGTTTTAAGCAGTATATTGGGAGCACTAAGACATAATACATATGGAATAATAAGTGGTATAATTTTTGGGGTATCTATGATATTCTTATATACCATGTCAAGTATATATCATGGATTAAGTCCAAAATTAAAAGCTAAAAAGGTATTACAAGTGTTAGATCATTGTGCAATATTTGTACTAATAGCAGGTTCTTACACACCATTTGCATTATGCACATTAAGAGAATATTCTACAGCATTAGGATGGACAATATTTAGCGTAATTTGGGCATTTGCAATATTAGGAATAACATTAAATTCAATAGACTTAAAAAAATATAAAGTATTTTCTATGATATGCTATCTTATAATGGGATGGTGTATAATTATTAAAGTTAATTTACTTCCAACATTACTTGGAATTCCTGGATTTATAATGCTTGTAACAGGAGGAATAATTTATACAATAGGAGCAGTTTTATATGGTGTAGGAAAAAAATATAAGTATATGCATTCAATTTTTCATTTATGTGTATTTTTAGGAAATATGCTACATGTTATATGTGTATTAATGTATGTAATTTAAAATTGACAATCTAGGCAAAGTGTGCTAGAATAGTAATGTTCGAAGGCAAATTGCCTAGTTTTTTTATATTGATAGGAGGACAACATGAACAAATTATTGCTTTTGTTGGATATGTTGGATGCTAACCCGAGTATATCGCTTAGCAGTGCTGGAGCAATGGGAAAAAATGTGCATTTATATGCATTTTCTGTTCCAGATTTGAAGGCTTTAAAGCTTCCGGACCCCCTTGTAAAAGAAGGATATCAAATCTCAAATCTTGAGATTTCTCGAACTTTGCCTGATGGCGAAGTAGAGAAATTGGCATCTTTGTGGCTTGATATCTAAACAAAAAGTCTGTCTTTTCATGTTAAAAGGCAGGCTTTTTTTGGATACGACAAAATGTTACAAAAATATTACGAGTATTACATTTAGATTACAAATTATTAAAAATACTATACAACCTCAATAAATATGTTTAAAAAATAAGTGAATTGAGAATATTGAAGAGGGAAAACAAATGCAGAAATTTAAGAAAATAATTAGTATAGTAATTTTATTGGTGTTAATACCAATTTTATTTATGAGTATGGTAATATTAATAAATTCATATACTCATCCAAATAAAATACCATCATTCTTTGGGTGGAAACCTTTTATAGTATTATCTGGTTCAATGGAAACTCAAATTTCGGTGGGAGATGTTGTTATAGTAAAAGAAGTTGATACAAATACTTTGAAGAAAGGTGATATAATAGCTTTTAATGAAAACAATATTGTAATAACACATAGAATTAATGAAGTTATATATGAAGACGGAAAAACTAAATATATAACAAAAGGTGACAACAATAATACTCAAGATAGTGGATATGTAACCCCAGAACAAGTTGAAGGAGTTTTTCAATTCAAAATATCTAGATTAGGAAATTTAGAAAAGATAACAAATTAGCAAAATTAACAGCTGTTAAATCTGGAAAAATAATTGCACCAGGTACATCTGGAAATTTTGAAATGTCTGTAGAAAATGCTTCAGAAGTAACAGCAAAATATAGCATTAATTATACAATAGATAATACAAAGAATATTCCATTAGAATTTTCTTTAACAGGAACTGATGGATGGACAAATGACATTACTACATTAAGTGCAACTGATGTTATAAAAACAAATAGTAATATACTGACAAAAACTAGAAGGTTTTTGTGAATATATTACAAAAGAAAAGGAGAATGTGTGTTATGAATAATGAAAAAGAAGAATTAGAGGAGACAAAAACAGAAAACAAGAAAAATAGAAGGGTACTAGTGAAATGAAGCATTTTGTAAATATGAAATATAAATTGAAAATGGACAATATTTATATTAAAGGAAATGCAGATAATTATGTTACATTAGATGAGCTAAATCTTAATGATATTGTAGTTTTAAAAGACTCTATAAATATTTTTACTCTAGAATGGTATTGGGAAGATGATGACGAATTAGATACATGTGTAGGCGGAAAGCCAGAAAATGTTCAAGAGATTTTTTAAAATTTTCTAGAATTTTTATCATATCATCAGAATATTTTACATCAACATTATTGGAAGAACTTACTAGTTTTTCAATATAAGCAAGTAATATTTTTGCAAAATTCTGCTGTATTAAAAGCATTGAATCAATTTCTTCCTTGTTAAAAGATATCATTAGTATCACCTCGTCAATATTATATATTAACTTCTGAAAATTTACAACAACATTTTTTAATTTTATATTTCGACAAAAAAAGTTTAAATTCATATTATATATTAAATAGAAAGGAGGGGGAATGTGAACTTAGAAAATAAAAGAATAGGATTTATAATGACAGGCTCATTCTGTACGTTTAGAAAAACTATAGAAGAGCTAAAAAAGATTGTTAAATTAAATGCGACTGTTATTCCAATTATGTCGCAAAACAGTTATACGATGGATACTAAGTTTGGAAATGCGGAAGATTTTATTAAAGAAGTGGAAGAGATAACTGGAAATAGAATTTTGCATACAATTCAGGAAGTAGAACCAATAGGTCCAAAAGATATGTTAGATATATTAGTAGTAGCACCAGCATCTGGGAATACTATTGCAAAACTTGCAAATGATATTATAGATGGGCCAGCTACAATGGCAGTTAAGTCTCATTTAAGAAGAGAAAGACCAGTTGTAATTGCTATTTCAACCAATAATGGACTTTCTGGAGCTGGAGAAAACATAGGAAAATTGTTGAACAGAAAAAATTATTATTTTGTACCTTTTTTACAGGATAATCCAATAACAAAGCCTCGTTCAATAGTATTTGATCCAACATATTTAATACGAACAATAGAAAGTGCATTAGATAGAGAGCAAATTCAACCAATATTATTGTAAAAAGGAAAACAGTGTTAAGCTTAAAGCTTTTCACTGTTTCTTTGATATTTTAGAAGACATTTTTTCTTTATAAATTTTGAAAACTCCTTAGAATCTCCAAGTTTAAATCCATTTTTACTAACCAATGCTGCATAATCTTCATTAAAATATAGATAAAAATAATCGTTAGTTTCTATTACTTTATATAATTCTAAATAATATTTTCTTTGATTATCAATTTTAAAAAAATATTGATAAAAAGAGAAAGTATATAAAGTTTTTTGATTATTTTCATATTTTTTAGAAGTATTTTTATATCTTTTTATAGGAAGATAGAATCTTACAAAAATAAATATAAGTATTACAGCTATAAAACAAAGACCTAACATTATATTTTTATTTTTAAGGTTTAATATACTGCAATATAACAATAATATACAGAAGACTATTGTTACAAAAAAGTATTTATCGCTATATTTTTCATTATGGAATTTTACAAATTTATTATAAGATTTTGAATCATATCTTGTTACATTTTTAAATAATATTTTCATATTTAATCTCCTTTAAAGTTGTCTAGGATCAGCTAGAGGATTGCTTTCAACAGCATTACGAACTTGATCATTGCTTACATGAGTATAAATTTCCGTAGTAGAAATACTTTGATGACCTAGGAGTTCTTGTAAAGCTCTAATATCTACATTACCATACTGGTACATAAGAGTAGCTGCAGTGTGTCTTAATTTATGCACAGATAAATTTTTAGAATCTAATCCAGCTTGTTGCAATTCTTTGTTAATAATAGCTTGTACAGTTCTATTGCTAATACGTTTCTTTTGTTCACTTAAAAACAAAGCTTTTTCAGAATTTTTGGAATCTCTTTTTATTAAACTTTGAGGTGGGCGAGAGGAGATATAATCATTAATTGCAACCATACAAGATTTATTTAAATAAATAGTTCGTTCTTTATTACCTTTACCTATTACAGTCATTTTACATTCGTTAAAATCAATATCATTCATATTAATTCCAACTAATTCTGAAAGTCTCATTCCACAGTTTAAAAATAGGGTAGTAATGGCATAATCTCTTTTGTAATTTCTATTATCTTGATTATCAGCAGCATTTAGAAGTTTTTTGCTATCATCTAAAGAAAGATATTTAGGCATTCGTTTTTCTAGCTTTGGTGTTTCTAAATTTTGTGCAGGATTGACTTCCAATATATTTGTTTTTTGAGAAAGATACTTAAAAAATATTCTTATTGTAGAAATTTTTCTAGCTCTAGTTGTGGCTTTGCTTTTATTATCAATTGCTAAATGTGATACATATGAATGAATGTCACTAAGAGTTATCTTTTTTAAATCTTGTTCAGAGAATTTAGTTATATCTATCTGCTCATAATCTGTCTCATTTGTCAATTTGAAGTGAATCATCATGAATTTTAAAAAATTTGCTATATCATAATTATATTCTTTTACTGAATTTGGTGATTTATTTAGAATTGTTATTGAATAATCTAAAAATGAGTTTAAATATTCTGGGTTTTTGTCTCTTGGTATCATTTGTTTCACTCTCCATATTTATTATATTATATTTTGTATAATATCACTTTTTAGATTAAAAGGGAAGATGTTGCACAAAACATTTTAAAAAATATGATTGGCAGTAATAAAAAGGCTTAATTAGATTTTTTCTAATTAAACTTTTTGACTGATTTTACAATCTTTTAATTTGTTCTTATTATAAAATATGTACAATAGTTCAAAGGAGTAAAATTAGAAGTAAACTTAAAAGATGAAACTGTGTGGCTTAATTTAGAACAAATGTCAGAATTATTTTCAAATGTTGTGAAAATCTATGATACTAATATTCCATTTGCTATTAAAGCAGCAAAAACAACGTCAAAAGGAAAAAGTATAATAGCCTATGACAAAAACAGTAAAGTCACAGAGGCTTATTCATTATTTGCAAAGGAGGTTTTGAAAGATAATGAAAGAGAAAGAAGAAAAAATGCACTTTCCCAAGATAGATGATTTCTTTACAACACAAGAAGAAAGAAAGGTGTAATACATCCTGTTATAGTAAGACCAAAAAAAGATGGAACTTATGAGATGATTTCAGGACATAGAAGAAAAAGAGCTTGTGAACTTGCAGGAATAAAAGAAATACCTGCAATAGTTAGAAAAATAACAGATGAAGATGCAATTATTTATATGGTAGATAGTAATAAACAAAGGGAAAAAATATTGCCAAGTGAAAAGGCATTTGCCTATAAAATGAAGTTGGAGGCTATTAAAAGACAAGGCTAAAGTCGATTTGAATTATATGCAAAAATTATGTGGTATAGATACTGACAAAATGATAAAAAGTCTTGAAGGAATAATTTTTAGAGTTCCAGAATACGGAGAAGCAAATAATAGAAAAGAAACTGCAATTGCAACTAGTAAACAAGACTCTATAAAAGAGGCTTTTTTAAATTGGATATGGGAATAACCTGGGAGAAGAAATGAGCTAGTTAAAATATACAATGATAAGTTCAATTCGATTCGTCCTAGAGAATATGATGGATCACATATAGACTTTGTTGGAATGAATCCAGAAATTAAGCTAAGGAAACATCAACAGAGTGCTGTTGCTCATGTACTTTATGGAAATAATGTTTTATTAGCACATGAGGTTGGGGCAGGAAAAACGTTTGAAATGGTTGATGCTGCAATGGAATCTAAAAGATTAGGACTTTGTAATAAGTCCTTATTTGTAGTTCCTAACCATATCATAGAGCAATTCGCTAATGAATTTTTACAATTATATCCTAGTGCAAATGTTCTTGTAGCAACAAAAAAAGACTTTGAAACTAAAAATCGAAAAAAATGATGTTATGACATTTGAAGAACTAGGAGTAGATAAATTGTTATTTGTTTAAAAGATTATTTAAAATAATAAAAAGAATTAGCAAGTGCATAAGAAATAAAAGCGATTAGTACATTTTGTATTAATCTTTTTTTATTTTCTTATAATACGAATAATTTAAGAAAAATTAAATATAATATTAACAAAAAATGTGTATGGACACAAAAAAGTTCAATAGATAATTGACTAAATTTAAGTTTTGAATTATAATATTAACAAAAAGTGTGTATAGACACAAAAAAAGTCAATGGAGGTAAAAATGGAAATTGCTAGAGATGTATATTTAAAAAAATTAAAAAGTAAAAGAAATAATAAGATGATAAAAATAATTACAGGTCTTAGAAGAAGTGGAAAATCATATTTGCTTGATCCAATGTTAAAAAACTCATTGTTAGATGATGGAGTAAAAGAAGATCATATCATAAAAGTTGATTTAGATTCAATTGAAAATAGAGAATTAACAACAGATGGTCTAAAATTATATGAGTTCATTATGAATAAAATTAAAGATAATGATATATATTATATTCTTCTTGATGAAATACAAAAAGTACAAGATTTTGAAAGTGTTTTAAATAGTTTTTTAAGAAAAGAAAATTTAGATGTTTATGTAACAGGAAGTAATTCAAGATTTCTTTCTACAGATATTGTAACAGAATTTAGAGGCAGGGGGGATGAAATTAGAGTTTATCCTCTTTCATTTTCAGAATTTTATAATGCCTATGAGGACAAATCTAAAGCTTTAAGAGATTATATGACTTATGGTGGAATGCCATACACTTTATATTTAAAAACAACAGAAGAAAAAAGTGAATATCTAAATGGTTTATTTAAAAATACTTATTTAAATGATATTATTGAAAGAAATAAGATACAAAGAGAAGATATATTAGAATCTATAATAAATATGCTATCTTCATCAGTGGGTTCTTTAACAAATCCAAAAAAAATATACGATACATTTATAAGTGATGGATATAAAGATGTAAATAGAAATACAATAAATTCATACTTGAATTATCTACAAGATGCTTTTTTAATAAATAAAGCAGAAAGATATGATATAAAAGGAAAAAAATATATTACAACACCTTCAAAATATTATTTTACTGATATAGGCTTAAGAAATGCAAGACTAAACTTTAGACAACAAGAAGAAGATTATTTGATGGAAAATATAATCTATAATGAGTTATTAGTTAGAGGATATAATGTAGATGTCGGTGTAATTGAACGCTTTGAAAAAAATAATGAAGAAAGAACAATTAGGAAACAATTAGAAGTAGACTTCGTATGTAATCAAGCAAGTAAAAGATATTACATTCAATCTGCTTTTGCTATTCCTAATAAAGAGAAGATGGAACAAGAACAAAAATCTTTAGTGAATATAGATGATAGTTTTAAAAAAATAATTGTTGTCAAAGAAGACATAAATCTTTGGAGAAATGAGGAAGGAATTTTAATAATAGGACTAGAGGAATTTTTATTAAATCCTAATAGTTTAGATTTATAATAACATTAACATTTTTTGTAACGGAAGTAAGTCAATATGATTTACTTCTTTTTTTGTTATAGTAATTACTAAAAATTTCTAAAAAGGAGGAATTATGGAAGATAAATTAAAGGAATTTAAGTTAAAAGTCAAAGAAAAAGGATGAGAGAAGATATAAATTATTCAGTTGATAAGTCATTAGAAATAATATCTGACAAATATAAAAAAGACAGACAAAAAACTCAACAAGAAGTAAGGTAGGATGTGCATAGATGTCGAATATGTACCAAAAGAAATGGTAAAAAAGGTAAAAGAAGTAGATTTGCTAACTTATTTTATGAATTATAATCCAAGTGAATTAGTAAAAAAAGGAAAATGTGATAATTTGTCGAAAAACAATGTAAAAAATGTGATATAAAGTATTAAAAGAATGTAAAAAATGTGATATACTAATGCTGAAGGTGATAATATGAGGTTAAAAAGAAAAATTGATGAATATTTAAGAGAATGGAAAAAAAGTAAAAATAAAATGCCATTAATAGTAAAAGGTGCAAGACAAATTGGAAAAACTGAATCAATAAAAAACTTTGGATTAAATAATTATAAAAGTTTAATTGAAATAAATTTTGTTTTACATCCAGAATATAAAGACATTTTCGAAAAAGGGTTTGAAATAGATAGAGTCATTAAAGATATCACATTAAAGAATGGAGATTTTCAATTCATACCTGGAGAAACATTAATATTTTTTGATGAAATACAAGACTATCCAAGTTGTGCAACGGCTTTAAAAGCCTTTAGAGAAGACGGAAGATTTGATGTTATATGTTCAGTATCCTTAATGGGAATAAATTATGAAGAAATTGAATCAAATAGTGTAGGCAATAAAATTGATTATATAATGCATTCATTAGATTTTGAAGAATATTTATGGGCAAAAGGATATAGCAATGAGCAAATAGAAGATTTATATCAATGTATGAAAAAAAATGAACCATTATCAAAAATACAATATGATGTTATGATGGAAAATTTTCAAGAATACATGATTGTTGGAGGAATGCCACTAATTGTTAAAACATTTGTTGAAAACAAAACATATACTGGAATTCTAGAAATGCAAAAACAAATAATATTGGACTACGAAGAAGATATTACTAAATATGCAGGTGGACTTGATAAAACAAAAATACTAAATGCATATAGAAAAATTCCTGTATTTCTAGGTAATGAAAATAAAAAATTTCAAATAACAAAAATTTCTTCTGGAGCTCGAAATAGGGAATATGTTGGAGTCATAGAATGGCTAGAAAATGCTGGAATAGTTAATATTTGCTATTGTCTTGAACAAGTAAGTTTACCGTTAAAAGGAAACTATAATCCTGATAATTATAGATTATATTTTGGAGATCCTGGTCTACTGATTGCAACATTGGATGAAGAAGCTCAACTTGATTTAAGAAGAAATAAAAATTTTAATACTTATAAAGGTGCGATTTATGAAAATATAGTTGCTGATATGTTAGTTAAAGAAGGATATAATTTGTACTTTTATAGGGATGAAACAGGCAGACTTGAAATGGATTTCTTTGTTAGAGATACAAATTATTTAATTCCTGTAGAAGTGAAGGCAAGTGATAATTCCACAATATCTTTAAATAATTTAATTGATATTGATAAATATAAAGATATAAAATACGGAATAAAACTTTGCAATAAAAATATTGGATTTAATGGAAAATTTTATACATTTCCATATTTTCTTACATTTTTATTAAAAAGATATTTAAACGAAAAAAATATATAAAAATAATTATAAGTCTTATTTTAAATATTAGAGTAAGGCTTACTTTTTATGTAGAGAAGTAGTAGAACTACAATAAAGGCATAAAATTTACTATATTTAATAAAAAACGATCCAGCAAGTCGAAGAATAATAACAAACATATTCAATCATGAAGACTTAAAAGAAATGAACTTAGAGCCATGTGCATATGGAACACAATGGTTAGTAAAAGGAGGAAAATTACATTTAATACTAAACCAAAGATCACAAGATATGTTAGCAGCAAACGGATGGAACACAATGCAATATGCAGCATTACTTTGCATGTTTGCACAAGTTTCTGGATTAGAAGTCGGAACATTAACACATAATATAGGAGATTGCCATATTTATGATAGGCATATACCATTAATTCAAAAGTTAATAGATGCAGATTCAATAGAATGCAAACCTAAACTAATAATTAATAATAAAACAAAAGATTTTTACAAATTTAAAATAGAAGATTTTAAAATAGAGAACTATGATTATAATAAAGAAATCAAACTAGGAAAAATTCCAGTAGCATTATAATCTAAATATATAAATCAAATATAATAAAGAATAGGAGAAAAAGAAATGTTAAGTTTAATAGTAGCAAAAGCAAA
>ENA-ORPH01000291-ORPH01000291.1-human-gut-metagenome-genome-assembly--contig:-NODE-291-length-56574-cov-5.057750_pt1 | contig 56574 bp, 52 predicted proteins | sample MGYA00242142_ERZ509074 | MGnify/ENA primary metagenome ERZ509074 (study PRJEB26280, sample SAMEA2338724) | human gut metagenome | biome: human gut; feature: human-associated habitat; material: faeces...
TGGGAGGATTTGCGTATGATCACAAAAAATAATGAAACAATGCAAAAAGCTGCGGACTCCTTATATCAGCTCAACTCAGACGCAGTAGCCCGCCAGTGCGCGCAGTCACGCGCTAATGCCCCCCATGTCTTCACCTGAAGCCCCATGCGGCTTATTCGTACTTATTTTAATTATTAGACAACTCACTGATTATTGTATAGCATATAATTCTCCTATTTCCTGAAGAATCTGTTCTTTCGTTCGTCCCACAAGCCCCAACTGTTTAACATCAACCGTTTCATTTTTCATTCGATCAACAAACTTCTGCATATCCTCATACACGCCACTGGGAGTGGCAATCTTGACTGTAGGGTCAATCAGTTCAGTCAATCGAAAAACATCATTTTTATGCTTCTTAATGTTTTTACTATCAACGTGTTCTCCGGCTTCTTTGCGATCCGTCAAATCCATCCATGCTTTCGCCTTGAATGGAATCAAATATGCAGCATCCAAAACCGTCACTCCATCAACAGTCACTTTCCCCTGCTTCAAGAACTCATAGTAATCATCATCCAAAAGGATTGCAGACAAGCTCGATATGTCCTCATCCATTGGCAGCGGTGTCAATACTGCATCATCTGGAAGTTGAATTGCATCCAGTTTTCTAGTGAACAGTTCGATCATTGCTGGATAACGGTTTGAGGTCGGGTGACTGAAGCGATAAAACTGCGGCACACCAGAGCTTTTATTACAATGTTCATATCCAGCCTGTTTTACATAGTCCCAGAATTTTCTTCCAAAAGCCACATCCACGGCTTCAATAATTAGAACAAGATCAATGTCTTTTGTTGCACGGAAGTCTAAGCCTTCTTCCGTCATCAAGATGTCACACGCAGTTCCACCGATAATTGCATACTGGCTTTCGTTACCCTTGAACCATTCCTTAAAGCTTTCAATCCCTGTTACCATCTATCTTCCTCCACAGATCATTTAACATTTCTTCTACTGCTTCTTCTACCCGTTCATCTGCATCTTCCCTGAGCGATAATGCCAGAGAAAGTTCATCGACCATTTTTTTCTTCGATAATTTTCGTGGGTCATATCTCCACATTTCAACAGCCACCTGTGAATTTGAGTCCTGTAAATCCTTTGTCATACAGTCATTCCACTGAGATATTCTTTCTGAAGCGTAGCACCAAACACCAGGCGCATTGAGCATCGAATACTCCGCCAATGCGGAATATCCGCTCTCCAACAATTCATTCTTTACTTCCTCGCATGGAACGTAGACAGTCCTTTTCACAGGATTGAGCAGAACTTTCTCTGCTTTATAAAACAACTCTTTGGGGGAGTTTTCTGAAAACAGTATCTTCTGTACTCCGATTTTTCTCGATTGCAGCGTTCCCATTTCTTCAAGTTGTTTGGACGCCCTGGAAATAGATGTTGGTGTCAAATCCAAATCTTTTGCAGCTTGACTTGTGGACAGTTCCTTTGCTCCCTCATAAATAAAATAAAGCAACAGCATCTGAGCTGATGGCAAGATTTCTTCTCTGTCACTCTTTTCTGCATCACAACGTTCCTGCAAATATGCCGCCATAAAGGGCAGATAAATTTGCTTTCCATCCACAATAAATGCTATCTTTTCTCGAAGTAAATACTCTTTCTGCCGTGCAGTGATTTGTTCCAGTACTAAAACCACAGGGCGATCTGCAACCTTTTTCACACGTTCCAGATGCTTTTTTAATGTTTCCACCTGTTCCAATTCGGTTTTAGGGTACAAAAAAACGGCTTTTTGACCACTCAGAGATACTTTCTGTGAATCGTACCTTGTACTGATGAAGTTTGGCAAATGCTCTAAAGCTTTATTTTCATACAGCACTTCAATTCCTAAAACCCGCTTAAGGTATTCCACTCTATCGCCTCCATTTATAACTCTTTTTCTGTATTATAACTTACTTTAAGTTAAGATACAATATCAAGGTTATGATTGGTCAAATTCAACTATTGAAACACCAATATTTTCCAATCAATTTTGTTTTCATTTCACTTCTTGATACCCCTCCCCCACCGTTCTATACTATTACCAAATCAAATATTGAGGGAGTGCATTGTCATGAGCAAACGACTTGTTGCTTACTTCTCCGCCAGCGGCGTTACCGCAAAGGTTGCTGAAAAGCTGGCCATGCTATCGGTGCAGACATTTTTGAGATTCAGCCGGAAATTCCGTACACCAAGGCCGATCTGAACTGGATGGATAAGAAATCCCACAGCACCATGGAAATGAGCGATCCTACCTCTCGCCCTGGCATTGCTGTTAAGCGTGATAACATGGACGAATACAACTGGCCCGATCGTTCTATTTCTTACGCTTCGCGGAATTTCGATCAATTGAAACGCGGAGAATACTACATCAATGCAAAACCGGTGCACAGTATCGGATTTCTGAATTTTACGCTCTTTAAAGAGACGCCGGAATTCAATGCACTGTATCAGCTTCTGAACATCAAAACCAAACGGCTGTACAGTGAAAAGTTTTCGATTCATGTGATTGATCTAAGCCGCATCGACCTTGCCACAGAAGAAGATCGGCACTATGGAATTGACCGTTGGGCAAAACTTTTCAAAACAAAGACATGGGAGGATTTGCGTATGATCACAAAAAATAATGAAACAATGCAAAAAGCTGCGGCCCCCTTATATCAGCTCAACTCAGACGCAGTAGCCCGCCAGTGCGCACAGTCACGCGCTGATGCCGCCCCATGTCATCACCTGAGGCGGTTCCTGTTTTTCCTAATCCAATTTGTTATGTAAATTTTCCGCCACAGACTCCATGTACTCGTTCGCCTCCATCTCATACATCAGCTCTGTGAGCTGTATGCTCTTGTTCGTGCGCATTTTGATAAATCCAGTTACTCTTTCCGGTGTCGATGTCAATTACATACTTAATAAAAATCCCCTTTATATATCCTTTGAAACTTTTGTGTAAAATCCCTTCCCATATATCTCCGCTCCGGAGCATGACGCACCGCCATATTAGACACCAGTGCACCATCTAGCAGACTATACCCCCTCACCCTGCTCTGGTACACAAACACGGCTCTTCCTTCATCTATCAAAATTCTATGCAGTCGCTTGGTAATAACTCCCTGATTCGGAATCCCTTCCAATTCTCCCAAGTAAGTCCACTCTCCATCAATTTGGCGAAGAAAGAAAACACCTTTATCTATGCCACGCATCACCCAAAAACAAATTTGGTCATCCACAAATACTGCCCCATTCATAACATGAGAAAATATTCTGCTCAAGATAACCGTTTCCTTATCATCTTTAAGTTGGACTATATTGCCACAAGTGCACACTCTCCACCGTCCATTTTCTGATACTCCAATTACCTTCTCTCGTTCACTCTGCTTTTCCGGGGTTATCGATTTATTTTGCTGTCCAGACGTTTTTACCGCTCCAGCATTTTCCTGATTCAATGTAACGGAGATTGTGTCCGTTCGGAAAATGTGAACTCTGTCAGCAGATATATCAAAACGCAGAATAAAATTCTGAATGCGTTCCAAATCGCCATTCCCGAAACATCCAAAATACCAATGCAATCTCTTGCTATCTTTATTTTGCCTTATAACCTCCGCAAAATAATCCCAATCCACCGGATACAAGGAATGTCCTATCGTAATAACCTTATCAATTTCCGAAAGACTTTCAAAGAAATTCTTATGTGCATCAATAATTTTGTCGCAATGTTTCGTCAAACTATCATCCGCTTCTACAATTTCTCGAAGAGCAACTTGCTGCGCATCATAGATCATCTGCATACGATTTCCGGACAAATTAATTCCCTTCCAATTCTCCTCGAAGTCAAATTGTGAATCACTTGCTTGCGGTTGATGTCCCAAAACCAGCTTGTCCGCTGGCGCTCCTTTGTTCATTCTCCGACATCCATGTATGTAACAGACATCACTTTCCGGAACTCCATATAATTCCTCTATGAACTCTGTATAATTAAAATCAAGAAACTTCCGTTCAAGAAAATCGCCTGTCTGAATAATACTTTTGAGCGGACGACAATCCGTATAAACCTGTAAAGAATTAATCCACTTCGTAAACCTATCCATCAATTCCACCGAAAGCTCCATTGCCGGTGCTGCTGCCATCTCAGCTGCGGCAAAAAAATCTGCAGCCTGCGCATCCTCATCATAAGCATCCATGGCATCCAACAACGTATCCAGAACAAATGGCTGACTCATTGCTTCAACGTTCATTGTTGCCAAAGCACCTTCAAAATCGGCCCATAAGTCATCAGACTCAAGATAGTTTTCTAAAACAAAGCGAATATGACTGTGCTTCCCAATCGTATTTCCAAAATCATGATAGCTTGACCTCACTCCATGCATCAGATCAAATCCATTTCCAATGATATAGAGAATTTTTTCCTTCGGATCCGGAACTACATGCTCCAACGGAATGATGTCAAACTGCCCTTCCAAGTCCTTAAGAGCACTATAATACCGCTTAACATCCTCAGCCTTTTTCTTCTGCCATTCTTGATTCTCCTTCTGTTTCCGTTCCTGCGCTTGTTTCGCATAGTGTACCTTACGGCATATCGGACAATACTTCGGTAAGGGACGCTTTCTCACAGAAAAATATTCCTGCTCGGATTGTCTTATTACAAATATTTGATTACAGTTTTTACACGTGACTTCTACATCTCTCATATGCGTTCTTAACTGAAAACCTCCTCTGCCTGTGAATTTTATGCCAAACGATTAATAAGCGCTAAATTTCAAATAGTGATTGCAACTTTTGGTAAACGCACCATAGTGGGTGCGGTCTTTTGATTAGCTTTGGTATCTCTGTTACAAGATATTCGAAATAATTGTAGGCTTTAGCTTGTTTGCCTTTGCTGTTTCTGCAATGCTGTTTGAGATTTCATAGACTTCCTCCATCTGTCTCAAAAGTATATCCTAAACTTTTTGGACTACACTTTTTTGACCATCTTAATATTTTAGTCTATTTTCTCAAATTTGCTGCTGACATTCTATGTATGGACTATGGAGCGTTTACATTTTTAGCGCCTGTCCCTACTAATTGCCCCTAAAAAACTTTGGGAACCCCCACTAAACTTTGGAGACCCAGCTCCCTCCAATTTAGTGCTTCCAGCTCAATCATTATCATAGAAGATTATTATTTACAGACTTTTTTCATAGTCTCGGAATTTACTATTAGAAACAAGTTTTTCCTACTCACAATTGAGAACTTACAGTTTTTGAAAGCCTTCGGCTGCTCGATCTCAAGACCGGACATCAGCCAGTCGAATTGCTGCCAGGTAAGCTGACGGACTTCCTGACTTGAGCGTGGTCAACGGATTCTTCCCTGTACATCGATACGTTTGTACAGAAGCACAAAAGATATCGAAGGCTAGTCCAAATGCCAAATATCATCCCGCCATATATTCTATTGCAGCATTCTTTATCTTTTCGATACGTACATCCTGAATATATTTCATTCTCAATTCATCTAACTCTGCATCATAAATTTCTCCAACTGTGGAAAACTTACTTCTTATTCGTTCAATAATCTTAGTTGATAAATTTAAATTTTCAACCCCATGTCCCCTTAATATTTTATATAATGGAATTCCTTGCTTCTTTACCATTTTTGAACCACACTTTTTACAAAATGTAAATGTTTCATCATTAGTAGTAAAATCACACTCATCATTTGAACACTGAAACTCTTGATGTTCTGTTACATTCTCTACTATATAGAAAATACTTTTATTTGCTTCTGAATATACTTGATTATTATCTATATTATTTGAAGTATTCCCTATCTCTTGGACATCTTTTATTATCAATTCTGAGAACAAAAAGCTCGGGTTTATTGCAACATAATAACCATATTTTCCATGTCCAATGCTCCTTTTCACATCATCAACCAACAAAATATTTGCATATGACAATACGTCAAATACCTTACTAATTTTCTTATATGTCAACTCTTCTATATAAAAACCCGCTGACAATTTCTTTTTTTCTTTTCTTCTCTTATCATTCCATTTTCTCAGATTAGGGAATATTTCTTCTTTAACAATTTTTTCTGAAAATGTAATATACTCTGAATACCTAAGCATTCTTTGCTTCAATGTATCAAAGTCTTTCCACTTTTCATCATTAACAGATCGTAAACATGCTATCATCTGATTCTGAGTAATATTCGTTTTATCTAAAAGCGAATTACTCTGCATTGCATCAATAATATGAAACGCAAATCTTGGATTTCCATTACTCGAATAGCAAATCATTTTAATTATCTCATCTTTTGCAGTCAATCGATTCCACACATTTGGATCATACTTTTGAACTCTTTTTTTCAATATATCTTTTATATATCGGATATCTTTGGGCTCATATATACTCCAAGATAACTTCAATTCCTTTGCGTCCTGATTTTTTTCAAAATATTTTCCATAATTTGTAATTCCAGGATATACAGCGGCTTTACATGCAATTTTATTATTTCTTAACGATTTAAAAAAAGTAAAAAACTTAATCTGCTGTTCTTCCGAAAAAACATGTGCAGCTTCATCAAACAAAAGAACCATTCTTGTCAAGTGAAAATCATCTATAAGTTTTAACAGAAAATTCTTAAATGTTATTGCATTATCCAAAATTTGTACAATCTTCTCTGACGGCGCTATTTCTTTTATCTCTTCATTATTGTCGATATTAGCTCTTTCAAGTGCCTCTATATATTCATCCAATAATTTAATATAAGTAATATATTGCGGAGTGACATTTGAGGTTCCAAACAAAGAGGTTAATCGATCCGTTATTTGTTCTGAATATGCAGGCTTTAATTGAATAAGTTTTTTCAACACTTCTATCAAAATCTTTCCCATAGTCCACTGTAAAAAGGGATCAATTCCCTGTTTTGAGGAAATTCGAATTCTTTCCAATCGAATAGACTCTTCAAAACTTATCCAAACTGCCAAAATGCTGTTTTTCTCAAATTCTTCTCTTGCAGTAATTTCAGCATTCCGCATCAACATAGTTTTACCTACACCTCTGCTACCTTCAACAAGATACTGTTCTGTATCCAGCATCCTTGCAGTCTTATCTTTATCTTTTTCAATAAAGTATTCGGTTATCATTTCAGCATCAATACTCTCTGTTCTATCTTGAATAAAATCTCCCAATGATTTACTCATATTTTCCCACTCCCGTATTTTCAAATATTTTATTTTTATCCACTATAGTAATATCGTTAATACTAAATCTTAATATCGCCAATACCAGCAATATGTTCGTTGTTTTAATAAACAAGTTTTCAAATTGCTTATATCTATTAACATCATATTCAATTTTAAATTTTTCTATATTAGTCAACTTATTATAACGTCCATGTACCACATCAGACAATTCACCATATAATTTTGTCAAATACTTTGCAACACTGTCTTCTTCAGTTTGCTTTTCTGAAAATTCTATATTAAACGCTTTAATGTATTTTGTTTTAAAAAAATTATGCTCATTTACAAGCGATGAGACATATTTATCCGCTTTCATATTCTCATTTTTGAATAGATAATATTCTATCATATGATCATGATAATATATTGAACTACATCCCATTTCAAAAATGCTTCTTAATCCGATTATTGCCGTACGATAAAACCCCGAAAAAGCCGAATTAATAACAGAAATAACATCAATACATATTTCATTCCAAAGCAATCCACATTCTTCATTTTCTTCAACAAACTCATCTCTAACAGTCATCATATTATTTACTTGATTCAAGAGTATTGAACAATCATTTTTCAGCAATGTATTACTAATTATTTCTTCTACTGGTTTATTAATATTATTTTCAAATATATCCTTAGTGTATGACATTTACTTCTTATGTGACAATAAAAACTTATCTTCACACTTTTCCTTTCTACATATTATTTGAAACAACACAGACCACCTTTTTTTATAGTTTCTATCCATTTCTATTTAAAAATTTATTGCGCATATCCCCCTTCAAGTAGAACTCATATAATTTTAAACCCCGATTTGCTGTTATTCTCATCCATTTATATTCTTACAAAAATGTATTTCTTATATGTAATCAACTATTTTCAATACAATGATTTACAAACTCATCTAAATTTGTATCTTTAACATCTTGCAGTTTTTCGGCAAATGAAGATAATTCAACTGTTTGATTTCCTAAAAATTTTTTATCCGTAGGAAAGATTTTGATATACTCTTTTTTCCTCTCATCCCCTTTTTTCTCAAATTTGATTCCAGCCTTTACCATAACCGTCTCTAACTCTGGAGAATTATAAATCGGAACTATATAGTCGTATGCCCAATGATTTTTAAACATTTCCTTGTTTATAAACCTTTTTCGAGTTTCATCAGCACAATCATCCGTATCCATTATAATAAATATTTTAAAATAAGATGCTAAACTTTTCTTTTTCCCAATCAACTCCACATCGGGATAATAACGCAGAAAAGAATTGTATGAAGCGAAACGACTATCTGTTTCCAAAAACGATTGAATTCCATTTATTTGAATAGAATTTCCTCCTTTTTTTCTTCCTACTATTTCCATATGACATCTTAGATTCAATTTAATATAATCACATATCTGTTTTTCAGATCTTCCATGCACTATTACTATACATTTTAAATAGTTAGGTTTTCTCTTCATGTATACCTTACCTCTTAATCTAAGATGTCGCTTAATTCATCAAAATCAATATCCGCAATATTAGGGATTCCACCATACATTCCTTTCAAATATCTGTTACGATAATTCAAATTTGGATGTACTCTATTTTCAAATTCAACAATTGGAACAAGTTCCTTTTTAGCATCTCTATCAACGACAAAAGTGTAAATATATTCCGGATCAATTTCAGAATCCAAAATCATTGTATTATGCGTTGTAACAATCAATTGACCGCCAATGGAATCAATGATACTATTTAACAAATTTTCGACCAACAAATCATGAATTCCCGTATCCAATTCATCAATTACTACCACAGTTCCCTCTACACTCATTAATAAATATGGCAAAATCTTTAATAAATGTAATGTTCCTGTCGATTCCAATTCATAACTTACATCAATCAAGTTGCCGTAAATTTTCTTTTTAAAAAATAACTCGTATTTAAAAGATTTTTCATTTATAACTTCTTTTTTATAAAATACCTCCTTAATATCACTATAAGTTTGAGTAAAGAAATTATTTAATAATTCTTCCGCTTTGTCGAGTTCTTCCTCGTCCTCAATATTTAATGTACCGGATTTCAATTGACTTAAAATCTCATGTGATACTCCAATTTTATCAAATTCTCCGTGATTTCCGTGCTTTAAACTTACGGACATAGTTACAAAATCACCAATAATTTTATATAAAGCCGGATGAATTCTTTTTTGAACATATTCGTTTGCCTTTTCTTCTAGATCATTATAAATGATAGATAAAAGACTATGTCTACCCTTATATTTAGTCAAATTTTCCTCTACTTCATATGCATATTCACTTTCCAAAAATAATTTTTTATTAATTTTTCTTTCATTTAACGAAATATCAAATAGAACACATCTGTTTTTTACTAAAGCATATTCTAAACGTTCACGAACAATTTGAGTATCATCATATTCAATCAAATAAGATCCTTCTTTTCCCCCGATATTGAAACCAAATTTTAGACTCATATTATCAGATGAATCGATCGTTTTACAGTTCTTGATAATTGTTTCTGTATCCCTCAACTTACTGGATACCGCTCTAATAAATGAATCCTTATTTGCATACTCTTTTTTATCTTCAAGAAATGCCATTATAGCTTTTCTTACAGATAACGTCTGCATAGATTCATATAAAGTAAAAAACGCAGATGCAAAATTGGACTTTCCGACACCATTTTCTCCATATACAACAATTAATTTTTTTGCAATATCTTTTTTCTTCAAAAAGGATACATTTAATTCAACTAATGACTTATAATTATGCAATTCCAAACTCGTAAACATACTACCACCTCTTTCTATCACCTATTATATTTTATACCATTCCCCGCGTGTATATTCAAGCATTTTTTATTTTTTTGTTATATTTTATAACATTTTTATTTTTTCGTATTGTTATTCATTCCACTTTTTGCGTTGAAAGTACAAAATGATTCGACAGATTGCATTCCCCTCCATTCAACTTCATAATAAGAAATAGGAAATGTTAGTGTTTTACTCCATTTGATTTGCGAGATGCTAGCATTTTACTCTAATTATTATGAGATAAATGCGATGCGATCACCAAGAATCCCTGTTGAAGAACAATACCGACTGATCATGGAATGTCGCCAAAGTGGATTGTCGGATCATCAGTGGTGTCTTAACAAGGGCATTAACCTGGGGACTTTTTACAACTGGGTAAAACGTTTACGCCAAAATAATTGCTGCGACATTCCTGAAAGGAATCAGCTTGCGGACCGAAAGGTTATTCAGCAGGAAGTAGCAAAGATTGAGATGAATGCTGCTACTCCAATCGATTTTGTCTGCACAAACACAATGGATCTTATGATCGGAAATCTCAAGCTTTGCATTCCCAATGGTACGGATCTAGTGCTTCTCGCACAAACAATAAAAATCCTGGCGGAGTATGCATGCTAGGTGATATCGCAGCCGCGGACGAACTCTATATAGTGACAGGTTATACGGATATGCGAAAGTCGATCAACGGACTGTGGTGCTACTTTAGAAGTCATCGGCAAGGAATTCGTGCGTCATGAGTTCCGCTATACCCCGGCAAAAGGTGACGTCGTAAACATTTACCGTGAAACATACAAATGTCCGGAATGCTCAACTACAGATGTTATGGCAGGAAACATTTCGTTTGTAAAAACACAGATTCGGGAGACACTTATCCCGAACAGTTACGCTTCTGCATCTGCTGTCGGTTGGACGATGTATCAGAAGTTTGCAAATGCAATGCCTTTGTACCGGCAGGAACAGGATTGGAATCCGCCCATTTACTGTAGGACATAAGAACTGTCTCTTTAGGCCCCCCCCCCCCCGAAAGGTGCTACGGCAAGTGCTCTTGTCTATACCATGGTAGAGATGGTCAAAGCGAACGATCTAAACATATATAAATATCTGGCCTATCTGCTCGATCATCGTCCAAGCGAAGAGATGCCGGATGACCAGCGGGAAGCGTTAACGCCGTGGAGCGAAAATGTTCAGGCTGCCTGCAAAAACTAAAATAGAGTAAAACTCTTGCATCTAGCAAAAGATAGCAAGTGTTATTTAAAATCTAGCGTTGAAATATTGAGCGCTTACTTTGATGCGGTCCGACTTGCGACCACAGAAGAGATAGAGTGTCTCCGGAACAAATGGGCTGTTATCCGTCTTGGCATCAATGATGGATGCCAGAGTATCTATTCCGGATCTTAGATCCGTGTATCCGCAAACGATATAAACTTGTTTGAAGCACGTGGCATCATTTAACATGGGCAAGCACCCCAAGCACCTTGGCCAGCAGTGCCTCTGAAGTTGCCTCCGTTACACAAAGTGTCACTCCATGGGCATATAACTCAAGACAAGAATTATCCGAAGATACAGTGGAAATACCTGCAGATTCTTCTTCCATTAGTTCTAACGGAACAGGAACCACTGCATGCACCGACTCCTCTGATGGCAATGCATCAAGGCATGCAATTCTGACTTGCTTCATTCGATAGTAATAGTTGGCTTTTGTGATAGAATTAAGCTTGCACCATTCATCAACGGACATACCGGCAGAGCGATTCTTACAATCATGAACCATTCTAGCCCACTCGTTAAGTCGACAATTGCGTGCAACCAATGCTGTTTGAGATTTCATAGACTTCCTCCATCTGTCTCAAAAGTTTAGTCTAAACTTTTTGGACTACACTTTTTTGACTGTCTTAATATTTTAGTCTATTTTCTCAAATATGTAGCCGGAATTCTAAGTATGGACTATGGAGCGTTTACTGTCAAACAGCCCCATGTCATCACATGGGGCTGTTCCTATTTCTATTAATCCAATTCCTTCTCTGCCAGTTCCAGCGCCGAAGCAATCACCGCATCCATATCATAATACTTATACTCGCCCAATCGTCCGCCAAAGATTACCTTTTGCTCCTTGTCTGCCAGCTTCTTATATTCCTGATACAGTGCACCATTCTTCTCATCATTCACCGGATAGTACGGCTCATCACCGACCTTCCACTCCGAACTGTATTCTCTGCTGATCACCGTCTTCGGAATATCATTTCCGTCATCATCCTTGCCAAACTCAAACCACTTGTGCTCGATGATCCTCGTCCACGGCGTCTCTCGATCCGTATAATTCACCGCCGCATTTCCCTGAAAATTCGGTTTGTCCAGCACTTCCGTCTCAAAGCGTACAGAACGATACTCCAAAGCTCCCAATTGGTATTCAAAGTAAGCATCAATCGCCCCTGTATAAACAATCTTATCCGCCAAAGCATCCAGCTTTGTCTTATTCTCGAAATAATCCGTATCCAAACGTACTTCAATTCCATCCAGCATATTGGCAACCATCTTCGTATAGCCGCCCACCGGAATCCCCTGATACAAAGCATTAAAATAATTGTTATCAAACGTCAGTCGAACCGGCAGTCGCTTAATAATAAAAGCCGGAAGATCCTTGCAATCGCGCCCCCACTGCTTCTCCGTATAACCCTTGATCAGCTTCTCGTAAATATCCTTGCCAACCAGAGAAATCGCCTGTTCCTCCAGATTGTGCGGCTCCGTAATGCCGGCTTCGTTGCGCTGTTCCTCAATTTTCGCTGCAGCCTCCTCCGGTGTCACAACGCCCCACATCTTATTGAACGTATACATGTTAAAAGGCAGCGAATACAACTCTCCCTTATAATTCGCTACAGGACTGTTCGTAAAACGATTGAACTCCGCAAAACGCGTAACATAATTCCACACTTCTTTGTTGTTGGTATGGAAAATATGCGCCCCATATTTATGTACATGGATGTGCTCGATATCCTCTGTGTAAACATTTCCTGCAATATTTGGTCTCTTATCAATTACAAGAACTTTCTTTCCTGCGTCTGTTGACTGTCTGGCGAATACGGAACCGAATAAACCGGCTCCGATGATTAAATAATCGTACATTAATTTTTCTCCAAATTAAAATTATCCAAAATAGTTATCATTAATCCACTCTTACACTATTAGTTGATACCATACTAATATAAGAATCAAGCTGAAATATTTCTTCTCTAGTATCACAATTCCAAACAGAAATTGGTATATTTTTTTCTTTACATATATTTATCACATCATTATTAATTCCATGCTTTTCTATTGACAGAAAAACAGTATTAGCCGGTGTTTTTAATGTATCCATTATACTAATCGTTTCTTTATCAACACTAACTACATTGATACCAATATTTGCGGACTCATCAATTTTTTTAACATATTGTACATATTCAACATTGAACGACACCCACGAAACATTTTTTCTCATTTTATATTTGTCTAAAATTTCAAAAAGAATTTTCACTTTTTCTGATGATATGTTTGATTTTAATTCAATATAAGGGTGTAAATCATGTGTGCTACAATACTCTATGAACTCATCGAATGTAGGAATTTTTTCATCTTTGTATATTAAATTCTTCCATGAACCAAAATCTAATTGCCTTACCTCATCAAAGGTCAAATTACAAATCTTTCCGGTTCCATTAGACGTTCTGTCTATTGTATCGTCGTGAAGCAACACTGGAATTCCATCTTTTGTAAATGTAACATCCGTTTCTACATATTTATATCCATATTCATATGATTTTTTAAATGCACTCATTGTATTTTCCGGTGCTTCAATATTATATCCTCTATGACTTAATAATTTCTTATTGTTTAACATTCCCTGTGAGCTTTGCAGATTATCTATTTCTATTTCTCGGCTATAAGTTTTATTTCCGAATGTTTTCGCACTTACAACAACTTTTCCCACCTTTTTCCCTGTTAGTTTCCCATATTTATCAATTGATGCAAAATCATTATTATCTACACTCCATTTTTTTACATTACCACCAATTAATTCACACTTAATGCTTTCCCCAATATTTATCTTTTTCTTTACCAATTTTATATAAGGTTGCTTCACTATAACTTTCCACTTATACTTTTTATGTTTATAACGACATTCTATCCAAGTCGTTCCCTTCTTTTTAAAAAGAACTACTCCTTTTTTATTCACTGACGCAACTTTTTTATTAAAACTTTTCCATTTACATTTATTTATTGCCAAATCCTGTTTAAAATATCTCTTTTCTCCTTCATAACCAGATATTGTTTTTTCATTGAACTCATATATCGTTTTCGCACTACAATCCGTTATATGCAAAAATGCGATCATACATATAAATAAACAAAAAAACACTTTTATTTTTTTCATTCTGACACTTTTCCTTTCTTACTGAAATCATTCTCACGTTCTTTATAAATCTCAAAAGTTCTTTTCATTCCATCACTTACAGAATACATTGCTTTCCATCCAATTTTTTCTATCTTTTTCGTATTAAGTAATGCATATACCGCTTTTGACACATTTTCATTTTCTTCTAATTGATACTTAACTTCTCTATTTCCCAATTTTGCAATAAAATTTGCATATCCACCAAGTGTGCACCCTTCATCTGCTTCAGCAATATTATATGTTTCCCCATCTTTTCCATCTAATAGCACTTTAATAATTGCACTGGCAACATCTGCAACATAACAAAATGAATATCTTTGTTTTCCTTGACTTTTTAATATAATATCCTTACCTTCCACAGAATTTTGCATAAATTGCGCTAACGCTTTCGTATCCTTTTTTCTGTCAGCTCCAAAAACCCTTGCTAACCGAACAATAACAGCATCTACATTATATTTTTTTCTATAAGACTGGCACAATGCTTCACAGGTTCTTTTTGCTTCATTATAGCCGCTTCTAGCATCATTACAATCAATATACCCTCCCTCATTTTCATTCATTAATTTTTCTGGACATTGTCCATAAATTTCTACACTTGATGCTAATAAAAAACGTACTTTTTTATTTTTTATTGCAAACTTTAATAAATTATTACATCCAACTATATTTGTGATTATGGTACCTATTGGATCTTCTGCATATTGTTTTGGATGTGTATTAGATGCAAGATGCAAAATGTAATCTATTTTTCCATCATAAACAATAGGATTGGTAATATCTAACTTTATATTTTCAACGGTTTGATTGTTTACTCCTCCATTTCGTGATAATGAAATGATTTTTACACCATCTCCAAACCGTTCATTTCTATATCTAAAGACATCCGAAATAAAACTTCCAATAAATCCTGTTCCTCCTGATATCATAATTGTCTTCTTAGAAAATTTTTTCCACTCATAAGGCAATAATGCAACTTTTTCAATATCCCTTTTTTCCAACTCCGTCATGTTGCCCCCTATATGTTCTTGATCCATGTCTCCTGTTTTGTATGCAACAATGCTTTAAAAATCTTCAAATCCTCTGTGGTTGTTATTTTCAGATTTTCCTCTGAACCTTTTGAAAAATATGTCATCTTTCCTAATTCCTTCATCAGTACACATGATGCTGCAGTATTTACAATACCACGTTCTTTCGCCTCCTGGTGTGCACTCCAAAGTTCTCCAAATCGATATGTATGTGGCGTTTGTGTTCGAAATAATTTTTCTCTATCCGTAGATTTATTTGATGATTTTTTATCATCACTTTCAAAAACAACTTCTGTACATGGAATAACCGCTACAGCATTACCATACTTCGAATATGTAGCCAAACTGTCAGATATAATCTCGCTGGTAACTAAAGGACGATTTCCATCATGAACCATAACAATATCATTATCGGATAAAACTTCCCTTAACTTTTTTAATCCATTGTAGATAGATTCCTGACCTGTTTCTCCTCCTGTTACAATCCACTTTAATTTTGAAATGTTAAACTGTTTTGCATATGCTTCCAAAACAGATTTCCATGACTCTAATGTCACAACCAAAATAGCATCTATACTCGGATGATTTTGAAATGCCTCCATGGTATGGATAATTACTGGTTTATTATCTACATGTATAAATTGTTTTGGTATATCCTGATGCATCCTTGTCCCACTTCCAGCTGCTGTTAATAATGCTACATTCATTATTATTTATCCCCCTCTATATATTTTTTGTAACTTTCATTTATATCAAACAATATTTCTCCATGACAACTTGCTCCTTTTTCGATCTTTCTCCAATTTCCATAACGCTGCGTTAATAATTCCTCATATCGATAACATACCGGAATGGACATAAACTCAAATGGTAATTCTACTATTTCTTTAAAATATTCAACCTTTTTAAAATGAGCTTCACAAGCCTCTGCAAAAGTAAGTGTTGAGCACATTACCGTATCTCGATCATTATATTTTTTCCATGTATCCTCAAATTTTTTATAAAAATATCTCTCCAAATGACTTTTCTCTAATATCTTTCCAAATATCTTATGCATCATTTTTTTGATAATTTTTTTTACTCCTGTATTTTCAGAAAGATCATAGTTCACCGTAATATTCGCTATTTTTCTTGCACATGAATTATAATAAAGTGCTTTCTTTTTCTGCTTCTGAAAAAGAAAATTATCATCTACAACACGATCAAGAGGAAATATGTCGATAAAAATTCCTTGATTAAATTTACATTTTCCTCTTTCCACATTTAATATTCCGGTTGTTTGTGAATTTCTTAACTGAGCATGTCCTCTCATTGATCCTGGATCGGTATATTCCGTTTGGAAAAAATATGGGTATGTAAATTCTTTTTCTGCAACATCACACAATTTATCATATTGATCCCTCATCATCATCAAATCAATATCATCATCCCACGGAATAAATCCTTTATGCCGTACGGCTCCCAACAACGTCCCTCCTGATGCTATAATTTTAATATTATATTTTTTACAAACCTCCAATATTTTATTTAATAAATCTAACTCTACTGCCCACACCTGCTTCATTTGTGAAGATACAACATAATCTTCTCTGATTTCTTCTTTCAAAAAGTTTTCAGGAAGTTTAATATTAAGAGAAACCATTTAATTATTTACCTCTTTCTTAATTTATGGATAAACTCATATGCCATCATTTTCACCCACTTATCTTTTTCTATTATTAAAACAACAAGATAAGTTCCAATTCCCATTACAATCTGGCAAGCTAATACCAATAATTTTGTCATATGTAAATATTTACCCAAACCAATCACAACGAGAAACATTAAGAAACCAGCTATAACCTTCTTACTCATACAGCTTAATAACTTTCCAAATTGCATAAACCCATTACAATTCTTCACATACAGAAAAGTAATGCAAAATTCCGCAATTACAGAAGCACATGCAGCTCCATAAGCTCCATATTTTCCAATCAAACACAAATTTAAAATTAAATTGACGGCAGATCCACACAACAAATATTTTGTACTATCATTCCGCCTACCACTTGGAGTATAATATTGCGAACCCAAGCAGTTGCTAACTCCAATAATTGTGATAATCGGGCAAAAAATATACAAAAGTCCTACCACTCTGTCATATCCATTTCCAAAAAATAACGGAACAAATGTTGTTGCAACGCCGGCTATTCCAAATCCACACCCAATTGCCATAAATAAAATAAAATTCATTGAATTTTCAATACGACTTTTTATTTCTTCTTCTTTATTTTCTACAAATAAATAAGAAATTCTCACGCCCACAACCGCATTAACCGCATTAAAGGAAACACTCTTCGCCATATTAATAATCTTTGTAGCCTGCTCATAATAACCGTTTTCCGCATCATTTTGTGTAATAACACCAATTAAGGTCTTGTCCAACACCGTATATATTGAAGTTGCAATTGTCGGGATAAAGTACATGACCGTCTGCTTGAAATGTTCTTTTAACTTTAAAGTTTTGTGATCAACCTTACAGACATATCGTGGCAAATAAATCCACATAGATAAATTTGCAAGCATTGTGGTTACTGCCATAATTAAAATATATAAAACTAAATCGTCTTTGTTTTTTACCAAGCCAAAAATCGATATAATTCCTATAATTTTAAACACCATATTACACATAACAGTTGTTTTGAAATTTTCCAAACCATTATAAAACCAACTAATGTCAAACATTGTTCCAAAGATATATGGAATCATGGCAATATAATAAATTCGATTTTTTTTATCCAACAGCAACAATACTATCCATGCAATTAAGCATATACTACAGGTAAAAACTGTTATTAATTCTATTTCATAAAACTTTTTACTATATACCTCTTTCTTATCCCGCGCCTGTGAAATTTCTCTATTTCCATAGCTTGCAGTTCCTAATGCCGCAAATAAAAGAAAGTATGATTGTATTGATCCTGTATAGCTTTGAATTCCAATTCCATCGGGTCCTAACACTCTGGATACATATGGAGCAGTTATAAATGGGGTTATCATAGTAAATATTTGAAATATTGTACTAAATATAAAATTTATTTTTAGACTTTCTTTCTTCATAATTTAATCCATTATTTTATAATAAAATACAAAATTAAATTGCATATTTTTCAGAAATCGTATCAATTAATTTTCCAGAAATATCCAAATCAATTTTTCGTACAAAAAAGAATTCACCGTTTATAATATTTTCATAATCATCCATGTCTAATATACCTGGGTAAGATCCATTTTTCTTGTTCCAATTCATGTATCGATAATTTTTGTTAGAAATTTGTTTTTCAAAAATATCATTGTTTGCAAGTATTGTCTGAAAAAAAAACTCCTCAGAAGCATGCCCATATGTCATAAATTCCCAAAATTCTGGATTATCATGAACATACTTCATACAATACTCAAATGCATTCCTTGGGATTCCCCCCCAGACCAATCCTTGTGCCATCTCTATCTCCAGCTGCTTAAACCGATTAACTCCAATAAGCTGCTGGAATTTTACAAAAGATTTTACAAATATTTTTTGTTTTAAATCTTTATAATTAAAGATATCTAAAAATGAATAATATTTTTGCCATCTAGCACTCGTCTTATACCACTCATCTGTCATGTCGCTCATTTTTGTAGTAAGTAAAGAAATTTCATTACTATCTTCAAAAAAGCTATAAATTTCTTCAAGACTTCTTACCGGCCAATCATCACCACTAATAATATGAAAGTAGCTTATATTTTCATTAGATAATGCCTCATTCATAAGCCACACAATAGCCTTAAGATGTGCTGATCCCCCCCAATTTATATTAAACTTCGAATAAAGATGTACACGTTCTTTTTCTTTCAGTATCTCTTTCCAAGAGGGTTTTGTCTTTTTATCAATATGCACATAAACTTCAAATTTTTTTGACAAAATTTCTATTAATCTGTTTAACTGATTAAAGTTATGGTATGCTGTTATTATACATGCTTGCACTTCTTTCTATCCCCCATTTCATTTTTAATCTAAGCCCTGAGTCTTTGTATTCAACATATACCCAAATGCTATAAAAAAAAGCATTACATAACTATACTGTTCATTTCCTGTAATAAGCAAGAGTAACATCAATACTACAAAAGAAAGTATTCTATATTTATTTTTATTATATAATATATTCCACTTTAAATATCTAATAAATGATACTATGTAAAATATAGCCATATAAATACCACCATATGCCAAAATATTTAATATGCCTGCTGTAGACGTTCCACTCTTTCTAATCAACGGATAATATGTATACAATTTATCAAGATTATAAAATCCACATCCAAACAATGGATAATCTTTCCATGCTCTAAATGCAGCCAAATAATCGGACATACGTATTGTAAAGGAAGAATTTCCGTCATTAACTGATATATTTCGTGTATATATTATTTGCAGACTAATAAATACAACTAAGCAAGCCAATATCGGTAATAACACAATTCTAATTTTCTTCCATTGCTTATCTAAAGTAATCTGTCCTGAATATAAATACATAATTATAATGATAACAGATACGATATATGCTTTTGCTGAAAATGTAGTGAAAATTGTAACCAACAAAATTGTAATATTTTTTTTATTTATTTTGTCTTTCCCAAAAAGTTCCCACCAAAATGCATATAATAATATTGTGGCATACCCTGGTGCCTCCATAAATATTCCTATATTACGAACAATCGTAACTCCTCCAATAGTTATCGTTTGCCAATTATTAATAAAACTCAAATAATAATAGTTCGTTCCATCATACCACCACCCATTATTGGTATACATCATGGATATTCCAGGTATTATATGTAATATTGTGCCAAATATATAAAACACAAGAGATATAAATGCTAAAAATACAACTATACGACAATATATTGAAAAAAATCTTTCAAATATATATTTATTTTCATAAAAGCCAATTATTATACATGCAATAAAAAAGGGAATAAACAGTCCTTCTAAATAAGCTTTAATCCTAACGATATTAATTACCCCATAAATCAAAAGGTACAAAAGCAAAATAAAAATTTTACTAACATTATTTTTGCTTAATTTAATTCCTTTCAAAAAGGACAAAGTAATTACACACATAACACCTACAACAAATGATATTACACGAAAAGTAAAACTATCAATTCCCTGTTGTTGAAAATTATATAAAACGCCATACATTGTACTTTGAGTAAGAATAATTGAAAAAATATATAAATACAGTATCGCATCACTTAAATACAGTTTTTTTATTTGTAATCGTCTAGTTTTCATCATTTATCAATCCTGTACTCTTATCCAATGCTTGTTGCATATATTCCCCATTAATTAATTTCTTTGAAAGTTCTCTGACATTTTCCGACACCTTCTTATAGTCATCAGCAGTTATTTCTTTCAATAATCTAGAAATTTCCAACAATGACTCAACCGTATAACCTACGCCATTTTTTTCCACAAACTTTGCTTCAGCAGCATCCTTCCAAATAATAACAGGCAGTCCGGAAGAAAGATAAAGTGAAAGTTTATGTGGATTATTGTATCTTAAATAATCTCCAAAACCGCCCTTACAGGTTTTAATAGAATCCCCATCCCATATTAATCCAAAGCCTTTTGTCAATACTTCCGGTACTTGGTCTGGTAAAAGGACTCCACCATAAGTAACATTTGCTACATTGTTCAAACTATAGTTAGGACCATAAAGATAAAATTTACAATCTACCTTTGGTAAATCAGCAAGATAACCACTTTTTTTCACATCTAAATTTCCTGCAATTGTAACCGATTTTTCAAACATTGGCAGTTTACTATTACTCTCATTCCTCAGATAATCAAAAATTCCAAGAACAACTATTTTCTCTTTATCAAATCCCTTTGCGATAAAGAAATCACGCATTACATTGTTATGTACAATTAACACATCCGCAATCTTCATCATAAATTCAAATTCACGCTTGTGATATTGTTCTTTTCCAAGAATTCGCAGTTCCTCAACATCATGAACAATTGAAATAAAATGTACATTTTTTTTATTTCTCATTTTGAGTAAAGTTTTTTCTCTTGTCATCTGTGGGTAATGAAAAGGATGTTGTAATAAAATAATTGATCCCGCGGTAGCTCTTCTATATGCCTTTTCCCAATCCACATAAAACCTAAACTGTCTGTTTAATTTATGTAACACTCCCGGTTTTAAATCATTCATTTGTACATAGAGAGGTTCAAAACCTATCCTTTTTGCTATCGTTATAACATCTTCCGTTGCTTTTGTACCAGCATGTGCCTGACATCCCGATATCTCTGCTATTTGAAATTTATCCATTTACTTATTTCTCTCCATCAGCAACTTTTCGAGCCGCTTTACTTCCGTGTCAATATTAAATCCTGCTTCTGTAAATCGTTTTACTATTTCTTTTCTGTCTGTCCGTTTCAAATGTGAACTCTGTTTTACAATTTCATCCGCCCAACTTTCTGCTCCATCTTCCAATTTCTTAAAATGAAAATTATCATTTAATTTCAATTTTTCAGGAATTACACCGTATGACGAAATAACTGGTAAACCATTGACCTGAGCTTCCAAACCAGCTATACCTAATCCTTCAAATACCGACGGAAATAAAAACAAATCAAAGGCACTTAGATATCCTCCTATGTCAGATTGCACTCCTGTAAATATAATATTTTCTTGAATATTCAATTCTCTAGCACGCTGCTTTAGCTTCTTTTCGTCTTCTCCCTGTCCAACAAGTACCAAAACACAATCCGGCATCTTTTGCACGAGGCATTTCATTACCTCCAATGCAAACATCTGATTTTTCTGAAAATGTAATCGCCCCACATTTCCAACAACAAACTTATCATCAATTCCGTATTTATTTCGAATTAAACTACGCTTTTGTTCTGAAAATTCCATTTTATCCAGTTCGATTGCATTTTCTATAATAACAGCCTTAGACTGTAAATTTTTCTTATAAAACCATCTTGCAGCATCTTCAGAACAAGCCCAAAAGTCAGTTGCATATTTCTGTATTTTATAACGATTAATCATATGGAGAACCTTTCTCATCCAATTATCCATATTTTGTGAATTGTGACTATGAATAATTCTTTTCTGTACTCCATATTTTTTTGCCACTTTCAAATAATCTATATTAGCAAGACTGCAAACATTTACCCAAACTGCCTGATAATCCGTTGCATGTTGTTTCATAAATTCATTCAGTTCCTTATAATATTTCAACGGATTCTTACTTCTCATTGTAATGTGTATCACGTGACTGCCTAAAATTTTTAACTCGTCTTCATAAGCGACTTTATTATGCGTGTTACACAAAAAGTCAAACTGAATTTTTGTCTTATCTATTTTTCGGTAATAATTGAGAAGAAACGACTCAACACCACCAGGATTTTCCGTTATTCCAAACACAAGAACCTTATACATAGAACTTATCTTCTTTCTTTTTATTCTGATGCTGCCGCACTCGTACTGCTAAAACAATTCCTGACATAAACCGTATTTTCATCATTTTAAACACAACTTTTTTTAATCCTTGAACCTTAGACACATCGGCCTTTGCAATAGCACGCTTATATTCATAAATTTTCATAACACGCCTTGCATCCTTCATCTGCATAAAAACAGATTCCTGTCTAGCAAAAATATCATTTACAAAAATAACTAACAACTGATTCAAGATAAAGATATACCACTCATTCCTTATAAAAGGGTCAGATACCTCAAGAATTATACTTAATCTATTAATCGCCGTTATATATTCTTTTTCCAGTTTTCTTTTTCCGGAACGTACAGCAGATTGTGGGTAATAAACCACCCTATATACCGGATAAAAAATAGTTACTACTTTTTTTGAATGTTTTAACATTTCAAGAAAAAAAACACTGTCTTCCGCATATCTAATCTGCTCATCAAAGGTAATCGCATAGTGTTGCACTATAAAATTCCGAAAAGCAACTGCCTTGGTATTACATTTCTGTGTTGGATTTTCCAAACTGATACAGAGAAAATTTTTCAAAGTATCGTTTTGATATAAAATTTTTTCAGAATTGTACTTAATTCCATTGTTTTCATATTCTCCAATTATTAAATCAGGCGAATATTCATTGTCAATTTCCAAATATTTTTGAAGTGCATTTTCTAAAAGCTGATCATCTGCATCAAGAAAAACAAGCCATGTGCCTCTTGCCGCCTCTATCCCAATATTCCGTGCTGCTGATACACCCTTTTTGCTATGTAAAAGTGATACCCTTCTATCATTCAAAAATTTTTCACAAACAGCAGTTGTATCATCCTTTGACCCATTCTCCACAATAATAAGTTCCCAATCATCTACTGATTGCTTTTGAACACTCTTAACCGCTAAATGAATAAATTTTTCAGCATTATATGCAGGGATGATAATAGAAAATTTAGGAGCACTTATATTATTATCATTCATCTAAAAACTACTCCCATACTTTTTTCTTAAAAACTTTGCTTTTAAAAACGCTGGAATCTTCACTAACAAATTTTCCTCAACATCAAAATCCAATTCCATAATCTCATTTTTGTTTATTTTTCTGCTTTCCAAAGCATTTTCAAGCCATACATTAAAAAGCAACTCACTTATCCTTCCGACATAACGTCTTTCAAATGTACTATATTTACTACAGTCAATCTTATTATATATCTCAAACAATACATCAAATAGCCATGTACAATAATCATTTAGGTCTCTGCGATCCATAATCATCATATTGAACATGTATCCCCAACGACGATTCAAAGTCTTGTCAAATATTTTTTCATATTCTGGATATTTCCTTAATACAATCTCTCTGGCTATTTCTATATGTTCGGAATAGTGTGTATGACTATAATGAGATTTCAGAGTTTCAATCACATACCACCGCTTCTTGGGTGTAAAAACCTTAATTCGTCCAAGATATGGTTTGATTTGTTCAAGCTCCAACGTTCTACCATTCAGCGCGAAATGACGTCTATAATGTACAAGCCCTATATAATCAGCATCTAAATTTTTCCATGCCCAATACAAACCTGTCAATTCACAAAATGATGGATTTAATATTGAAATATTTTCCCCAGTATTATCCTTGATATATCCCAAATCCAACTCATTTCCATCAGAATCTTTTTTCCCCTCTGCCCCAACATGTAAAGGAATATACATTGCATCAGAAGGCATTTGATATTTTTTATGAGTTGCTATAATAACTTTAACTGAATATTCACTCATGACTTCAATTCCTTTTTACACATTTCGATACTTATCATACTCCTCAATCAGATATCGTAATATCCATTTACCGCTCACATCGCACCCTCATGTTTCAGCACAACTCCCACTGTTTTGCACAATATTTTTACATCAAGTCCCAGGCTCCAGTTCGCAATATAACTGCGGTCAAGTGCCACCACCTGTTCAAAATCCGTAATCTCACTGCGCCCGCTTACCTGCCACATCCCGGTGATCCCCGGTTTGATTGCCAGGCGGCTTCTGTGGTGCAACTCGTATTTCACCCACTCATCTTCCGTTGGTGGACGTGTACCTACCAGAGACATATCCCCTTTGAGCACGTTCCAGAACTGTGGAAACTCATCGATGGACCAGTCGCGGATCTTATTTCCAAGCCCCTTTTTTATCGTCCCGTCCGGCAGACGCCTGCTGCCGATGATGCGCGGGTCAAAATCCAGTTTAAACATCATTCCGTCCGATACACGGTTTTCTGCAGCAAGTGCCGCTTTGCGTTCCTCCGCATCCAGATACATACTGCGGAATTTATAGCACGTAAACTTCTTGCCGTTCTTTCCAATCCTGGTCTGTCCGAAGAAGATCGGGCCGGGCGATTCATGATAGATCATCGGTGCAAGGATCAGAAACAGAATTCCAGTGAGGATGCAGCCGACGATGCCTCCGAGAATATCCATCAGCCGTTTGAGAAACAGTTCCCAGGTACTCACGGTGCGGATGCTTGTGGTCAGCACCGTGTATCGTCCCAGATTTTCCACAAACTGTTTGTTTGCCGCCAGATCTATCCGGTTGGCAAGCTTCAGATGTACCGTTACGCCCATTTCCGTCAGCTGGTCGATCCATCTGTCTACCCGCGGATCATCAGGCTGCAGATCGATAAATACTTCATCCACCCATGCATGGCACAAGTAATCCATAACAGATTCTCCCTCTGCCACAAATGGGATGTTCCCCAGTTTTTCGGGAAGTGTTTTCTTTTCATTGACATCGATCACAGCGATTCCTCGAACCTGAAACAGTTCATAGCTGTGATTTTCGACATCTTCCCGCACCTGCGGAAGATTGACCCAGTCGGTCAATATCACGATAGAATTCTTTCTTCCAAGCCGCAGATTCCGCAATACATGCCGTTTCCAGAGAATTCTTGTCCCATAACTGATTATAGCATAAAAGATAGCGGTCAGAAACAGTGTAATACGAGAAAAATCACCCGCATCTTTCACAAAGAACAGATAAAACACGGCAAACAGTATCACCAGGCTGACCTGACGCATGGTTGCCGCCAGTTCTATGAGAAATCCGCGTTTCAGTACGTTCTTACATGTATTTAAAAAGAACATCATGCATACATCGATCAGGATCAACACGATGGAAAGGTTTCCATACACGGAATTGGAGTATAAATTCAGGTTCCTGTGTCTGATGAGATACGCCAGGAAAAAAGAAACCTGCAGACACAGAATGTCCAGTATCACAAAATCAATGTGTTTGATCCAGCTGTTTTTTGCTTTTTGATACATGATGTCTCCTTTCTTTCGTTTTTATGATTCTTATTACTTTTGTTCATTCCCAATTTTTTCTATAGGAAAGGGCACAGCAGAATCAACTCTGTGCGCCCTTTTCAAGAACCCGAGATTATTTAGAAACTTTCTTTACGGTTCCTTTGAATCCGGCTTTCTTCAGCTGAGCCTTGAATGCTTTCAGCTGCTTTGCAGACATACCGGAAACCTCGATTGTCATCTTTTTGGTGTTTACACCCTTAAATGCAGTCTTGGCAACCTTTACGGAAGCAGACTTGATGACGATTGTCTTTACAGACTTTGCACCTGTAAATGCCTGAGCGCCAATGGTCTTGATGCTGGCTGGAAGTGTAACAGTTGTAGCTTTTGTAGCATTTGCAAAAGCCTTTGCTCCAATTACTGTAACCTTGTAAGAGACTCCATCTACAACAACCTTAGAAGCTACTGTAACACTCTTCTTTGTTGTCTTTGGTAAAGCCTTTACGGTTGCTGTACCGTTTGCTGCGGTACTTACCTTTGCGCCATTATCAGCCTTGACGTTTGTCTGTTTTTCCGGAGCTGGAGCTACGGTTGCAGAATCTGTTGCAGCATAAGCAGTACAAACAGATCCAAACATCATAGTAGCAGCGGTAATACCTACCAGCACCTTCTTAATTAATTTGTTCATTGGGATATAATCCTCCTTCCCTGATTATTTATGTGAAAACCCTTTCGGGGAATCACCTACTTCTGCTCTGTGCCATAGCCATAATATTCATGTTTTCCATAGTAGCCATAGCCTTTTCCATAATAACTCTTGCCATAGTAGTTGCCATATTTGTGATAATATCCACTTGCAGCGCCTTTGGCACGGCTGAGTGCAATGCCGACAACCGGACACCCGGCACGCTCCAACTGGCGGATCGAATTACGAACCATTGCCTTTGGCGTTTCTCCTGCGCGGACAACCAGCAGTGCGCCATCACACAGCGAGCCAATCTTTTCTCCATCCGATACCAGATTCAATGGTGGAGCATCAATAAACGTATAACGATAATTTTCATCCAGTTCCTCAAATGTACTTGCCAGTTTCTGTCCTTCGAGAAGCATGGACGGGTTAATAATATTTTCTTTATTCGGAAGGAGATCTCCCGCTCCGATATTGGTACGCAACACATATTTGTCCAGCGTATCGTCACTTGCCAGATAATCGGAAGTTCCCAGAATTTTTCCATTGTCTTCCCGGACAATCTGATATTTGTCAGCCATAACACTCTTGCGCAGATCCATGTCTACAAGAATGCTCTTGCTGCCGGCTTCTGCCATCTGCCGCCACAGCTGCATGGCAACAAAACTTTTTCCCTCATCTGGAGCGCTGGATATCACCATGATTTTTTTCACTTTGCTTCCAAGAAAGCTCACATTGACGCGCAGACGGTTCAGTGCTTCCTCTACCGCATACGGAAGTTTCGGCATATTCTGGACGGTCGCACGGTTTTTCGGTGTAAATTCCATTACTTTTTCTTCCTTCTTTTCTTTTTCTCTTTACTGATCGCTTTTTCTACCTCATCGGAAATTTCTTCAATGTCCCCCTCCGGAATAACGGTAAATGGCATGATACCAAATTCTTTTTCGACATCCTCTGCCGTATTTAAGCTGTCGTCCATAAGCATACGTACCACGAAGATCACGGCTACAAGAAGCATTGCAACAACCGCTCCGAGAATAATATTTTTGGCAAGGTTCGGCGAACTCGGTTCATCTGGAACCACTGCATATTCCGCAATGGTCGGCTGTGCATTCTCAGATGCATTCATAACTTTCGGAATGTAGGTTACCGCTGTATCTACAAGTTCATTGACAATCGACTGTGCAAGTTTTGGATCATTGTCCTCCACCGACACGGCAAGTAACCGTGAATCCCCGACAACTGAAATATCTACTTTTTTCAGCAGATCTTCATATTCCATATCCAGATTCAGGTTATCAATAACTTCATTGAACACAGGACGGATTTTGATCAACTCGGTATAGTCCTGGGAAAGGGATGTTCCGATATTGAAATCCGACAGATCAAGCACACTTCCACTGGATGCGGAAATCATATACATTTTTGCAGTTGCCGTATATTTTGGTGTGATCAGAAAATGTGTGATGGAGCCTGCAATCACTCCCCCGATCACAAATGCGAGAATCAGCCATACCAGCTTTGCCCGCAGCAGATAAAAAATTTCAAGCAGATCAATTTCGGTTTCTTCGCTGTTCTGCTCTGTCAGTTGGTTTTCCTGGTTCATTCGTTACTTTCCTTTCTCTTGCACCAGTGGATACAGTTGTTTCATGGATGTCTCCAGTGAATCTTCATCCATATAAAACTCCCAGTGCTTTTTCCCATCGTGCAGCTTTTCTCCAATTTTGGATGTACCGTCGATTGTGATAATTCCTTTGTCTGTATATCCCTGCATATCCTTTAACAGGGCAGTTAGATCATTCATCTTAATATCTGTCGTCGCATACGGGCGCAGCCGGTCATATAATTTCACGGTCGCATTGACATCCCCCGCATTCTGTTTTTTTATCTTTTTCATGAATGCGTTTAAAAAGATCTGCTGGCGGCGCATACGCTGCGTATTGCGATCGTCATCCATGGCATACCGGGACTGCATGAGCAGTTCTGCCTGCCGATCCGTCAAGGTAAGCGTTGTCCCTTTTTTCATAGCCGGGTCCAGCTTGGTCATATCATCTTCCAGTGTAACGGTTACTCCCCCCACCTCATGATTCAGAAGTGGCATTGCATCCATTTTCAATGCATAGTATCCATCAATAGGCAGCCCGCCAAGCATTTTGGATACGGTCTCAACCGTATTGTCACAGCTTGCAGCCTTGTCCTTTCCATACCAGTGTGCCGTGCAAAGCTGCATCTGTGCACTGGCATTAGCGCTTCCGTCTTGCAAAAGCATTGGCACTTCAGTGATGGTGTCCCGGTTCAGCTGCAAAATTCCATATGTTTTTTCTTCTTCATCCACGACAACAAGCATCAGTGCATCTGCCATCGAGCCATGATATTCTTCTCCTTCGGCATCTTCGTTTCCGCTTTTGTCGGTTCCGATAAAGAGATACGTCTGAACCGGATGGGCAAATTTCCAGGTCTTTTTATGTAGCTTGATCGAGACGGTTTTTTCTTGAAATTCTTTCCAGACACGCTGCGTTTCATTTTCTGTGGCTGCCTGCTGGATACGCACGTCGTGCCGATCCATCCCACGGATGATAAAATATACAGCAATGATTACAAGTACGGCAATGATAATTTCTATAACTGCACGCATGGTTTTCTTTTTTTCGCTCACTGCAGTACCTCCCTGGTCAGGCGATCCGTTTTCTGGAGGAACGCTTCGCCAAATCTCTTTGCAAGCACGATGCGCCCCTCGGCAAGATTTGGATGCCGGGTATCCATGTTGTGACAATCACTGCCAAGAATAATGGTTGTGGCTTCTTTTGCAAGCTGAAACGCTTTATGCCTCTTTTTCCAGTTCAGAAATACGCCTGCATTCATCTGCTTGTATAACGGAAGTTCCATGACGGCATCCCAGATTTCTTTTTTCTTCTGGAATTCGTAATAACGCTCAATATGGGCAAGGACAACTTTCAGTTTCTGGTGTCGTACCAGTTTCTCCACATCTGCATAAATGGCAGAATTCCACTGGGCAAACGGCATTTCCAGAAGAAGTGTCTGTGTTCCTTCCACACAAAGCTTCGGGATCATTCCAGCACTTCCGATTCCCTGAAAGTAATAAACTTCCGCTGCCAGATGCAGCTTCTGATCCAGATTTGTCTCTGCCATTTTCGTTTTCAATTTTTCATAGCTGCGCTGCCTGCGCAATAAAAATTCTTCCACAGAATCTTTCTGTGCATAAAAATGAGGAGTTGCTACGATTTCATCAACCTGCTGCTCCCTCTGCGCTGCTAACATGTTCAGTGACATTTCTATGTTTCGACTTCCGTCATCTATTTCCGGAAGAATATGTGTATGAAAATCAATCAGCATTTTTTATGGCCCATAATTATTTCATAATCATATTTGTTTGTAACATGAGATATTTTACCTCATATCTTTACCCTTTCACAGTACGTTTACACGCGAAAATTGGCGAATTTCCCCGTTTTTCCGGTTGTAAACGCATAAATACTCAAGTCCTAAACGCACCTATATTTTACGTTTAAAAAGTGTTTATTATATTTTAATAACTGATACTATCTTTATATAAGAAAATTTGGAATTTTGGGGAATAAAGAGGATTACGAAATGAATAAGAAACGGGAACCTTATGATAGAATTGCAGTTGGCGAACGGATTCGCCATAAGCGGATACAACTTGGACTCTCACAGGATGAACTGGCGGTGCGGATCAATCGGGCAACAAAATACTGTTCCGATATTGAACGCGGGATGTGTGGTATGTCTGTGGAAACCATGCTGGCGATTGCCAAATCGTTAGATATGAATTTAGATTATATGATGTTTGGAGAAATCTCTGAAACAGAGCGGGAATGGCAACAAAAAGATGCAATGACACTGATCCACATAATCGAAAAGGCGCCCGCCTCCCAAAGAAATTATGCGATACGCCTTCTCAAACTATTTATTGCTGCAACCGGGAATTCGCCTACATAGACCCGTTCTTTTTCACGACTTCCGGTACACAATATCTCCTCATTTGTATACAAACTTACTACTACGATTGTACCAAACTCCGGTGTAAAAGTCCATAAAAGAGGGAGGATATTCCCATGAAATACCCTCCCTCTTATTTCCATTTTCACTTATCGATACTCTGCAAGATTAATACGGATCAGAGCCTTATGCAATGCAAATTCCGCGCGCTTTAGATCCAGATTGTCATTTCTGTTGTGAATCCGCTCCTCTGCTCGCTCTCTTGCGGCTTCCGCACGCTCCAGATCAATCTCTTCCGGCCATTCTGCCAGTTCTGCCAGAAGTGTTACCTTATCTCCCAGAATCTCGGCAAATCCGGCATGCACTGCTGCCACCTGTTCTTCATCCCCATGATGGATCGTGACAAGCCCCGGTTCCAGTACCGTTGTAAGTGGAATGTGATCACGATATACACCGATCTCGCCAGATTCCGTATTAAACTCCAGCAGATCCGCAGTTCCCTTATAAAAAACGCGGTCCGGCGTGATGATTTCTACATCAAATGTCTTTTCCATCTCTGTTTCCTCCAGCCGGCACACACATTACCCTGCATATGCCGCCTTTACCTCATCAATTGTTCCGGCATTCAGGAAATAACTTTCCGGCACGTCATCCAGTTTTCCATCCAGAATCTCACGGAATCCGCGGATGGTCTCTTCCACCGGAACATATTTGCCTTCCAGTCCGGTAAACTGTACTGCCACGGAAAACGGCTGCGACAGGAATCTTTGTACTTTACGTGCCCGGCTGACAACAAGCTTATCATCCTCCGACAACTCATCCATACCGAGAATTGCGATAATATCCTGCAGTTCTTTATATTTCTGCAAAATCTCCTGTACTCCACGCGCAACCTTAAAATGTTCTTCCCCGACAATTCTCGGGTCAAGGATACGCGAAGTAGAAGCCAGCGGGTCCACAGCCGGATATATTCCAAGTTCCACGATGGAACGATCCAGTACCGTTGTGGCATCCAGATGCGCAAATGTTGTAGCCGGTGCCGGGTCTGTCAGATCGTCGGCCGGCACATATACCGCCTGTACGGAAGTGATAGATCCGTTCTTTGTGGATGTAATTCGTTCCTGTAGTGCCCCCATCTCTGTCTGTAAGGTCGGCTGATAACCTACTGCGGATGGCATACGTCCGAGCAGGGCAGACACTTCTGATCCTGCCTGTGTAAAACGAAAAATATTATCAATAAATAACAGAACATCTTTTCCGCCTTTATCACGGAAATATTCTGCCATCGTAAGTCCGGTAAGCGCTACACGCATACGTGCCCCAGGCGGTTCGTTCATCTGTCCGAACACCATGGTTGTCTTATCGATAACTCCCGACTCTTTCATTTCATAATACAGATCGTTTCCCTCACGGGTACGCTCTCCGACTCCGGTAAATACCGAATATCCACCATGCTCTGTAGCAATGTTGTGGATCAGTTCCTGGATCAGCACGGTTTTTCCTACACCGGCTCCTCCAAACAATCCGATTTTTCCACCTTTCTGATACGGGCAGAGCAGATCGACAACTTTAATTCCTGTCTCTAACATTTCCTGAGAAGTTGCCTGTTCCTCAAACGAAGGTGCCTTCCGATGAATCGGCCAGTGCTCCTTGGTCTGCGGAGGTGCAATTTCATCGATTGGCTCTCCCAGCACATTAAACAAACGGCCAAGTGTTTTTTCTCCTACCGGTACCGAAATCGGTCCTCCCGTCGCTATAGCATCCATACCGCGGACAAGTCCGTCCGTCGGTCCGAGTGCAATACAACGCACGGTATCATCCCCCAGATGCTGTGCTACTTCAACGATCAGTTCTCCGCCCTTTTTTAAAGGAATACGGATTGCATCATTGATCTCCGGAAGATGTCCTTCCGGAAATTTGATATCGAGCACGGCACTGATCACCTGCGTGATCTTTCCTATTGCTCCTTTATTTTCCATGTTTCTTCTCCTTTATTACGTCACTCTATCGCATTTGCTCCCGCAATAATTTCCGTCAATTCCTGTGTGATAGATCCCTGTCTTGCACGGTTATATTTTAAGGAAAGATCCTCTATCATCTCTTCCGCATTGCTTGTTGCGGAATCCATAGCCTGCATGCGGGCACCGTTTTCACTTGCCACGGCTTCTACCAATGCCCCATAAAACAGACTTGTCACATATTTTGGAATAATCTGATTCAAAGCCTCCTGTTCGTTTGGCTCATAATTCATAAGAATTTCTCTGGAAGACTTTTCCTCCGAAGGTTCACTTACTTCCACTGGAAGCATACGGATCAGCTGCGCTTCCTGACTAACGGTATTTTTAAAATGCGTATATGCCAGATAGATCTCTCCTATTTTTCCTTCCGCGAAATCGTCGAGCACTCTCTTACAGAGTGCTGCTGCATCCGGATATGTCGGATTTTCCATAATTTCCGAGGCATCTACCTCGATGTGATATCCTTTTCGCTCCAGTATCTCAATTCCTTTTCTGCCAACTGCATAGATCACGACATCCTCTTTGGCAACATCATCACTTTCTGTGATCAGTTTCACCACATTCGCATTATATCCTCCGGCAAGTCCACGATTCGAAGTCAGTACAACGATCGCTTTCTTTTTGGATTCCCCGCTTCTTAAGTATGGATGATCCATATTGCCGCTGTGTGCTAAAATGGAACTTACCGTCCGGTACATATACTGAAAATAGGGATCTGTCTGTTCTGCCCGCCCTTTGGCTTTCTGGAGTTTTACGGTAGAAACAAGTTTCATGGCTTTGGTAATCTGCTGTGTGCTCTGGATACTTCCTTTTCGTCTTTTTATATCCCTCATAGACGCCATGTGTTATCACCCCCTGTTATCATACCCTCACGCCAGGTATTCTTTTTTCGTTTCCTGAATAGCTGCTATCAGTTTCTGTTCCGTCTCCTCATCGATCACCTGCGTCTCTGTAATCTTTCCGGTAATCTCCGGATATCTGGTATCAATAAGTTCGAGTAACGCATTCTGAAAATGCAGAATTTCCTCTACCGGAATGTCCATAAGATACTTTTTCACTGCCGCATAGATGATAACGATCTGTTTTGCAACCGGCATCGGCTGATACTGCGGCTGTTTTAAGATTTCTTTTAATCGTTCTCCCTGTGCCAGTTTCTCGCTCGTGTCTGCATCCAGTTCGGAACCGAACTGTGCAAATGCAGCCAGTTCCCGGTACTGTGCCAGTTCTGTACGGATAGGCGCCGCAATCTTTTTCATCGCCTTGATCTGTGCGGCTCCTCCTACACGGGAAACGGAAAGTCCCGCATTGATTGCCGGGCGGAAACCGGCATTAAACATCTCCGTCTCCAGATAAATCTGCCCATCTGTGATAGAGATTACATTTGTCGGAATATATGCAGATACATCTCCCGCCTGCGTTTCAATGATCGGTAATGCCGTCAGGGAACCTCCTCCCAGTTTGTCCGACAGACGTGCCGCACGCTCAAGCAGACGTGAATGCAAGTAAAAGACATCACCCGGATAAGCCTCACGGCCCGGTGCACGCTTTAACAGCAACGACAGGGTCCGGTATGCCATGGCATGTTTGCTCAAATCATCGTAGATAACAAGTACATCTTCGCCATTCCCCATCCACTCTTCGCCGATTGCACAGCCGGAATACGGAGCAAGATACTGCAAAGGCGCAAGTTCACTTGCCGTAGCCGCAACAACGGTTGTATAACTGAAAGCCCCATACTCTTCGAGTGTCTGGACAATATTGGCAACGGTAGAAGCTTTCTGGCCGATTGCCACATAAATACACTTTACCCCCTGCCCTTTCTGATTAATAACCGTGTCAATTGCAATCGCGGTCTTTCCGGTCTGACGATCTCCGATGATCAGTTCTCGCTGTCCTCTTCCGATCGGCACCATGGAATCAATGGCTTTGATACCGGTCTGCAGTGGTGTATCCACTCCCTTTCTGGAAATGACACCGGATGCCACACGTTCTACTGGACGGTATTTATCCGTTGTGATCGGTCCCTTTCCGTCAATCGGCTGTCCGAGCGCATTCACAACACGTCCGAGCAGTGCATTTCCTACCGGCACTTCTACCACACGTCCGGTTGTTTTAACCGTATCTCCCTCATTGATATTGTGCTGACTTCCGAGAAGTACCGCACCGACATTATCTTCCTCCAGGTTCAGTACCATACCGTATACCTCTCCCGGAAATTCTAACAATTCTCCCTGCATCGCATTTTCCAGTCCATGGATACGTGCAATGCCGTCCGCCACCTGAATGACGGTTCCCACATCTGCCACTTCCAGCTGGGAAGCATATCTTTTGATCTGCTCCTTAATGACAGAACTGATTTCTTCTGGTTTTAAATTCATGGAGCGCACTCACCTACTTTCAATTGTATACGTTCTAAGTCTCTTGTCAGATGTTCCAGTCTGGTCCGGACACTGCCGTCCACAACACGGTCCCGGATCCGGATGACCATGCCTCCGATCAGTGCGGGGTCCGTGGTATAATGTATCTCAAACTGAACGTACTTTGTCGTGTCGAGCAGCTTTTGTTCCACCGCCTGTTTCTGTTGCGGTGTCAGTTCCATCGCCGATGTGACATAGGCAGTACCTATTTTTTTATACTCTTTGACACGGTCAATAAAATAAGTGAATACCTGATCTGTCTCCTTATAATGCCCTTTTTGTACAAGCATCCGAAGCAGTCCCACCAGTTCATCACCGATACGTCCTTTGAAAATATCCTCGATCAGTCTGACTTTTTCTTCTTTTTCGATTTTGGGATGATTCATCAGGCGGGTCAGTTCTGTATTTTCACGCAGAATCTGTGCAACAGCCTGCGCCTCTTCATATAATGGATCCACCATATGTTCTTCAACCGCCAGCGCAAACAAAGCATCCCCATATGTTTTGGATACTAATTTTGCCATGTCGATTCACCCATTTCTTTTAATGTTTCATCCACAAGTGTGCTCTGAATCTCTGCGGTAATGGAAGATGCCACAACTTTCTGTGCCATCAGGGATGCCACAGTGATCATTTCCTGTTTCATATCATTCATGGCATGCTTCTTTTCCAGAAGTGCCTCCTCCTGTGCATGTTTTACAATGCGTGCAGCTTCTTCCTTTGCCTCATTGACAATGCGGTTCTGGTTCTTTAACGCCTTTTGTCTGGCATCTGCCAGAATCGTTTCCGCTTCCTTGTCAATTTCTTTTAACTTTGCCTCATACTCCGCTTTCAGCGCTGCTGCTTTTTCTTTGTCGGCGCTGGCCTCATCCAATTCCGATGAAATGTGATCCTGACGGTCTTTTAAAAGTTTCCGTGCGGGATTAAACAGCAGGTAGGACATCAGCATATAAAGGAAAAATACTGCAATTGCCAGCAGGGCAGCATCAAAGAGCAGCTGTGGATTTAAATCAAATAAAAATTCCTGTGCAGCTAACACTCGTTTGCCCCTCCTTTATCCAAGCGGATGTACAAAAAGTAAAAGCAGTGCGACAACAAGACCATACAGACCTGTCGTCTCTGCAACTGCCTGACCTAACAGCATGGTGGACATAATCTGTCCCCTTGCTCCCGGATTACGTCCCACGGCTGCTGCGCCGTGTCCGGCTGCGATACCCTGTCCAATACCAGGTCCGATACCTGCAATAACTGCAAGTCCTGCACCGATAGCCGAACATGCTCTGATTAAATCCTGTCCTGAAATATTCATAGTAAAATCCTCCTTAATTTAAATACTTGTTTTGATACAAGGAGCAAATCGCATGAAAGTTCCGCTTACGCAGAAGCGATTTGCGTAGGAAATGCATTCTAAAAATGCATTTCAATCTTCTCCACATGCCTGTGACACATAAGTCATTGTGAGCATACAGAATACATACGTCTGGATTGCTCCGGAAAACAGATCAAAATATACGTGCAGTGCTGCCGGCCATGCCGTTGCAATTACCCCAAGCAAACCGTATACCAGTGCCATAATTACGGTTCCTGACAACACATTTGCAAACAGACGCAGCGACAATGAGATCGGTATTGCAATCTCACTGATAATGTTGATCGGCGCCCAGAGTGGAAGCCATGGCGGAAGCGGTGAACACATACCTGTCCATATTTCTTTCAGACTCTGGTGTTTTGCCTTGTTGAAACGGATCATAAAAAATGTGATCAGTGCAAGTGCAAGCGTGGTTCCGTAATCTGCCGTCGGCGGGCGCAGGCCAAACAATCCAGATATGTTACTCATCAGTATAAAAATAAAAATCGTGCTGATATAGTTGACGAATCTGGGTGCCCACTTTCCCATGGTGGAATCCACCATTCCGTCTAATTTTTCTACAATCAGCTCGATTATATTCTGAAAAGTATCCGGTTTTTCGGTGGCATGCTTTAACTTGCGATTGGCAACCACAGCAAAAATAACCATTACTGCCATAACAATCAAAATACATGCGTGGCTGTCGGTGATCCAGACTTCCTGACCAAATACTTTTACTTTAAAAATTCCATGAATCATAAAGTCGATATCCGACGCCAGTAAAATCCCCTCATTCATATAGTCACCTCCTTCCTTTTACTTTCTCCCATAAAGGCTGAAGATATGCTCCAATTTTTAAACCAAGCAGCCCAAGAAAAGCCGCAATCAGGTTTCCCCATTGAAAATACCCAAATAACACGAACAAAATCACCACTACTACATAACGAAGAATTGATTTTGTGACAATTCTTCGCGTCGCATGTGCGGTGTCCCCCATCGTAACAGAATCAAAGATCACAGTTGCAAGATTGATTGCCATCCCCACGGCAACCGCTATGCCAAACCATACCCCGATGGAATATGCAATCCTGTCCTTTACAAACCATACCCCGATCAGTTCTACCATCACCCCATATAATAAAATTGAGACGACCAGCCCCGGTAATGCTTCGTTAATCCTTTTTAACATGGTTTTCTTTCTTTTCCTCCTGCCTGTATAGTTTCCTTACTGTCTTGTAAATATTCGTAAACCCTGCCAAAGCTCCCATAAAGAAAAACGGAATCATTAACCAGTTAATCCCTGTCAGATTTCCCAGCCACACTCCCAGTATACTGCATAAAAAAATCGGCACCAGCATACTGATTCCAAACTGAAAAATGAGTGTTAATGTCTGTATCACGGATCTGTTGTCTTTTTTCATAGCCTTCCTCCGTCCCGATGGATGTATTATACCTCATTATTCGTCGTTTTGTCTATAAAATTCCATAGTTTTTAGAATATTTTATCATTTTCACCAATCATTTTCTTTAGCAGCCAGCTAATCCGATTGACAATCCCAGAGCCTATGGACTATAATAGATGGGATATAAAGCGGAAAGCAAAGTGTGAATATGATGAATACAAAAATAGAACGTGTCAATCCCGAACAGATTGACGAAACAATTATGGAAGAGGCCGGACGTCTGATCGCAGAGGGTGAACTGGTCGCTTTTCCGACAGAAACGGTATACGGTCTTGGCGGAGATGCCCTGCATCCGGAAGCTGCCCGCAAAATCTATGCAGCAAAAGGACGTCCTTCGGACAACCCCCTGATCGTGCACATTGCGGACTTTTCCGATATGGAACGTGTTGCACGTGAAGTTCCGGAGGCTGCCCGCAAACTGGCCGGTGCTTTCTGGCCGGGTCCCCTGACGATGATCGTCTGGAAAAGCGATGCCGTTCCGATGGCAACAACCGGAGGAATGGATACTGTCGCTGTACGGATGCCGAATCACCCGGTTGCACTTGATCTGATACGCAAAAGCGGATGTCTGATCGCTGCGCCAAGTGCCAACACATCCGGTCGTCCGAGTCCGACAGAAGCTTCTCATGTTGCAGAGGATTTATCCGGTCGGATTGCCATGATTTTAGATGGCGGCCCGGTCGGTATCGGCATTGAATCTACCATCATTGATCTGACCGAATCAAAACCTATGGTACTGCGTCCCGGCTACATTACGCCGCAGATGCTTTCCGAGGTGCTTGGCGAAGAGGTTATCATTGATCCGGGCATTATTGCTGCAGATGACACACGCAAACCGAAAGCTCCGGGTATGAAATACAAACATTATGCCCCAAAAGCCGATATGGTAATCGTAGACGGACCATCGGATGCTGTTGTTTCCAAGATCAATGCACTGGTGCACCAAAAGCAGGAGAACGGACAGAAAGTGGCTGTCATTGCCACGGAAGAATCCGGACCTTCTTATCACGCCGATGTCATTCTTTCCATGGGCAGCCGTTTGGATGAGGATGCCATTGCACAGCATCTGTACAGGATTTTGCGAGAATGTGATGAACTGCACGTAGATGCCATTTATTCAGAGAGCTTTCAGACCCCGCGGATCGGACAGGCAATTATGAACCGTCTGCTCAAAGCCGCCGGTCATACCGTAATACATTGCGATTAGGAGTAATCATATGGAGTATAACAAACTGATTTTCGTTGCCCAGACGGGAACCTGTCGCGAGGCAATGGCAGCCGGTATCATGGGAGATTTTACCCTGCGGCATCCGCTGGAGATTTTATCCCGTGGCCTTGTTGTACAGTTTCAGGAGCCGATGAATCAAAAGGCGGAAGCTGTTTTGATCAGCAACGGTATCAATATGGAAAATTATGTTTCCCAGCAGCTGACGGAGGAAGATCTGACAGAAGATGCCCTTGTCATCACCATGGAAGAAATTCACCGGGAACGCATTTTGGAGCAGTTTGAAAATGCGATTCCGGAAAATATACAGGTTCTTACCAAATATGTCGGGGACGAACTGGAAATATTAGATCCATACGGAGGCGCTTTGCCAGCCTATGGACTCTGTTATGAAACGCTGCGCAAATCAATCAAAAAACTTGTGAAAAAATTTAACGAAGAAGAAGGAGCATAAATTTATGGGAAAAGTAGTAGTCATGGATCATCCACTGATCCAGCACAAGATCGGATTAATGAGAAGAACCGAGACCGGCTCTAAGGATTTCCGTACACTTGCAGGCGAAGTTGCCATGTTTGAGTGTTACGAGGCAACCCGTGATCTGGAGTTACAGGATGTGGAGATCGAAACTCCGATCTGTAAGACGACCGTAAAAGAATTAAAAGGAAAAAAACTGGCAGTGGTACCGATTCTGCGTGCCGGACTTGGCATGGTAGACGGTATGCTGGAAATGATTCCTGCTGCAAAAGTCGGACATATCGGTCTCTACCGTGATCCTGAGACAGCAAAACCAGTGGAATATTACTGCAAACTTCCGGCAGACTGTGCCAACCGCGAAGTATTTGTCGTAGATCCGATGTTGGCTACCGGCGGATCAGCCATCGCAGCAATCCAAATGCTGAAAGACAAGGGTGTAAAAAGCATTCGTTTTATGTGCATCATTGCTGCACCGGAAGGTGTAAAAGCACTTACCGATGCTCACCCGGATGTTGATCTTTACATCGGAGCACTTGATGATCATTTAAATGAACATAAATATATTGTTCCGGGTCTGGGAGATGCCGGTGATCGTATCTTTGGAACCAAATAATCAGATATTACAATATCCAGGGGGCAAAAGTCAGGATTGACTTATTGCCCCTCTCGTTATTTTACAGAAACTGCAAAGGAGGCTAACACATATGAGCACAAAACGACAGGACTACATCAGCTGGGACGAATACTTCATGGGCGTTGCCATGCTCTCCGGTATGCGTTCCAAAGATCCAAACACACAGGTTGGAGCCTGTATTGTCAGTGACAAACACAAAATTCTTTCCATGGGATATAATGGATTTCCAACCGGATGTTCCGATGATGATTTCCCATGGGTACGCGAAGGCGATGACAACAAATACTTTTACTCTACCCACAGTGAATTGAATGCCATTCTCAACTACCGGGGCGGAAGCCTGGAAGGATCCACCATATATGTTACGCTCTTTCCATGCAATGAATGTGCCAAAGCCATTATCCAGTGTGGTATCCGTGAAGTTGTTTACGACAGTGACAAATACGCTTCTACCCCGGGTGTGATCGCATCCAAAAAAATGCTGCGCGCCGCCGGTGTGACACTGCGCCATTATGAACACACGAACCGGGAAGTAAAATTGTCATTGTAAGAGTTGAAAAAATAAATAAAAAAGACAGCTACGAACGCTGCCTTTTTAGGAGAAGGTATTTTTACTATGGGGTATAGCAAAAACTATATATAATGTATTGGGGGGTTTTTACAGTGATTATAGTACCATGGATCTACACAGAAGTGTGCACAAACTTCACAAAAGTTTGGCATCGTTTTTGTGCACTATGTATACAGAAAAAAGGCTCTGCCGGAAAGTTTTTCCCGGCAGAGCCTTTTTCTGTCATTTTGACCATCCAGATCTTTTATGCTTCAAATAATGCTTCAAACTCTTCGCGTGTAATCTTTTCTTTCTCCAGAAGAAGTGCTGCACAGCGGTCAAGCACATCCCGATGCTCGGCAATGATTGTTTTTGCCTTCTCATAAGACTCATCAATGATACGCTTTACTTCCACATCAATGGCAGAGGCAATTCCCTCACTGTAGCTGTGTGCATGTGCCAGATCACGTCCGATAAATACTTCATCGTCATCATCTTTGTAGCAGATCAGGCCGATATTCTCGGACATTCCATACCGTGTCACCATATCGCGCGCCATCTTGGTGGCCTGCTTGATATCCTGGGAGGCACCTGTGGTAATATCATCAAATACCAGTTCCTCTGCAACACGTCCTCCGAGATCTACCACGATCTCCTGCAGCATACGTCCCCTGGAGTTAAACATCTCATCCTTCTCCGGAAGCGGCATGGTATAACCCGCAGCCCCGGCACCGGTTGGGATAATGGATACCGTATGCACCGGTCCCACATCCGGCAGAAGATGAAACAGAAGGGCATGTCCGGATTCATGATATGCTGTAATTTTCTTTTCTTTTTCGGAAATCACGCGGCTGTGTTTCTCCGCACCGATTCCCACTTTGATGAATGCTTTCTGGATATCTGCCTGCTGAATATATGCCCGGCTTTCTTTTGCTGCAAGAATGGCAGCCTCATTCAGCAGATTCTCCAGATCTGCTCCTGTAAATCCCGCAGTCGTCTGTGCGATCTGTTTTAAATCAACGTCATCTCCCAGCGGCTTGTTCTTTGCATGAACCTGAAGAATTTCTTCACGGCCTGCCACATCCGGTCTTCCGACTACAATCTTTCGGTCAAAACGTCCCGGACGCATGATCGCCGGATCAAGAATATCCACACGGTTGGTTGCTGCCATCACGATAATTCCCTGATTAACACCAAATCCATCCATCTCAACAAGCATCTGGTTTAAGGTCTGTTCGCGCTCATCATGACCGCCTCCCATACCTGTACCACGGCGTCTGGCCACAGCATCAATCTCATCGATAAATACGATACACGGTGCATTTTTCTTGGCATCCTCAAACAGATCACGGACACGCGAAGCTCCGACACCGACAAACATTTCTACGAAATCGGAACCGGAAATACTAAAGAACGGTACTCCGGCCTCGCCTGCAACGGCTTTTGCCAGAAGTGTCTTACCGGTTCCCGGAGGTCCGACTAAGAGCACACCTTTCGGAATACGTGCACCAAGGTTTGTATACTTCTTTGGTGCACGCAGAAAGTCCACCAGTTCCTCAAGGTCTTCTTTTTCTTCTTTCAGACCGGCGACATTCTCAAATGTCATATGGTTATCTTCCTCGGTGGAAAGCTTTGCACGGCTTTTTCCAAAATTCATCATTTTACCGCCGCTGTTGTTTGCTGCCGCATTGTTGCTCATAATCATAAACAGAATGAAGATAGCACCAAAAATAAGAAGATATGGCAGAAGTGTCATAATCCAGCTCTCTGACGGCACATCATCCACAACAAACTGGGTAAAATCCTTTTCTTTTAATTCTTTCTGGATCTCGTTCACATCTGAGGTATACATCCGTTCCGTAGAACCATCTTTCAGTTTGATATTCAGATAACCGGTCGGTACTTCACGGTTCTGCTCTACCCGGATACTGACAACCTTTTCCTCACGGATGGCTTTCCAGAGATTATTCTGTGTGAAATCACTGGTTGTACTGTTGTTGGTAAATGTATACCACAAAATAATCACAAGCAGGATCAGCATCGCATAGACACCAAATCCTCCAAATCGGGGTCTGTTCTTTGTATTCAATGTACTACTCTCCTTTTTTTAATCCGCATCTTCCACGAATCCGATATACGGAAGATTACGGTATCTCTGATCGTAATCAAGACCAAATCCGACTACGAACTTATCCGGTATCACAAATCCGGTATAATCCACCTGCAGGTTTTCTACCACCCGGCGATCCGGTTTATCCAGCAGCGTACAGATCGTAAGAGTTTTTGGATTACGACTCTCAAACAGCTGCATCAGCCGGCTTAATGTATTTCCGGAATCCACAATATCTTCCACAACGATCACGTTCTCTCCTTCAATCGACTGTTCCAGATCCTTCTTGATATTTACGACACCGGAAGAATGGGTCTGTGCTCCATAACTGGATGCTGATATAAAATCGATCGTCATTGGCAGCGCAATCCGCTTTGCAAGTTCTGTTGTGAAAAAGATAGATCCTTTCAGGATACAGACCAGATAAACCGACTCGCCTTTGAAACGTTCCGTGATCTGTGCGCCGATCTCTGCAATCCGCTGATTTAACTGTTCCTCGGTCAGATATACCGATATCTCATGTTTCTTACTGTAATCCATCCTCTTATCCTCCTTCAATGGCTGCTATTACTGGCAGTGATCTCCAGCACCCATCGGGTTGCATCGGAAATCCCTGTGCCATATGCCATACGCCCTCCGACAATCCAGAAGATTTCATCCTCCCCGGCCAGAAGCAGCTGCTCATCTCTATGCGATGCCGGAATCTTTTCATTGACAAAATAATCCTCCAGCTTCTTGTGATGTCCTGCCGCATCCAGCACAAAATAGTCTCCTTTTCGGCGGTTACGTATAGCTAAACTATCTTTTATCTTATCATAATCAAACCATTTCGTATACATTTTTCGTGGAATTTTATCGGTATTCCCATCATACAAAAACTTTTTAAACGAAAATTTCCATTCACCGGCCAGCAGATTTTCCGGCAGCCGGTCCGTATCTATCGGCAGACAGATCTTTTCCGTTTCCTTTCTTTTTCCCATGATTTCGATCACATTGTAAACTCTTGTGGCGGTCAGCCCATAGGGCAGTTTTACATATCTTCCGGTCTGTTTTTCCAGAAGGTCCGCTACTGCCTGCAAATGTGCCGCCGTAATATCTTTACATGCCCCGGCAGCTTTCCAGACAGCTTTGCGGATCAGCCGCATCCGGACAGCCTGCGAAAGCTCTGCCAGCCCGTCCGTATCCAGTTTCACATTTTTCCTCTCCCCGGAAATAAATTTTTTCTCCAGGGAAACCGTCTCTTCTTCCAGATAATCTCTTACCTGCTGCAGCTGTTCCATCGCCGTCTGCATATGCTGTACCGCCTGCGGATTCATCTGTATCAGTTCCGGAAGCACCCTCTTTCGCATCCGGTTTCTGCTGTAGGACTCGTTGGCATTGGTACTGTCCATACAATATCCCTGCCCCCGCTCCTCCAGAAATTGTTCGATCTGTTCCCTGCTGCACTGCAAAAAGGGACGGATATAGATTTCCCCGTTTGTTCCTGTCCGCTGTGGACGCATCCCGCACAGTCCATCCAGTCCGCTTCCCCGGATCAGCTGAAACAGCATGGTCTCCGCATTGTCTTCCATATGATGCGCCAATGCGATCCGGACGTTTCTGTCCTGCCCGGCTGCATCCGCAAACACCTGATATCGCAGAATTCGTGCCGCCTCTTCTTCTCCCAGATGATGTATTTTGGCATAACGTGGAACATCAACATTCCGGATATGACAGACAATCCCCCGTTGTTTACAGAGCTGTTCCACAAACACCGCATCATTTTTACTCTCTTCTCCACGAATTCCATGCTCCACGTGGATAACCTCAAGCGAAAAATTCATTTTCGTGGAAAGTTCATACAGAATCAGGCACAGACAGACAGAGTCCGCACCGCCGGACACTCCAACGAGTACCCTGCCTCCCTCCGGCACCATATTCCACTTTCTCATAAATTTTTCTACCTGTACGATCATTATTTCTCCCAGATTCCACTTACCACTATTGTCATATCATCCAGCGCATGTCCTCCTGTAAAAAGCATCACATGTTCCATCAGCTTTTCGGCAAAAGTACCTGCATTCTCTGTTTTTATCTCTTTTATCATTTCCGCGAGCTTTTCTTCCGGATTTTTCACATGTAGATATTCTAACACACCATCCGTAACCATGACAAGAAAATCCCCATGTGTGAGCTTTCTGTGGATGACATCCCCGGTACAGGACGCATCGACTCCCGCCGGAAGTGTGGACGCCCGCAGGCACTCCACCCGGTCTTTATGTTTCAGAAAAGATGCTGCTGCACCGATTTTGGTAATCGTCATCTGCCCACTGTACAGATCCAGATCCATAAAATCCAGTGTAGAGTAAGACTCACGATCTCCCTGCAGAACCATTGCCGAATTCATCATGCGGATAGCCGTCTCCTGAGGAAATCCTGCTTCCATAAATTTCTGCATCAGCTCTACCACCATATCGCTCTCCCGGAATGCAGACGGTCCGCTTCCCATACCATCGGAGACACATACATGATAATGCCCATTTTCCATCGAAAACAGAGAAAAGTTATCTCCACTGACACTCGATCCCTCTTCTTTTTCCGAGGCAACCCCGGATAATGCATAAAAGCAGGTATCTTCATACGCTGTAATCATAACCGGTTCCTGTGTCAGTATGGATCTGGTATCCTCTTTCAGCCGGACCGCCATGCCTGAAGCACGCTCAAGCGCTTTTCGATAATTTTTAACAGGAATTCCGCCTCCCCACTTACTTGCCACCAAAGCGGTCACCATGCGCCGCTTTTCTTTGTCCTCATAAACATGTATCTGTTTTACATCCAGTCCCCGTTCCCTTGTCTCAAACGCAATTTTTGCCAGCAGAACACGCTCTGTCCGGTCCATACACCGGATTCCCTGATCCCAGTCCTGCAAAGCATCCGCCATCGCATCCAGCTGATCCGCGATTACCTTGCGGTTCTCCTGCAGGCGGTGATACCATGCCTCATTAAGTTCCATACGGGAAAAAGCCCAGATTGCCTCTTCCACCATCCCGGAATAACGCGGACACTCTTCCATAAAATTCTGACTTAAAATTTCTTCTTTGGTACTGTGTTGTGCAACTGCCTGCAGCATCCGGCGGATTTTTATCCAGAAATCCGGTTTCTGCTGCTCTAAACACACGACACATCCATCGCAGTCCGCACACAGCTTTCCGGTAATCTCCTGGGCAAGAATATCCAGATGATCCTGCTGTTTTGGCTTTTGCCTGCCGTCCATCGCGGAAAATGCCACGGAAAGCTCGTCAACTGCCTCTGCAAATGCATGAATCCGTCCCTGAGGATCCATTCCAACCATCGTTTCCACGCCTTCCTCTTCCACCCGGTTCTTATGTCTCTCCCGGAAAATCTGACTGCCCATTCCGATTCCATAATGGAACAATACTGCCAGTGCAAACACGATCACACCTTCGCTGATGCCAAGGATCAATGCCTTTTTCTCCATATTCAGAATCAGAAGTCCCGATGTATTCATCGCGATCGTTGTAATTCCCGCAATCATTCCTGCCGTCCATCCGCTGCAGCGCCTGTTTGCCCATATATAAAACCGGATTGCGATTCCCAGTACAAAAAGAATAAACAGATATTTTACAATCGCAGCCACCGGCATGCACCAGCCCATTCCCACAACCAGTCCTATGTATAGCAGAAAATTTCTCTTTTTATCCAGACAGCATGCCGTGTAAAATGCCGGCACCACCGGATAATATCCCATGATACATAACATACTTGCCGCCAGCCCGAATACTGCATAGATCATTTTTCCGATCAGCGATCCTATCCCCATTGTTTTCCATTGTCCTGTACGCATGATACACCTCCAAAAAATTGTTTTCGAGGGACAAGTATACACAGACAATGACGCATATTCTGTCAGATTTTCTGTGGTTTTCAAAAAAGTTTTCGCTCAAATCTTCCATCAATGCATTAAAGAAAAAGAAGAACCTGTTCAAACAGATTCTTCTTTTCTACTTCTTTTCCTTGAAGATGATTTCATTCTTATAAGTCAGTCCAAGCTTGCTTTTTGCCACATCTTCAATATATTGTGAGGATTTCATATACGTCTCAAGATCATCTATCTCCGTAGATCTCTCGGTTTCTTCCTCATACTGCTGTTGTAATTCTTTTTCTTTTGCCGCATATTCCGCATCTTTTGAACGTATCCTGCAGATCTGAACCGTCATGACAACCAAAAATGCAAGCACAATGATCATGATTCCTGCAGTACCGCTTCCACGGCGACGCCTTTTAGTTTTTCTCATGTTCTTTCTCCGATTCTTCAGGCTTCTTTCTTTTACGAAGCTTATTTAACTTTATTGTAGTCATTTCCCGGAACTTTTTCAACCTCTTTTTCAGATAATGAATCTTTTCCGTCAGATACCGCATAACAAACCGACTGCAGAAACTGTAATAAATCCACGCTCCCAGAAGGCTTCCCAGGAGCACATAGCCCCGGATTTTTCCATTATTTACCTGACAGAGATGCAGAAAAAAACAAAGCGAAATAACCAGCCAGTATACCAGATCCTCTAAGGAAATCATAAAGATCCCATGCGGAAAAATTCTACGAACTACACGGATTCCGTCATATGCCGCAAATGCTATCATCCCAAACAGAAAAAAATGTACAAAAATCCTGCCCTCTTCCACTTAACCGAACCACTTTCCAAAGACACCCCGGCCAGGTGTTCCGGAATATTGAAGCATATCCACGGTTCCATCAATTTCCACTTCTTTTTTCTGCAGGTCCAGCCGGTTTACGTGAAGTTCTTTTCCCTTAATCGTCAACCGTCCGAGTTCTGTGTCAAGGATAATCTCATTGGCATCAAAATTTACAACATCCGTTACACCGGTAAAACTTCCGCTTTTCCGGTTCTGCAGGATCAGCTTATGCTGCCCTGTGCTGTTTGACTGTCCTCTTTCTTCCATACAAGCGCCCTCCTGTTAAAGAGTATGCGCCACACTTCTAGGATATGTATTCAAACAGATCTTTCGCCTGTTCTTTTTTGGTCGTATCCTGAATATCCGTAACACGCACTTTTACGGATTTCTGTCCAAACAGAATTTCTATTTCGTCTCCGACTTTTACATTGGTGGATGCCTTGGCAGGTTTTCCGTTTACCATAACACGTCCTGCATCACAGGCTTCATTGGCGACCGTTCTTCGCTTGATCAGGCGTGATACTTTTAAAAATTTATCTAATCTCATATTATTTCTCCTTATAACAGAAAAGAGAGCGTCCAATGACGCTCTCCCACATATTCCACCAGAATTAGTTCAGGGAATCCTTTAAAGCCTTACCTGCTTTAAACTTCGGTGCCTTAGAAGCTGGGATTGTGATTTCCTGCTTTGTCTGTGGGTTTCTTCCAACTCTTGCTGCTCTCTCAGAAACCTCGAAAGTACCAAATCCAACTAACTGGATCTTCTCACCCTTCTTCAGCTCCTCAGCAACAACATCTGTGAATGCCTTAACTGCTGCTTCAGCGTCTTTCTTTGAAATCTCTGCCTTCTCAGCTACTGCTGCAACTAACTCTGCTTTGTTCATGTTAAAATTCCTCCTATGGATTCCTATATTATATAATTCGAGTTCCTTCTCTCAAATTACTTACAAATCTATTTATACTTGTTTTCCATCCTTTTGTCAAGGAAAAATGCGATATTTTCGGGCTTTTGGGCACTTAAAAACAACCAAAATTCTGTCCGGAAAACCGTCATTTTGACACAAGCGAACTGGAGGATGTCATACTGGAAATCAGATCCTTGAGTGTCTCAAGCTCTTCCTGCCGGTTCTTGTACTCGCTCTGACTGCTGCTTTCTGAACTGCTCTGACTGCTCCCCTGTGAGCTGCTCTGGCTGCTGCTTTCTGAGCTGCTCTGGCTGCTGCCTGTTTCACTGGAATCTTCATCCGCGAGATTGATAACAATTGTCGATTTCTCCGAGTTAACATATAAGTTCCGCTTCCAGGTATCATAATCCGAAGAATATACCGTAATTGTATGGCTTCCATAGGTTAATTTCACCGGCTTCTCATAATCCGTTTCTTTTCCGTCAATTGACAGCACCGCATCTTTTGCATCGATGACAAACTGCACCTTTCCGTAAGACGGTCCTTCGCCTTTTAAGGTGTCAAGATCCACATTTGTAGTCTCTCCACGCGTAATCGTCACTTCCGTACTGCCGCCCCATCCGTCATTGGCTACGCGAAGTTCATAGGTTCCTTCCGGCACCTGAATCTCCATATCCGGTGTAATTTCCGCAAAAATCTTTGTGCCCAGCTGCAAAAAACTTTCTTCAAACAGTTTGGTGTTGGACAGTGCAAGCGTTCCCTGTGCGGTTGTCACACGCACCGCAAGAATGTTTTTATCCCTGCCGACAACGCTTAACGTATCCCCATCCGACAAATCCGTCATCTGGATTCTTTTATCTCCGGAAAACACAATCGTGTCATCCGTATAGCGATATTTTCCATCTCCGATCTTTAGCATGTCCAGATCCGGATTTACCGAAAACCGGGTGATATTGTCGTATACCCATGCCTGATCCGAAATCCGGGCTTCCGTGAGGATCCCTTCGCTGTCTACATCCCCGATGGTCACAAGCAGACCGGGTTCAAAACTTGTCACAGGTGTCCGGTTTCCGTATTTGTCATAAAAACGGGTGCCTGTTCCGTAATAATACCGGTATTCCATTCCATCCGCATACCGGTACAGCTGGAGACTTTCCTGAATCTGATCGACTGCGGTCAGCAGAAACTCTTCGGACTTTTCCGTTTCCGTGGAATTCTCCTGTGTTTCCTGTGTATTCCGGTCTGCGATGGAATGATGAAAATAGGTAACTCCGTCATCTGTCGTCTCCTCCTGCTGTCCACATGCCACAAGCAGACACAGCCAAAAAAGCAGACTCAAATATGTAATTGTTTTTTTAATTCTGTCTCTTCTCATATCCTTAGTATAGCTCATTCTTCACAGAAAAGAAAACAAATTTTCCAGAAAATGTTCCCTTGCCGGCTCCGCTGCAATCAGCCGGTTTAATTTTTCAATATCTCTGCCGGATACCCATGCTTTATGCGAGTTACTGTAGTGATTGGATACTTTCCAGAATTTCTCTGGAAACAGAAGCAGCACATGCAGCAGCTGTTTTTCTTCCTTGCACAATTTTCTCTGCTTTTCATAGGCTTCCAGAATATGTTTTCCCATGTCCGTACTCCAACTGTTTTTTTCCAGAATCTTACGCAGATAGTTTGCCAGATCCACCATCTGTTCTCCGTAAAACAGATTTTCATAATTTACGAGCCGGACCCCCTGTGCTGTACAAAGCATATTATGCTGGTTACAATCCCCGTGACAAAACCCCCTGGTTCTCCCCTGGTCTTTTCGCTCCTGCAGCATCCCGACCGCTTCTTTCGCCTGTGCGATATAATGCGTATACTGTTCCCAGAATGACCGCTCAAACTCGTTTCGGGTTTTTCTTGACTGCACAAAATTTTTTACCAGGATCAGTTCCCGGTAATGCCGGTAATAGAGCACTGCCGGTTCATTCTTTGTATTTTTCATAAAATCCGGAATTTCCGTAACACAGGATGAAACACAGCAATGAAACCCTGCCAGCGCCTGGGCACCGGCAGCTACATCTTTCTCCCGACCTGTCTGGCATTCATTTCCCTCTACCAGATCTTTCAGCCAGAAACGCATGCCACTTTCATCCGTTACCACACACTGCCCGTCTTTTGTCAGACTGACCTGTTCCACCGGATATCCCTTTTCCTGCATGCTGCATAATATTTCGCGCACAAATTTTGCGCGTTCTGCAGATCCCCGAAACGGTGCAAGTACTTTTTTCCCCTGATCCGTCTCACAGCAAAACACACCTCTGCCTTTCGTGATCTGTTTTATTTCTATGTCATATTGCTCCAACATTGCTTCCGGCTGATAATACAAAATGAAACCCCTCCCACATGACTTGAATCTATTTTCATCATATGGAAAGGGTGTCTTATTTATTCCTGTTTTGTCTGCTGCAATTGCAAAGCAAGTGCAAGCAGCGTCTCTTTATTATTCAGTTGTGGTTCGTCAAGAACCTGTTCATACAGTGCCTGCAGCACTTCTCCCATTTCTTTGCCCGTTTTCATTCCCTGTGCAATCAGATCCCTGCCGTTTATGGCAAGATCCTTTTTCTGCACACACTGGTGTTCTTTTAATATCTCACGATAAGTTTCTTCGTAGGCATCAATATAAGAAAGCTTTTTCTGCCGCTCATACATGCTCTGCGCCAGAGTATCTGCACGCTTTACCGCAAACAGAGCCTCCATATTTTCCACTCCGATCCTGCTGACCGCACGGCGCACATTGCGCGGTGTCACGGCCGGACGGTCATCATGATAGCGCACGAGCAGGCATACGCGTTTTATTGTTTCGTTGTCAAACTTCAACCGCCGCAAAATAACCCGTGCCATTTCCGCACCTTCCGCCGGATGTCCTTTAAAATGATTCTGCCCTTTTTCATCTGTCGTTACACACACCGGTTTGGCCACATCATGAAGCAGCATGGTCAGGCGCAGAATCCGGTCCTGTTGGACTTCCTGCATGGCATGAATGGTATGTTCCCCCACACTGTAACAATGATGTTTCGTAATCTGCGGGGTTTCCATCATCCTGTCAAACTCCGGGAGAAATACTCTGGAAAGTCCCAGCTCATATACCGTACGCATCTCCTCCGGATGTGCAGAGGTGAGCAATTTCACCATTTCGGTCTGGATTCTCTCCGCACTGACTTTCTGTAAATTGTCTGCCAGATCTGCCACAGCCTGTCTGGTTTTCTCCTCAATGGAAAATCCAAGCTGTGCGGCAAAACGCACGGCGCGCAGCATACGCAGCGCATCCTCTCCAAACCGGTCATGCGGTATCCCCACACAACGGATCACGTGCCGTTTGAGATCCCCAATCCCGTCAAATGCATCCACCAGTCCTGCGGTATCATTATATGCCATGGCATTGATCGTAAAATCCCGGCGTTTTAAATCCTCTACCAGATTTCCCGTAAAAGTCACTGTCTTCGGATGTCTGGCATCTTCATATTCCCCATCGATCCGGTAAGTTGTCACTTCATACCCCGTATGATCCAGCATAACCGTAACGGTTCCATGTGCAATGCCCGTATCAATCGTATGGGAAAACAGCGATTTCACCACCTGCGGTTTCGCGGAAGTTGTAATGTCCCAGTCCTGTGGGCTGCGTCCTAAAAGTGTATCTCTGACACATCCACCCACGGCATAGGCATCATACCCCTCCTGCTGAAGTCTGTGTATAATTTGCTTTACGTGTTCTGGTAATTGAATTTTCATAAAAATGCGTAGTGTCCTTTTTCCCCTGTTTTGACTTTATATAAAATCTCATCTGCGCTACGGATTAATTCATTAATATCTTCCTCTTTTCTCACATCCCCTGCGCTTGCAATTCCGATGGAACAAGTAATCCGCGATTTTTCGGTCGTCGTGATCGCATGGCCGAGATAATTTTCAATCTGCCGCTGGAATCCCTGCGTGGAATTGATTTTCTCATAGATTCCTTTTGCAATCTGTTCAAGAATTTCCCGGTCATCGGTATTTAAGATCATAATAAATTCATCCCCGCCATATCTGGCGACAAATCCTCTTCCCTTTACCGCCTTGCGGAAAATCTTTGCCATTTCCTTTAAGATCAGATCCCCGACGTCATGTCCGAATGTATCATTATAATGCTTGAAATTGTCCAGATCAATAAACATCAACCCGACATGATGTGTCTTTTCTGACACACGGTAACACTCAATCATCTGCCGAATCTCTTCGTACATACCGGCACGGTTATAAATACCGGTAAGCATGTCCGTAACCGCAGCTTCCTGCAGCTTGCGGTTCATCATATAAATCTTGTCGTTTGCCTCCATGCGATTGATCGAATACTCCATCTCCCGAAAAAGCAGGGAATAGATTCTCAGGTCATCCTCGTTGAGCATGTAGCGTTCGATCGAACCATGCCAATTATCCTTCATGCGGACATATGTGATCAGAAGGCTGGTCAGCTTTCCGTTTTTGAGAAACGGTGCTGCCACAAACGAACATACATCATCTATTCCGAAATAACCGATCGTATCCTGATGTTCCAGAAAACTGTCGCTGATCTTTGATACCGCAAACCCCTGTGGATATTCCAGCATGGTATTTCCAATCGCCGCAATGTCCGCTTCCGTCATCTCACATTTGGTATCGTTATAAAGTACATGGGCACCATCTTCATGGTAACAGATATACAATGCACAATCCAGGCTGAAATGATTCATAAACGTATTGAACGCATTCTGTACCATACCCTCTACGTTGCTTCCGTTCACATCAATCAGTTTCTGCCATGTGGAAATAAACTCCATCTGTCTCCGGGACGTTGCATAATCCTGTAAAAGGCCTTCCTGTTTGATCAGGGCTTCAATTTCTTCCTCCCGCACGGCACACGTTTGCGGATGCTCTCCCAGATCAATTTCCTTCAGGAGATTCATGGGAAGCAGCCGTGCCGCCTGGGAATTAATCTCCTCATGCTGCAAAAGCGTTGCGCGTTCCATCTGGCAGCGCTCACTGCGCCCCATTTCCTCAAACAGCTTCATTCTCTCTTTCCGGAATAAACGATAACTGAAAAACTCATTTCCCTCTGCCTGAAGCAGGAAACGCTCTGCCTGTTCAAAACTGACCAGTACCTCTTCCTTCTTTCCATCCATGCGGTTAAGCATTGCCATGGAAAATGTGTATAGAAACATATCCTCATCACACTTGGCATAGTCATGGATGATTTCCTCGTTTTCATTTTCTTTTTCTTTCTCAATAATATAATTCAGGAACTGCCGGCAGTTAAGCAAGTAACGTTCACAGTTAAACCGGTCTTTCTGCATGATGCTCACAAGTGCTAAAAGACCATATAATTTTGACAGATTACATACACGCAGACTGTTAAGATGCAGTTTTTCTATTACCTTCATCGCCATCAGCAGATCATGTTCCGCCTTCGCATAATTCTCCTGCATAATATAATTCAGTGCACGGTTATAAAATACTTCCGCGATATCCTCCGGAAGACGCAAATGGTAAAACACCTCAATGGCACGGTTATAGTAATGCTCCGCCAGCTGGTTTTTTCCCATGGCACTCAGATTATATCCGATGCCGGACAAAATTCTGCCCTCATAAACATCATCCCTTGATTTCATGAACTGGTATGTACGCACGGAATACAGCATGGCAATCTCATTCATACCATTCGTTGATGCAAGCATAATGTTTTTCTGATATGCATCATATACCAGCTGCTCATTTCCAATCTCTTTTGCCAGTGCCACCCCTTTACTGAAATATAAAAGAGATGCCTCGGAACGGTAGGCCCTTGCAACCATCTCCGGCCGATTATCATATGCATAAATATAAATATGTGCCAGATGATTCCGGTAATTGTTCTGCATCAGCTTTTCAATCAGCCCTTCATGAATCGGGATATCCTGTATACAGAAAAAAATATTGTACCAGCCGGACATACGCGCCATAACAGACAAGAGTTCCGCCTTGAATATCTGTTTCTCATTCCCACTTTTTTGTGCTTCCTCCAGGGCATACTGTGCATACATTTCCGCCTGTTGCAGTTTGCCCTGATACATCAGGCACGTTCCCTTTAAAAAGGAACATTCACTGCGGTAAAACAGATCTTTCCGAACGGATGGCAGACGCATTGCTGAATCAACCATCTCCAGTGCCTTAGAAAGCTCTGCACGCAAAATAGCGGTACGGGTATACAATAGATAAAATTCCCGCAGGGTTATATCATCCACAAAAATATCTTCAAATTTAAGTTTATATTCAAGTTTCTGCAAGTACCATTTTGCCTGGTCACAATCCAGAAACGTAATGATTGTCTCTACCTTCGCAAGCATGTGGCTGTAATTTTTCTCTTCTGCCACATCCTCCGCATTCTCCCGGTTTCTGTGTTTCCCGGAACTTCCAATATGATAAATCTGGCTGCTGTCTTCAAGTTTTTCCACGATTGCATCCCACATGTTGACGGCCATATCCAGCCGCGGCTGCATTTCGTTTACTCCAAGCACAATCCCGATTTCCGTACACGGTTCTGTCAGCAGCCGGTAAATAAGTTCCATGGAACTGCGTCCTGCCAGCTGGAAACGGTTAATTACAATCATAATCGGCCGGTATTCCGTGAGTTTTTTTAGCATGGCAACGATGGCTTCTGTCATGCGCCGCTGCTCATATTCCACTTCATTTAACAGCACCCCTTCTTCCCTTTTGCAGATACCATCTTCATAGTACCCTAAAAACAAAGACCGGTGCAGTTCATAAGTTCCGCATTCGCGCAAAAAAGCTTCAAAATCTCCCTTTACAAATTTGCGGAACATGTCACAGATAATGTCCAGAAAAGGTGTATATGCCCCGGACAACGTCTCATATTGCAGTTCACAACAGGCAAAAAAAACGTTATCGTCTTCCTGATAACGTTTTTTATTCTCCCATCCGGACACAGAGAAATCATTGTTATAGCTTGCCATAACAATGTTCTTTTCTGTATTTCCGATTCTGTGATATACCTGTTCTATGACACCATTAAAGTACTTTTCAATCATGGCTCCAACCCCCTATTTGAAATCCATAATCCCGGCTGATTTTTAATATGCCTTGCCCCAATATACCAGCTTATGTGCCGGTTTTCCACAGCATACACAAACATCTGAAATCTGTTCCTGATCATTAAACGGCATACAGCGTGAGGTTACTGCCAGATCTTCTTTGATCTTGTCCTCACATGCCTGATCTCCGCACCACATACCACGGATGAATCCCGGTTTATTTTCTGCAATATCCTTAAATTCTTCGTAATTATGTGCATCCCAGATATGTGCATCACGATGTGCCTTTGCACGCGCAAACATATCTTTCTGAACGGTCTCTAACAGTTCCGGAATCTTTGTCTCGATCTCATCCAGGGAAACCTCAATTTTCTCTCTGGTATCTCTGCGGACAACCACACATTTATTTGCCGCAATATCTTTCGGTCCCAGTTCCACACGAAGCGGAATTCCACGCATCTCCTGCTCAGAGAATTTCCATCCCGGACTCTTATCGGAATCGTCCAGTTTTGCACGGCAGACTTTTCCCAGACGCTCACGCACTTCGTTTGCCTTATCCAATACGCCATCCTTCTGCATCTGGATCGGGATAACCATTACCTGTGTCGGTGCTACCTTAGGTGGCAGAACCAGACCATCATTGTCGCCGTGAACCATGATGATGGCTCCGATCAG
>ENA-ORPH01000313-ORPH01000313.1-human-gut-metagenome-genome-assembly--contig:-NODE-313-length-54480-cov-5.137290_pt1 | contig 54480 bp, 61 predicted proteins | sample MGYA00242142_ERZ509074 | MGnify/ENA primary metagenome ERZ509074 (study PRJEB26280, sample SAMEA2338724) | human gut metagenome | biome: human gut; feature: human-associated habitat; material: faeces...
CTTGTAGAGATCAAGGAGCCGGATGAACCGAAAGAAACAGCGGAGCCGGATACTGACGGCGATGCGGAGAATTCGGATACGCAGGAGGAACAGGAAAACCCTGTTCTGACGCCGCGCCACGACATCCCGCTTCTGATCAGTCAGAATAGCGACTGCATCGGCTGGATCACCATCGACAACACGCCCGTGGACTATCCCGTGATGCACACCCCGGAATGGCCGCAGAAGTACCTGCGCATGAACTTCTATCAGCAGTACAGCGACTCCGGCGTTCCGTTTCTGGATTACCGCTGTACGCTCGAAAGCGACAACCTCATCATCTTCGGTCACAACATGCGCAACGGAACCATGTTCTCCTCTCTCAGAGAATATCTGAACGATGGACGTCTCTCCTCCAATCCGATGATCCTGCTGGAAACGGAGGACGGGGCTCACGAGTTCACCATCTTTGCGGTTGCCTGTGTAGATAAGCTGGATTCATGGTACAGCTTCATTAATGCCGAATCCGAGGAAGACTTCAATGAAGCAGTACAGAGAATCGTTCGGAACGCTTATTACACCAACGGGGACGCCCCCGAATACGGCGACCGCCTGCTGACGCTGTCCACTTGCTATGGCAGTACCAAGAGCAGCCGTCTCATCATCATTTCAAAGGAGGAAAAAGCAAATGTTTGGAAAACCGAAAGTGCTGACGCCGGCACAGATGGAGGAAATTCGGACGAAGGACTTCTTCGATATGATTTTACCCGGGTCCGTGAAATTCTTATCCGACCACTATGTTGTTGGCGACAGTTACCGATCTGTATGGGTTATCCGAGAATATCCCCCCTCCACTGAGGAACAGGCCATCCTGTCCCAGCTTGCTGACCGCAGTGGCGTGACGCTCCGCATCTATCACCGTCTGGTGGAAAGCATGGAACAGAGGAAGATTATTCAGAACGCCACCCGCCGAAATAAGCTCAAGAGCGGCGGCAATGACGTAAATGACACCATCGAGGCCGAAGGCAACTTGCAGGATGTGATCGAACTCCTGGCCAACCTTCGAAAGAACAAGGAACCGCTTCTTCACTGCAGCGTTTTCATTGAACTGAAGGCAAGGAGCATGGATGCCCTAAAAGAGCTTCAGAGCGATATTGCGATGGAACTGACGAGATCCAAGATCTCAGTCGACAGGCTGACCTTACGACAGAAAGAAGGATTCCTGTCCGTGATCCCGACCGGATACAATCAGTTCGGTGCGCAGTATGAACGAGTCCTTCCCGCATCCAGCGTGGCAAACCTCTACCCGTTCAACTTCTCGGGCAAGACCGACCCACAGGGACTGTATATCGGGCGGGACAAGTACGGCACGAATATCCTCGTGGACTTTGACCGCCGCGCCGAGGATAAGACCACAAGCAACGTCTTGATCCTCGGCAACAGCGGCCAGGGCAAGAGTTATCTGCTCAAGCTTATTCTGACCAACATCCGAGAGTCGGGTAAGGCAATCATCTGCCTGGACCCCGAGTCCGAGTATGAGGAACTCTGCAATGCTCTGGGCGGCTGCTATATCGACTTCATGAGCGGCGAGTACACGATCAATCCCCTCGAGCCGAAGGCATGGACGGACAGCGTCGAGGATATCGACGCCACCACGCCGGAAGCCTTCAAGAAAGTCACGAGACTGTCCCAGCACATCGCCTTTCTCAAGGACTTTTTCCGCAGCTACAAGGATTTCTCTGACACGCAGATCGACACCATTGAGATCCTGCTCTCTAAGCTGTACGCCCGCTTCGGCATCACCGACGCCACCGACTACAGCACGAAGAAGCCCACGGACTTTCCGATCATGGAGGACTTCTACAAGCTGTGCGAGGAAGAATTCTACAGCTACGACAAGCAGCGGAAGTACCTCTATACGGAGGACACCTTGCAGGACGTGTGCCTCGGAATCCATTCCATGTGCGTCGGCGCTGAGTCCAAGTATTTCAACGGACACACCAACATTACCGACAGCCATTTCCTCGTCTTCGGCGTGAAGGGCTTGATGGACACCAACAAGCGGCTCAAGGACGCCATGCTGTTCAACATCCTGTCCTTCATGAGCAACCAGCTCCTCGGACAGGGCAAGACGGCAGCCAGTATCGATGAGCTGTATCTGTTCCTTACCAACATGACGGCCATCGAATATATCCGAAACGCAATGAAGCGTGTCCGCAAGAAAGACTCCTCGATCATTCTGGCAAGCCAGAACATCGAGGATTTTTTGATTCCCTCGATCCGAGAGTTTACAAAGCCCCTGTTCAGCATCCCCACGCATCAGTTCCTGTTCAATGCCGGTCAGATCAACCCCAAGGAGTATATGGACGCCTTGCAGGTCGAGCCTTCTGAGTTCGAGCTCATCAAATATCCCGAGAGAGGTACCTGCCTGTTCAGGTGCGGCAACGAGCGATATCTTCTGCAGGTTATCGCTCCAGATTATAAGGCCGCCCTGTTTGGCAAAGCCGGAGGTCGGTAATGAGCGCAACAGTAGCGGCGGCACTCAAAAAGATTGTCGTCGCCATACTGACCGACAAGAAGGCTCGAAAAGTCGTTCTCGGAATAATCCTCGGCATCCTCATCATCCTTGTAATGCCCCTTGCTGCGATCATCGCAATATTCAATGGTGATATCAACATTGACACGAATCGACTGCAGACGCTTGTCGTCCAGAACTTATCTGCGGAAGAACAGGCAAAGCTGCAGCGGGTAGAAGATCTCATGTATGAGATTGAAGACAGGATGACTGAGGCTGGCTTTGATAATCAGCGAGTCAAGGAGGCGCAGGTACTATATGTGCTTGCGCTTTCTGACTATTCTGAGGCGGACGGCTTTGTGGACAAACTTGTCGGCTGCTTTGCTGACGGGCAGACGGACGCGCAGTTGATCTCTGCTGTAAATTCGGCCTTCGGAACAAACCTGTCTGTTGATGAATTCACAAAGGTGATGAGCGCGATCCGAGCCGTGTATATCTCGACGGCGGGATATATCGATCCGAGCACCAAGAACAATTTGGATCTCGTACAATGGGCAAAGAACGCTTACTCCAGAGGCTGGGGCTACGTTTGGGGAACCTACGGACAGGTCCTGACACGGAGCTTGTATAAGGCGAAAGCCGAGCAGTATCCCGATGAGGTCGGCGGCTATGCGGATTTCATTGAAGAACACTGGATTGGCGGTCGAACAGCAGACTGCATCGGACTCATCAAGGGATATGGATGGTTCGATCCTGAGACTGGCAAGATCGAGTACGGCACAAACGGTATGCCGGATATCGGCGCCGATACCATGTATTCGAATGCAGAAGAAAAAGGGACTATCGATACGATCCCGGAAATTCCCGGGCTTGCTGTCTGGCATGAAGGGCATATCGGCATCTATATCGGAAACGGCCAGGTCATCCATGCCAGCGGAACGAAAGTGGGCGTCATCCAGACGCCAATCGGCAACAGCGGTTGGACGCACTGGCTGAAGATTCCGTATATCACCTATTACGACAACGATATCACGGAAGCTCCCGATGAAGACCACATTTGGGAGGTTCTCTATGCCAAGATCGGAAACCCCTACGGTGTGGCAGGACTGATGGGCAATCTCTATGCTGAGAGCGGATTGCATCCCAACAACCTGCAGAACAGCTATGAGGAATCTCTCGGGTATTCAGATGCGTCCTATACGCAGGCCGTGGACAGCGGCAGCTACACTAACTTCACATCCGACAGTGCGGGCTACGGATTAGCGCAGTGGACGGTCGAGAATCGGAAAACGCCGCTCCTTGCATTTGCCAATGAACGAGGCTGTTCCATTGCAGATCTCGATATGCAGTTGGCTTTCCTCTGCGACGAGCTGGAAACAAAGTTCCCAGGTGTACTATCTGCACTGAAGAATGCGAAATCGGTTCGGGAGGCTTCCGACTATGTACTGTTCAACTTCGAAGCACCGCTTGATCAAGGCGAAACCGTGCAGGCACAGCGTGCTGCTAACGGCAGCGTCTACTACAGCCGATACGGTCAGTGATCTGATCGTATCGGCTCTATTTTTGATTGTGAGGTAAGATATGGATAAAAACAAACTGAAAATGCTCGTTGACTACGCCGTGCGTGAAGGCACTGAGCATACAACCAATGGACGTTGGTCTGTTTCCTATGATGAGCTGTACTATCATTTTGGCGAGCAAGTTACTGACATCAATGAAAACGGGAAAATGCTCGAAGAAGAATTACGCCAGAGAGAGGAAATCAACGAGCTGATCATGACAGAGGACGCGATTGAGATGACCTATCATCTGGAACACTGTCCAAACTGTCAACAGGGCGGCATTGATGGAGCGATGAACCTCGTCTCTCTCATGGGCTGTAATATCTACGATGAACACGATGAAGAACCGGCGGAAGCCCTCTCGGAGGATGATCTTCCGCAAGTGCCTTCAATGTGACGGAGGTGCACATGCTGATTAATGCGCAGCTCCGAAGCAAGCAGGAGGAAATCCAGCCGGTGCGCTGTGACGTTGCCTGCATCGTGGAACTCTCCAATGCGGAGTTCTATGACTTCCAGTTCAATCCTCTTGCAGATCACGACTTTATCAAAGAGCATCTGCCGGATCTGAAGACAGATGCGTTCCATGCCATCCCGTGCATGCTGGTGCTCGGCGAAGGTGTCGATGACGGCATCCTTGTCGATCCGCAGGGATACGACTATGCCCGCTATACCGCATATATCCCAATGGCACGGCAGCTCTTTCAGAACGAGCAGGTTGAAAGCGTAGATGATGCCATCGAAGAAGACGATCTGGAAGAAGAACCCTTCCAAGGGATGACGATGTGAGGTGATGAACTGTGGCACACGGAAAAATGAAATCGGTGTATGGAATCTATAAGAAGCACGGCCGCGATCAGTTCCTTGATGCGGCCGGTTACTATTCCTGCCATGTCCATCCCGAGAGCATTGACAAAACCATTGATGAAATGGAGTCCCGATGGTACGACGCAACGCACAGGCAGACCGAAGCTGAGAAAATGGTTGAGGACTACAACAACGGTCTCACCGTTCTCAATGACGCCAGCCTTGCCTGGGTCGATACCGATATGGGGATAACCATGTAGGAGGTATCACATGAAAAAAATCTCAGTCAGCGTGTCATATGACGAGGAAAAGCTCTCCACAATAAAACTCTACCTCGAACCAAAAGGGATTCATGTGGAAGACGAAATAATAAATCTTCTGGACACGCTCTATGCAAAAAATGTTCCTTCAAGCGTTCGTGAATATCTATGTTTACGCTCCGGCAACGCAGAACCTCCCACCCCGAAGGTACGGAGGCAGAAAGCGGAGCCGAAACCTGCCGCGGAGGTGACCGATCATGACTGACGAAGAAATCGTTTTGTATTTCAACGAACACCGGCTTGCAAAGCTGGAAAGTTATTTGCTGAAGGACGGCAGCAGCGTCGAGCATGAGCTTCAGAATCTGCTCGACCGTTTCTATGAGCAGACGGTTCCCGAGCATGAGCGCATGGATGTGGAAGCGCAGATCGAGTTGGAGAGAGAACGTGAAGCTGCTGCACGGGAAGCCTCCCGCCGCTTCGCTGTCGTTCATTTCCATGAAGGAGATGACGACTTTTTCTTTACTTCGGAACTACGCAACAGCTTCTACAGCATCGCAAACCTGTACCGCTCCACGCTGAAGGACGAGATCGGCAAATATACGCTGGACAGTATTGCACAGTCGAACTTCAGTGGGAACCAGACGATCAACGATATGACGTTCTCCGTTCTGTGCAACGCCATGCCGAATGATCCGAGAATCACCGCACTCGTTGAGTTTGACTTTGACCACAACACCGTAAGCGTCTGCGAGAGCAGTGCCAATGCATGGGTGTCATACAACCTCAAAGATGTGTCGGCAGCTATGTATAAGGCAGAGCGCAAAGAAGGTCTGTCCCTGGATGCCAGGCACGAAATCTTTGCCGCCGCTCTCGAGGGCAAGGAGATCACGTTCGATGAGGGCGAAGACGAGAGTCCCGACCTGCAGATGTAGCCCACCGTGGGAGCCGTGAAGCCCTCGTGTCGGCTTTTTCTGATGCAGGGCGGCAAGCAACCCGCCAGGAGAACATAAGCCGAATTTGAGGCGGTTTCGGGCAGACGTTCAGGCCGGAGTTGACGCCCATTGGGAGGATTTTCGACAGGGTCGAAAATCAAGCGGGTGAAAGAGTCGGGGTCGTAAAACGCCCCCGACTCGCGTCACAGCGGACGGCAACGCCGACCGCACAAGGGCTTGCGTGCTTTTCAACGGAAGAAAAGCAGCGGGGTTGTAAATAGCGCCGCTATTCTGCCTGCGGGGTCGTGCATGCCCGAAACCGCCGTTATTACAAGCGTTCCATAGGGCTTGCGGCAGGGGTTATACGCTGGAAAGGAGGAAAACGCATGAGTTTTGAAAACAAGAAAAAGTTTGCGCTTTGGGTACATCCCGAAACGCTGGAAAAGGTCGAACAGGTCTATCGGGAGAACAACTGTCAGAGTAAGTCGGAGTTCATTGAGAAGGCCGTGGATTTCTATTACGGCTTCTTGACCTCGGATAATTACAAGACATTCCTTCCGAATGTGGTGACCTCGACGCTCAAAAGCATCGTAGCCGAGAGCGACAACCGGCAAAACCGGATGCTCTTCAAGCTGGCGGTAGAGATCGCCATCCTGGAAAACCTGATCGCACTACAGCAGGACATCGATCCGCTGTCACTGGAACGACTGCGCGGTGAATGTGTGCAGGAGGTCAAGAGGCTCAACGGCTCCTTTCGGTTCGAGGACGCCGCGGAGTGGCAGAGAGGATAAAAAACTGTGGCAAAGCTGATCACCAAGTTCAAATACATTCGTCCGATGGATCGCAAAAGCGTCGGCGGCTATGCAAAATACATTGCGACCCGTGAAGGCGTGGACAAGGTCGACGACACCTTCAAGCTGGAGCCTGCGACGAAGAAACAACAGAAACTCATCGGAAAAATCCTTCATGACTTTCCCGACAGCGCGATCATGCTGGAGTATGAGGATTATCTCAAAGAGCCAACAGTCGGAAACGCCTCGGAGTTCATCTCCCGCTCGTTGGAAGACAACGCCGTAGAAGTGATGGAGAGCAAGACCTACGCCGACTACATCGCCACCCGACCGAGAGCGCAGCGGTTCGGCTCCCACGGACTGTTCACGGATGACGGTGTGCGCGTCAAGCTGGGAGAGGTGTCGAAGGAGCTGAATGAGTACGAAGGAAATGTGTGGACGGTGATCCTCTCCCTGCGCCGGGAGGACGCAGAGCGCCTCGGCTTCAATACCGGGGAACGCTGGCGGGACATGTTGCGGACACAGACTGAGGCTATCGCCAAGAACTTCAAACTCCCGATGGAGGATCTGAAATGGTACGCCGCCTTCCACAACGAGAGTCACCATCCCCATGTCCACCTGATGGTCTACTCCTCCAAACAGGCGAAGCCCTACCTCACACAGAAAGGAATAATGAATCTGCGCTCTGCATTCGCAAAGGATATCTTTGCGGACGACCTGCACTCCGTCTATGAAAAGCAGACGGAGCATCGGAATGCGCTCCGTGCGCAGAGCCGTGAGGTGATCGCGGAGATCGTCTATCGGATCAACAGCGGCACCTATGACAATCCTGTGATTGAAAACAAACTGCTCGAGCTCGCTGATCGATTATCAAAGACGAGCGGAAAGAAGCAGTTCGGATATCTGAAGCCAGACCTCAAGGCCCTCGTGAACGGAATCGTCTCTGAGCTTGCCGCCGACGAGCGGATTGCCTCGCTCTATGAGCTGTGGTACGAACAGAAAGATGAAGTCATCCGAACCTACACGGAGGAGCTGCCGGAGCGTCTTCCGTTGGTGGACAACCCGGAATTCAAATCGATCAAGAACGCGGTCATCCAAGAGGCGCTGAATATTTCTGCCGACCGAGTGATTGCAGACGAGCAGGATGAGCAAGCCGAGGTTAATGCAGAGACATCAGAACCGGAAACAGATGAGGTTGAGAAACAAGAGTATGCTGCTGCGCCGAGATCTGTTCAGCGTTCCCGGATGTGGCAGTTATACAGAAGCGCAAAGGAACTGCTCGACCGAGAGAGCAACGCCTACGATCCGAACACCGCTGTGGATCTTCTGATCGAAGCAGCCGGACTTGGATGCGGCGTTGCAAAATACAGACTCGGGAAGATGTTCCTTCGAGGCGAAGATGTTCCTAAAAACATTGACTACGCCTTGCGCTGGCTGGAAGAATCCGTGTCCGAAGGCAATCAATACGCAGAATACCTGCTCGGGAAAACTTTTCTCCGTGGCGAAGATGTTGATCAGGATCTTCCACGTGCGGAACTACTTCTGCGACGATCTTCGGATCAGGGTAACCGTTATGCCTCATACACACTTGGAAAAACGCTTCTCGACGGAGAACTTCTCCTGCAGAACATCCCCGAAGCAATTCGTTTGCTTACGGATTCCGCTGACAAAGGATTTGCGGCCGGACAGTATCAGATGGGAAAGCTCCTATATCGTGGCGAGGTTGTCCCGCAGGATGTCTCTCGTGCAATAGAGTATTTGGAGCGATCCGCCGAACAGAAGAATCCCTATGCCGCATATCTTGCCGGAAAGCTTAGACTCACGGAAGCGGAACTCAAGGATGTTCTTCGGGCAATCCGTGACTTCGAAATTGCCGCAGAGAACGGAAACGACTATGCGGAATACCAGCTCGGAAAGATTTATCTCTACGGGAAAGAGGTCGAGCGGGATTATGAAAAAGCCATCGCCTATCTGTCCTCCGCAGCGGAACATGGCAATCAGTATGCCGAGCAGCTCCTGCACAGTATTCAATCCAACCGCAATTGGTCTGCGGCGCTTGGAGCGATTCAGCTCCTGCATCATCTGAGCAGGATGATTCAAAATCAACTTGACGATGAGAAGAAAGGAAAGGCCGGAGCCATTGACCGGAAACTCAAGAGGAAGATCGACGAGAAGAAACAAGCCCACGGCCTCAAGCAAGGATAAGGAGGATTTCATGGCAACAAAATATATTCACTTCACTGACGAGCAAAAAGAGCAGGCGCGTCAGACCGATCTCTGCGAGCTGCTTCGCTCGCAGGGTGAAAAGCTCAAACGATCCGGCTCGGAATATGAATGGCAGGACGGATCGCAGAAGGTCACCATTCGGGGAAACCTTTGGTTTCATCAGTACGATCAGCAGGGCGGCGACGCCATTGACTTCGTCCGAAGGTTCTATAACAAGGACTATCCCGAGGCAGTAGAGTATCTGCTCGGCGGTTGCAACGGAACCCTTACCGTATCACCGCCGATTGAACGCACACCTCCAAAGCCATTCGATCTGCCTCCGCGCAATGATAACATGCGCAGAGTTTATGCCTATCTGCTGTCCCGACGCGGGCTGGATCGTGACGTGGTGTACACCTTTTCCCACAGGCAGATGATCTATGAATCGGCGCAGTACCACAATGCCGTGTTCGTCGGTTTTGATCAAGAAGGTGTCCCTCGTCATGCCAATATGCGCGGAACAGGAAGCGAAAGCACCTTCAAAGGCAATGCAGACAGCAGCATACCGGAGTACAGCTTTCACTGGACCGGAAGAAGCAAGTATCTGTTGCTATTCGAGGCGCCGATAGACATGCTGTCCTTTATCTCCATGCACAAGAAGAATTGGCAGCAGCACAGCTATGCCGCCGCCTGCTCGGTGTCAGACAGAGTTCTGTTTCAAATGCTGAAGGACAATCCCAATATCTCGGAGGTGTTCCTCTGCATGGACAGCGATGAGCCTGGGCAGACGGCGGCAAAACGAATCAGCGATAAGCTGTTTACACAAGGAATCAATGCAAAAATCCTCGTTCCCGAACACAAAGACTGGAACGAGGATCTTTTAGCTCTAAACCAAGAAGAAAGCGAGGCGGAAGAACCGTGTCAAGTATTACAACTCTGATCATCGTCGGCGTCGTCATGTTCAGCGTCCTCGGCGGGATCACACTGCTGGCGTATGTGTACAGCCTTAACAACATCAAATCGAAGACGGTCGGCGACGGCCAGCACGGAACCGCCCGCTGGATGACCAAAGGCGAACAGCGTAAGATCTATAAGCATATTCCATTCACGCCGAAGAAATGGCGGGAGCAAGCCAAGAACGGTAAAACTCCCACAGGCGAAGATGGCAAGGCACTTCCTCAAGGAATCGTTGTCGGTTGCACGGGAAATACCACTGCAATGGTGGATACCGGCGACGTCCACGTGCTTATGATCGGTACGGCCGGCGTCGGCAAAACCGCCTTTTGGCTCTATCCCTGCATCGAGTATGCCTGTGCCAGCGGGATGAGTTTCCTGTCCACAGATACCAAAGGTGACGTCATGCGCAACTATGGAAACATTGCAAAGGGCTACGGCTATAATGTTTCCGTGATCGATCTGCGAAACCCAACCCGATCCAACGGCAATAACCTTCTGCACTTGGTCAACAAGTATATGGATCTGTACCAGGCGAATCCCGACACTCTCGTCTACAAAGCGAAGGCTGAGAAGTATGCGAAGATTATCTCAAAGACGATCATCCTATCTGGTATGGATGCGGCGAGTTTCGGGCAAAACGCCTACTTCTACGACGCAGCCGAAGGACTCTTGACGGCAACGATCCTGCTGGTTGCAGAGTTCTGCAAGCCGGAGGAACGGCACATAGTATCCGTGTTCAAGATCATCCAAGAACTGCTGGCTCCATCGGGAAAGAAAGGCAAGAATCAGTTCCAGCAGCTCATGGAGATGCTTCCCAACGATCACAAGGCCAAGTGGTTCGCCGGAGCCGCCTTGAATACAGCCGAGCAGAGTATGGCATCCGTCATGTCCACAGCTCTGTCCCGACTGAACTCCTTCCTGGACTCTGAGCTGGAACAGCTTCTGTGCTTCGACACGGAGATTGACGCCGAGAAGTTCTGCCGTGAGAAGTCTGCCATCTTTATCATTATGCCGGAGGAAAACCCCAACACCTTCTTCATGATTTCCCTTATCATTCAGCAGCTCTACCGTGAGATCCTGGCCGTTGCAGATGAGAACGGCGGTCAGCTCAAGAACCGCTGTGTGTTCTTCTGCGATGAGTTCGGTACGCTGCCGAAGATCGAATCCGCGGAAATGATGTTCAGCGCATCCCGATCCAGACGCCTGCAGATTGTCCCGATCATCCAATCCTTTGCCCAGCTCGAGAAAAACTACGGCAAAGAGGGTGGTGAGATTATCGTGGATAATACTCAGATCACGCTGTTCGGCGGCTTTGCCCCAAACAGCTCGTCTGCCGATACGCTGTCTAAAGCCCTGGGTAGCCGCACAGTTATGTCCGGATCGGTATCCAGAAGCAAGAACGATCCCTCTGAATCCCTGCAGATGATGGAGCGACCGCTCCTCACACCCGATGAGTTGAAGTCCTTGCCCAAGGGTGATTTTATTGTGATGAAGACCGGTGTCCATCCCATGCGCGTCCACCTCAAACTGTTCTTCAAATGGGGTATTGAGTTTGACAAAGACCATCCCTATACCGTTGCTGAGAACGGAAATCGAAAGGTGCAGTATGCCAACAAAGCGGAACTGATGGACGGTATCGTAAGGAAGTATCATCCCGAAGCACTGCTCGAGGGTGACATCACCGGTGGAGGCGGCGAGATGGAAGAACCGAAGCAGACGGAAGCAAAGAACCATCAACCTCCTAAAAGCAATCGGAGCAGAAGCAGACAACCGAAGCCTCTTCCCGAGCAAACCGAAAAGGACGGCAAGAAGGGTGGTTCTCTGCCTTCACAAAAGCAGGTAACTGTTGAACCGGTGCCTGAAACCGTCCCGTTGGAGGCTTCTGATGGGCAGGCTTGATTTTCTGTATAGGATGGATCTTCCTCACCGTGCGAAGTCCGTCTATATCTATCTTTTGGATCGAGCGAATAAAGATGGCGAATGCTGGCCTGCAATCCCGACCATTGCCCGTGAGCTCAAGCTGTCGCAGTCGACTGTTCGCAGAGCTCTTCAGGACCTGCGTAAAGCCGGACTGCTGGAAACTGAGCAGCGATACCGGAAGCATGGTGGCAAGAGCAGTTTACTCTATTCGCTGAAACGATGATTTTTTCAATACCATCTTTCACCAAGGGAGACGTCTGCCCTCTTGATGGAAGGTGGTACCTTTCATCATGGAGGGAGAAGGCGAACTTCCCACCTGAAAAGATACTACAGCAGAATAAAGAACACAAAAAAAGAATGCCACCCAACGAGGGCGGCATAATCCGGCAATGGCAACGCTAATTAGCTGTGCTTTATCATTGTCTCAATGACGGCAAATATCTTTTCTCTGTCGTGTTTTGGAAGGTTTCTCAGCTTGTCATTCAACAAAGAACCCTTCACTTCATACCCTGTATCGAGAACATCGTGTAGCACCATATCTGCCGATACTCCCAGGGCATTCACGATGCTGATGAAAGATTCAAGGGACGGGATCTTCTCCCCCCGTTCCACCATCCCGATATAGTTAGCACTAAGGCCGGCTCGTTCAGCCAGGTCTTCCTGTCTCAGCTTTTTCTCAGTTCGGAACTTTCTGATATTTATTCCGATAGAATTATACTGCACCTCTCCACCTCCTATTAGTGTGGGACTATCACTAATAGTATAGATTTTGAGCATGCTCTTATACACAAACTATACGGCAGACGAAATAACCAATAGTGTGGAATTGTTCATTATTTTCTGATATACTGTAATAAAGAGTCGACGGGAGTGGTACGGTATGAAAAATAAAACAGCTTGCTTTACGGGTCACAGAGACATTCCTCCTCTAAAGCGCCCAGGGATCAAGCATCATTTGGAAAGAGAAATAGAAAAAAGTATTCAAGCCGGATATGTGTATTTTGGTGCCGGTGGAGCATTGGGCTTTGATACGCTTGCAGCTCAAACGGTTTTGAAACTGAAAGAACGTCACCCGGATATAAAGCTTATTCTTGTTCTTCCTTGTAAAACACAAACCTCTGGCTGGAAACAGACGGATATAGATGAGTACGAGCGGATAAAGGCAGCAGCTGACAAAGTCGTCTATACTTCGGAAGTGTATTATCGCGGGTGTATGCATAAGAGAAACCGACACCTCGTGGATAACAGTAGTCTGTGTATTTGTTATCTGACGGAAGATAGAGGCGGGACATACTATACCGTTAACTATGCCAAAGAAAATGGGCTTCAGATTATCAACTTAGCGGAATAAGCGTCATTAATTGTAACATCATTAAGCAGTAGACAGATCGTAGGCTGTCTACTGCTTAATCATATTACACTCCGCCCATCATTAGGTGAAAGATATTGGTCGCACCTCTGAAATACTATCCTTGTTTTTTGACTGAAAGCATTGAAAAAAAGCAATTCTTGTGGTAAGATAAATAATGTATTATTGTGAGTGGCAAGCAGAAGCCCATCCTGTATGTCTGGAGGTGTCATATGAAAGTCCGGTACGATAAACTTTGGCGGCGAATGAAAGATAACGAGATGAAAAAGAGTGATCTTGCAAAAGCAGCCGAAATAAGCTCATATACCATGACTAAGCTGAACAAAGACCAACCGATTAACATGGAGGTCATGATGAATCTCTGCAAGGTGTTCCATTGCGATATTGGCGATCTTATGGAAGTTATCGAGGAAGGTTAATCAAAAATGTTAGGTGCAATTATTGGCGATATCGCCGGTTCCAGATTTGAATGTAACAACACAAAAAGCAAAGACTTCGAATTGCTCTCCCATATCAAAGGGTGCAAGCCGACTGATGACAGTATCATGTCTCTTGCTGTAGCACTGGCAATTCTTGACTGTGCAGGCGACATTGGGCGTTTGAGTCAGCGAGCAGTGATCAGAATGCAGGAGCTCGGCCGGAGGTACCCGCACGCAGGCTATGGTGGGCATTTTCATAAGTGGATATATGACTCCAATCCGCGTCCCTATAATAGTTGGGGCAACGGGTCTGCCATGCGTGTAAGCGCATGTGGCTTTGCAGCGACATCACTCGATGAGGCGAAGACTCTCTCAAAAGCCGTGACCGAAGTAACGCACAACCATCCAGAAGGAATCAAAGGCGCAGAGGCAACAGCGGTCGCCATATACCTTGCTCGCAGCGGTATGAGCATGGTCGAAATCAGAGATTATATAGAATCGCACTACTATAAGATCAGTTTTAAGTTGTCGGACATTCGCGCAACATACACATTTGATGTTTCGTGTCAAGGATCCGTACCACAGGCGCTCGAAGCATTTTTCGAGTCAACTGGGTTTGAGGATACTATTCGCAATGCAATTTCCATAGGCGGAGACAGCGACACGATTGCAGCAATCGCAGGCGCTATCGCAGAGGCTTATTATGGCATCCCTGCCGAAATCAGGAAGCTTGCTCTCACGTTTTTGGACGCAAAGCAGCTTGAGATACTGAATGCGTTTGAATCGAAATACGGCGTCATTCTTGAAAAAGATGCCGGACAAGGCATTTCCAGAGCTGCGTCATATTCATCGGATACAGCTACACCCTCTGGTGATCGACAAGATGCGATGAGTGAAGCAGTGCGAGTTACAGAAGAAGCACAGCATGCAGATGATATCGTTGATAGAGAGACAACTGCAAATGCGCTTTACAACCATCTGTATGAGGCTTGCAATATCCTTCGCGGCCCGATCGACCAGGACGACTACAAATCATACGTTATTCCGATTCTGTTCTTCAAGCGCATATCCGACGTATACGATGAAGAAACAGTCGAGGCAGAACAGCAGTATGGTGACGACATCGAGTTCTACCCGGAGGAAGAACTGCACACGTTTATCATCCCTAAGGGCTGCCATTGGAATGACGTCCGCAATACCAGCGAAGACGTAGGAAAAGCTATCGTAGATGCAATGATGGGAATCGAGCACGCCAACCCGGATACGATGGCGGGACTTTTCTCCTCTTTCGACGATGCAAACTGGACAGATAAGACCAAGCTGGACGATGAGCGGTTGAAAGATCTCATTGAACACATGTCTGCGCTGCCTGTTGGCAACCGGAATTATTCGGCTGACGTTATGGGCGATGCCTATGAATACCTGATCAAGAAATTTGCCGATATGAGCAAAAAGAACGCAGGTGAATTCTATACCCCGCGTTCAGTTGTCAAGCTCATGGTGCGCATGCTCAACCCAAAGTCCGGCGATTCAGTTTATGACCCCGCATGCGGAACAGGCGGAATGCTCATCGAGGCCATTCGCAGCATGGATGATGAAAAGGCATCATACGGCAAGATTTACGGACAGGAAAAGAATCTGTCAACGTCAGCCATTGCAAGAATGAACCTCTTCCTCCACGGAGCTAAGGAGTTCAAAATCGTGCGGGAAGATACCTTGCGCAAACCGGTGTTTATCCATAATGGCCAGCTGCAGCAGTTCGATTGCGTGCTTGCCAATCCGCCGTTTGGTCTGGATCACTGGGGTGCGGAGATCTTCGAGAACGATCAGTGGGGTCGCAACATCTGGGGCAGCCCGACTGATTCCAACGCCGACTATGCGTGGCTACAGCATATGTATAAATCGATGCGTCCCGGTAAAGGGCGCTGCGCGGTCGTAATGCCGCAGGGTGTCTTGTTCCATGGCGGTCGCGAAGGAGAAATCCGCAAGAAGATGATCGAGACGGATTGCGTAGAGTGCGTGGTCACGCTGGTGGGAAACCTGTTCTATGGAGCAGGGGTATCTGCATGCATTATGTTCTTGAACAACAACAAACCTCTCGCACATCGCGGGAAGATTTGTATGATCGATGCAACAAGCATCTACACAGCGCAGCGGGCAAAGAATGTAATGACTGAGGCAAACACAGATGAAGTTTTCCGTCTGTGGCAGGGCTACGAGAACGTGATTGACAGATGCGCGATCGTCGATCTCGATACAATTCGAGCCAAAGAGTACACGCTTTCCGTCAATACATACATTGAAAAGACGCCAGCTCCGCCTATAGACCCCAAGAGAATACGTGCAGAGTTCTTTGCCGCGCTGAAAGAAGTACATGACAGCGAAGAGGCACTTATGCAGCTGCTCAAGGAAGGAGGATACATCGATGGCTGATCGTATGACGATTGATGAACTGAAATCATACCTGTGGCAATCGGCTGTATTGCTCCGGACGAACATTGACGCAGGTGCATATAAGCAGTATATCTTCCCGTTGATGTTCTTCAAACGGATCTGCGATGTGTATGATGAAGAAACCGAAAAGGCTGTTGCCGAATACGGCGATGACATCGATCTCTATCCCGAAGAAGAACTGCACACATTCATCGTCCCGAAGGGACATCATTGGAATGATGTGCGGCAGGTCACCGAGGATGTAGGCAGAGCGATCGTAACTGCATTCAAGGAAATCGAAAAAGCCAACGGAGAAAAAATGACCGGCATCTTCGGCGACGGTGCTTGGACGAACAAAAACCGTTTGCCGGACAGGCTGCTGAAGGATTTGCTGGAGCACTTCTCTTCGAAATCGCTTTCCCTCGCTAACTGCCCCGAGGATGAGCTTGGAAACGGTTATGAGTATCTGATCAAGCAGTTTGCCGATGATAGTGGTCACACTGCGCAGGAATTCTATACAAACAGAACCGTCGTTCACCTGATGACAGAGATTCTACAGCCGCAGAGTGGAGAGTCCGTTTACGACCCGACCTGCGGCAGTGCAGGTATGCTCATTTCCTGTATCGCACATCTGAAAGCAAACGGACAGGAATGGCGCAATATTCAGGCCTATGGTCAAGAAATCAATCAGCTGACGTGCGCGATCGGCAGAATGAACCTATTTCTCCACGGCGTCGAAGACTTCCATATCGTCAATGATGATACGCTCAAAAACCCCGCTTTTATCGAGCGTGGCCAGCTGCAGCAGTTCGACATCGTGCTTGCCAATCCTCCGTACTCGATCAAGCAGTGGGATCGCGGCGCTTTTGAGAACGATAAGTATGGCCGTAATTTCTTAGGGACACCGCCGCAGGGACGCGCAGACTTTGCCTTCTTCCAGCACATACTCAAGAGCATGAAACCGGATACAGGCCGTTGTGCGATCCTCTTCCCTCACGGGATACTCACACGTGATGAAGAGAGTGACATGCGGAAAAAGCTGGTGCAGATGGATGTTGTAGAAACGGTCATCGGAATTGCAAAAAATCTTTTCTACAATTCTCCCATGGAGGCTTGCGTCGTAATCTGCCGGATGAACAAGCCGATCGACCGCCGCGGAAAAGTGCTTTTCATTGATGCGAAGAAGCTTGTCACGCGGAAGAACTCCGAGAGCTACTTAGAGGATGAGCACATTCAGACCATTGTTGACTGCTACAGAGAATTCAAGGCAATAGATGGTTTCTCTGCTATAGCAACCATTGATGAGATCATAGAAAATAACGGGACATTGGGTGTGCCCAAATACGTTAGAAAAGGCGATAGTACCGGAACCGACGAGAACACTATCGATGATACGCTCGGCGACTGGATGGCCGGACAAGCAGTGATGAATGAAGAGTATTCTGCGCTGATTGAAATGATCTCCGATGAAGGGAGTGAAGAAACAAATGGCTAAAGTGCTTCTGGGTGACGTCGTTGATCACGTCAAAGACAAAGTTGACAAGGACACCACTGATCTGGAATTCTATGTCGGTGGTGAGCATATCGATAGCGATGAAATAACCGTTCGTCGCAGAGGGCGTATTGAGGGGAGCACGATTGGGCCAGCATTTCATATGCGGTTCCAGCAGGGCGACGTTTTACTTATGTCACGGAATCCGCATTTGCGCAAAGCAAGCATGGTGGATTTCGATGGCATTTGCTCTGACGTTAGTTACGTATGCAGAACAAAGGATAATAGCATCCTTCTTCAATCGCTCCTGCCATTCATTCTGCAAACGCCGGAGTTTTGGCAGTTTGCAGAAGAAAACAAAAAAGGCGGTCTTCCGTTCTTCCTGAACTGGAAGGACTTTGCCCGCTTTGAGTTTGAGCTCCTTCCCATTGAACGCCAGCAGCAGATTTCTGATCTGTTGTGGGCGATGGAACGGGTCAAGAACGCGTATAGGGAACTAATTGCGCGAACTGACGACTTGGTGAAATCGCAATTTATCGAGATGTTCGGTGATCCAGAATTGCAACATGACGGACTAACGACTTTAGGGAAACATATTGATATCATTAATGGCTTTGCTTTCAAGGGTGAACTCTTTGGAAATACAGGTTTGCCTGTCATCAAAATTGGGAACGTAAATAGAGCCGACTTCAATAAAGGTAGCATGCAGTTCTATGAATACGATAGTTCCCTTTCCCGATTTGAAATTTACCCCGGAGACGTCCTCATCTCTCTGACGGGAACTGTCGGGAAAGACGATTTTGGTAACGTTTGTATGGTGGCTGGAGATTATGACAAATATTACTTGAATCAAAGAAACGCGAAGCTTGTGTTACACGATGAACTTGTTCCTGAGTATTTGATCCACTTGTTGAAGAACGACTATATACGGAGAAACCTTATACAGTCTGGAACAGGTGTAAGGCAATGTCATCTGCATAACAAAGATTTGGAAGGAATTAAGTTTTTATTGCCCGAGCGGAAAAAGCAAGAGATGTTTGCAGCATTCACTCAACAGAGCGATAAATCAAAATTTGCCGGTGCAAATCGCAATTTATCGAGATGTTCGGTGACATGGAATCAAATCCGAAGGGCTGGCGAGAGTCAACGCTTGGGACTGAATGCTACTACATCAAAGATGGCCCACACAAGTCGCCGCCTTATATCGACGATCCGAGTGGTATACCATTCATTTCGACGCGGAACATTGTTAATGGGGATGGTATTGACTGGAGTACTGCTAAGTATATTTCCGAGGACGATTACTTGCAATGCATCAAGAAATGCAAGCCCGAAAAAGGCGATATACTGTATTCAAAGGGCGGGACAACAGGAATAGCCAAGTATGTGGATACTGATAAGCGGTTTGCAAATTGGGTTCATGTTGCGGTGTTGAAATTCGGAGATCAATTGGATGGCCGCTTTTTGGAGCGTATGCTGAACATGGATTACTGCTACCATCAGTCACAGCAACTCACAAAAGGGATAGCCAACAGGGATTTCGTACTTAGTGCGATAGCGCAGGTTAAGATATTTGTTCCGCCAATTGAGCTGCAACGCCAGTATGTACGATTCGTCGAACAGAGCGATAAATCAAAATATTTGCTTCAGCATGCAGCAGAAGCATTCACGATAAAAAGAAACCATAGGAGGTTATGAGTTATGCCGGGAACTTTCACGGAACAAAATGTTGAGGATATGGTCATCCATGCGGTCGAATCAAACGGGTGGGACTATATTCGTGCCGAAGACCTGCCCAGAGCGGAGTCAGATGTACTGGTAGAAAAGCACCTGCGTGACGCCCTTATCAGATTGAACCCTTGTATCGCGGAGAATCCTGCACACGCAGACACAGTTATCTACAAGCTGCGTGCGCTGATTTCTACAGTCCGGCCTCATGATCTCGTCACGCAGAATGAGCGCTTCAAAAAGCTCATTTTCGAGGAAAACAGCTTTCCCTTTGACAAAGACGGCAGGTCAATCAGCATCAAGTTCTTCGATTATGATAACCCGGAGAACAATACTTTTGTGGTGACCAATCAATGGGTGTACCCGCAGAAGGTTGGCGGAAAGCGACTCGACGTTGTTCTGCTCATCAATGGATTCCCCGTCGCCATCGGAGAAATGAAGTCACCGGTCAGGCCGTCAATCAGCTGGATGGACGGCGCAGGCGATATCCTCGACTATGAGAAATCGATTCCGGAGATGTTCGTCACAAACATTCTAAACTTTGCGACAGAGGGCAAGTGCTTCCGGTATGGTGCTATCAATGCTCCTGTCACTCTGTGGGGCCCGTGGTATTCCAACATTCCGCACGAAGAGGGCGATCTGGCAAAGGTACAGAGAGCCGTTGCATCGATTACGCGGAAGGAAGTCATTCTCGACCTATTCCGCTATTTCACGTTATTCTCCACGGACAAGCACAACCGCAAGATCAAGATCGTATGCCGTTACCAGCAGTATGAAGGTGCGAACCTCATCGTTGATCGTGTCAAGGCTGGATACCCGAAGAAGGGCTTGATCTGGCACTTCCAAGGCAGCGGTAAATCTCTGCTGATGGTGTTCGCCGCGCAGAAACTCCGCATGGTGAAGGAACTGAATGCACCGACTGTGATCATCGTAAACGACCGCATCGATCTGAGCGGGCAGATTTTTGGCACCTTCTCTATGGCAGATGTGCCGAACCTCGTACCGGCAGATACGAACGCGGAGCTGATCCGACTTCTCAAAGCGGATTCGCGTAAAGTTATTATCACAAAGATTTTTGAGTTTGCGCAGATCAATGAGGCGATCAACTATCGTGACAACATCATCCTGATGGTGGATGAAGCGCACCGGACGCAGGAAGGCGACCTCGGCGCAAAGATGCGTATGGCGTTGCCGAATGCATTCTTCTTCGGCCTGACAGGCACGCCTATAAATAAATTGGATCGGAATACATTTGCTACATTCGGTGCAACAGAGGATCGTTCAGGCTATATGAGCCGGTATTCCTTTGCTGACTCCGTCAGCGATAAGGCAACGCTCCCACTGCACTTTGAGCCGGTGCCGGTTAAGCTCCATGTAGATCAGGCAGCGATCGATGAAGCGTTTAAAGCTCTCGCAGATGAAGCTGCTCTCACGGAGGAAGAACGGTCGAAGGTCGCCCAGCGCGTTCGCATGGCTGCGATCATGAAGGATCCGGAAAGAATTAAAGCGGTATGCTCCCATATTGCTGAGCATTTCATGTCGAAAGTGAACCCCAATGGATTTAAGGCACAGGTGGTCTGCTTTGACAGAGAATGCTGTGTTCTCTACAAAAAGGAGCTGGATAAACTTCTCGGCGAGGCAACCTCTACGATCGTTATGGATACCAATAACGATAAGGCTGATGAGTACAAAAAGTGGCGCCGAACTCGTGAAGAAGAAGCGAAGGTACTGGACGATTTCCGCGATCCAAACAACCCGCTGCAGATTGTTATCGTGACAAGTAAACTGCTTACTGGCTTTGACGCGCCTATTCTGCAGGTTATGTACCTTGATAAACCGATGAAGGATCATACCCTTCTTCAGGCCATTTGCCGGACAAACCGTGTCTACGGTCAGGACAAAACATACGGACTCATCGTTGACTACGTAGGTATCTTCGATGATGTCGCAAAAGCTTTGGCTTTCGACGCGGATGCCGTCGAACGGATCATTACCAATATTGAGAGCGTAAAAGCAAAAGTGCCTCAGCTCGTCGCCGCATGTATTGGATTCTTCCCAGGTGTCGACAGAACCCGTGACGACTGGGAAGGGCTTGTTGCAGCGCAGGATTGTTTGCCTAATGATGAAATGAAAGACAAGTTCGGTGCCCAGTATCGAGTGCTGAACCGTGTATGGAATGCGCTTTCACCGGATAGTTGCCTAAATCCATATAAAGCTGACTATAGATGGTTGTCAAAGGTTTATGATTCTATCCGCCCGACAGACGAACGAGGCAAATTGATTTGGGCTGCACTTGGCCCCAAAACGCTGCAACTTGTTCATGACAACATCTCCGTTGAAGAAGTCGGGACAGATGAAGACATTCTTGCAATGGATGCGGAAATCATCCAAAAGTTCATTGAGGGTGATCCAAACGCCGGGAAGAAACGCAGGAAAATTGAAATCGATCTTGCTGCAATAATCCGCAAGCACCCGGACGATCCAAGGTTTATTGCGCTTGGTGCACGTATGGAAAAGCTCCGTGAAGAGCATGAAGCAGGCCTGCTCACCAGTATGGAGTTCCTCAAGGCGTTGCTTGAACTCGCAAAAGATGTCGCACAGGTGGAAAAAGAGGTCGTACCGGAAGAGGCAGTTGATAAAGGCAAAGCCGCCTTAACTTCACTGTTCCAGAATGTTAAAAACGATAACACTCCAATCATCGTAGAGCGTATTGTTAATGACATAGACGGCATTGTCAAGATTGTCCGATTCCCCGGCTGGCAAAACACTTCTACTGGCAGAAAAGAAGTCAGCAAAAACTTACGTGATGTGATCATGCGCAAATATAGAATCAAGGATCAGGAAGTTTTTGCGAAAGCATATAACTACGTGGAGCAGTATTATTAAGAAAAAACCGGAGGATAAGGGCATGACGATACGAGATGCACTGGGTTATTATAAAGCCAATTTTGCTAAGTGCTGGGAAGACGAAAAATACAAATGGGTCGCCGTCCAGCATTTCATAGATCATTGGAATATCGACGCTGAGGATTTCTCTGCTATGCTGGAGGATTCCTTAAGCCAGACCTACAATCTGCTGCAGGGAGGCATGTATTATGCAAACAAGATGATTTGTGCTCTTGCGCGGCAGGATCCCGAAAAAATGCGCAGATTGTTCCGCATGCTCTTCGACGAAAGTCTTCCTCTCGTAGAAAGAGTGCAACCGTTCCGGACAGGATGCGATGAACTGATGGAAGTATTCCGGCAGAACGCTGCGGAACCGGAGAAGGCAAAGAATCATTATCAGGACCTTCGCGCACTTTGTGTCTATCTTTCCTTCAGGTATCCCGAAAAGTATTTCCTGTTCAAATATAGGATGTACACTGGCTTCAGAAAACTGGTTAATTGGGAGGAAACCAGCCAAGAAAAGGACTCTGAAATCAGAAAGTACGATAACTACGCCAGATTGTGTCAGGCTGTTGTCGATGAGATCAATCTGGATCCTGAACTCCAGCAAATGCAACGTGAACAAGTTGCCAGCGAGAAAGCCTGCTATAGTGATCCTGCATTCCATGTTCTTGCGCAAACAATTATCTTCGTTTGCGCGGACATGACCGATGACAAATCCCAAAACGATGTGGCTCCAAAAGGCGCAGCCGTCGCCGATGAGGATGTAGAAACAACTCATTACTGGATATACTCCCCCGGTGACGGTGCGGCAATCTGGAATGAATGTTACAAAAACGGATTTATGGCAATTGGCTGGGATCAGATAGGCGATCTCACCGCATACAGCAGTAAAGACGAAATGAAACAGGCAATGAAGGAAGAAATCGATCCTTCAAAGTCGTATATGAACGCAGCTCATGCAACGTGGCAATTTGTTCACGAAATGAAGCCAGGAGATGTTGTGTTTGCAAAGAAAGGCATGCACCTTGTCATTGGCCGCGGTGTGGTGGAGTCTGGCTATGAGTACGATGCGAGCCGAAAGCACTACAAGAATATCCGCAAGGTGAAATGGACACACAAAGGAGAATGGCAGCACCCCGGACAGGCTGTCATGAAGACGCTGACAGACATCACTGCGTACACCGATTACGTTGAGAAGCTGAATGCTATGTTCGCAAGTGACACAATCGATGACGATGAAGATCCGATTATTGAATATCCCGCCTATGATGCAGAAGACTTCCTTGAAGAAGTTTTCATGGATGAGGACAGCTACGAAACGCTGGTGGCACTTGTACGGAATAAGAAAAACGTGATACTGCAGGGTGCACCCGGTGTTGGGAAAACCTTCGCGGCAAAGCGTCTGGCATATTCAATGATGGGTGTCAAGGATCCGAATCGCGTCATGATGGTGCAGTTCCACCAGAGCTATTCTTATGAGGATTTCATCATGGGTTTCCGCCCGTCTGAGAGTGGCTTCGAACTGAAACGAGGAGCGTTCTATAGCTTCTGTAAGGATGCGGAGATCGACAGCGAAAATGAGTATTTCTTCATAATCGATGAAATCAACCGAGGTAACCTGAGTAAAATCTTCGGTGAGCTGTTCATGCTTATAGAAAGCGACAAGCGTGGCGTAGAGCTGCAGTTACTTTACTCTGATGAGAAGTTCTCAGTCCCCAGCAATGTCTATATCATCGGTATGATGAACACAGCAGACCGCAGCTTGGCAATGTTGGATTACGCGCTCCGTAGGCGATTCGCCTTCTTTGAGATGAAGCCCGGTTTTGATACAGACGGCTTCCGAGAATACCGGATGGGGCTTGCAAGTGAGAAGTTCGACCGGCTTATTAACTGCGTTGACAATCTAAATGCAGCGATCGTAGCCGACGAATCCCTCGGAGAGGGATTCTGCATTGGCCACAGTTATTTCTGCAACCTAAAGAAAGCAACCGATCAAGCATTGGCCGGCATTGTGGAATATGAGCTAATTCCTCTACTGAAGGAATATTGGTTTGACGAGCCTGTCAAGGTCAAAGACTGGATCAGCAATTTAAGGAGTGCCATAAAGTGATACCGATCCGGAATATCTACTATATGCTCTCGTATGCCTTTCAGGTATTAAGTGAGCAGGGCTACAAGAACATCGAGACAGAACAATTTGATAATGTGGCAGAATTGTGCGCGGCCATCCTGTCAAAAGGTGTCTCTATGCAGCTGAAGCGTGGCCTTGGGCGGGAGTACATAGAAAAAACGGAATCGTTATCGTCATTGCGTGGGCGAATCGAGATTTCAGAATCGATCAAAACCCGAAGTTTGCTGAAACGGCAGCTCGTATGCTCGTATGATGATTTCTCAGAAAACTCCTACATGAACAGAATCATCAAAACGACAATGGAACTCCTGCTGCACGCAGATATCGCAAAAGCTCGGAAGAAGGAGCTTCGAAAACTTCTGGTGTTCTTTGGCGATGTAGATTTACTGGACTTGCATTCGATTAACTGGAAGATTCAATACAATCGTAACAACCAAACGTATCGGATGCTGATTTCCATATGTTATTTGGTCGTCAAGGGACTGCTCCAAACGAATACTGACGGGTCAACCCGACTCATGGACTTCTTGGACGAACAGCGCATGTGCCGTCTGTATGAGAAGTTTATCCTTGAATATTATCGAAAAGAGTTCCCGCAGCTCTCCGCAAGCGCATCGCAGATCCCGTGGGTGTTGGACGACGGCATCGGAGAAATGCTACCGGTCATGCAGACTGATATCATGCTCTCGCACGGTTGCAAGGTGTTGATCATCGACGCGAAGTATTACTCACACACTACACAGGCACAGTACGATGTGCGCACCCTACACTCTGGGAACCTTTATCAGATTTTCACTTATGTGAAAAACAAAGAGGCGGGGTTAGGCGGCACCCCACATGAAGTATCTGGAATGCTCCTCTATGCTCGGACAGACGAAGCCGTTCAGCCCAGCAATACTTACAAGATGAGTGGAAATAAAATCAGCGTTCGCACACATGATTTGAACTGCGAGTTTACCGAAATAGCCGAACAGTTAGATTTTATCGTAAAAGAGCATTTTGACTTAAGGTGAGCATATGGATTTAAAAGCTAAACTTCGCCCTTTCTATGTGGCAAAGATGCTCTATGAGCAGACAGACGAAGATCATTACTTGACGATTGCTCAAATCATGGAGCAGCTTGATAAAGACTACGGTATCTTCACTTCACGCGGAACTGTCGGTGACGATATCAAGGCTCTCCAAGAGCTCGGAGTAGAGATTGCTGTTGAGGCATCTACGCAAAAAAGATATTATGTGATCGGCCGTCGCTTCGATTTACCGGAGCTCAAGACAATGATTGACGCCATTGAGTCTGCCCGATTCATTCCAAAGGAAAAGAGCGCGGCGTTAGTCAAGAAGATCGGCTCTCTCACGAGTTTCCACAACACAGAAAAACTCGTGAGAAACGTGGATGTTGAGAACCGCATCAAGGCAGACAATGAGAAGGTCTATTACATCATGGAAGCTCTGAATGACGCGATCAACTCCCGGAAGAAGGTTTCCTTCCAGTATTTTACCTTCAACGTGCGGAAAGAGCAAAAACTGCGCCACGATGGATACACCTACGTATTCAGCCCATATAAGCTGATCTGGAATGGCGATTACTATTATGTGGTCGGATATTCCGAAAAGCATAAAGGGATCGGTAGCTTCCGTATTGATCGGATTGTTCGGCAACCGACCATATTGGATGAAGACGCCAAGCAGCCCCCACGCTCTTTCGATCTGAATGACTATCTGAATTCCATGTTTCGCATGTATAACGGGGAGCGCAAACAGATCGAATTGGTCTGCGACAATGATATGATGGACGCCATCATAGATAAGTTCGGGAAGGACGTCACCGTTCTCGCAAACGATATGAAGTCATTCCGCGCGGTGGTGAGCACTGCCGTCGGCCCTGTTTTCTATAGCTGGGTTTTCGGATTCGGAGGCAGGGTATCTATCAAGTCCCCCGAGGACGTCAAAAAGTCCTATGCAGCCATGGTAAAACAGGCCGCAGAAGCCTTAACCGAATAAGGAACCGTTCTCTTTCAAAGCGAGGAGGTGTGACCGATTGGTCGCACCTCCTTTTCGATTTTCTGTTACCCTCTTGCAATCTCGAAAATTCTGAGTATAATAACGTATGTGGAACGGAAAGTTCCAGATAGAAACAGAGGTGCTGATATGAGATCGAAAAGCCAAGAAACTCTGGACGCGATACTGAAGTTCGTGAACAAGTACTACCAACAGAATCGCAATGCTCCTTCAATCATCGAAGTAGCCGACGGCGTCGGCGTGGGCAAAACAACTGCCTATCGGTATCTGCAGGAGTTAAGCGAGCGCGGCCTGCTTGAATACAGCAGAGGGATCGCAGCAGCTCCAAAGAGCGCCAAGATGAAGACAGCCTATGTATCCGCCCCGTTAGTAGGCTCCATTCAGTGCGGTTGCCCCGAGGAGGAACAGGAGATGGTCGAGGAGTATGTCAGCCTGCCTGTTTCCATGTTCGGCAACGGAGAGTTTTATATTCTTCGTGCCAAGGGAGATTCTATGGTCGATGCCGGTATCGAAGAAGATGATCTGCTTGTTATCGAGCGCAATTGCCCTGCTTCCGAAGGGGATATAGTCGTTGCGCTCGATCCCGAAAACCAGAATACTCTGAAACGGTTTGCCGGTTATGACGAGGACTCCGAGAGCTACCTTCTGGCCTATGAGAACGAGAAGAAATATCCCGGAAAAGTCATCAGGGTCAAGAGCTTCAAAGTTCAGGGAGTCGCCCGTCATGTGATCAAGTCCCTCTAATAATCAAGCGATGGGAGATGTTTTTTCATGAGTGCAGTAGATGTAAGGTGCCCTGCCTGCGGCACGGTCAACAAGTCTGTGGACTTAGAAGAGACAGACGGATGGATGGAATGCGAAAGTTGCGGAGAGGTTACGCAGCAGATGAAGTATGTCACGACAAGGCGTGTGCCCCGCTATGAGCTGAATGAGGTTAAAGTACTTGTTCCGCTTTCGCAGAAATAAGAGCAAAGGAGTACGGCGATGCTGGATTGGATTATTTACTCCTGGTATTGCCCGAACTGTAAGGAAGAAGTTGCGGGGCTGAAAGACAAGAAAAACCAGATAAAAGTAAAATGCAGCCGGTGCGGAGCTGAGATGATCCGCACGATTGTAGGCCGGAGGCACGATGTAATCGACATCTACGCTCCGGCTGGTGAGAAACACCACGATGCAGAAGTGCAGCTGAGCTAAGTACAGCTCGCATTACCTGCAGAAAAGAAGGGCGTGATATGAGAATCTATGGAACGAACCTATATCTGCATTGATCTCAAGTCATATTACGCATCCGTAGAATGTGTTCATCGGGGACTCGATCCGCTTAAGGCAAACCTGCTGGTAGCGGACGAGTCCCGATCCGACCAAACGATCTGTTTGGCGGTCTCCCCCTCTCTGAAGGCAAAGGGCGTCCCAGGACGGCCAAGGCTCTTCGAGGCAAAGCAGAAGATCAGGGAGTACGAGATCCGCTGCCATACAAAGGTCGACTATATTATCGCAGTACCGCGGATGGCAGAATACGAAAGGATCTCCGCTCAGATCTACAGCATTTACCTGCGATACGTGGCGCCGGAAGATATCCACGTCTATTCCATTGATGAATGCTTTATAGACTGTACCTGCTATCTTCACGCATACCGAAAAGAAGCCGAGAAGCTGAATACCAACGCGGCTCATGTCATGGCAATGACGATGATAAGAGACGTGCTGAAAACAACCGGCATCACAGCTACCGTCGGGATCGGCACAAATCTCTATCTGGCGAAGGTGGCAATGGACATAGTCGCCAAGAAGCAGTCGGCTGATAAAGACGGCGTCAGGATTGCAGAACTCAATGAAGACTCGTACAAGTTCCTGCTGTGGGATCATAAGCCGCTCACCGATTTTTGGCAGATAGGTCACGGAAAAGCCAGACGGCTTGAAAAAGCATACATGTTTACGATGGGCGATATCGCAGCTCGTACACAGTGGGATGAGGAGTTCTTCTACAAGACCTTCGGAATTGACGGTGAGATCTTGGTTGATCACGCCTGGGGTATAGAGCCTGTTACGATGGCAGATATTAAGTCGTATAAGAGCGACGGACACAGCCTCAGTAACGGCCAGGTGCTTCCAAGGCCATATAAGTACGAGGAGGCGCGGCTCGTTTTTCGTGAGATGATTGAAGTGCTCTGCACGGATATGTTCTCGAAGAACCTTGTGTCGCCCGCTTGCTCATGGTGGGTCTCGTATGACTATAAGAGTCTGGAAGCCTGCCCCTTTTACGATGGCCCGCTGAGCATCGACTTCTACGGACGCCTGCACCCCAAACACAGTAACGGCACCGTGAAGCTGCCGACCGTCACGAACAACATTCAGATTATCACGGCGCCGCTGCTGAAATCCTTTGATGACAAGACGGATCATCGGCTGCTTTATCGAAGGCTGGGAGTCTGCGCAAATGACATAAAGGAAGACAGCGGAGTGTTTCAGCTTAACATGTTTATCGACTATGAAGCCCTCGAGAGAGACAGAAAACTCCAGGGTGCCATGCTTGAAGTACGCAAAAAATTCGGATCAAATGCCTTGTTTAAGGGGATGAACCTTATGGAAGGCGCCACCACATTAGAAAGAAATCAGCAGATAGGCGGTCACAAAGCCTGAGTCGCTTCCTGCTGATGCAGGAGGTAAACTCAAGTGAGCAGTATAGGCGTTATGGCAATGCCTGCCGACTTTCGCTATCGGGACGTATTTCTGAAAGGAAAGCCGCAGCATGATCGCTTTGACCTGTTTCGCATTCGGCATCCAAGCATGGATGTCGGTCGCAGAGCAAAGATATTCTCCCCCTTCGATGCACTGAAGGGATTCAACGAAGCCATTGCTTCAAAGGATGTTCTGTACCGTGAGCGCGTTGAATTGAGCGATGAAGATCGAACCGAGCTGGATCGCAGACTCCGTATTCTCAAAGGGCTCACATACAACGGGAATATGGCTCGGAAAAACCGCGTTAAGATAACGGTGTTATTCTATGTCCCCTGCCTCGATGAGCATAACGAGGCGTTCGGAATCCGCGGACGCTATCGGAAGATAACAGGCATCTGCTGGAATGTCGATGAAATCTACGGAAGCATTCTTGTAGATAAGACACGCATCAGCTTTGACGATATCCTTCGGATCGGAAATGCGGATGGTGTTTTTCAGAAGGACTGGTCAACCGAATACCCGGTAGACTGAAACAGTTAGGAGTGATAGCCCATGTGCACGAGATTCTATGTGGAGCCTGACACGGAAGAAATCCGAGAGATCATTGCCGAAGTGCAGCGGTCTCAGTTGTCCGGCAAGTTTATCAAAGCAGGAAATGCGATCCTGACTTCTGGCGAGATCCGCCCCACCAATGTTGTGCCGGTCATTGCTCCCAGCAGAGCGGGAAGAAGAACTGCTTTCCCAATGAAATGGGGATTCCAGATACCAGGCAGGTCGCTTCTCGTCAACGCAAGAGTCGAAACGGCTGCTGAGAAACCAACGTTCAAAGAGGCTTGGGAGAAGCACCGTTGCATCGTCCCGGCTTCCTGGTACTATGAATGGGAGCATCTGACAGGAAACAGCGGTCAGAAAAGGGTCGGGGACAAATACATGATCCAGCCGAAAGGTTCCTCCATGACATGGCTTGCCGGATTGTACCGTATTGAAGACGGGCTCCCCGTTTTCACTGTATTAACCAAGGAGCCTACGGAGGATCTGAGAAGAATCCACGACCGGATGCCGCTGATCCTGCCGGAAGATCGGATTGATGAATGGATCAATCCCCTTACAAATCCGAAGGACATCCTTCAGTACTCCATAACCGACATGGTTATGGAAAAGGCAGTATAAGCCGCAACAATCTGCTTTGCGAGGTGAGGCCATAATGGTCTATACAAATTTGAACCGCATCCAGTTCGGAAATGGTGACGTCAGCGTCATGATCTCAATGGCAGGAACAAGAAAAGAGCCTCAGGCCATGCTCGTATTCCAGAACCGGGAACCGACAAAGATCGGAAGGATCGATGAAGACGCCGATCTCAGCAGAACCAAACTCGGCGTCTATGACCCGAACAAAGACATTGCGATGCTGTTTTCAAAGCCGGAGAGCATCGACTGCGTGATATCCGCTCTCCTGGCCGTTAAGAAAGCCACATTCGGAAAGAACGATCTGGCACACATCTATCTGGATGAGAAGCCTGCGATAGATTAAGAAAACGGAGGATTGGAAATGACAATGCGTGAAGCCTTTGTAAAAGAACGCAATGACGCCCTGTTCAGCATGGACAGGAAGAAGATCGAAGCGTACTGCGCCAAGCATGGCGATACCGAAACCGCCGAGCTGCCGGATCAGTTATTCTGGGCCGGTGTATATAAAGCCATCTGCGCAATCCGAAATGCACCCGAAGATAAAGTGCGGGAAGCTCGAACATGGCTTGCGTCTCATGGTTTCTCAGACACCATAAGACTCTAAACTAAAACCAAATCAACGGCAAAACGACGGAATGGCTGAGATGAAACAGGCTGCATAAGTCCATCTCCAGGTCACTTGACCGTGCGGCAGCAATGCCCGAACATTCACCGGCAGTTATTCCAGACATACGTGAGAGGCCGCCGGCAAGGTAAGACACTATAGCTCTATCTATAGGGTCTGCCTTGTCGGTGGCCTTTTTCTTTTTGCCGCCGACGCCCAACAAATACATATTCGCAGCCTGAAGTACAAAGGCAGAGGATACAAATACGCTGATCTCGATTTCTTTGAGAAAGCCGTATGGGTACCCTTAGATTTCTGCACCCTTTTTCAGGTCTGCGGCAATCGGAGTCCTTTTCGCCAGCGTGATTTGTGTCCTACCTGTCACGCCAGGCGGAAAGGACTTTTATGTTGTGTCATTGGCTCTGCTATGTGGCGGCATACCCGTGATCTCCGATTTCGATTCCACCCCACAAATCGAAATCAAAAAGGAGATCACAAAATGGCAATCAATTTTGGCGCTGAATATAAGCGCTTTGAAAAAGAAATGGCAAAGAAGCATGAGCTGTATGCTCAGCTCGGTATGAGTCAGGAGCAGATTGATGCTCTTGATGAATTCGACAAGGAGGAATTCCTCTCAGACAACACCTACAAGCGGCACGTTCAGTCCCTGAGTATTGATGAAGACTCCGGAAACCCCGAAGATCTTCATCCGCTGTTCAAGAAGTTCGGAGATGTGCTCTCAGTCGAGCTCAAGGTCACTTTCAGGGATAAATACGCCTGGCTGGACGAGATATCCTCTCCCGAACTCACAAAGAAACTGCTTTCTCTGGCACCGGAGGATCTCGAATTGCTGGACGCTTACGTCTTCGGAGAAAAGACCCAGGTTGAACTTGCGAAGAAAAACGGGATCTCACAGAAGAACATCTCAAAAAAGCTCAATCGCATAAGGCGTTTTTTAGCCGGAGAATGAATTCACATCAGTTTTTTCAAGTTTTTTTCGGCAAGGGGTATATTTTCGCCTTTCTCGTGCTCTACCAAGTGAGAGGATCTTTTTTCTCTCGTTTGGTCTTTGACAACTGAATAGTCTGGATGCCGAGGGAACTCCCTCCTCTGTCCGAAAGGACAAGCTGCCGGATGTGAGCGCCACGACTCCGCAAAACCAGCGGACGAGCGATACATCACACGCCGGGTCGGCCGGAAAACAGTATCGGCCGATTGGCGATGACAAGAGGTGGGCGAATAATGATACTTCTGCAAGGCAATGCAGCTCGCCGGAAGGCGGGATAAGTATGTTACGGGTTGGAATGGATACCCGCTACGGCTTATATGATCCCGGTTGCTGAGAAAAGAGTCTCAGCATGGATACTGTCGGGAACTCCGCATCCACCCTATATCAGCAGATTTCTTTTTCTGCTGTGTCCGTCGGGGCCGAGAGAAATAGACGGATCTCAAACTACCACAGAATTACGTAAAGAAATTTGGTGGCAGAACTACTATGCAGGAGCGGTAACGCTCCTGCATACCATTCTGCTACCAAACACCCCGAGAGAAGGAGGATCTTCAACATGTTTGAAATCACATATAACGACAGCGATACGCTGCAGAACTTCATAGACGCGGATAAAGCCTACCGCGGAGCCGTTTACGACTTCACCTTTGAAGGAAGGTTTATCGTCTATCATTTCTTTGTAAAAGACACCGCCCGGTATGTCGCCCTGGACAGCATGACAGGATACGGTTCCGAGATTACCCGCAGAAGAAAAGACAATCTCTTCGATACCCGCAGTTATCACAGCATGACGCCGATGGTGCTTGACTCCATCAAATACACCGGCGACAAACGGTATCTGAATGTAATCGTCAACAATCCGCTTGAAGCGATTGAGTCCATCTTCCGCACGATCCTTCCCGAGTATGGATTCACCGTTCGTGAGGATCAGATCAAACTCAGCCAGGACATGTACCTTGGGCTCACCGGAAAACAGGTCGCCATCTGCGAAGCGGAAGTCGGCACCGGCAAAACCCTTGCTTACCTGATCGCATCTTTCGTTGCGAAGGAGCGTTACGCAGCGGAGTACGGCTTCAATCTTCCCGTTACTATCAGCACATCCAGTATCGAGCTTCAGAAGATGATCGTAGAAAAGGAAGTGCCGCAGCTCTCCCGCATGCTTCAGGATTACGGTCTGATCAAGCACCCGCTCTGTGCTGTGATTCGCAAAGGCAAAGAGCACTACTTCTGCAAAGCCCGCTACTACGATTACCTCAGCAAGATTATGGATCACAAGGAGAAGTACCGGAACATGCTCGACTATTTCACGGCGAATAAAATCGCGGTTCGAGCTTTCGATCTCGACCTGTGGGACATGCCTGCCGCCATCAAAGGCAAGGTTTGCGTCAAAGGCAGATGCAGTCGTTGCGAGTATAGAGATGACTGCCGTTACTCCTGCTATGTGAAGGCAGCCAATGATAAAGGCGCCGTTGATTTTCAGGTGACCAATCACAATTTGTTTCTGACCAGCATCAAAGCGTCCGATGGCGAAGCAACCTCTGGAATCATTCAGAGAAGCCCTTACGTGGTGATCGATGAAGCCCACAAGCTGCTTGAAGCGGCTCAGGCAACCTTCGGCGAACAGTTCTCCGAAGGGATGATCCAGAAGTATATCAACTCCGTCAGATACCTCAAATTCGAAAGAGTCAAAGAGGATGCGTACAATTACTTCCTGGATAAAGCGAGGAAAACAAACCAGCAGCTCTTCGCTATGCTTCGCAGGATGATCCCTGACGGCGAGTTCAATGATGAGCGCACCTTCGGCATCACGATTCCCGATGCAGGCGTTTCCCTCATCCTCCGCCTGGCAGAAACGATTGCCATGATCGAGGCCGGCCGGAAACCCCATAGAGGAGCATATGAAATGGACGGCAAAAGGATCATCAAGGTGCTGGAGCAGTTCGTGCGGCAAAACGACAGCAACGTCTGGCTCGAATTGGAGGACGGCAACAGCCTTTCTCTGTGCTGCTGCCCGCGGAACATGGCAGACGTCATGGAGAAGAATGTGTGGAACCGCTCTGTCAGCTATGTCCTGACCTCCGGTACCATGAGCGATGGAAGGGACTTTTCGTTCTTCAAGAAGGAAAACGGAATTGCCCGCCTCTCCAAACACCTTGTGAGCGAGTGCTCGACTGCCTCCCCCTTTGACTATCAGAACCATACCAGGATGTACATCCCCGAAGATATGCCCGCGCCGGATAACAAGAGTGATGACTATATCAATGCCGTCACGGAAAGAATCCTCCGGCTCATCGATGCGACCAACGGTCACACCGCCATTCTGTTCACATCGTATAAAGTCCTGCAGGCCGTGTACGAAAGAGCCATTCATCAGCTCGGCAAGTACGAAGTGTTCTGCATGACAAGGAACAACAGGAAGGTCATCAGTGATTTCCGCAAGAGCAGGAACGGCGTTCTGTTTGCTTCCGGCTCTATGTGGGAGGGCGTGGATTGTGTCGGTGACGGGCTCTCCTCCGTGATTATCGTCCGTCTGCCGTTCCCTCTGAGATCGGCAGCAATGGAGCAGAAGAAGGAAGCAGTCGGAGATGTGGCAAAGTTCGTCCATGAATATGCCGTCCCCGAGATGCTGATCAAGCTCCGCCAGGGCGTCGGAAGACTGATCCGCTGTGAGACAGACACCGGCGTGATTTCGATCCTGGACTCCCGAGCCGCTACAGGCAGCTATGTTCCGAGAGTGAAAATGGCTCTCCTCAAGTATCCGACCGTGGATTCCGTTGAGGAGGTTAAATCCTTCATGGAGAGTGTGAAGGGAGAAGATTACTATGCCTGACGCCTACAAGCCGGATATGGGAGCGTCCTCGCCGAAAAGCGAGGACGCTCCTGTAATCACACACATTGAAACAAACATCTTCGACATCGAGGAGATCTATCCGAACTGCACAGTGCAGGTGCTCCGCAACAGCGTCACCGGCGAGGTCAGTGTCGGATGGTGGAAGAACGGAGAGTAGCCCATGCTATCTGAAGTACAGACGAAAAGCGCCAATTATCTCCGCATCATCGCTGTCCTTAAAGCCCTGCGAGAGCGAGGATACATCAATGACAAGGAATATGCCAGGGCAAAGAAATACTATCGCAAGCTCACCGGCGCCGATATTGTGATCGCAGATTAAAAAGATATTTCTTCCGATTTTCGCTGGACTTGTCAAGTTCCGTGGATATAATCTGTGTTGCCGACAAAAAGAGGTTTGCCCTAAAATGTAGGGCAAACCTACCTAAAGGAAAGGAGGAAGACACATGGCTCAAGCAAAGCTGATCTCGCCAGTATCCAGGCAAGCATATGAGCGGACGAAGGTCGCAGCCTATTGCCGTGTTTCCTCCAATTCCGCTGATCAGCTCAACTCATATGCCACACAGATCAGGGCGTATACCAAGCTGATAAAGAGTAATGACTCGTGGGAACTCGTCGAGATATTTGCCGATGAAGGACTCAGCGGTATGAAAGCTGAGAACAGAGTCGAGTTCCAGCGTATGATCGAGATGTGTGAGCACAAGCAGATCGATCTGATCATCACCAAATCTGTTTCCCGATTCGCCCGAAACGTGAAAGAGGCTCTGGAATATGTCCGAAAGCTCAAGCTTCTCGGCATCGGCGTCCAGTTTGAAAAAGAAGGCATCTACACGCTGGCACTGGGCGATGAGATGCTGCTCAATACATTTTCCGCCATCGCGCAGGAGGAGTCAAAGGCGATCTCACAGAACCAGCGGCTCTCCATCGTAAAGCGGATGGAACGTGGCGAATATGTTGACAGCAACGCCCCATACGGGTTCCGGCTGCAGGACAAAAAGCTCGAAGCCTTTGACCGGGAAGCCGATGTAGTTCGCTACATCTTCCAACAATATCTGAGTGGATGGTCGACCAGTGAAATAGCAAGGGATCTGACCGAAAAAGGCATCCAGACCAAGCTCGGCAAAGAGCAGTGGCGATCCACAAAGATATCCTATATTCTCTCCAATGAGCGTTACGTTGGTGACTGCAGATATCAGAAGACATACCGAGACACCACCGTTCCGTTCAAGCAGTCGAAGAACCGCGGTCAGGAAGATATGTTCTATGCCAGCGAAACTCATGATCCGATCATAGACAGGGAGTCCTTCGAGAAGGTTCAGGCATTGCTGCAAGACCGAAAGGAAAGGTTTTCAAAGTCCGAACAACTGAATATCTATCCTCTAACGAGCCGCATTCGGTGTTCCGAATGCGGCTCGGTCTTTCGCAGGAAGGTTCGGAACGGAGCAATCAAATGGGTATGTGCCAGACACAGCGCCGACACCCATGCCTGCCCTTCGGGATACTACAGTGAAGAACGGATCTATGACGGATTCATCACCATGGTAAACAAGCTCCGATTCGGAGAAGAACGGATTCTCGACCAGGTGATCGCAAAGCTTGAAACGGCTGCAGCCCTGTATAAGCGCAATAATATCTCTGCCGGAAAGATGAGCCAGAGCATTGCCGAGCTGAACGCAAAGCTTGTCATGCTCGAGCAGCTCCGCTCGAAAGGCTACCTTGCCATAGAGGTATATCAGTCACAGACCAGGGACATCCAGAAGCAGATCAGCAACCTGAAATCTGAGCGAAGGAGCGCCTTTGAATCCACGATCCAGACTATGCTCGATGAGGTCTTGAAGATGAGATCACTGCTCAATGAAATAGAGGAACCCCTCGAGGAGTTCAACGACAAGCTGTTTCACGAACTCGTCAAGGGCATCGAAATAAATAAGCAGGACGAAATGACCGTCACTTTCCTTGGCGGCCTGAAATTCACCGAGCTGATATAGGAGCAAGCCATGAAGAAGACACGCTTTATTCCATACGGATACACCATGCGAAACGGACGAACCGTCATTGAGCACGGCGAAGCTGACATTATCCGATATATCTTCGACGAGTATATCAAAGGAGCCTCTCTCAAAGATCTGGTCGAGGAACTGACAGCTCGCAGAGTGCCTTATACGGAAAAGACGGAAGTATGGGATAAAGCGAGGATCGCAAGGATCATCGATAACGCCAAATACACCGGCTCTGAGATCTATGACCCCATCATCGATGAGGATACGTTTGAGGAAGCAGCGGCGGCAAAAGCGGCCAGACAGCGAAATCAGATCGTAAGCGAATGCGAAGGCATTGCCCTGATGCGGGATCGAATCCGGTGCGGTCACTGCGGTGCTCCGATGGTACGGCATATCTGCTCCAAACGAAAAGTCAAAGAAAGCTGGACCTGCACAAACGATGCCTGCGGATGCCGAGTAAGAATCAGCGATTCCGACCTTCTGATGAAGGTCACGCTCCTCATGAATCGAATCATCGAAAACGCAGATCTCATGGTACCGAAACCGAAAAAGAGATTGAAAGACTCTCCCGCAGTACAACGGCTTCAAAATGAGATCGACAATGAGCTCTCCGTGGAGCAGCCAAGCGAGAAGTTCATCGCCTCCCGCATCTGCGAGATAGCAAGCCAGCTTTACAGAGAGACAAACGCAAAGGAGCAAATCGCCGCCCGCATTGCTCAGAAGCGGGTCATGCTCATGAACCCTCAAACAGAGTTCAACTCAGTCTACTTCACCGATCTTGTTGAGAACGTGATCCTCGAGGCTCCCGCCAGAGTGTCCCTTCTCACAAAGACCGATGTTCAAATAAGCGAAGGAGAACCCGATCATGGATGTCAAGAAAATACCGAAGAAGACGGTGACGCTGATTGAGCCGAAACGTTCAATCCTCGTCGATAAAGAGAAATACCATCAGAAGCGCGTCGCCGCATATTGCCGTGTCTCAACGGACAGCGAGGAGCAGCTCACGTCCTATGTAAATCAGAAGAAGTTCTACACGGACATGATCGCCAGGAACACCGAGTGGCAATTCGCCGGTCTGTACGCCGATGAAGGAATCTCGGGAACCCGTGCAGACAAGCGCCCCGAGTTCAATAACATGATCAAGGCCTGCCTCGCGGGAAAGATCGACTATGTCATTACAAAATCCGTCTCCCGCTTCGCCCGAAACACGGTGGACTGCCTGGACTATGTCCGCATGCTGAGAGCCAGAGGAATCGGAATCTTCTTCGAGGAGCAGAACATCGATACGCTGAAAAGCGACAGTGAACTGTACCTCGTTATCTACGCAGGCTTCGCCCAATCCGAATCCGAAAGCATCAGCAAGAACATCACATGGAGTTACCGAAAGAACTTCGAGGACGGCAAACCCATCTTCATGTATAAGAAGCTGCTCGGCTACAGAAAAGGCGAAGACGGAGAACCCGAGATCGTCCCCCAGGAAGCAGAAATAGTGGAACGCATCTACACCATGTACCTGTCGGGCATGACGGTAGACGTCATTTCAAGTCAGCTCCAGTCAGAACATATCGTGATCCCCGGCAAGAAGTTCAGCTTCGGGAAAAACATGGTCATGAATATACTGAAGAATGAGAAGTACTGCGGAGACTGCATCCTTCAGAAAACCGTAACCGTAGACTGCATCTCAAAGACAAGGAAGAAAAACGAAGGCGAAGCTCCCATGTATATCGTGGAGAACAGCCATCCTGCAATCATCAGCAGAGAGATGTTCAATCGAGCTCAGGAGGAACTGAGCAAACGAAAAGCCCGATCCCCGCAATCACAGAAGACGGCGATTACCGCCTCCGGCAAGTATTCCAAGTACGCGCTGACGGACGTTCTGAACTGTGCCGAATGCGGAAGCAGATATAAGCGCGTGACCTGGACGAGCCTCGGTCAGAAAAGGATCGTGTGGCGCTGTGTCAACCGTTTGGACAACGGAAAGAAGTACTGCCAGCACTCCCCGACACTGAGCGAACCGGCCCTGCAGGAAGCGATTGTGAGAGCCTTAAACAAGTTCAACGACGAGGACACCTCAACATGCCTCACACTAATGAAAGCCACAATAGGCGAAGCAATAGGCGCCAACGGCGGCTCTGATGAGATAGACCTGCTGGAACGGCGAATCGATGCCCTGAACAGCCGGATGCTGAAAATGGTCAGTGACAGCGTTGAGAGAGGCGCCGATATGGAGGAAAACGAAGATGAGTTCAAAACCATCTCCGAACAGATCGAGCAGCTCAACCGCAGAATAGAAGCCATCCGAAAGAGCGAGGGCAGCGATGAGGATCGGCAAGAACGCCTGAACCTGATCCAAGCCACCATCGATCAGAGAGAAGCCCATCGTGACACATACGATGACGCCATCGTCCGTCAGATGATCGAGTGCGTCAAAGTCCACGAAGGAGGAAAGCTCACCATCATCTTTGGAGGCGGTTATGAGATAGAGGAACAGATCTGATCAGAGAGTGCCCTCTTCGACTTCGGATTCGTCATTCCAGTCCTCATCCGAAATGGACGAATCCTCCAAGCCGGAGAAGATAGAAGACTCCCGTGCATGCAGCTTATTGATCGAAAGCCGCTGTGCGGGGTTTTTCTTTTTGCCGTTATACTCAATCAGCATCGCCTCTGCGTAGCCCATCGAACCGGCATGCCGCTCCTTTGCTATACGGACGAGCTGCTTGACGGAAATGGCGCCAACCTTCTCCTTGAAAATCTCGTCATTAAGCTGTTCACCGAAGACAGAGATCAGCTTGGTTATGCCGTTCAGTATGTTTGCCGAGAACGAGTTCATATCTCCTTCCCAGGTGCCGATACAGAGCCTGAGCACCCGGCTGAGCATGTGATAACCGTACTTCTGGTAAATCTGCTCCAGCGTTGAAACGGCACAGATCACACAAGGTGCTTTCTTTGTGCCTATTTCAAGGCCATATGACTCCACAAGATCTCTGATGATGAGTTGATCATCATTCCCGGCTTCCAGATTTGCCAGGTACACTTCATACGGGCTTAGAGGTTTGACGAATTTCTGCTGATTGGCAAAGATGTCAGCCTCATGCTCATAGACAAGCTCCTCGTATATCATGCACCACACAGGAGTATCGCGTGAGCCTGAAACCAATGCAACGATCTCGATTGTGTGCTGACCGTTGAATACATAGTTTACTCCGTCACGCCGACTGACCTTCACCGGATTGATCTGATACAGATCAAAGTGCGCTGCTGCCCGAGCAATGTGGCTTTGAGACAGATTCCTCTGGTATTTCTGATTGGATACCAGGTTCTTAATCGGAATCTTTTCAAAATGTACATTGGGGACAAATTGATTCAGATCTTCCATTCAGTCCTCCTTGATAGCGTCCAGCAGATCACTCACATGATCAGTCAGAGAAAGAAGCTGCCTGACGAGTCCTTCTCTTGCATGGGACGAGATAATGGACAAATCCGTTCGTTTCAGGACCCTGTCGATGGAGCTTGACCAGGAAGGAATGGTCAAAGCAAGACCGTTAATGTCAGCGTCCGGGTCAAATGCCGGCATGTCTTTGATTGATGTGACTGCCATAGTTCCTCTGGCGCCTTCCGAAACCTCACTGATGGCATTTCTGCTTTGGTTATACTGGATGAATGGTTGCTGCATTTTTTTAATCCTCCGCTCGACCTTCTTTATCTCCGGCGGGCTTAGTTTAGAAAGCTCTACTACGTTTTTATGGGCTATCTTGTACTGCCCGGACAGTATTCTCGGAATAATCTCTGCGTCTTTCTCACCAAGAGCGTCCATGGCTCTGGCATAGATGGCGTACTTTTCGACAGTAGCCTTTGAGATATGATTGTCCTTTGCGATTCTCTCTGCTGTCTTACTGCGAGAGTGCGTCTCCTCATCTCGCTCCTGGGGAGCGATGACGTCCGCCTCATCAATTGTGCTGTACTGATTATTTCCATTTGGATTCTTGACTGCTCCGGCCAGCTTCTCAGCCTCAAATTGCTTGCCTATCAGATACTTCCGGGTTTCCTCGGAGATGTTCCTTCTGCCAAGCTGATTGGCGCAGATCCAGGCGATGACTTCCGCCTCACAGGAGAACTCCATCTCAAGGACGGCAAAGGGAATCTGATGCCGCATGCATATCTCATAGCGATTATGACCGTCAACGATAACCCCGTTCCATGCGATGATCGGATCACGGCAGCCGTCGGAGAGGATGTTCTGCTCAAGCTGAAGGTATTCCTTCCTCTGAAGCGGCCGGATCAGATTCTTGAATTTCGGTTCTATCTTTAGAGGCCTAATGGTTTTCTCATCCATAACGATTCCTACCGATCCATTCTCTGTAAAGTCTTAAGGGAGAAGACAGCAACCTTCAGCGACGGGATGACACTGCCTGTGAGCCGATATGCGCCGCCGTCTTCGATCCCCGGCTCCACTTCCCGCAGCTTCCGTATAAAAGGCCTGCTGTAGATCTCATAGGAGTTTTCCGAATGCATGCGCTTCTCTACGATGCGATGTGTCTGTCCTCCCGACATTTCCTTTTCAACGGTCTGAATTGCTACCACACCGTCGTCCGGATTCACAAGGAGTTGAATATACCTCGGCTCTCCGAGCTGACGGAACAACGCTTTGTGAATACGGATGCCATACTTCTTTGTATCGACCGCCATTGTTACGGCAACATTTCCTGACTCACTCATGGACGCACCTCCATCGGCTGCTCCTGCGGAGGAGTTTGCGACTCGGAGGAAGCCTGCTTCTCCTCCTCGTCAGAATCCTGCGCAGAGGTATCCTTGATTGAGTAGATTGCGTACCCATCGAAGATATTGATCTGCATCGACTGCTGGTGTTCTTTGTACGGAAGGCCGAACTGATCCTGCCATCCGGCTGGAAACACCGGCGTTCTCGAAGTCTTCGGTTTCGCTCCTTCGGGGAAAGTCCGCTGATATACCTCCGTAGCAGTGAGATCGAATGCGATCATGTACTGCCCGTTGGCATGGATCAGCTTGCCGAGCAGCTTGTACCTATAGTCGGGGTTCCACTCCATCAGAGAGACAATCTTTGCAAAAAACAGTTTGCAGGTCGTCTGCTTGGGCTTCCGTTTTCCTTTCCCCTTGGCCGCACTGCACCAGGCGAAGGAGTCCCTGGCATTCTCCGCGCAGGGACGAAGCGCCATGATTTTCGTATTGCGGTTCACCAGAACCTGAACATAGTCTGTATCAGGGAACTTGTTCAGGCATGCGCTGTTCACATAGAACCGGCAGTTATTGAAGGTGACAGCGGGCTCAGTCAGATGCGCGAAGAACTCCCTCCGAACAACCTGGAATCCTTCAAAATCGAAGTCTTCGCCCATGTCAATGATCTCATCGCCCTTTTCAAGTAAAGGCGATTCGGGGTTATTCCGCTCCTTGCTCTCCGCCACCTGATACACAGCGGAAGGCTGCCCCATGCGGCTTTCATCATTCCAGATTTCCATCGCTTACCTCCTGCGGCATCACGCCGCCCAATTCACTTGTAATGTACTGTCTCAGTTCATCGTAGCCGGTGACATGTAACTTTTTCCCGGTTTCATAAAGCTGCCCCTTCATACGCAATTCCCAATCCGACTTCGTCATGCTGGCAAGGGCTGACAGCGGCTGCTCGTGGAGATAGAACTCTTTTCCGAAGGTTCTTGTCCACTGAGCCGGAATTGCCCGAATGTGCTTGCCCACAGGCATAAGGGGCTGAACATTGTTTTCTCCGTCTTCTCCCTGCGCCTTTGTCGGAAGAACATAGGATTTGAAGAACGCCTCCGAGTCCTGCACATCAAAGATGTAGGCGAGTTCGCCTTCACCCTCGCACAGGACGCCGGTCATGCGATATTTGCAGTCGGTATTCCAGCCGAACAGAGAGAATACAGTATCGCTGAACGCAGCCGAAGGAATATCTCTCGGCTTCGGCCTGCCGCCGCACGTTTTGGAAATCACAACGCCATTACGGTTGCCCGGATCGGTCGGCCGCACGGCAAATTTCATCTCCACCGGATTGATGAGCAGCTCCACATAGTTCTTCGTTCCAAACTTCTTGATGCATTCCGCGCTGAACTTGATCTTCCGATCCGCAAAGGTGACGGTCGGGCTCGAATAGGTTCCAAAGAACTCTGTCCTGGCAATCTCAAACCCGCGCAGGTCAAAATCGCCTGCTTCTACCTCGATAGTAATATCCTCCGGTTCCTGCACTTCCGCGGGGCTGTCATCCGAGGTAACGTATACGCTCTGAGCCGCACTCATATAGTCTGCCGCCTTGAATCCCGCCCAGCGCGGATTGATGGTCACAAAACCCTTCAGGACTCCGGTCTCGATCACCCGCAGCTCGGGAAGAATTGACTTGTTTCCGTACTTGGCATTGTCCAGCATTTGCTGAACAGCATTGAAGTCATCACGGGAGACAATCGCCGTGTGATGATTAAAGTACCAGCTCTGCGGCTTCTCTCCGAAGTTCTTCAGCGTTCGATGGGTTCGGTAGTTTTCGGTATATGTTTTGCGCGTCAGGACGTCGCCGCAGTGGCGTTCATTTCGAAGTACTGACGCTACGCCGCTTGCAGTCCAGCAGAGCTTCCCGAAATAGGACAGACGCTCCTGTGCAATGAGAGTATCGGCTATCTGCTGGGTAGAATATCCGTAGAGGTACATATAGAACATGAGCTTGACGGTCGGCGCCTCTTCGGGATTTATCTGAAGCTCTCCCTCCTCGTCATGGGTATATCCAAAAAGCTTGGGAGTAAGAGGTATGCCGTGATCCAACCGCATCCGAAGCGATGTTTCCATGCTGCGGCTTCGGGTATGGGACTCTTCCTCTGCCATGGTAGCCTGGAAGGTCAGTGCCATTTGTGAGTCATCGTTCAGCGAGAAGATCGCCTCAGACTCAAAGAAGACTCCGACCCGAGGTTTGAGCTCTGCAAGACTGCGAACCGTGCCGATGAAATCCTCCACGTTTCTTGCAAAACGGGAAACTGACTTGGTGATAATCATGTCGATCTTCCCGGCGCGACAGTCGGCAATCATTTTATTGAATTCATCACGCTTTTTAAGAGAAGTTCCGCTGATGCCTTCGTCGGCGTAGATCTTGACCAGCGTCCAGTTCGGATGCCGTGTAACAAACTCCTCATAATACTTCTTCTGCAGTTCATACGAAGTGGTCTGACGGACGTCATCAGTCGAGACGCGGACGTAAATCGCAACCCGCTGGTTGACGTCATTGTCGTAGTAGTCCGTCTGCTTCTTGGCGGGAATGAACAAGTAGTTCTCTGGGTCAATGGTTACGTTATACCGCTTCTTGACCTTCTGCTTCTGCTGTTCCTTCCTGCGCTTGGTTTCAGTATCACGCATCCGCATCACCTCCGATCAATAGTGGTTTTTCCTCTGCCTCATCATCCGGCAACAGTTTCCAATCCTCTGAAGGAAAGAACTCTGTGTCGTGGTTGTCGTGCTGATAATAGGACGCGAGCGTGAAGATGTTTTCCGAAACGAAGTAGATCCCAACCGGTTTCTCAAGAGCAGCAAGCATACGAGCCAGGATCGTGATCTCGTAATGCTTCTTTGAGACGTTTGACACCTTCTGTGTGATGACCAGATCAACCTTACCGGCGAAGCAGTCATCCAGCAGCCTGCACCACTCCCTGGCGCTTTCCATATTCGGCGCGGTGGCTCCCTCGTCAATGTAGAAGTCAACCAGCTCCCAGTTCGGAAGAAGTGCCATTGTATCCTGGTACTGCCGGATGTGGTACTCCAGGTAGTTGTCATGTTTTGTCTGATTGAAATAGCGAATATAGATGCCGACACGGTAATGATGCTTTGGGCTTGGCTGTTCGTGCCGGATCGATTTCAGCCACGCCTTGTGTTCAACAATCTTCTGATCAAGCTCATAGTTCCCCGTGAAGGGAACCGAGAAGTCTGGAATAGCTTCCGCCTCTGCAAGTTTATTGAATACTTCCAGCTCTTCGGACATAGTGAGCACCTCCATGTGACATCGGGATAAGCACATTTTAACGGCTAAAGCCGAAAAAAAGAATAAACCGAGGGTCAAGTCAATGACTCTCGGTTTATGAAAGGCAAAAAAATAGCAGGCCAGAAACAAATCTGACCTGTTAAAAGATGTTATCCGGCTTTGGCGTATGCATTGATCGTTTGACTTCCTTAACGATCTTGAGAATCGAATCGATTTCCGTCGGGGTGCAGCCCTCCAGGACTTCGGCGAACTCGCTCTTGTAGAGATTGTTTACTTCGGGAATGTCTGAGCGAAGGAGCACATCGGCAGAAACCTGCAGTGCTTCAACGATGCCGATAAAGGTTGTCAGTCTCATTGAGGACTTTCCGGTTTCAATATCGCTGACCTGAGAAAGTGAGATGTTCGCCTTATCCGCAAGATCAGCCTGGCTCATATTCTTCTTTACACGTATTTCGCGGATTCGTTTTCCTACTTCTACGACAGCCTCTGATCGCGGATTGACTCCCATTTCTCTCACCTCCATTTAGGGTTAAGCACATACCCTAATAAAATTATATCGGGATTACGCCAAGTTACCATAGCGTAAACGCCATCATTTCGGGTTTACGCTATAATAGAACCAACTTTATTTTAAGGAGGTTCTATTATGGCAATCAATTTCGTGCAAATCGGCAAACACATCGGGGAGATCAGAAAGCGTCGCGGTCTCTCCCAGCAGAAGCTCTCGGAGATCATCGACAAGTCTCCAACCTACCTCAGCTACATCGAAGGCGGGCTGAAGTGCATGAGTCTCGACACCTTCGTCTCCATCGCAAATGCACTTCAGGTTTCCGCGGACGAACTTCTCAAGGACAACATCGAGAACAACATCAAGGTGGCAAACCACGAGTTTGCCTCTCTAATCGCGGACTGCAGCGAGTATGAGAAGCGAGTCCTTCTGTCGATGCTGAAGACTGCAAAAACAGCCATGCGGGAGAACAGGCACCTTCTCCTGACCCGGCGCAAGTAAATTATATGGATACTTTTTGAGAGACGCAATCGACCGAAAGTCAACAACTTCACTCCTGGTTTATGAATTCGAAGTTGGCCTGGTCGGTTTATTTGTGTTCTCTCTGGACTTGTGCGGATGCCGCCGGTATTGTGTCTTGCTGCCGGTATTACATTTTCGCCGAATCCGATTACATTTTCGGGAAAATCAAGATTTTTCAAGGGCTCATCAGTATAATAAAGTGCGGAAGGATGATGAACGATGATCTATTTCACGGGCGATATCCACGGCGCAGTCGATGGTATTGCTGACTTCGTAAATAGAATACATCCCACCATGGAGGACGTGATCGTCCTCCTGGGGGATGTTGGAGCGAACTATTATACAGGCCGCCGGGACAACCTGCTGAAAGCCTTTCTCAATGACGCCGGAACGGTGTTCCTCTGTATTCACGGGAACCATGAAAGGCGTCCGAACACCATACCGGGATATGCTGAAACAGAGTGGAATGGCGGGAAGGCATGGGTTCAGCCGGAGTATCCCAATCTGATCTTTGCCAAAGACGGCGAGATCTATACGCTGAACGGACTCCGCTACCTTGTGATCGGCGGCGCCTACAGTGTGGACAAGTACTACCGGTTAAGCCGCGGCTGGGGCTGGTGGCCTGATGAGCAGCCATCGCCTGAGATCAAGGCATTCGTAAAGCAGCAGATCAAAAGCAAGCCCTTCGACATAGTCTTGTCGCATACATGCCCGTTTAAGTACGAGCCAACCGAGATGTTCCTCGGTGGCATCGACCAGAGCACCGTGGATGACAGTACAGAGCGTTGGCTTGATACAATCGAGGAAGCCATCGAATACAAGGCGTGGTTCTGCGGACACTGGCATACGGACAAGAGGATCGACAAAATGCACTTCCTGTTCCACTCCTTCGAATCTGATGAACAGTTCAATGCATAACGAAGGCTTGCCACCGACAGAAAAGGAAGACAAAGAAAAACCATGATTTATTACATCGCGGACATGCACTTCGGACACAAGAACGTGCTCCGCTTCGACAACCGTCCCTTTGCGGAAGCGGATCTGATGGATGAAGTGCTGATTCATAACTGGAACGAGCGCGTCACCGATGAAGATACAGTCTATGTTCTTGGGGACGCCTTCTGGAAGAACGAAGAAAACAGCGTGAAGATCATCCAGAGGCTCAACGGTCACAAGCACCTGATCCGGGGAAATCACGACCGAGTCCACGGCCGGCTGCGATTCCATTGGGAGAGCATCGAGCAGTATGCTGAAATCAACGACGGGAATACGCTGGTCATCATGAGCCACTATCCCATCATGTTCTATAAGAACCAGCACTACGGCGCTGTCATGCTCTACGGCCACGTACATAATACCCGAGAGTGGCAGCTCGTTGAGAAGTGGAAGCACGAGCAGTGGGATATGGGCATTCCGAGCCGATTGATCAATGTGGGGTGCATGATGGACTATATGAGATACACACCCCGCACTCTCGAAGAACTGCTGGATGCCAACCCAATGCCGGTATTCGACAGAATTCGACAAGATGGGACGCCTGTCGACAGCCCTTCGGAGGACGCGTGTAATGGATAACCAGGATAAGCTCATTGATGACGTTGAAGTCATAGTAAAGAAGATAAAAGAACTTCACAATTTAGCTTATGGCCAGTACTCCCGATTGGTGGATGCGGTGCTGGCCGGCAGCCTAACGGATGAAAAGCAGATTGAGCGTATTCTTGACGGTATCTTAGACTTCGGAGATGACCTGCGCTTCCTGGAATTATCCAAGAAGCTTTGCCGCCATATCTACTACCGGTACCCGCACCTTGTGGGTAACTTCGTCAATTTGTATCGAATGCTGTTTGAGGAGAAAGAGGATTCAGATGGAACTGGTGACGATTGAGGTCAGGCTCCCCAAAGAAATATATGATAAGGCCTCCGAGATCCTTGCCAGGCAGGGGCTCACTATGGAAGATGCCCTCATCCTGTTCTTCAAAGAAACAGTCAGGCTCGGGCGCATCCCATTCGAGTTCACAGAAGAAGATCTCGAAGAAGCCAGGAGATGGGAGAAGATGATGAACGATGATTTATGTAATGTCTGATATCCACGGTAATGCCGTTCGGTTCAACTCCATCATGGAGCAGATCGATCTGCAGCCGGAGGACACGCTCTATATCCTCGGAGATGTTGTTGATAGGTATCCGGACGGCATCAGAATACTCCGTTTGCTGATGAGCATGCCTAATGTGCAGATGCTCCTCGGTAACCATGAATACATGATGCTGAATGCCCTGGATCGACTTGATAAAGACAATCCCGAGTATCCACACGCTCTGCGCCTGTGGTACCGGAACGGCGGGAACATCACACACGAGTACATCAAGCATATTCGGAAGTCCGTGCGTAAGGAGATATTCGATTATCTTCACAGCCTGCCTCTGAATATCGACATTGAGGTTAACGGTCAACCATATATCCTCGTGCATGGCGGCGCCATCGCAACGTACCACAACTACATGTACAGGTACGATAACCAGGAAGAATACGCGGTTTGGAATCGCATTTACTACAACGAGCCTGATATTGAGGGCAAAATAATAATCTTCGGTCATACACCGACGTCGGAATACCAGCACAGCAACCCGCTTGAGATATGGCGGTCGCCGTCAGGAGGCAAGATCGGCATCGACTGTGGGTGCGGATTTCCGCACCCCTTGTCCCAGGGACGGCATCCGGCATACGGAAGGCTTGCATGCCTGCGACTGGATGATATGAAGGTGTTTTATTCCGAAGAAGATATCCCCGAGGAGGTGGAGGAAATTGTCTGGTAAGTTAACGCAGCCCAAAGTGGATCATTACATCCACTGGCTCAGCAGAGATGATCACTTTGGAATGCACGGTTGCGTATACGATGATGAGAGCGACAAACTGCTTGATGAGTTTTTTGAACTGATCGAGCAGATAGCTCCGGTCTCTAAGAACGGAGTTAGGGCACTCTGGCTTCGAGCGGAACGCGGGCCAATCGAGGATTACGGCAACGCAGAGGAAGAAGTAGCCTGTGGCGACTTCGATTCTGTTGAACAGTTTATTGAAGAATGGAAAGCATGGTTCCCTGAAGAAATCAAGTGGTATCAGCTGCAGGCGGTTCAACTCAAAGACGAGGGATACAGGGCAGTCATGCTCGGCCATAAATATGTCATCGTTCAGGACAAACGCAGAGAGCCTGCCGGATTCCCGAATGAGATTCCCGAGTTTGTCCAGTGGCTGATTGATGGAGTCAAAGAATGTATCGAGATGCTCAAAGCCGGAACATATAACGACTTCATCAAAGAGAACCTGCCCCCGGAGCATCGAACCGGCAAGATCCTTCGCAAACATTATTGGGACGTATGGCCGGAGGCAAGAAAAGAGTTCTTTGAGGATATTTCCGCAGAGGACGTTGCTGAGTTTATTCGGAAGGCGTCTGCCCAGGGAGAAGGTTCTGAAACAATCAAGGAACGACTGCCATCCATGACGGCAAATGACTTCTTCCGGTTCTGTGCGATGGGATACGCGGAGAACAAATACAACGGCTGCGACAAAACCCCGAAGGAACAGTATTACCTCCATGCGGATGGTCGGGATGACGGGCTGAAGGATCTTAACCCTGACGACCCCGAGGCATTTCATGCCTGGCTCCATGACTACTCCCGCGGAGGCGGCCATCCCTGGGAAGTCTGCAGAGGCGGTAATTCAACACATGTTTCTCTGCGGCCTATGGACGACAAAGACGGATATTTCCTCTATTTGGACGGGGATGCATGGAACAGAACCATTGAGACGGTCAAGTTCTATCTTGCCCTGACGAGAGCAGGGATTCCGGTGTATCTCATTGAAGCCCACACTCTGGCAGACAGGCTGGCAGAAAAAGAGTGGATCGGAATCGTGCCTCATGGCGTGATGCCTGCTTATTGTGAGAGCTGGTTCCCAAACGAGCACATCATCGACTATATGAATCTGCCGTATGAGGATCGGGAGAAGTTTCTTCCGTTCTGCGTGTGGTATGACGAGGAGCCGATTATGCTTGTAACTAAGAAGGAGGATGAACCGAGATGAGCGGAGGGTGTTGGAATTATATAAATGACTCGGCCGCAAGCGAAATCCTCGGGTATCACATCTATGTCGGTTATGGGTTGGACAGCGACAGGCATGAAAAGAACTATAGGCAGGTCATAAGGGACAACCCGTTGGGTGATCCCGAGATCTCGGCGCTCGTTTATGACGTGTTCTGCCTGCTGCACTCCTATGATTGGGCAGAGTCCGGCGACACAGACATGGACGCCTATCAGAAGGACGTGGAAATCTTCAAAGGCCGATGGTTCAAAAAGGCACGGAGAGATCGAATCAAAGAGATGATCGATATCAGCACAGTAAAACTCAAAGAGGATCTATACCAGGCATTCGGATTTGAAACAGAAAGCAACAGTGAACCATGAGTTCAATGACTTTTCAGCTTCAACCCGATACAATAAGCACAGACAATCAATCTTAATGACGAGGTGAATGTATATGAATTTGAAAGAAGCGTTCCGTTACCAAAACAAGCTCCAGTCCTTTATGGACGAAGCCCAGGGCATCCTGGATTGTGACGCCAATGTCACGAAGGTGGAGAACACCTATCTGCGGCACAAGGTGATGGCAGAAGCTGAGGATGAGACTGTTCTCATCGCCCCCGAAACCGAATACTATGAGCAGATCACCGATATTGCGAAGTTCCTTCTCTATCTGCTGGGAGAAAAGGACAAGCTGTTTGCGGCTATCCGCAAGGCAAAGGACGCTCTTGACATCGATATGGACAGCGAGGTCAGCCTCAATGCCACTCGGCAGAGCATCGCCCATACCTTCAAGCGGATGAACGATCTGCGCAACTCTGAGCAGACCATCTCCAACGGCGGCACCGGCTATCGCTTCAATGCCGAAGGCAATCAGATTTCCTATCGCTGCGACGTCAAGCGTGTGACTACGATCAACTATGACCGCAATGTCATCCGCACCGAGCTTGGCAAGCTGAATAAGCAGGCCGACGAGACTTCCACGAAGATCGATCTGTGCCTGGTCACTTCTAAGGTGGACTATGAGCCGCCCTTCGATGTGAACTCCAGCTTCGCCGAAGCATTCGAGGCATACACGGAAAACGCCAGGGCTTAACGCCCTGGCGCAGACCGACTATTTTGGGTGCGGCAAGATAAGAGAATACGGATACCGGTTCAGGTGCAGATGAACTATAAGGCTGCACACATCCTTAAGGATATTCCGGTTCGGCTCACCCTACGAGCCTTCATGATAGGAAGAAAGAAGCGCCCTGCTTCTCCATCATCGCCCTACATCCTTACATCAAAACCGCTCTTTCGTCACCACTCTCATTCTTGCTTCCGAACTGACATCTCCATTGTAAGGCATGCAAGCCTAACTCGCTGGTTACGAGATTACAATGATCATATACTGATCTTCTTCTCCGTGAGCTGCGTCGAAAGCATGACTCGTCACGCCGCCGACAATGCAAACGGAACAAATGGTTGAAGTTGCATCGGACTCTTGCCGTATCCAAAATAGCCGGTCATAAAATGACTTGAGCAGCAGGACTCAGCCTGCTGCTCACCAACGATATGCAGTTTTACCGCAACGGGAACCAGGATCTGATCCATCGGAACCTCAAAGAGATTTCCGAGTGCGTACAGATTATCTACAGTAGGAAGGCTTTCACCTTTCTGCCACTTGTAGATTGCCCGAGGTTCCTCAAAGCCGAAGTAGCTCTGCAGATCCCGAACAGTCAAGCCGCGCTCCAGGCGCAGGCGACGGATGTTGTTTCCCGTGGCGACAAGGTCGATTACGGGAAAGACTTTCATGTGCATGATAATCGCCTCCTTCAAGAGAGTGATATTACAGGATAGCAGAAAGAAGCGGAAAATGCAAGAGAAAATGCAAAATTGGAGGATAATTTGAGAGAAAAACTGTATTGGACGATCAGCAAGTTCTCCTTCGGCTCATTGTTCTATGACTACTTCGTGTTCTTTGATACGATGCCGTACCTGGCAGATCAGTTGTTCATCCGGCATAAGGTTCGAGTTTGGTTCGACCGAGAGTATGCAAAAGACGGCTCTCCCTACCATGCTATCTTCTGCCGTGTCAGAAAGAAGGATGTGCCGAAATTCCTCGCAGCCTTGGAGGATCTGAAGAACAGCATGATGCTCTGCGGTCACCCGCACTACGTTGAAGAAACCAGTTCCTATATGGACGAAATGGAAAAGATGAAAGGAGCGTTGCATGGCAATGAAAATGACGCCGCTCAAGAAACAGAGCAAAAACGAACAGCGTAAATACTACTCATCCAAGCGAGGCTCCTGGAACGGTGTCTCGCCCATAACCCGTATTGTTCAGAGCAGGAGGGTTTATGACAGAAACCGCATTAAGCGAGAGGATCGCCGAGCTTCGGGAGAATGATTCGGAAACTGCTCATCAGAGGCAGAAAGGAATACGGTGGTCATTCACATTCTTTCGAAGGAGTCATACAGGCTTTGCCGGATGATCCTGCTTGGTTGATGATTGCCGGCTTCGAGGATTTATATTCAAAACAGGAACAAGAGATGCTCCTGGATATACGGAATAAGCTGATGAATAATATCGATGAGGAATCCAGTACAGCAACAAAGCCCGATTCTTCTGAGTTCCTTCTTTGAGGTCAGTACTATTCTATCAGATTCCCTGAAAAATGAAATAAACCACGAGTCATCATCTTGACTCCTGGTTTATGAATGAGAAATCGGCCTCGATAACACAAAAAAACAAAATATCTTTTTTGGTGCAACGTGCCAAATTCATTACCGTTGTTGATACCATATCAACAACGGTAATTTTTTATTTTCCGCCGTCCGCGGGAGAATTTTGGCGAAAAACAGAGAGAGGCATCAGAAAGTGAACATGTTCGGGGATTGTGGACACCCTTTTGCGGCGCAGGCAATAGGACTTGCAGAAGCAACGCAAGAAAATGGGGCCTGAATGAAATCGTTTGACTTTGCACATAATATGTACTATAATCGTAGTGCAAGGAGGCGAACACGATGGATACAAACATGACTTTTCGTATCGATTCCGAGGTGAAGTCACAAATGAGCGCCATCTGCAGCCAGCTCGGTATGACCACTTCCACCGCTTTTAATATCTTCGCCAACGCTTTTGTGCGGGCGAAGGGGATGCCCTTTGCGGTTACGATCACGGAGGAACCCGCAAAGATCTCCCGCGAAAAAATGCTGGCGGATACGGATCGGCTGCTTGCCGAATTTGCTTCCGATTATAAGAGGATGGCAGAATGATCTGGATATCGGCAGAGGACATTCTCCTGATCCACAGCCGTGTCATAGAAGGCAGCGGCGGTTTGGACGGCCTCCGGGATTCGGCTGGGTTGGAGGCCGCCGTTTTTGCGCCAATGCAGACCTTTGATGGGCAGGAACTCTATCCATCGGATATTGAGAAAATCGCCCGACTCGGCTTCGGCCTTGCATCCAATCATGCGTTTGTGGACGGCAACAAGCGAATCAGCGCCATGATGACACAGCTTCTTCTGAAATGGAATGGCTATGATCTGACCCTCCGCACCGGCGAGCTGGCCGATATGTTCATTGCGATCGCCGACGGCACATCAAACGGAAAGGACCTTCTGGATTGGGTTTACGCACATTTGCGTTAAGGCGTTTAACCGCCCGGCGTACACAGCGAACGAGAACGGCAACCGCGGCCGGCAGAAAAGAGCGCAGCAGAGAACAAGCGCACTTTTTAGGCGCGCAAACTTTTTCCTTTCCGTCCGCAGCGCCCCGGCATACCCCCCCCAAACCGCAAAATAATGCACTACGCCTGCAAGCATGGTGCATGGTATCCACGAGCGGTAGATTTGCCAAATTGAGAGGATGTAACGGTTCTTCGTTACATCCTCTTTTTATTTTGTACCGGAAACGGAGCAGGTATTTGCCTGCTCCGTTTTGTATTTTACGGCTGCGCCCGTCACGTGCCTCCGGGAAACACGCTCCCGCCTCCCGGCAGTGTCAGCCGCGCCATTTTTGCGCAGTGGGCGGCCGACAACCCGCCGCATGTGCCGCTCAGGCTGCTGAACAGCACATTTATATTTTTTGTGCGTTCTGTTAAGGGCTTGACATTCCCTGCTTTTCGCGGTACACTGTTCCTGTCAGTGTAACTGACAGGAACAGAGGAGGCGAACGCACTTGCCGCACGAGGAGCAGAGAGAAAAGAATATCCGTCTGGTCACGGAGGTCGCGCTGGACTGTTTTCTGGCCAACGGGATCGAAAAGACCAAGGTCGCAGATATCGCGCTGCGCTCCGGGCTCACCGAGCGGTCGGCCTTTCGCTACTTTGAGACCAAGGCCGATCTGGTCCTGGCCGCGTCCCTGCTCTACTGGAAGCGCATCCTCGAGTGCATCGACCGGATGTCCCACACCGTGGCCGACGGCAGCACGACCGGCCTGCAGGACGCGGAAAACGTCCTCGTCTGCTATTCCCAGCTCTACCGCCTCGACCCGAACGGCATGCGCTTCACGCTCGACGCGGAGTTGACGCTGCATGCCGCGGGCAGACTCCACGAGATCAAAAACCAGCCGCCCGAGCCGTTTGAGACCTCCAGCGGCCCGATGGCCAAGGCGATCCGCAAGGGACTTGCCGACGGCTCGATCAGCCCGGAGGTCGAT
>ENA-ORPH01000338-ORPH01000338.1-human-gut-metagenome-genome-assembly--contig:-NODE-338-length-52299-cov-4.080717_pt1 | contig 52299 bp, 40 predicted proteins | sample MGYA00242142_ERZ509074 | MGnify/ENA primary metagenome ERZ509074 (study PRJEB26280, sample SAMEA2338724) | human gut metagenome | biome: human gut; feature: human-associated habitat; material: faeces...
ACTCCCTAAAATAAAGGTTTTAGAACAAAAAAGAGGTAGTCTTTTGACACTACCCCGCAAACCGGAAAGGAGTAGCATATGAAAAAACAGTTGCGAATTGTATTAACCTTTTTACTGGTGGCTGCATTTTTTATTACTGCAGAAATCATTCCTGAGATCACGAATCACCTGACTGACCAAAAAACGACCAATACCATTACGGTTTCACACGGTTCCACTCAGACTACACCCACCAAAGTCAATCTGTCTTACAAAGAGCGTCTCGCTATTTTTTCATCCGAAACGATCGCTGTCTCGGAAATTTTGACAACAGCAAAGGCAGAAACTTTGACGGAATATGATGAGTCATTTTTTGAGAAACTGCAAAAACAGCTTCATAAACTTTACTCCTTTCACCTTATTCCCGATGATCTAACAGTGAAAGATCTGGAAAATATGTTTCAATCCGCCACTTATTTATCCATCCGTAATTATTTGGAAACGGACAGTTTCTGTGTTTGGGAACTTTCTTTCTTGAAAGAATCTAACAAGCAATCTTATTCTTTGCGTTTTGATGTAGAGCAGGAAAAAATCTACTATGTATCAATGGGAAACATACCTATAAAAGAGATTTTGACAAAGTCCGATCCGACACAGTATAATGCAGTCCCATTAACGGGACACGTAGCTGCCTCCCGCACTTTGCCTGGGAACACCAGTCCAATGCAGTATCAAGCAACACCTATGGGAGAAAGCAAAAAATCTCTTTTGTCCGAAAAAATTGACCGCTACGCTAAGCGTCTTCTAAAATACTATGGTGCTTCGATAAATCGTGATGTTTCCGCACGGTATTCCAGTGAAGATGACTATAAGGAAGCCCACTACTATTTTACAATAAAATCTTACAAATACAACATCCCGGTTACCATCATAACCTCTCAAAACTATGCGGGTATTGAGAATTATCTCACATTCTCTTTTGGTAACTTCTATTCGGATTTTATGACTTCTAATGGCACATCACAGATGGTCGATGGTTAATGGGATAGGATGATAACTTCCTTGTGTTGCGAATTTGTGATGATACAACTTAGATACCTTTTCTTGCAAAATCGGATGCAATCTTTTGTTTTAATAAGAGTATAAAACAGGATCAGGCAAGGAGGAATTTATAAGATGAGGTATAAAAGAAGTCATTTGATCGGATTATTTGCAGCACTATTAGTGCTGGTTACTATTTTAGGGGGAGGAATATTGTTGGTGATCAAGGAAGATCACGCATCTGCCGGATCTACGGAAGGCGCTGCTTATCATTTTCAGGGAACAGATCAACCGCAGGCCACGCGCAGCCATAAATACCACACAAATCTCAACCACAAGCAAACCCTGATTTTAGTCAACAAAGATCATGCATTACCAAAGGGCTACTCGGTCCAACTCAAAACATTAAAAAATGGCATTCAGGTTGCCAAAGTGATATATCCGCATCTTCGTGATATGTGGTTTGACTGTGAAGCCGCTAATCCTAATTATTCTATCAATGTAGTAAGCGGTTATCGTACCCGTCAAAAACAAACAATACTCCTTTCCGAGGAAATCCGCAAAAATGAGCGTGCCGGAATGAGTTATCGTTCCGCTAAAAAAGATGCTTTGCGAAGCGTTGCACCTGCCGATTATAGCGAACATGAAACCGGACTGTGCGTGGATATCACCGCTTCCGATCATCTGCAGCTTGACAATGGGCAGGCACAAACCCCGGAAAATCAATGGCTGCGCAAACACTGTGCCAATTACGGCTTTATTCTCCGTTATCCAAAACATAAAGAAAAAGTTACCGGCTATATGTACGAATCTTGGCATTTTCGCTATGTTGGCAAAAAAGCCGCTAAAAAGATCATGCGTGAAAAAACCACGTTAGAAGAATATCTTCAGGAATAGACAAAATGCTCCCATCTTTTGGGAGCATTTTGTCTAAATCGTTGCCATCCTCTTGAGACAATACTAAAATACCACTACTAACAACATCTTAAACTGCTCTTTGCCGTATACCGCATGTGGATGTTTTGCGGGCATTACGATCGACTCTCCTTCGTGCAGCTCATATTCCACACCATCAATCGTAATTTTTCCAACTCCATCCAAACAGATTACAAACGCATCTCCACCGGATTCATGGGTACTAATCTCCTCGTCCTTATCAAAGGCAAACAATGTTACACTAAGCGCATCGTTCTGTGCAAGCGTCTTGCTGACTACCTGTCCTGCCTGATAGGACACCTGTTCTTTCAGTACCATTACCTGTGCCTTGTCCATGTTTTTGATCATACTCATCGCTTTTTCCTCCATTCTTTTTTCTTTATTACGTTATTATAACCACATTTTTAATTAAACACTACTTGGAGGCATCTACAATTTTTTGCACCTCCTCTTCTGAAATAACTAATTTCTCCGCGATCTCCGCTACAGTCATATGAAGTTCCTCATATAAAATCTCAACTTTTCCTTCAATCTTTCCTTCAATCTTTCCTTCCCGGAAGCTGGCTCTTTCCAGTCCCGGTATCTCTTTTCGTAAGGTTTCTTCGCCACTGATCCTATGATTCCTTTTGACTTCTCTTACCAGCTCATCCTGTTTCTTGATTCTTTTTTGCATCTGCCCCTTTTTGTGCTGATACTCCAACAGATCAATTACATTTTCAAGCAGTTCCTCCTCAAAACGCATCATATTTCCGGATAATAATGATTCTTTGATAAATTTTTCAATTTTAGTAGTGTCTTTTTCGATAAATTCGATTATACTGTTATACATGGGGCAGTTCTCCTTTGCGTTTTTTGTTTCGTCACTTAAAACTTTATACAAAGGAACTGCCCTTTTCAATATTTAATTTTCCGAAAACTTAATTACGCTAACCGGGCACTCTTAATATGAACGAAAACATTCCTTCATTTTTTCCAGACGATACAAAGCTTCGTCCAGAGTTTTCTTTTCCCGTGCAAAATGCAGCCGGATCAGATGATTGACATCCTCTTTGAAAAAGCTGGAGCCCGGAACTGCTGCCACGCCAATATTTTTGATCATCCATTCACAAAATTCCAGATCTGAGAATCCATGAAACTGCGGAAGTTCCAAAAAGTCTGATATATCGATCAGCACAAAATACGTTCCCTGTGGTACATTATGCTTCAGACCAATTTTATCCAGTCCCTTTAGAAAATAATATGTTCATACACTTCATCCGTCACAACAAATGCATCATATCTGACTGCCAGTTCACCGATTGCCATCAGCTCATCCCTGCGAAAAACTTTTCCGCACGGGTTCGATGGATTACAGAATCCGTAAAGGTTTGTACTCTTTTACTTAATTCAGGCATTTTTATCTTCTTCCTGATGCAACAGCCTCAATCACTTGAAGCTTTTTTACGACCTTGTTTGTCCTGCCCGTTTTCTCCATTGTTCCATTCTATCTCATTTTCTACAATATTGAATCGTTTAAATTCCGGAATGGAAGCATTGTAATATTGTTCAAGAATAGATGGGTCTTTCGAAGGGAGTACAGCATATTTTCTCTCTAATAAATATCCTTCGTCTCAACAGAAGCTTTTAATTCATTGGCATGCTCATATATATTGTTGAGTATTATTTTACAATCCTTCATGCCCTCTACCGTGGAATCTGATACCTTGATGCCCTCCGCAGATGCAGCCGCAACCTCTTCTCCTGTTGCCGACAGATGTGATATATTATCCGATATCACTGACGTTGAATCAAGTATTTTATTGATGCTCTGCTCTGCAACATGTATGCTTGACATCAGCACATCCATTGTATTGCCTACTTCAACAAATGTTTTTTCTGTTTCATCAATAAGTGTGTTCTGTTTATCAACGGATAACACAGATTCATTGATACTCTCGTTCGCTTTTTGGGTATCTTCGTTCAGCTTCTGTATGATATTTGTAATACTTTCAGAAGCCTTCTTGGTCTGTTCCGAAAGCTGACGGATTTCCTCCGCAACGACCGCAAACCCCTTTCCCGCTTCTCCTGCGCGGGCTGCCTCAATCGACGCATTCAGTGCAAGAAGATTTGTCCTTGCGGATATATTAACGATATCACCAACAAAATTCTGTACATCATTAACCTTCTCTGTAAGACCACTTATTACATCAACAATGATATTACTTGCGTCCTGTACATTCTGTGCCTGTTCTTTTAATTGACCAACAACTACCTTGCTGTTATTTACCGATTCATCTGTCTTATCAGATGCACTTATCATCTGATTAATTTCTTTTTCCGCCATATCCGTGTTTTCCTGAATCTCAGAACACATAACCGCCTGTCTCTGGATTGCCTCTGCCGTACTTTCCGTGCTGTCTGCGATATCCCCCATAGAGCTGTGGCTGATATCTATACTTTTCTCAAGTTCATTCAGCATAGTCATCGCTTTTTCAAACTCGTCAGAAATATTATCCGCAATAGCAACCATTTTCGTATTGCTTTCATTCTGTTTTGCAGCCGCCTCCTCAATCTGGGATACCTTCTCGCCAAAATACTGAATCAATATATTCGCTATATTGATCGATATGATCGTCACAAGAATGATTACAAGGATAGCTAATATCCTGCTTGATAACAGTTCCGAATTACTACTGTCAAAATCCTTTATTAATCGCGCAATATTTGCTAATATAACTAAACCATTGGCACAATACATCAATCTTTTATTAAGATAAACCATAACGGAAATAATCATCGGAATTCCATATGTCCACACGGTATCCGTAGAATTCAGTAATACAACAACAACATATCCAATCGCTATATTTACTGATAATAGAACCTCACATATATGTGTTTTCTTTTTCATTATGTATGCTGCGATTGATGCAGTCATAACAACCAACGCTGTGATAAACTGTATTATAATCCTGCCTGGCTGTTCTCCCTTTGAAACTCCTAATGCCGCTAAGACTGTTACTGCAATAAACCCAAATACTATCAGAATCGTGATCAGTACCATCCTGTTTGCTCTCTGATATTGATTTTCTGTCATATTTTTCCTCCTCGTTCTCCTTATAAATTTTCCTATACCTTCATAACCTTGCGTACAACAAATAATTATTTCTGTTTACTGTATCATACCAGTTTTATTATATCGCAGATTATGTTGATTTCAAGATTTTTTTATCGGCACCGGTCACTTTTTCTATGTGAAGACAAGAGAATACCCCATTTATATGCAATCCATTTGACGCACTTTTCATTTTGTAAATCCATTTTTAGTCCTATTTCTTTCCGGCTTATACTCCGACAGAAATAATCCTATCAAAGTAAGTACCGTTCCTATTCCGGCTAATAAGGTCAGTTTCTCATGTAAAATTAGTACAGAAGTAATGACCGTTATCACCGGAACCATATAGATATAAACGCTTGTCTTTACTGCGCCCAACTCTTTTACTGCAAAATTCCATATCACAAAGCAAAGCGCAGAAGCTCCCAATCCCAAATACAAAATATCTACACTACTCTTTTTTATCAGTTTCACCAAATCCTTCTTCATGGACTTCGCATCTTCAACTGACAACAATTTCTTCGATGCGTATAATCTGGAATATAAATCATTGTTCTTAGGTAACAGATTTTCTGCATCTTTCTGATGTCGTAGTACAATGGAGGATTTCAGTCCAACCACCATGGAATTATGTGCACAATAATTTTTAAAATTTCGTACACCATCCAACCATGTATCCACAAGTTCCGTATCTCCTTTAGAATATCTTTTCTCAGTTTTTAAACAATGAGAATAGCAGCTAACATGCCACTATTTCCATTTTATCTAGTGTTTTTTATCATTTACGATAAAAAGTATAACGGATCTTTTTCCTTCGTTACGTTTTTATAACCACATTTTGTTAGATATGTTATAATCTGTTACGGAATAATGGCCACACATATTTAGATCCCAGCATTGCAATGATCCCGCCGATCAACACACCTAACGTATTTAGTATGACATCGTCGATATCCGTTCCTCTTTGTATAAAGATTTGTTCCATCTCTATAATTATAGAAAGCAAAACGCCACTACCGGTAATACGTTTGAGTGATTTCTGATACCAAGGAAAAAACCACGCTATTACTCCATATGGGACAAATAATCCGATATTGGCAAGCAGATTTAAGTCTGAAACATCCTTCCAATGAGATACATTGGCATTTTCTGATTGAAACAAAAATGTACCTATTGTTTTGAAGGGCATGAAATTAATCCTTCCATTTCCCCACCTATCACAAATAAAATAAAATTTCCCACTGGATTCTATTCCCATATGCATGTTTGGCAACATAGTATAGCCCAATAAAGTAACCATATAAGTCAATGTAACACAATACAATATTTCTTTGCCGATATGCACTTCCTTTTTCATCATTGCCAAATAAATTCCTTTTAATACGATATAAACAACCGCAACAAGAAACGCTCTTTGAACAGCCTCCTGTAAATATAATTTAATCAGCATAACCTTCTCTCCTCCCCTTAATACACCTGTCATTGACACATTCTTCTCTCATCCAGATGCAGCAGATCATCCGTCTGCTTCTTATGATATAAGCAGATCATTGATATTGTTTCTTAGCTCTTCTATATAATACAAAAAATACCGGAATAAGGAAAGCATCTGCAAAAATCCATGCGAGATCATTTGCCATACAAACACCCATAAACCCGATCATACTTACTACAAGCGTACCAGCCAAGGTTCTTGCCGCCATTTCAAACACCCCGGCCAATATAGCGATCGCCGAATACCCCATTCCCTGTATCGTAAAACGAACTGTATTCACTAAAGTAAGCAAAGAATATCCGGCTGTTGTTACGATCATATACTGATACGCATATTTTACGGCTTTCACTTCCTTTGCACTAAGAAATAATAACGTCATCGGCTTTCCAAACAATAAAACAATGACAAACAGCACTGCAGACACCCCAAAGCCCATGAGAGAGGCTGCCAAAAGTCCCTTACCAATACGCTTCGGTTTGCCGGCTCCCATATTTTGTCCAACGTATGGTGCCATTGTCTGTCCCAGTGCCTCGATCGGACAGGATACAAAATTGCCAAGCTTAGTCGCTGCCGTCACTCCAGCCACCACTGTAGAGCCAAAACCGTTCACTGCTGCCTGGATCACAAGTGTTCCTATCGCTGTGATCGAATACTGCATTCCCATCGGGATTCCAACCGCACATAAACGTATCATATACTTTGGCAACGGTTTCCACTCTTCTTTCGTTCCCCGCAGGATTGGAAAACGCTTTCCAATATACCACAGACAACACAACCCAGAGATTCCCTGTGCCAGCACAGTCGCAAGTGCAGCTCCTTTGACGCCCATACGAAATACAATGATAAATACGAGATCCAGTCCAATATTGAGGACAGATGCCAATGCCAAAAAGATCACCGGCGTTTTGCTGTCTCCCAAAGAGCGGATCAGTGCCGCCAATATATTATACAGAAAAGTGCATGGTATTCCTAAAAAAATGATCAACATATACCAATATGTATAGGAAAAAATATCCTCCGGCGTTTTCATAAAGCGCAGGATATCTCCGCACAAAATTGACACGATCACCGTCATAACAACAGAAAATGCAAGACAAAGCCATGTAGCATTCGCCACAAAACGTCGAAGTGCAGAATAATCCTTGGCACCAAGTTTCTGTGCTACCGGAATGGCAAATCCATTGCATACACCAATACAAAATCCAATCACCATAAAGTTTAACGACCCTGTCGCACCAACTCCAGCCAATGGTTTCATTCCTAAAAATTTACCAACGATCATTGTGTCTACCATGCTGTAAAACTGCTGAAACAATAATCCTAAAAACATTGGAACCGCAAATTCCAAGATCAATCTTGCCGGTGATCCTTCGGTCAAATTTTTTGTCTGTTTCTGTGTCCTTTCCATCATTTCAATTCCTCCCAATGAAATAATTGCATCGCTAACTCAAACTCCACCTACCAAATGCACACAATCGGCATTCCCCGATTCTATAATAGGATTAAGGTGTCAAGATTTCAGACCTTCTGACACTTTAATCATAATAGGCAAAAAAAAAGGACTGCAGCGTACACAGTCCTTAAAGGAGAAGGTATGAAAAAAAAATCTAAGCTACCAGTGAGTCGACATTTACTCTCTGATATGGTTATTATTATAGGGTGGAATTATGAACGTGAAATGTTATAGTTATTAATATTTTGTAAACATTATTTTTTGTATGAAATCATTGCTTTTGTACACACTAAATAGAGCACTTCCGCCGTCTAAAATTGCGTTTGCAGAAAGGAGGATCCGTTATGAATGCACATCCTTTGCTTCGACAACTGCTTATTATTACATTTATATCGGGTGCTGTTCTTTTGTCCTTCAAATACGTTTTACCCCTTATTTTCCCGTTTTTATTCGCATATACACTGATGCGGAGCTTAATGCCTATCGTCCTATTTTTACAAAAAAAATGTCATCTTCCAAAGTGGCTGGCGGCAAATGGCACCTTACTCTTGATCTCTCTTGCCTTTTTGGGTATTTTTTTGCTGATCGGATGGCTTTTATTTCAGCAATGTAAACTACTTCTCACAAATTTGTCCATTTATCATCAAATTTATACAAAATCCATAGAATCCTGTTGTCATAATATTTTGCAACATTTGGATTATTATTTAGGTCTGCAAAAAGGTAGTTGCCTAATATTTGCTAAGGAACAGTTTCACAATCTGGATCCGTCATCATTTACAAACCTCTATCAAAATATTGGCAGGATAGCGCTGCAATGTATGGGAAGCTCAATGCGAGTATGCGCATTTTTGCTGATCGTTATCGTCAGTTTCATCGTTTTATGCAAAGACTATGATCATTTGCATACTATGATCCACAAAAATCGTTATTTTTCGGTTTTGTCAGAGCTTGGGCATACCATGTGGAATACCGGATTTGCCTATATGCGAAGTCAGCTCATCATTATTGGCTGTAATTGGGCTATTTGCACAATTGCTTTTCTGCTCATCCGCAATCCATATTGTATCGTGATCGGTCTGTTTATTTCCATTTTTGATGCATTTCCTATTTTGGGGAGTGGGATGATATTGATTCCATGGGGACTTGTAAAATTATTTCATGGTTCTTTTTTCGCGGCCGCAGTTCTGCTTACTGCATATTTATTAACAGTATTTACGCGTGAATTATTAGAAGCAAGGTTAATTGGAAGTAACTTAAATACACTTCCTTTTTTTACCCTTGCTTCCATTTACATCGGTATTTCATTGTACGGTGTGTGCGGCATCTTTCTCGGCCCATTTGCGGTCGTGCTGATCCGCTCCATCTATCAGATATGGATGCGCAGCGCCTAAGAGTTTTCGACATATCCGAGCTGTTAAGCTACAACTTGCATATATGCAGATCCTCTATAAACTGCTGCCTCACTTAATTGAAATAAACAAGCTCCTCTTTTGGCTTTTCTGCCGCTTCCACCTGCTCTGCATAAAAGACAGGACCTTCCTCGCCATATTCCTTCATGAATTTGTATTCAAATCGGGCCGTCACGGTAACATACTGCTTTGCCTTAAACTCTGACCAATCATCTGCTTTGCACAGAAATCCCATATACTGTACATCGTCTGCACAGCAGGTCATCGCAAAACGTCCAAATACTGCAAAGCCTGCCGGGATCCCCTTTGGCTTCTGGATCAAACCAGTCACCTTTAACGTCTTATTCTGATATGTTTCCGGATGGTCGATCATATCAATATACCAAAGTCCAAAATCATCGTCACTAATTTCAATGACATCTGCATTGACATCAAACGGCATCTGATCCTTCATCTCATAAAACTCATCCTGTGCGGATTCATAGACGATCTGTGCCCGCGGATTGACCGCTTTTATGCTTCCACGGATCGAGTTTTTATTCGTCTTTTCGACGGTGCAACGGTTAATGATGATCATTTCTGCCACGCGGAACTGATCTACCATCATAGATGGCATATTCTTCATATATAAAGCAAATGTTTCATCATTGACTACATCTATCGTCTGAAAGATCACTTCACGATCAAAACAAATTTCTTCCATATCATCATACAATTCCGGAATGTGCTTTGTCGGCCACATACCGTTGTATTCAATGATGATGCGGTCCGGACGGTGTTTTTTCAAAAATTTCTGAATGATCTTTCCATTAAATGCTTCTTCGTCTTCGATGTATTCCACAACGCAGTTGGCCTTCTCTAACACGTCCGGTTCATATTCTAACTCGCCCTCTTCGCATGCCAAGATCATCGTTTTGATCTTGTCGTCAAACATATCATCCACGACAAGGTCACGGATCAGATTCGTCTTACCGGCTTCCAAAAAGCCCATAATGACGTATACCATCATCTCCTCTTTCTTCTTACCAAACATTCAAAACCTCCATCAACTCTATGTTTAGCTTCCATTTGAAATGGAAGCCGTAAATCGTAGTCCTCTTTACGCAACGTGGAATAATTCTTTGATCGCATCTTCCTTCAAGTCAGCACCGATAACACAAATACGTCCTGTAAAGTCGGCTGCTCCGCGGCGAACTTCCGTCTCTTCCGGTACCAGATCAAAGTGGAACCACTCTCCTTCTGCTGCCGCTACAATACCCTTTGCACGCAAAACGTCACCATAGTCTTTCGTCTCAGCTAACTTGTGCAAAATCTCGGTAAGCTCTTCCTCCGTAAACTTGTGCGCTGTCTCAACGCCCCAGCTTGTAAATACATCATCTGCATGATGATGGTGATGGTCATGATGATGTCCGCATCCACACTCACCGTCGTGATCATGCTCGTGGTCATGATGGTCGTGATCATGATGATGTCCGCATCCACACTCGCCGTCGTGATCATGCTCGTGGTCGTGATGATCGTGATCATGATGATGTCCGCATCCACACTCGCCATCGTGATGATGTTCATGCTCCTCTAACAGCTCTTTTTCCAAAGAATTAACCTTTTCCATAGCCTCTACGATATTTTTACCCTGAATATCATCCCATGGTGTTGTAATAATAGATGCTTCCTCGTTTTTCTCACGAATCATCTTCAGACAAGCATCCAGCTTGTCGGCTGACACATTCTGTGTACGGCTCAAGATTACTGTTCCTGCGTATTCGATCTGGTTGTTGTAGAACTCACCGTAATTCTTCATATACATCTTGCATTTCGATGCATCTACAACCGTTGCCGTACTGTTGATCTGTACTTCATCACCAATATTTTTTACTGCTTTGACCACATCAGACAACTTGCCAACTCCGGATGGCTCAATAATAACACGATCCGGACTATATTTTGTAAGCACCTCTTTGAGTGCCTCTCCAAAGTCACCAACCAAAGAACAGCAAATGCAACCGGAATTCATCTCTGTAATCTGGATTCCTGCCTCTTTCAAAAATCCACCATCGATGCCGATCTCACCGAACTCGTTCTCGATCAAGACTAACTTCTCACCTTCAAATGCTTCTGCGATCAGCTTTTTGATCAACGTCGTTTTACCTGCTCCTAAAAATCCTGAAATAATATCAATCTTTGCCATTGTCTCATCAATCCTTTCTATCGTCATTTGCATTTGCCTCTAACTATCATTATAACAAACCTGTCAACTCTCAAATTGCTGTTTCGTTGTCTCATACATCGCAATACTCGCCGCGATCGGCAGATTCAGACTGTCGATGCGATTGGAATGCGGAATGATCACACTTGTCCCGATCTGCGCAAAGCGATCCGGCAGTCCGGTCGCTTCGTTGCCAAAAAGCAAAGAAAATGTTCCCTGTGGTCTGATCTCATGCAGACTTTTCTTGGCGTCCAACATAAATGGATATAATTCCCGTTCACCAAACTGTGCCTGATATTCATCAAAATCCTCAAAGTAAACAAAGTTTGTCGAAAAAATCGCCCCCATGGACGCTCTTACCACTTTGGGGTCAAAGGCATCCACTGCCGGACGTATGATCGCCATCTGATTCAAACCAAATCCTAAGGCGCTCCGCATGATCGTTCCCATATTGCCGGCATTAGAAGGATTTACCAAAACTATGTGGGATGCTGTTTTCTCCAGCTGCCCTTCATATTTCGTAAATTCTCCGATCACGTAACAATTTTCTTTTTGAGACAATACGTGAAATATTTTATCTGTCTGAACCATTTCTATACCGGCATCCCTGCACAAACTACGCAGTTTGTCTAATGTTTCCCCCTCTTTCATGCCGGAGTGAATATATACCCTCGTCACCTTGTCCGGCTGAAAGCGCAACAGTTCAAATGTCAGCGTTATACCTAATGCATAGGAAACCGGGGAATCCTTGCGGTATCTCTTATATCCTGCCATCTTTTATCCTTCCTGTTCAATGCGCACATCGATCGTCATATCTCCAATTTCTGTTGAAAAAGGAATCGTAAACATTTCCGTTGCCGCACCATCATAACTTGCACCAACACAATAATCCGGTGGTGTAATATCAATCATAATATTATTATTTGCAAATACCGTCGCCGCATTGCCCGCCACCATATTTCCTAATTCCGAAATTGCGCTCTGTCCGATCGCATCAATGGCATTGACCGGCATCATCATCATTTTAGATACGACCCCAAGTGCTGTCTGTGGTTCAAAATTAAGCAATACTTCTCCCGAAAGCTGACCTACCAGCCCGAGACGGATCAAAGAATTTTCTTCTGGGAAACTCTGTTGTCTAAGAGATGGTTTCCCTATTTTTAAATCCAACATACACATATCTTTCATCACTTTACACACAGATATGATAAATGGATTGACATGCTCTGCTTTCAAACTTTCTCCCTCCCCTTACAACTGGAAATAATCCCAAAAATCTTCACTGATATTAACATCGCACTTATTGAGCCAGATGTTATATTTCTTTTGGAACAGGCGATTCTGTCGTTTTGCAATGATAACTTCCTTGCGAGCCTGTGTCGCATCCTCTTCCTTGTCATTGACGCAATATATAATATAATATCCCTGCGTTCCCTCTACAACACTGCTGACTTCACCCTTTTTGAGGGCTAACGCCGCATCCAATGCCGCTTTCTCCAATTTGGTGGAACTTTTGCCAACCACCAGTTCCTGCGTTGTTGCATCGGTATTATCTTTGGCCAATGTCAAAAAGTCTTTCGTCTTAACTGCACGAAGCTGCAGCTGTTCTGCCCACTTAAGAGCCTGTGCCTTGGCTTTCTCATCCATATCGATCTTCTGTCCGGAACTTCCGATCCCTTTCGTCATGATCTCGATATACTGGATCGCAGCCTGCCTTGCTTCCTCATCTGACACGTCGGTGTTTGCCTTGTCAGTAGCCACATAAAACATTTTATTGGCAAGCACGTTTTCTTCATACAATTTACTAAGTCCCTGAACGGATAAATAATATTTCTTTTTATCACTGTCAGACACCTTTTCCATGATCTTTTCTGCCTTTTGCATTGCCTCGTCTTTCTCATCATTGGTAAGTGAAATTTCATTACGATCCGCTGCCTGCGCGATCACTTTAAGCTGTGTTACCATATTGACGATTTCCTGCTTTGCCTGAGCACCCACTGTTTTATTGCCGCCCAGCGAATAGTTCCATAGCTCACTTCCAAAATTGCCCTCATACTGTCTTTTTAATAGGTAGGCATAGTTCATCATCTCGCTATATTCTACACCGTCACTGCCCACTGACATAACGATCGAATCCTTATCCGGTGTTCCTGCCGTAAGCTTTACCTTTTTTGTGCCAATCTTGGAATTGCCACAGCCCGTGCATACTCCTGCCACGGCAATGCATATGCTTAACCCAACTGCCATCCATTTACTTTTCTTTATCATAGTCACCATGCCTTTCCGTTACTCCACGACTTTTCCGATCTCACGGATCAACTGATTCACTGTCTGGAATAATTTTTCTGCTGTCTCCTGCTTACTTACTGTTTTGGAAACAGACGGTATCTTCACCGCAGCAGGGATCCTTCCGTATCCGCTGCGATAACTTTTGCCTGCCGGCTGTGGTTGTGGTTTCATCGTGTAAATAAAATAGGATTGTTCTTCCTTTTTGGCCGCCTGCACCACCTTAAAAGCGCCCTCATACGATTCTACCATTTTTACAAGGTTTACGGAAGAGATTTTTGCGTTTGGTTTCAGATAAAATCGAATTTGGTTCGTTTTTTGCACAATTTGTGTGATTCCGGCACGGTGTGCTTCCGCTTTAAGCAGTGCCACACGCAATAAATTCTCAGCTGCATTAGGCAATTCTCCAAATCGATCGATCATTTCTTCCTGCATATCTGCATATTCTTCCGCATTTTCAATCCCGGCGATACGTTTGTACATATCCAGCTTTTGAAATTCACTACGAATATAAGTTGCCGGAATAAACGCATCCACTTGCAGTTCCAAACTGGTCTCAAATGGCTCCTCTTCCGGCTGTTCGCCTTTCAGTGTAAGTACTGCCTCATTGAGCATTTTACAGTACAGATCATATCCAACCGCTTCCATATGCCCGGACTGCGCTTCACCAAGCAGATTCCCGGCTCCGCGGATCTCCAGATCCCGCATCGCCACTTTGATCCCGGAACCCAGTTCCGTGTATTCACGGATAGCGGCCAGTCTCTTCTCCGCTACCTCTTTGAGCATACGTCCTCGCTGATACATCAAAAACGCGTATGCTGTACGATTTGATCTTCCGACACGACCGCGAAGCTGATAAAGCTGTGACAGCCCCATCTTATCGGCATGATCAATGATGATCGTATTTACATTCGAAATATCTAATCCGGTCTCAATAATCGTCGTTGCTACCAAAACATCTATTTCGCCGCTGATAAATGCCATCATGATCTTTTCAAGTTCTCGCTCACTCATCTGCCCATGTGCAAAAACAACATTGGCATCCGGCACCATTTTGGCTACTTCTGCCGCCACCTCTGCAATACGGGCAACGCGATTATACACATAATACACCTGTCCGCCTCTTCCCAATTCGCGATTGATCGCCTCGCGAATGATCTCATCATTATGCTCCATCACAAATGTCTGTATTGGCAGACGATCTACCGGTGGCTCCTCTAACACGCTCATGTCCCGAATGCCGGTCAAACTCATATGCAGCGTTCGTGGGATCGGTGTTGCACTAAGCGTAAGGACATCAACATTTCCTTTCATCTGCTTGATCTTTTCCTTGTGTGTCACACCAAATCGCTGTTCCTCATCAACGATCAATAACCCCAAATTCTTAAATTCCACGTCCTTAGACAGCAGACGGTGTGTGCCGACAATAATATCAACCTGTCCCTTTCGCAGTAGATCTATCGACTTTTTTTGCTGTGCCGGAGTACGAAAACGTGATAACATCTCAACTTTGACCGGAAAGTCTCCGAGTCGTTCGCACAATGTGTTGTAATGTTGCTGCGCTAAGATCGTAGTTGGAACAAGCATCGCTACCTGCTTTCCATCATTTACCGCCTTAAATGCCGCACGCAATGCGATCTCTGTTTTGCCATAGCCAACATCCCCGCAGATCAGCCGATCCATGATCTTGTCACTTTCCATGTCCTTTTTAACGGCGGCAATGGCTGTCAACTGATCTTTGGTCTCCTCAAATGGGAAAACCTCCTCAAATTCCTGCTGCCACACAGTATCCGGACTATAAGCATATCCTTTTTGTTCTTGTCGCTTGGCATATAACAAAACCAATTCTTTTGCCACTTCCTGCACAGCCTTGCGCACGCGTGTCTTGGTCTTTTTCCATTCCGGCGATGACAAGCGGTTTAGTTTCGGCTGCTTCGCCTCACGCCCGGCGTATTTCTGCAACAGATCCAGTCCCGATGCAGGAACATATAGATTTCCGCCGTCTCCATACTCAATCTTAATATAGTCCTTCGACACATGGTCGACTGTAATCTTTTCGATACCTTTGTAAATACCAACTCCATGATTCTCATGGATCACATAATCGCCAACGCTTAACTCATTAAAGCTCTGTATCGCTTTTCCATCGTATTTTTTCTTCTTGACATTACGCCGTTTCTGCTTTGTGCCAAAAATATCACCTTCTGTCACAACAGCAAACTTCGTCATCGAATAAACAAATCCATGACGCATAAATCCATACGATACCATAACCTGTCCGGCTTCCAACGGCATATCCGGCTTCTCATGATAAAATGCCGGAATTTCATATTCTCCCAAGTCTTTACTTAAACGCTGCGCACGCGTCCGAGATCCACAAAGGAGCAGTACACGGTATCCATTCTTTCTCCAGCGAAGCATATCGTCTACAAGTAGTTCAAAATGCTTATTATAGGACCCCACCGGCTGTACCTGTACATTCACCTGCGCCCTGCTCGCAAGCTGCTTTGGCAGTCCATCCAGCAAAGACAAAATAACAAGCTGCTTGTTCTGCAGCAATCCAAATAAAGGATCCATTCCCTGCAAGATCTCCGGCTGCTTTGGCAAAAGATAGCCTTTCTCCAATCTGCTTTCCATACTGTCACGAAACTCTGTTTCCACCGCCTGAGCTTTCTCATAACAGCGGGTTGGCTCATCTAAGAAAAAGATTGTCTCCTCCTCTGGCATAATATCAAAAAAGGACAATGTTTCCACCGGAAAATAGGGCAGGTAGGCTTCCAACCCAATACGGCTCTGATATTGTTCGTAGTCATTTTGTATTTCCTGTAAATGGTCATTTAACCGATTCACTTCTTCGAATTTCTTCGCCTTTTTTAATTTTGTGCTGATCTTTGCTGCGTCTTTCGCCATTTTTGTAAAACCATCGGCAATTTGCTCAGTAGTCAAAATTAATTCCGATGCCGGAAAGATGGTAAACTCTGCAATGCGTTCAATTGAGCGCTGACTCTCCACGTCAAACGAACGGATCGTGTCAATCTCATCATCCCAAAACTCAATACGATATGGGCAGTCCTCCGTTACCGGAAATACATCCAAAATTCCTCCGCGCACAGAAAAATCTCCAGGCATCTCAACCTGTGCCTGTCTCACATAACCCATATTGACTAGATTTTTGCAAAGAGTCTCAAGATCATGTGTCTCCCCTTCCGCTACCTGCTGCTTCGCCTGCTCATAGATCTTTTGCGATAGTACGAACTCCATGCCGGCATCGATCGAGGTGACAATGGTTCCCCCCTTGCGATCCAGTAATGCCTCTCTGACTTTAAGTCTCTGTGTGCTAAGTGCATTACCATGTACATCAGCACTAAAAAAAATCACATCTTTCGCCGGATAATACATAACTTCCCGGTCAAACATGCGATAGTCTTCTGCGATTTCCCGTGCCCTCAACTCATTCGCCGCAATGATCACTTTCCATTTCGGAGACTCACCGGTAAGCCCATAGATCCATTGGCACTTTTGTGATTCGATGCATCCCGATATCTGCAATGGGAATTGCTGCTTTTGTATTGCCTCTTCGGCATTGCGGTACGCCGTAATCTCCGCCAAAGGCGCCAATAATGTTTCCATCACTGCCCCAACCTCTTACTTTCCGTTAAATTGATTCATCGCCGCTTCAACGCTGTCTGTCAAAATAGTCTCACATGCCTTTACCGTCTGCTCCAGCGCAGTACGGATCGTCGGCTCTTCCTCTGCCGGGAATCTCCCCAACACATAGTCCGCCCGATCCCTGCCGGTTTCTCTCCCACGCCGATCCGGATCCGCGAAAACTGCTGCGTCCCCAAATGCGCAATGATATTCTTGATTCCATTATGTCCACCGGCACTTCCTTTGGCACGTACCCGAAGCTTTCCCGGAGCCAATGCGATATCATCATAAATGATGATCAATTCCTCCTCGGGATCGATCTTATAAAAATCCACCAGTTCGCGTACACTCTCACCACTAAGATTCATATATGTCTGCGGCATCGCCAACAGCACTTTATTCCCTGCGATCATTCCCTTACCGCATAGCGCCTTGTGTTTCTTGATGTCCATCGAAATGCCATAGGCATCACTGATCGCCGTAATCGCCGAAAATCCAATATTGTGTCGTGTTCCGGCATATTTACGCTCCGGATTTCCTAATCCTACTATAATATACATTGTTAACCTCGTTTCTATGCTGTCTGTTATTACAATCGCACAATCTCCTAAGCCGGGTTCAGCGATACTGCCTTTTTCTCGCTGCCCCCGGCTCTTATATTGCTATTTGTTTGTTGTGTCGGCTATTGCTAGTACGTCTTATTATCACGGTACTCCCCAATATGTACCGCCTCTCCACTGTACTGCTTTAACATATCGATTCCCATTACATGACGATTATCCATCGTGCGCATAATGTCTTTGATCTGCAATTGTGCAGCGACATGCGGTGTACTCAGATTATAAACCTGATTATCCCTGAATGAAAGTACATATGGCTGCAGCACATTGTACATGCCAGGAATAATGACTAATCCCTTATCACCGTTAGTCAGCTCTACACATACACCCGGTTCCAAAATATTAATACTGTGAATCAGCGCCTGTACCGCAACACGATCGTATCCATTTCCGGCATCTAATAGAAAGCGAATCGCCTGCACATCTGATGTTGGCTCTTCTTGTATGTTCATTGCCGTCAACTGGTCATAAATATACGCTGTACGCAATATTTCAACCTCTGGGATCTTCTTCTTTTCCATTTCATCATCTTTGCCGCCGACATGAAAGATTCTTCGCAATGCTACTGACAATATCATCTTGACACCGGCATCAAGCGAATAATCTCTGCTAAACATCTGATAAGCCGCCACATAATACGTATTGATCTTTTTGAGATCTTCTTCTGTCAATTCCAACTGCGATTTGCGTCGCAATCCGATCGGGATCAATAAGGTACCTATATCATGCAGTACTGCTGCTGTCACCAGATCTGTCTGGTTTTTCTCGGACAAATTCATCCGCTTTGCCATCATCGCACAGAGCAGCGCTGTGTTCAGTGAATGTTTATACACATAATCTTCCACGCTGCGAAGATTTTGGATGAAATTTATCTTGTGGTCCAAAGAACCATACTTCTGAACAAGCTGCGTCACAAACGTATTCAACTTTGCAGACGGTTTCTGTTTGCTGACTGCATCCAAGATCTCTTTGATCGCAAATACTGCCATCGTCTGATAGCGTTCAAACTCAATATCTTCTGCTGACATAGGCGGTACCGGCTCCGCCGGCTCTAATACATAAATACCGATCAGTCCAAAGTTCTGAATACTAATGATTCCCTGCTCTGTCAGTCTGGAATCTCTTTCGTACAACATAACTCCATTTTTGTTGTATATTGGTTTTGCCAAACGCATCCCTTTTTTTAATTCATCTGCTTTTACAAAAATCATGACAACCCTCCTATCTACGCATTAAATCTGCGCTTTATTTATTTTTTTCTGCTAGATTGTTTGTTACTCGGTTATACAGCTCCCAAGCTGCGTTATAACCCATCTTTTTCTGTCTGTGGTTAACTGCTGCCGACTCACAGATGATTGCAATATTACGACCGGGACGGATCGGAATAGAGTGGCACACAACCTTGTTGCCAAGAAATTCCGTATACTGCTCCTCCAGTCCAAGACGATCATAATCCTGTTCTTTATTAAATTCCTCAAGCTTAATGACCAGATCAATATTCTGATCATCCTTAACGCTCTCTACACCAAACAGTGATTTTGCGTCAATAATACCGATACCACGCAATTCGATAAAATGTCTCGTAATGTCCGGTGCGCTGCCGAGCAATGTGCTCTCATTGATTCGTTTGATCTCTACCACATCATCCGAAACAAGACGGTGTCCTCTATGAATCAACTCCAATGCGACTTCCGATTTACCGATACCGCTTTCTCCCATGATCAAAATGCCTTCTCCGTAAATATCTACCAGCACGCCGTGAACCGTACATCGCGGTGCCATATTATAGTTAAGGCACTGGATCAGATCCGCCATAAATTCATTCGTAGCACGCTTGGTACGTAAGATCGGTACCTGATATTTCGTTGCCAATTCGATCAGACGGTCATCCACCGGAAGGTTACGGCAAAAAACGATACATGGTGGTTTGATCGACTTCTCACTGCCACACATAATCTCTTCTAACATTTGGACACTGTATTCTACACCTTTTTGCTCCATATAAGTATATTCCACCTGCCCGATGATCTGAATCCGGTTAGAATCAAAATAGTCAAAGAACCCTGCCAATTGCAAAGCCGGTCGATTAACATCCGATTGCGTCACTTTCACGTCATCAATAGGTACATTCGGTGTACAGTTTTCTAATTTTAATTTGTCTACTAAATGTGTCAATGCGACACTGTACTCTGCATTCTGCATATTCTACCAACCTTTCTAACCATAGTGCACATTCCCTGCATCCCGCAAATTCCTGCCACCCTGCTGCAAATTCCTATACAGCTTGCTGACAATCCCTGTCAACTGACAGAAAATCATCTATTTTGTTATGAGTCTTTCTTATGAAAAAACTCATATACATTTTGTGCTACCTGTTCATTCATGGACTCAACTTCAGCCAATTGCTCTACGGAAGCTGCCTTGATCGCATCAAGTGAAACAAACCGCTTCATCAACTGTTTGCGACGCTTCGCCCCAATCCCCGCAATGTCATCCAATATGGATCTGACTTGCACTTTACTACGTAAAGAGCGGTGATACTCAATGGCAAAACGATGCACTTCATCTTGAATGCGTGTCATTAAATGAAATCCTTCACTGCATGTATTGACCGGTATCTCACTCCCCTGAAAATACAATCCACGGGTGCGATGCCTGTCATCTTTCACCATGCCGCAGACCGGTATCACTATTCCGAGCTCCCTCAAAACAGACTCTGCAACATTCACTTGGCCTTTCCCGCCATCCATCATGATCAAATCCGGGAACACCGTAAAGCCTCCCGTTACTTTTTCCCCTTGATCTATCTGTTGTCGTTCCTCCAGACCGTGACGAAATCTTCTTCCAAGCACCTCTTCCATGCTGGCATAATCATCCGGGCCTTGCACCGTCTTAATGCGGAACTTACGGTAATCGCTGCGCTTCGGCTTTCCGTTTTCAAAAACAACCATAGAGCCAACCGACTGAAATCCACTGATATTCGATATATCATATGATTCCACCCGCTTTACTTCAGACATGCCTAACAGATCTGCGATCTCCTGCATTGCTCCTAATGTACGTTCCTCTTCTCTCCGCAGCTTTTCTGCATCTTGCGTCAAAACCAGCGCTGCATTCTTATGCGCCAGCTCGACTAAACGCTCTTTCTGTCCCTTTTTGGGTGCAAGAATAGATACCTTTCCACCACGGCGTTCCGACAGCCAATCCGAGATCAGGTCTTTTTCTTCTAATTCATATTCTACCATGAGTTCTCGCGGAATAAAAGGTGTTCCTGCATAAAACTGTTTGATAAACGACTGCACTAACTCTTCCGGTGCATCACCGTCTATCCCTTTTAAATGATAATGATCCCGACCGATCAATTTGCCCTCGCGAATAAAAAACACTTGAATGACCGCTTCCAGATTAGTCTGCGCCATAGCGATCACATCGCGGTCAACCCCGCCAAAATCTGTAACTTTCTGATGCACTGCAACTTTTTTGACACTGGCGATCAGATCGCGGCAAGAAGCCGCCTCTTCAAAGGCAAGTTCCTCGACTGCTTTCGCCATCTTTGCTTCCAGCATTTCTAAAACCTCTGAGAAATCTCCTTCCAAAAGTTTCAATGCCTTGCTGAAATTTTGCTGATACTGTTCCGGAGTCACATATCCCTGACATGGTGCCTGGCACTGCTTAATATGATAATTCAAGCACGGTCGTTCTTTACCGGTATCTCTTGGCAGCACACGATTGCATGTTCGTATCTGATAGATTTTATGAACCAGATCCAACATATCTCTTGCAGACCCTGCACTGGTAAACGGGCCAAAATATTTACATTTATCCCGCCTCTGCTCCCGCGAATAGATCAACCGCGGATACTCTTCATATACGGTTGCTTTGATAAACGGATATGTTTTATCATCTTTTAACATCGTATTATACTTTGGACGATGCTCCTTGATCAGGTTGTTTTCGAGTACCAGCGCCTCCACTTCGGAATCCGTAATGATATACTCAAAATGATCAATCTGCGAAATCATTTTTTCAATCTTGGGCGATACTTTTCTGCTCGCCTGAAAATACTGTCGCACACGATTTTTCAAGCTAACCGCTTTACCCACATAAATAATAGCATCTTTTTTGTCGTGCATTAAATAGACGCCCGGTTTGGCGGGCAGTTTTTTTAACTCTTCCTGCAAATCAAACATGGGCGTCTCCTTAAAATTCTAATTCTAATTACAGTTTAATCTTCTTTACACTCTGGTCTAACTGATAAGCGATCTCCTTCAAACCTGCTGCACTATCAGATATGTTCGCCAATGTGTTGCTGACTTCCACAACTGATGCAGATGTCTCCTGACTGCTGGCTGCATTCTGCTCAGCAATAGCAGAAAGATTCTGCACGACATCAACGACCTTACTTCTGGAATCATCCAAACTTTCTGTTCGTCCGGAAATCGTACCAACACCTCCGATCGCCTTCTCAACACCTTGGTAGACATCCGCAAAGCGTTTCTCTGTCTGCTGCATCTTATCGCTCTGAACAGCCATGATCTTTTGTACTCCCTGCATAGTATCCACGGCATGCGTCGAGTCTTGTATCAAAACATTTGTAATATCATCAATCTGTTTGGCTGAATCATTTGACTGCTCTGCCAGCTTCTGAATCTGAGAAGCAACCACAGCAAAACCACGTCCCTGCTCGCCGGCACGTGCTGCTTCAATAGATGCATTCAGTGACAACAAATTGGTCTCTTCTGCAATTGATGCGATAATATCTGTCGCTGCCTTGATCTTCTGCGCGGAAGCATTCGTAATATTGGTCTGCTCATAAATCTCATCGATGGAAAGCTTGGTCTGGTCATTCACTTCCATCAACTCTTTCAAAATGGACATTGCCTGATTACTGGACTCTTGCATCTGCTTTGAATTCTTATGTAATGCTTCTGCAACGGAATTCGTTTCTTCGATCATATTGCCCATCGTAATGACATTTTCTGTCGCACTCTGTGTCTCATCAGCCTGATTTGTCGCGCCACTGGCGATATCACCCACAGCACTTTCTACCTGCTCGATCGCACGTGCTGTATGGGTGGCATCTTTATCCAAGCTTTCAGACGCATTGAACAGACTATTACTTTGTGCCTGAATGTCCTGTATCATCAGAACCATTTCTTTACGAAGCGATGCAACTGAACGGCTCATCATGCCGGTTTCATCCTTTCGCTTTAGCAAACGTTCTGCAGCCTTGTTTTCTGTAAAGTCCATTCTGGACATCTTTTCCACAATTTTTGAGATCACGATCAGCGGTCTTGTCATTCTGCCCGTGATAAATGCTGCCAAAAATGCGAATATAACAACAACAATAGCAAATGCTACCACTCCGGTCTTTATCATATTGTTGATCGGTGCTAAAATGTCATCCTTATCCGCTGTAATGACAAGAACCGTCGGCTCTTTTTTGGTGACATAATATGCTGCCATCTTTGCTGTTCCTTTATATTTATACTCAACAACACTTGTCTCAGGTCTGGATCCCATCTGAATATCTTCTACGACCTTTTTGATCCTTGCATTCTCTACCGGTTGTCCAACCTTTTCCCCTTCCGGGTGGCAAAGCATCATGCCGTCGCTTCCAGATACAATATATGCATAACTGGAATCAACGCCCTGCAAAGCTACATTACCAAATGTATTCTTCATAGAAATTTTATTGTTCAGGTTACCTGCCGCAATAAATTGATCCAAAGAAATACCGTTCGCAGTTACCATATCGTGCATGTAATGCTCCGTCTCGGTTTGAATTGCCGATTCTGCTTCAGGCACTACGATCAACAGCATGATCGCACCGGTCAGCACAACTGCCAGAATCACAAGTATAGACACTCTAAACTTCAATGAAGATACAAAGCCAACCTGCTGCGCTCTCGTCTTCTCCTGCTCAGCGACTTCCTTTGCTCTTTCTCCGAGCTCCTTTGCCTTTTCTGCAGATTTCTCCGCAGACTTCTTCACCTTCTCCGCAGACTCTTCCGCTGTTGCTTTCACCTTGTCTGCAGCTTTCTTAGCTTTCTCTATCTTGGCGGCTTCTTTCGCCTGCCTCTTCTCATTCTTCTTGCGTTGTTTTGCTAAACGCTTCTCTTCTTTTCTTTTCTGTTTATCAGTCTTCACTTCATCTATCGCTGGTTCTTCCACCGCATCTGTAGTCTTCACTTCATCTGCTGCCGGTTCTTCCACCGCATCTGTAGTCTTCACTTCATCTGCCGCCGGTTCTTCCACCGCATCTGTAGTCTCCACTTCATCTGCCGCCGGTTCTTCCACCGCATCTGTAATCTTCTCTTCGTCAACCATTGGTTCTTCCACCTCGTCTGTAGTATTCACTTCGTCTACCATTGGTTTTTCCACCACATCTGTAGTATTCACTTCGTCTACCGTTTTTTTATCTGCACGATCCATACGCTTCCTCCTTATTTCGGAATGTATTTCCCTCTGAAAAAAAATTCCTCACCAAAACACATGATATGCTCTGATGAGGAGAGGGGTTTGAGGGGTATATCTAGTCGCTATCTTAACGACTGACTATAGTATATCAGCATTTATTACAAATTGCAACTAAAATTGTAAGAAAATTGTAAAAAATTTCATTCGAACTTCAAGCAACGAAAATTGTCACTTCATCACATATTGCTTATTCTGTCTGCAATAAACAGATATTTTGCAGTTTTAAATAAACGTTCCGTGTTGCAATATCGTCTTATACCAAATATTCCGCTATTTACGCACTACCATATACTTTTCCAATAAAATATCAGGAACATAAGACATTTTTGCTTTGCGCAGCCCTTCTGCTCCGGCATCATCTTCTCGATTAATATAGCGGTACTGCTGGCATTCATGCTTTACAAACTGCTGGTTGATCATCGGATATGCTCCTTGGATCTCTGGAAATGCTTTTTCAAAATGGACAGCCAACGTATCTCCACCAAGCGATTCTCCCATCGTAAAGGCCACAACTTCTCTATCTGCCCAAAGCACACCTCCAACCATTCCCAATTTGTCATAATGCTGCAATGCCTGATTCACAACTTGAAATTCTTCTTCCATATCAGGATCCCATTTATCAGCACGCTTGCGCTTCCAAATTTGATTCATCTGCAGACAAGCCTGCCAATTATCCGGTCCCAACGACTCATATCGCCAGTCATGATTTTCCTCAAAACGGTGAATGTGGCCACGCTTTCCATGCAGTTTTTTACCTGCTAACGTTGTCAAACGTTCTGTCTCATAAATATAATCGTAAATATCCCGTTCCGGCGTAATGATAAATTCCCCCGGATGCCATTTTTCTAACAATTCAACCTCATCCCGCAACAAACCGTAAAACCGCAATGCATCCTGTCTTTTAGTCCATTCCAAAATACGTTCCAAAGCCTGCTGCTTATCTCCCGGTCCGGACGGAAAATCATAATACAGATCGGCGCCATCATAAAACCGCACACTGATGCAGCCATCAAATTCTGCCATTTCTGCCGGATATACACTTTGCCACAAATAATTATTAGCAAAACAATGTTCACAAGTTCTTCGTGGATCCTGTGCATACATGGTCATCATAAGCTCTCTATCTTCCAAATTAATTTTATGATATCGTATTCTTTCCTGCATAACTCATAACGGTTTCCCGTTGTTTCACCTCGTTTTCTACTCTTATCTCACTCTTAATTCTCCTCATGTTACCATGAAAAATTCAAAACTTCAACAATACTTATGTTTTCTGTCTCCCTTGCCGATATAATATACAGAGTCCCAAAGAAAAACAAGCAGCTGCGAAGCAGACATTTGTTTTTCCGGGCTCATTAACGAACACACAGTCTGGCAGCAAAGAGCTGCGGACTCGGAAAGGAATGTGGGTATTATGGTCGCTACAACTTATTCGTATGACTTTTATTTGCGGGGGATATACTCTTCAAACCGTGGTGCACGCAAAGCAGAGCGTTCATCCATGCAGAATAGTGAACTTACCAAGGCGGATTCCTCAGCTATGAAAAAGATCATTGAGCAATTGCGTCAGTTGGAGTGGAGTGAACCAACCGTAATGGAAGATAAAGATTCCAATTCGATGAATACGGTCAGCGATTCCACCAATTATAAATTTACAAAACTATTTGCAGATACTTATAATAATTTACTGGAAAGTGCAGGAAACTCGACTTCCGGCCAGGCAAAACGTCTTATCTCACGGATGAAACACTTGACCAGAGAACAAAAAGACGCTTTAGAAAGCGTTGGTATCTCGATCAGTTCCAACGGCAAACTCAGTGTTAAGAAAGGCACTGTAAATCAGGCCGCAACTTATAAGTTCAAGCAATTATTCGGCAGTGACAGTGATTACCTGACAGAAATGTCTTCCATTGCAAAAAAGATAAAAAGACATGCAAGTCAGATCGTGATCCCGCCTAAAAAAGCCAAAGCGAGCACAAAACAGGATAGTACCAGTAATGCTGCCGATACTTCCTCTGTAGCGGCTATTGCAGAAATCGCGGGCAGTGTTCACACTGCAGATCTCGCCGGCATTACTACAGGTACCGCAAATACTTCCGGCTCTGCATCCAATTCTCTCATTGGCAATACCGTGGATGTGATTCTTTAATCGCTGCATATTGGCATTACCGCGGATGTGATTCTTTCCTTCCATGTGATACCACAAAAGGCACCGCATAAACTTCCGTTTATGCAGTGCCTTTTTATTGGTTAAAACCGTATTACAATCCGTTAAAAATTATACGTATTTAGCAGTGTTAAGCTTTACTCCAGGTCCCATTGTTGCGGACAAGGATACGCTTCTATAATACTGACCCTTAGCTGCTGCCGGTTTAGCCTTTGTGATAGCACCCATCAATGTCTCGACGTTCTCTACCAACTGCTCCTCAGAGAAGGAAACCTTTCCTACCGGTACATGTACGATATTAGCTTTATCCAAACGATACTCAATCTTACCAGCCTTGATATCCTGAACAGCCTTAGTCACGTCCATCGTTACAGTTCCAGCCTTAGGGTTTGGCATCAGACCCTTAGGTCCAAGTACACGACCCAAACGACCAACAACGCCCATCATGTCCGGTGTAGCTACAACTACATCAAACTCGAACCATCCATCGTTCTGGATCTTAGGGATCAACTCCTCGCCACCAGCGTAATCAGCGCCAGCTGCAAGAGCCTCATCTACCTTGTCACCCTTAGCAAATACCAGCACGCGAACAGTCTTACCTGTTCCGTGAGGAAGTACAACAGCACCACGGATCTGCTGATCTGCGTGACGTCCGTCTACACCCAATCTGATATGTGCTTCTACAGTCTCATCAAACTTTGCAACAGCTGTCTCTTTGATCAACTTTACAGCATCAGCAACTTCGTACTGTGCAGCTCTGTCAATCTTCTTAGCAGCCTCAACGTATTTCTTTCCTCTTTTCATATTATATAACCTCCTAGTGGTAGTAACGGCGGGTCCATGACACATCCCTTGTGTCGCCTCCCACATCGTTCAATCAACAACAATCTTTTTTATGCGATAATTCCGGCGTTCACTTAATTATTCCTCTACAGTAACACCCATGCTGCGAGCTGTTCCTGCGATCATGCTCATTGCTGCCTCAAGAGAAGCTGCGTTCAGATCCGGCATCTTTGTCTCGGCAATCTCCTGAATTTTTGCTTTAGAGATTGTAGCAACTTTATTCTTGTTTGGCTCACCTGATGCATGCTCAATACCACATGCCTTCTTGATCAGCACTGCTGCTGGAGGAGTCTTTGTGATAAAGCTGAAGCTCTTATCCTGATATACAGTGATAACTACAGGAATCAACATACCTTCCTGTCCAGCTGTTCTTGCATTAAACTCCTTTGTAAATGCTACAATGTTTACTCCGTGCTGACCAAGTGCAGGACCAACCGGTGGTGCTGGTGTTGCCTTTGCAGCAGGAATCTGTAATTTAATATATCCTTCGACTTTCTTAGCCATTGTCTCTTACCTCCTGTGAAAATACCGCTTACGCGGTTACTATCTAACATTGCGGATGCCACATCTATATGGCGTCCAGCTCGGAATGACTTCTTCATCCCTTCAAAACGAAATCATTATAAAACCTCAACATCGTTAAAGCTGATTTCAACCGGTGTTTCACGTCCGAACATATCGATATTGATCGTAACCATACGGTTCTGATGATCGATCTGACGAACAATTCCGGTGGTGTCTTCCCAGACACCAGACTTAACAATCACAGAATTGCCAATGCTGAATGGTGCATTCGGTGCATCCACCTTCAATCCCATGCTTGCCATCTCTTCATCTGTTAATGGTACCGGCTTGGATCCCGGTCCTACGAACCCTGTCACACCACGTGTATTGCGTACCACGTACCATGTGTCATCGTTCATAATCATCTTGATCAAGACGTATGCAGGGAACATCTTCTGCTGAGTAATCTTCTCTTCGTCATCCTTTTCCTTTACTACATTGAGCATCGGAACGGAAACTTCCAAAATCTGATCCTGCAAACCACGATTTTCAATGGTCTTCTCGATATCCATTTTTACCTTGTTCTCATAGCCTGAATAGGTATGAGCCACATACCAACGCGCTTCTGCATCTGCCATAGTCAATCACCTTATCCTATCTGAAAAACCTTGTCAAGGCCTGTCTTGATCAGCAAATCAAGCAGGGCAATGATAATACCCAAAATAACCGTACTAACTACAACTGCTGTAGTCTCTTTTGTGATCGTTTCCTTATCCGGCCAGATAATTCTGCGAAACTCTGCTTTCAGTCCTTGCAGACGGCTCTTTTTCTTAGAAGCCGTGGCGGTCTTTGCGGTCTTTTTTGGTTCGTCCTGCATTACTTCTTCTTTATTCTCAGAATTTGCCATCGTTCAACCTCATTCCTTTCCATTCACGCGGGAAACGATTATTTCGTCTCTTTGTGTAATGTGTGTCTTCTACAGAATCTGCAATACTTCTTCGTTTCCATACGATCCGGATGATTTCTCTTCTCCTTCGTCGTATCGTAATTACGCTGTTTGCACTCTGTGCATTCCAAAGTAATCTTTACTCTCACGGCTTTCACCTCCATTAAATTATTGGCGCCCGAATTTTGGGCATAAAAAAAAGACTGTTACATCGCCCATCTACTATAGCACAGAACAGGTTGTCCGTCAAGAAAAATTCTACATAAATTCAGAAATTTAGGGAGGATACGGGATTTTTCTTTCTCGTATCCTCCTATTCTGTCTATATACACGCATGCTCCCCGACGCTTGTGCTTTTATACTGCCTCTTCAAACTGTGAGTTATACAGATTTGCATAAAAACCATTCGCTGCTAACAAGGTGTCATGGTCACCCTGCTCAATAATATCGCCATCTTTCATCACTAAGATAAGATCTGCATTGCGAATTGTTGATAAACGATGCGCGATTACAAAACTTGTGCGCCCCTTCATCAGATTGTCCATCGCCTTTTGGATCTCGATCTCCGTACGCGTATCAACCGAAGAGGTTGCCTCATCCAAAATAAGGATCTTATTATCCGCCAAGATTGCACGTGCAATCGTAAGAAGCTGCTTTTGTCCTTGTGACACATTGCTTGCATCTTCGTTGAGCTCCATCTGATATCCGCCCGGCAGTGTCTGAATGAAGTGATGTGCCCGCGCCGCTTTTGCCGCTGCAATGACCTCTTCATCCGTAGCATCCAAACGGCCATAGCGAATATTTTCCATGATCGTACCCTTAAACAGCCATGTATCCTGCAGCACCATTCCGAACGCATCTCGCAGATCACGACGATTGAAATCGCGGATATCTCGGTCATTCAGCCGTATACTTCCCCGATCTACATCATAAAATCGCATTAGTAATTTCACCATCGTCGTCTTACCGGCTCCGGTCGGACCAACGATCGCAATCTTCTGTCCCGGTTCTACATGTGCACTAAAATCATGAATGATCGGCTGCTCCGGCCGATACCCGAATCCTACGTGGTCAAAGATAACCTCACCGGTTACTTTAGAAATATCTGCCGGCTGTTCTGCAAGCTGTATCTCCTCTTCTTCCTCCAAAAATTCAAATACACGTTCCGATGCCGCAGACATCGACTGCACCATATTAATAACCTGTGCAATCTGCTGAATCGGCTGCGTAAAGTTCTTGACATATTGGATAAATGCCTGAATATCACCGATGGTAATCACGTTTTTGATGGCAAGCAGTCCACCGGTCAATGCAACGCACGCATAGCCCAGATTGCCGACAAACATCATGATCGGCTGCATCATACCTGACAAAAACTGTGATTTCCATGCCGAATTATACAAAATACGGTTTGTACGCTGAAATTCATCTATCGTTTCTTTTTCGTGGTTAAATGCTTTGACAACCAAATGCCCACCATATACTTCTTCTACCTGACCATTAATATGTCCCAGATATTCCTGCTGTGCGTGGAAATATTTTTGAGATTTTCTGGTTACCAATGCAATCAATCCCATCGAGATCGGCAGTATGATCAAGGCGATCAATGTCATCAACGGTGAAATGCTCAACATCATGACCAGCACACCTATCAGCGTTGCAACGGACGTAATAATCGTTGTAATACTTTGATTTAATCCCTGTCCAAGTGTATCCACATCATTTGTAATGCGCGACAGCACCTCGCCGTAAGTACGACTCTCAAAATACTTCATTGGCATACGGTTAATCTTTTCGGAAATTTCCCGGCGCAGTCTGTAACAGACTTTCTGGGTGATCCCGGTCATGATCCATCCCTGCACAAAACTAAACAACGCACTTGCCAAATACAGTGCCAGCACGATGAGCAGGATCAATCCGATTTTATGAAAATCTATGCTTCCGGTGCCTTGGATCTTTTTCATCAGCCCTTCCGAAAGTGCTGTCGTTGCTTTACCAAGTATTTTAGGACCTGCCACATTGAATATAGTAGAAAACGCTGCAAAGAGCATCACTACAAAAATACCGATCTTATATTTTGCAATGTACTGCATCAACTTTTTGACGGATTTCTTCAGATCTTTTGGCTTTTCGCCCGGCTGCATACCGCGTCCCATCGGGCCTCTCCGCCGTGGTCTTTGTGTTAATTCTCGATTCTCACTCATGCATTGTCACCTCGCTTTCTTCCATTCCAAGTTCGCTGGCAGACAACTGAGATTCTGCAATCTGTCGATACACCTCACAGTGTTCCAGCAATTCTTCATGTGTTCCCTTCCCTACAATTCGTCCTTCATCCAATACCAAAATCTGCTCTGCGTGCAGAATCGTACTGATTCTCTGTGCTACAATAATTATGGTACTGTCTGTTACATTCTCGCTAAGTGCCCCACGAAGCGCAGCATCCGTCTTGAGATCCAATGCCGAAAAACTATCATCAAAAATACAAATCTTCGGATTCTTAGCGATCGCTCTTGCAATTGCCAATCTCTGTTTTTGTCCACCGGAAACATTCGAACCGCCCTGTGCGATCGCACTGTCATAGCGATCTTCCTTGACATCAATAAACTCTGTTGCCTGCGCTATATCCGCTGCACGTTCGATTTCTTCCTCGGTGGCATCACCTTTACCAAAGCGCAAATTGGAGGCAATGGTTCCCGAAAATAAAATTCCTTTCTGTGGCACATAACCAATCTCCTCACGCAGATCCGACATCGCGATTCGACGGATATCTTTGCCATCCAACGTGATCTTTCCATCGGTAACGTCATACAAACGTGGGATCAGATTCACTAATGTCGATTTGCCACAACCGGTGCTTCCGATAATTGCGGTTGTTTTGCCCGGTTCTGCGACAAAATCTATGTCATGAAGTACATCCTCTGTTGCGCCCGGATAACGGAAACATACGTGTTCAAAAGCAATGCGTCCGTTATGCGTTGTAAGTGTTTCCGGCTCATCGATATCAACAATTGAAGATTCTGTCTGAATGACCTCATCAATACGCTCTGCTGCAACAGCGGCACGCGGCAGCATGATCGACATCATTGTCAGCATCAGGAATGACATCACGATCATCATCGCATACGTGATGAAAGCAGTCATTGCTCCTACCTGCATACTTCCCGCATCAATCTTTTTGGCACCAAACCAAACAATGCCAACCGTCAAAACGTTCATGATCATCATCATACCCGGCATCATAAACGTCATCACACGGTTCGTAAACAATGTCGTTTTGGTGAGGTCTTTGTTAGCTGCATCGAAACGCTCTTCCTCTGTGTCCTCCCGACCAAATGCGCGAATAACGGAAAGTCCTGTAAGGATCTCTCGAGAGACCAGATTGATTCGATCCACTAATTTTTGCATCAACTTAAATTTTGGCATGGCCGACGACATGAGTAACAGCACATAGCCGATGATAACGATGATCGCCAGAACAATGATCCATCCCATTCCGGCACCTGTCTGTACCACTTTCAGAACACCACCAATGCCTAGTATCGGCGCATACGCAACCATCCTAAGAAGCATTACCGATACCATTTGAATCTGTTGAATATCATTCGTACTTCTCGTAATAAGGGAAGCCGTTGAGAAACGATCCATTTCTGCATTGGAAAATCCAACGACTTTTTTGAACACATTTTCTCGCAGCGTCATACCAATTCCGGCAGCTACTTTGGAGGCAAAGAAACCAACTAGTACGGTAACAACTCCCATCAGCAATGCCATTCCAACCATTTTCAGGCCGGCATATACTAAGTATGTTTTTTGTATTTTATCCACATCGACGCCTGCCGCTTTGTCACAGGCAATCGCATAGGCAATGCCTGTTGTCTTGACCAACGAACTGCCCATTGTGTCGATCGTGTTTTTCATGCTGTCTCTCGTAGAAAACAACGTCTTTTCGTCGAGCATTCCGTTTTTTTGCATAGCGATAAATACCGGACGCACATCGACACATTGTACCATTTTGGAATTTCCATCAGAGTCTTCTTTCTTTTGGCGGAAACGATGCAGTTTCACACCCATAAATTTCTCGATCTGATCTACGCTAAGTCCGGACTGGTTCTTTGATGATCGTCCTACTTTTGCGCTATTGCCATTCTGGCTGCCGGCATCTTTGCCGCCTTGACTCGCTGCGTCATTCTGGCTGCCGTTATTTTTGCTTCCGGATGCCATCTGGCTCGCCACCATTTTTTCGAAGGTTTTCTCCTCCATGGCGCTCATTTGATAATTCATAATCAGCGGCAGCGCAAGCTGTTCGTCTAACTCCTCTAATCTGTCCTGCGACAAATTTTTCAACACCTTTGTGTCGCCTTTCTTCACATAAATATCATTCCAAATGCGCTTTTCCTGATCCGTCATGATAAACTGCGCAGTTTGAAATTCCTCTTCCTGAATCTTCTCCGGCATCACATGCTCGACGCCATGATTTTGGATTCCCACATCGATAATGTCCGACGTGTACGATGGAAGAGATAGGTCGCACCAAGCCTGCACAACCAACAGACCAATGATTGCGATCACGATCTTCCAATACGGAATCATGTTTTTAAATATTTTACTCATCGTCGTTTTCCTTTCTGTTCTTCCATTTTCTACAGGAAATTTCTTCCTGTGCTGCAATATAAACATCATTCAGATAGCAAAGAAGACGTTCTCCTTCTTCTTGGTCAACCCATTTGCCAACAGCATCCGAAAAATCCTTCATGATCTTTTCCGCCTGCTGCATTATCGCAATGCCCTCCTCTGTCATGACAACATAGGTATTGCGACGATCCTCCGGATTCACAACACGTTCCACATATCCTTTCTGCTCCAGTCCCCGCAGCGTCCGCGATATCGCCGAGGGCTTCACGCACGCTCTCTTGATCAATTCCGACACGGAAATCCGACGATCATCTTCTGCTTTCATTGCAAGCAGCATCGTAAGATACTCCATTCGGCTGATTCCAGGCAGCATATCGCTAATATTCAGCTTACGAAACTGATTCATAATGCGGAACATTTTCTCATGATACTTTGTCATATGCTCCAGCCTCCTCCAATTCATTAACATCGTTAATTATTATGCGCGTTAAATAATAACACCCCATTCTTTCACTGTCAACCAAATGTTCTTCAACTTTAGAAAGATTTTAGAAATCAAACTTCCCATACCGCCTTATCATCGTAGCGAAAGCGTCCCGTCCAAAAATTGATGATACCTTGCTAAACCGGAACATCTCAGACAATCCTCTGGGCATGTATTCATCAGAGACTTAACAAAATAAGAAATCACGCGAAACCTCCGCGCTCTGCAGCAATTGCTATAGTTTTTTTGATGACAGGATAATTTACTTTGTTGGCTGCAAAATAGCTATTAGTTTTGTGACATAATAAGTAATATATGGTTTGACAATAACCTCCGGTATGGGAAGTTGGAGTTAGAAACAAAAAGGACTTCGCAAAATTGCGAAGTCCTTGTAAGTGCTATTGGGCAACACCATCCAGATCTCCTGTTTCGGAAGATTGAATTGTTACTATTACTTTATGCGGCAGACAAATAATCGTTTCTCCATTGCTCCGGATCCCTTTATGATGTACACAGATCTTGTCCGGACAATCTGCCTTTTTCATGAAAACTTTCCCATCTTTTATCTGCACTGTATTCGTGTGGCCCCCATCCGACGGCACATCCACCGTCGCATCTTCCTTCAACGAAAGCGTCTTATATACATTACCATCAACGGTAATCTCCACAATCGCTGCTCTGCCTGTCGATGCAAAATAGAGCCGATACACGCCAAAACTCACCAACGCAAGCATTAGCGCAATACCTACTATCATATAATCTGCTTTCTTCACACTACTTCTCCATGAGCTCGCATACTAGCAATAATAGTTAAACAGCATACCGCTGTAGAGGGATGTTGTATAGGCATATCCCACTGCCGGCTTGCTCGTATTAGGATAGCTCACTAATGTTTTGTCAACATATTCCATAGGATCCAGCTTAACATAATTCATCTTTGCAAGCATTCTGCTGCTCAATCGGGATCTTGCTCCAAACAATTCTTGAAAGGAACCGTCCATAGCCGACTGTTCTGCCAGATAATCATCCATTTCCAAATATCCCTGATCATTAAAGGTCAGACCACAGGATTCCAAGTCTGACTGGAACGGCATCAACACACTTTGCATTTCACGCACAAGTTTCGGTGTATGTCCGCTCTTCTCTGCATAATTCCAAGAGCTGTCAATCATCTGGTTATAATGATCCAAAACGTTTCTCACACCATTGATAATCTTATCACTATCCGGTGTGTATGTGATCTGTGCCGGTTGTTCCGAAATGCGTTTCATCTGTATCTGTAAACTTCCCGCAAGCTTAAATTGATTGGACATAGAATGTTTCTCCACACCATTGATCTCAAATGATGCATTTTCCGGATTCTGAACAATCCGATTTAACCCATAGTATGAAGTAATTCCCTCGGAATGCTGTCCGTCAGGTCGATCTTCAAACGATAATATCGGCTCCCCATCCGGGCTTCCTGTCATATCCGTTGAAATCCTCATTGCGATCTTACCGGCTTCTCTCGAAACCGGCTGTGCCTGAATGCCTATTCTCGCTTTCGTAATGAAATCCGCCAGTCCACCGATCACCTCTCCGTGTCTGGCATCTTTCTTAATATTATATTGAAAATCATAGGAATCATCATTCACTCGGATCCGAAAGCGGTACAATCCCTCTTCCAGGCTCCTGCTGGAATCATAAAACTCTTTGCTCACATTGACCTGCTGCTTCGCTAAACTGTGCACTTCCATCGAAAACGGTGACGGCAGCTTCTCATAATCTTCCGTATCAATATTCACCGATACATCCCCAGCCTGCGAAGAGACTGCCTTCCGTCCACCAAAGACTGAACTGTCATCTTCTGTCATCAAATCCTCAAATGCATCATGCAAAGCAATGGAGGACTCTTTCACATTCAAGGCATATGCCTGTTTGTCATCAGAAAGTTTTACGAGATAGATTGGTGAGGACTTTGTACGTTTCGCAATGTCGCGCACAATGGAACGAAGTTCTGATGTCTTATGCGCACCATACTTCGAAGCTGCCGGCTTCGTGTTATATCCGGTCATGAGATAATTATATACATTTAAATCCATCGCCATACCGCATCTCTCCTTTCCCTGGAATCTTACAATGAGACATCCTTGCCTCTGCATCGGTCAAACATCTTACTCCGCAGTACTCCTGAGAGTCTGCCACTATTTATTTTATTATACGTAGTAACCTAAAGGACTGTCAATTGGTAAACCTGCACAAATAAATACTACAATTGGATCCGCTTAATTTTCATATGCAATCTTTTCCTGATGCTGCATCGGATAACGAATCAGTTGATCCCGTTCTAACATATCCGGTCTCATACGAACTGCTGTAATCTGACGATTTTCGTATGTTGTGTAATAAAAGATTCCCTGAGATGCATTACAGCAGGACGTATAGATGGTATACTCATATTCACCATCCCTCACCTCACAGCATCCTTTTTGCTGCGAAATTGTTTCCATTATGTGAAAATATTGACCCACCTGTGATTCCTCTGTCTCACCACTGATCGCATTTAATTTTGTAAATGCCGCCCTGACAAAACGGGATGTCGACGATAGATCTCCCGGCAGACCGAGTGCTCCCATTCCTCGGCTGTAGGTGCCAAGAACGCCGGGTGCCAAATGATTTTCAGGCTGTTTTGGTGATAATTGCATATAATTGTTCAGCAAAAACATCTGCTTGTCAAAAGGCGGATTGTTGGTAAGTACCCCAACCGGGTTGTCGTAAATACGCAGGCCTTCTTCCACCATCTCCACGGTGATCGACTGCTTTTCATCCGCAATAAGCCAATGTAGGGAAGATGCTGGATATTTGCCGGCAAATGTCTCCCCGATCAGATTAAGACCGACCAGATAGTCTCTCACCTGTTCCACACTCTCACAAGCCCCCAATACCCACGGAATAAACTCATATGTCGCCACATTTTTGGCATTTTCCTCATATTCTCCATAACAGGCATTCCCAACAAAATTCAATCCTGCCATTCCCAGACCTTTTTCATTTACTGCTTCATAATATAATGGATATTCCTCTGCGACGTGTGCCATTCCTATCATGGCATAATGCGTTGTGCATTCTCCCATATGTGAATACGAAAACTGATAATGCCGCGGCGTGATAACCACTTCTTCACCATATGAACACTCATAATCTAATGTTCTTCCAAAATAGAAATCCTTTGCTTTATACGATATTGCAGTACACATACAACCACTCCTCTCTATGACATATAATTTACTGAAACTTCCCACACCTCATTATCTCGCGCAACCACATATTGCTTATTATGTCAAAGCATGCTAAGTGTTTTGCAGCCTCAATATAGCGGCTTCTGCCGACAGAGAACTATAGTAATCGCCTTGCCGCTTTATCGTTGTATAATGATACTTCTTCTGCGCAAAAGTTTTAGTTATATAATACGTGGGATTGGCACATTTTGCAAGATTATTCATACAGTAAGGTAAGACACATGAAACCATCTTTTTACAATTATCGATTATGCCGCTGCAACAAGCGGCAGAACGGAGGTTACTATGGCACGTTTTACAAATCAGGCACAGCTTCGCTACGGTAATGCTGTGACCAATTCCAACGTTGCAGTTGGTGAAATTTTGGAAGTTTTATCTGCTACCAAGACCGCTGTAAAAACCACTTACGGACAAAATGACACTGTCACCTATATTATCAGCATTGTCAATTCCGGTGCAACAGCATTCAACGGACTTACTTTAACGGATGATCTTGGTGCTTACACATTTGGTACCGGTACAGTTACACCTCTTACCTATATTCCGGGAACCATAAATTATTATATCAATGGAACGCTTCAGACTGCTCCTACAGTTGAAGCCGGGCCGCCACTGACCGTATCCGGTATTAGCGTTCCTGCAAACGGCAATGCAACGATTATTTACGAAACAGCCGTAAATGAATTTGCGCCGTTTGCAACCGGTTCTGATGTTGTAAACACCGCAAGAATTACCGGTGGCGGCATTACACCGATCACGATCTCCGAAACGATCGCTGCGGAAAGCACGCCTATCCTTAACATTACCAAATCTGTCAGCCCGGTCCCTGTTACCGAAAACGGCATTTTAACTTACACTTTCCTGATCCAGAATATGGGAAGTGCACCTGCTGCCGTCACAACAGGTGCCACGATCACGGATACGTTCAATCCGATCTTATCCGGTCTGACCGTAACCTTCAACGGAACCGCATGGACTGCGCCGACTAATTACACGTACAACGAAACAACCGGTTTGTTTGCCACTGCCGCTGGTCAGATCACGGTACCTGCTGCCACCTTTACGCAGGATCCGGAAACGGGGGCTTGGGTTACAACACCCGGTGTTAGCACATTAGTTGTCACAGGCACGATCTAGCGATAGCCTTCAAGCTTTTGACGTGCTTCCGGCACGATCTAACAATAGCATTCAAACCCTTGATGTGCTTCCTTCTTTCGAACACTACTTTTACTAAGAAGAGCAAAACCAGCGTTTTGCTTTTATCACGCTACACAACACCCTAATCCTATCAATTAAAAAGGGGCTGCGCACTAATTGCTTAGTGCGACAGCCCCTTTGTCTTATCCTATATTACCGTTTGCAATACTTACGTATTGCGATCATTGCCGGCAAACTATTATTTTGCACGGCCACAGCAATATTTGTATTTCTTCCCGGATCCGCATGGACATGGCTCATTACGCCCAACCTTGCGCTCCTTAACAATTGTACCGGACTTTTTCTGCTCACGATAAAGCTCCTTGCGTCGCTCCGGTGTCAACAGCTCATCCCACTCCGGCAGTTCATATAACCAATCAGCACCCGCTTCTACCATATGATAATATAAGCTTTCCAAATCAATCGGCAATTTTACAACCGTGTCAGCTTCCATTTCCTCGATTGGGTTCGGTTCTTTCAAGCTTTCATTGATTCCATCTAAGAAACCTACCATATAATTCAATTCCATGCCGTATTTATCTGCTAATTCCTGAACAGTACCGGATACCACTTTCTCCGGAGCCGCAAGTAACTGCTGATAAATGGCTTTTTCCTGCTCGAAATACTTATCCCAAATTGCTTTTCCCTCTTTGGAGTTCAATTCTACGCCATATGCGTACTCTCTCCATTCCTGTAATAATCCCATAATTTCCTCCGATTTCTACTGCTGCCTGCTCTGGTATCCACCGAAAAGACAGCGAATTTTCTTCTTGTGCGATTACTCGTCCACGCAACTACACGCCTGACAACGTTTCATCCCTGTAGCATTATACCTGTTTTCTCGGCAGAAGTCCACACTTTTTGATATTCCACTGCATAGACTGCATAGATACTCGCAAACCATGACATCGCACTCATTGACGAACAAATCCTAAAACAGCTCTCTACTTCTGTTCCGGCCGTATCCAAGTCCCGCTCGCTTTCTTATGTTTCCACAAGTCTTTGGATGCCTGATATCCTGTCACCGTCATTACCTGATAATCACTCTCCGTCTTCAGCGAGCGATAAATCTTTTTGAGTGCAACCCACCGGCGATTGTGCTTAGGATCACCGGAATCTCCCAAAAATACTGCATCTTTCTGTTTGTCATATAAAAAGATGGTAACATAATGCCCCGGTGTATTTTTCCAATAGCAAGCTGAGTTACTGCTGCTGACAAGTACAATCGCTGAGTCATTGGAGGCGATCATCTTTTGAAATTTGCGATACGATGTCGGTTTGCGCCGCAGGGACACCTCAAAGCCAAGGCCCTGCATAGCACTTTCCATATACTCCCAGGCGACTGCACCGCCACCACCGTAAATCGTGTTCCGCTTGGTATACTTATAAATATCTACCGGAGAAGCCTCATAAGTGGTCTGCGACGAATAAATATTGGCCATACAACAAAATCCGCAACCGAATGCACCGAATTTGCCACCGTCATAATACGTCTCTGCCCATTTCCCGGACCAAGTCAAACGTTTACCCCAAGACTTCGGCCCCTGCAAAAACGTATACACTGCATCCTCCGGTTTTACCACGTTGTTCTGTCCTACTGTTTGGATAGATTTCCCTGCTGTTTGCGGCATATCTCCCGTGCTGTTTTTGTCCCCGACATTTTTAACAGCCCCGGTCTGCTTCCCGCCACTTGCCGTTATTTTCTGTGCGGACTTTCCTTTATCTGTCTGAGAAGCTGTCACACGCAGAGCAAGTCCCACGACCACAACTACCGCCAGCAATGCAACGAAGACACTTTCTTTCCAATAGTTCATACGTCCGCATTTTAGTACATCCCACTTGTTTCTTAATAACCTCATCTTTCACCTTCCTACCGTTATCTGCCTCTGGATTTTTCACTTTCCAACTGTCACTTACCGTGCAAAGCTCCTGCCTTATCACCGTCTACTCGTTACTCAAATATCGCGTCTTTCACTTTCCATACGGATACATCATCTTTTTGCCAGACTACATCTGCCACTTCATACAATCCATTCACGTCAACATTATACGTGCCATACTCTTGATTGCTCAAATAAATATAATTGACATCATACTTCCGGAACAACTCCTTAGCACTCGCCGGACTCGTATACATCGTTTCGACGTCCTGTTCATTTTGCTGATAGTTCAAACCATGATAATACAAAAACGAAGAGGAACCACACACGATACTGCGTCCTGTCAACGCCGGGACCGGACTGTTATGAGCCGTTGATGTCAAGATCACATCCCACGGCGTAGTTTCATCCTCAATATATCGACACGCTTTTACCGCTGACGCGGTATATAATTCATAATCAGATACCCATTCCCGGCCCATCGTCAAAAAGCCGGATATTGCACTAACAAATAACAGGCAGGCACCCAAAAGCACTACACCAGCCTTTCCGATAGCACTGCACCAATACACAGCGCCGTACCGTTCATAAATCTGAACTAACGCATCTGCCGCGATTCCGCACATAAAGACCGCTCCAACAAACAACAATTTATTGTTATCATAGTCATTCGGCTGGAAAGCCGCAAGCTCAGCCACAAACCAAATCAACAAATATGGCGCACCTATCTTTAGGTTTCTCGCACTGACCACAAAGGAGGACAGCAAAAGCAGCACAAATGGCAGTCCCAGGTTTTTAAGATAAAATACGATATACTGATCACCATTATTGGACCAATTGAAATGACTGCGCACAAAATTATCGCCAGAGGCCTGTGAAAATGTCCACATAAATAACTGTGGAAGTGCAAATATCAATACTAAGATCAAAAAAATGCCCCACGTAAATGCCAAACGTTTCCACGATCTATTTTGCAGATAACGCACTAACTTGTATCCCAAAAACAGGACAAACAGTGCAATCCCAATGATCATTATCGCTAATCCATGTTTGTCTGCAAACTCATTCGAGCGGTTGATCATCTGCATCACGCTAAAGAACGCCAGTCCAATATAAAGAACATATCGAATCCAGCTGTCTGATACCGTTGCATCAGCACTTGAGCTTCCCCTGCGATTTCCGGTTGACGCAGACACGTTTGCACTTCTTCGACCAGAAGATGTTACTTTGCCATTTCTACGTCCAGAAGCTGTCGCTATGCCATTTCTTCTACCAGAAGATGTCACTTTGCCATTTCTACGGCTGGATCCCCTGCTCGCTGACGCTGCTTTCCGCCCATATGCAGCCTTTCCTGTCACAAAAAGACTATTATCTGTCAGATCCAATAGCAGCCATACCGCACAGATCATCCCCAACGCCAAAAACGAATGTGTATGGATCATTGGCAGCGCACCTGCCGCCACGCCCGCCATAACAAACAATTTCTTTTTGCGCTCCGCTATCGCCCGGAACAAAAACGCCAACAGCGGAAACAAGATGGCCCAGCCAAATAATGTCGCACGCTGCGGGATCAGCATGTCAACTATAACCTGTACCCAGCGCAGATTTTTATCCAAATAATTCGTTGGTGTCATATAAAATTCCGCAAAGATTTTATGTATCTTTTCTGCATTGTCAAAATACACAAATCCTAGTCCACCATTCCAAAAGAATAGGATCCAAGCGATCAACGCTGTCGCTGATCTGCCAAGCCAATATTTGATCAAGCAGTAAAATCCCATAAACACCTGCAAAATTGCTCCGAGCATCGGCAAAACGTACGCCAGCCGTAGACTTGCGCCCATCAGATACAAACTGGAACTAACACTGTCGCACAGAAACGGATAGGATAATTTATGCCCCGGCAGCAAAGAATACTCCGGCGGGAACGTCTGCTGATTAGCAATACTGGTAATAAAGCTAAAATGCATATTCATATCGCCGTAGGTGGACTGCCCCGTGTGCATACTGCCATCAGCATTTCCTACGATCGTATGTGTATACAGACAATAGCAAAAAAAGGCAAAAGTAACTGCCATCAAGATCCAAACCGGATTTTCCCGGAACAAACGTTTCCATTCGTTCACCTTCCGATATGGATGCTGCTGTAGTGAAGATTCTGAACAATGGCATCTCCAACCAACCAGCACACATAGAACTACCTGTAATAGCAGAGCCAATACATGTGCTGTCATCGAAAAATCAAACACAAAGGCAAAAAGCAAAGGAAACCATTGTAATGCCAAGACACCGGCGACACTTCCCACCAGATACTGCATCACAATACTATATCGTTCTTTGCACAAAAGTCTTCTGCCAATATACATTCCACTGCCCAGAAACAACGCATAATAACCTACCGCTAAAACTGCCCCTGTCACTCCATTTCCACCAAACATACTTTATACTCATCCTCACTTTAATCACTATTCATCACTCTGCGCCAAGACAGCCAAAAAGCAAGGCAATCCCGTTATCTCCATGCACAGAGAGAAACTCCGTTTCATATAAATATCAGAATACCGTAGTTTCATTTCTTTGTCAAACAGCTTGCCAAACCGGCTCTTTCCATTCTTTGGCACACAACTTGTCAGACCGGCTCTTTCCATTCTTTGGCACACAACTTGTCAGACCGACTCTTTCCATTCTTTAGCACACAACCTGTCAGACCGGCTCTTTCCATTCTTTGGCACACAACCTGTCAGACCGGCTCTTTCCATTCTTTGGCAAAATAAAAACCCCTTAAGCGAGACCGGGATATTTGCCCTGTCCGCTTAAGGGGAAACACTTTAATATGCTCTTTTGTTATTACAAAGTAATGTCAACACTTGTTGTACCTGCTGCTGCCTCAACAGTCTTGCTTGCTACAGTAATCTTAAAGCTCTTGTCTGTTGCAGTGTAAGAAACAGTAACCTTATCACCATATCTTGTTGCTGTGATATCAGTAAGCTTGTTGGATTCCTGGTCGTAAATAGTTGCTGTTGCAGTCTTACCATCTTCTAATCCATAAACTACTGCCTCTGCATCCTGCAGATAATCATACAATACATTCATTGCACCCTCTGCATCAAAGTTACCATAAGTAACAATGCTGTTTGGACGAGCAAGGATCGGTGTCTGGAAATAATCACATTTTCTTGTGTAATACTTACCACCTTCGTATGTCTCACCACTCTGGATATCTGTCCATGTTCCACAATCCGGTACATAGAACTCTGCAACGCCTTCCTCGTTCATAACCGGAACGATGCACAAGTTGTCACCGAGCATGTACTGCTGATCCAGATACTTACAAGCAGTATCGTCAGAGAATGCGATGACCATAGAACGCATCATTGGTACACCGACCTGATGTGTCTTGTTTGCCTGTGCCCAAAGATAAGGCATCATCTTACCCTTTAATACTGCGTAGTGACGAAGTACATCACATGCCTCTGTATCGCCATCCTTGTCATAAACCCAAGGCACACGGTAAGAAGAAGATCCATGCAGACGGCTGTGTGTAGACAACAGACCAAATGCACACCATCTCTTATATACATCAGCCGGAGCTGTAGCCTCGAATCCACCCATATCATGTGAGAAGAAACCAAAACCTGATGAGCAGAGAGAAAGTCCACCACGAAGTGTCTCTGACATTGCAGAATACTCTGCGTAGCAGTCACCGCCCCAGTGTACCGGGAACTTCTGTCCACCAACAGTCGCACTACGAGCAAAGAGACAAGCCTTGTCCTTACCATAATACTCCTCTAATGCTTCAAATACACACTTGTTGTAAAGGTATGTGTAGTAGTTGTGCATCTTGATCGGATCAGATCCATCATAATATTTTACCTTAGTAGGGATTCTCTCACCAAAGTCTGTCTTGATGTTATTAACACCCATGTCAAACAGCTTCTTCAAAAGACCCTTGAACCAAGCACAAGCCTCCGGATTTGTGAAATCGACGATTGCCATACCAGGCTGCCACATATCACACTGGAATACGCTTCCGTCCAGATTCTTGATGAAATAGCCTTTTTCTTTACCAATATCAAACAACTTAGACTGCTGTGCAATGTAAGAGTTGATCCATACGCAGATCTCCAATCCCTTGTCATGCAGTCTCTTCAACATTCCTTCAGGATCCGGGAACATCTCATCATCCCACTCAAAGTTACACCACTCGTAACCCTTCATCCAGAAGCAGTCAAAGTGGAATACCTGCAATGGAATCTTACGCTCTGCCATACCATCGATAAAGCTGGTTACTGTCTCCTCATCATAGCTTGTTGTGAAGGAAGTAGACAACCACAGACCGAATGAATATGCCGGTGGCAATGCAGGCTTACCTGTCAATGTTGTATAGTTCTCTAATACATGCTCTAAGTTCTCACCACCGATGATGAAGTACTCTAATTCCTCACCAGGTACCGTAAATGTTACCTTAGAAACTGTATCGCTCATTACCTCGAAAGATACCTTGTCAGAGCTGTTGACCAATACACCATAGCTCTTAGAAGAGATATAGAACGGTACTGTCTTGTAACTCTGATCAGAACATGTACCACCATCGCAGTTCCATGTCTCTACTGTCTGACCATTCTTTACGAATGGAGTAAATTTCTCACCGAAACCGTAAATACACTCACCGATGTCCGTCTTTAACTGCTCACGCAAATATGTTGTGTGAGGATCCTGTGGATAGTTGAAGAACTGATCGTCTTCCTGTGTGTTCATACGAGCGTTTGCTGTATACTGGCTCTCGTTAATGATGGATGTTGATCTCCAAGCACCACCTGTCAAAAGCTTATCTTTGTAGTAATACTGTACTTCCCAGTCATCTGCGATCTTGATCTCGACGCGAGTATCACCGGACTTCAATGTTACCTTGTCCTCTGTACGAGTGATCTCAGGAGTATATCCTGTATCCTCATTCAACTCATAACGAGGAATGTTGTCCAATCCTCCTCTGTAATGATCGATGTGTACCTTGATGATATTCTCTGAAGTAGAAGAATATGTGATCTCAAGGTTTGGTCCAGCCAATGTCATACCACGATTCAAAACCGTATATGGTGTAGCCAATACTTTGATGGAATTCTCTGTTGTCTCCACCTTGTATGCCTGAGAAGCGTAGTTCACATTGTAACCCTGTTTGCTTAACCAAAATCCGTCTGCTACTTTCATGTTTCGTCTCCTTTCAAAATACCTTTTTTCTAATTTTGATGACTTTATCCCCGCTTGTCATATCGGTAAGACAAGATCATCCGATTGCGCATATCTTGCGACTTGATAGTTCTATTATACTTGCATATATTTGTTTCGTCTATAATTATTAGAGCAATTTATAACATTATTTTGATATTTTGTGCTAATTTTGGTGAGAAGTTCGCTCATGACATAAAAAAAAGCAAAGCCAGCGCTATGCAAGAATTGCTAAAGCAATTCTTGGTGATGTCACGCTGCATAACAGCATTTTCCAATTCCATAAAAAGACCGTGATCCGATCTACGATCGAATCACGGTCTCACTTAAAACCAATGTTTTGTGTTCAAGAATTTGTTTGACTCAATTCCTTCTAATTTTCTATCGAAAATTATTTGAATTTCTTGTATCCACTCTTTTTAAGTTTCTTAAGCTGAGCTTTCTTTGCCTTCTTAGATGCAGCAGTAACTTTGATTGTCTTCTTGCAGCCCTTGAATGCGCCCTTCTTTACAGAAACTTTAGCTTTCAATGTAAGTTTAGAAAGCTTCTTGCAGTTCTTGAATGCACCTGCCGGGATAGACTTGATCGTCTTACCAAGAGTAACTTTCTTAGCCTTAGCACCCTTGAATGCATTCTTGCCAAGCTTGTTGATCTTGTAAGTAGCCTTAACCTTGCTTACAGTCTTAGATACACTAGTACCTACGCTAAGCTTAGAAGCTTTCTTACCCTTCTTGGACAAGCCAACTACTGTTACAACACCCTTTGTCTTCTTAGAGCCTGTAGCTGTTGCAACCTTTGTTACCTGATATTTGAAGTTGCCAGACTCGAACTTAGCACCCTTCTTGTAGCCAATTGTCTTAGCTGCTTCGAAGCTAGCACCTTTGAGCTGGAATGTAATCTCCATGCTGCTTGTAGGAAGAGTTGTCAAACTACTCATTGCAGAATTTGCATCTTTTCCCTTAGGATAAGCTACATTCTTGATTCCGTCATCTTCTGAATATCCATCAGCTACCATGAACTGATAATACTCATCAGCATCCGGCTTGTTAGGAAGTGAGAAACCACTCTTAACAACCTTGCCATCAATCTTTAATGTAGCATTAACAGCAGTTACACCCTTCTGTGTCAAAGGAATCTGAGTTGTAACATAGAGCATGTTGAAGCCCTTAGCTGTCTTAGCATCTTTCTCAACACCCTTGATTGTCTTAAGGTTTACACCGGAGATAGATACTGTATAGTTTGTTCCGTTTGCTTTCATTGTAGCATTAGCAATCTTAGCATTGAATCCTTTCATCTTATCACCTGTGCTAAGTGATACCTGAGAATTATACTTAATTTCCTTGCTCTTAAGACCATTGCTGGCGTTCCATGGATCACGGAAGATGTAGTTATCTGTCTGGAATCCAAGGTATGCATCATATGTCTTCAATGCCGGTGCCTTTGTAGGAGCAACAGTTGGCTTTGGAGTAGGTGTTACTACAGGAGCCTCAGCAGATACTTCCAATGTAACTGCGAGTGTATCACCTGCAACAACCTCAACCGGGTCACCTGCGTTTGTCCATGTACCATTAGCATTTGTCATAAATGGGTTTGCTTTCTGGAACTCATCTGCCTTACTTGCGGATGTGCTGCAGTAGTTATTAACAATACCAGCGCGAAGCTTTCCTGTTGCTTTATTACCATCGTTATAAACGCTTGCCTTAGACCAATCAAGCGTCTGCTTTACTTTACCGTCAGCGCCAGTGATTGTGATTGTCTTAGGCTTTATAGAATATGTGCTAGGTACAACATAATTCTTCTTGCCGGATACATCCTTTGCACCTAAAGTACCAAACTCAACTCCAAGATAAGATGCCTCTGTCAAAAGATCATCTACGTCATCCTCTGCTACTGCAGATACTGTATATGTGCCTGTCGTAGAGATGGCTCCTGTAGATGCTACAAATCCACCATTAACCTCTTCTGTCTCGCCTGCTGCAAGTTTGTAAGCAGCATCAACCTGCTTAACAGCACCTGTGCTGTCCTTTACAACTCTGTCTGTTCCATTGAAAATCTTACTGTTATTCTGCACAAGATATGCAGTAAATTCTGGTGCGATCTTAGTTGCATCTGCAGCTTTAGACTTCTCACCAGTCACACCAGCACCTAAAGAAACAACCATAGCTGCTGTGAGAATCATAGAGAGTAAACTCTTTGACTGTTTTCTCATGAATATTTTCCTCCTTTTCATTTTGCAATGTTTTGGTCAAACATTGACATGTTCTTGAACATTCTGGTCAGGATATCATACTTAAATGCTGATGTCCCCCAAATCATGTACTATTATACAAGATTTTCTTTAAAATTTCCAGCCCTTTTTCCTTTGAAAAAAAGGCTTGTTTTACCTACAAAAATAGAGAATCCTCTTGCTGCACAGACTTCTACGAACTAAAACCACTCAACAAAAGCAAAGCCAGCGCTTTGCTTTACAAGAATTGCTAAAGCAATTCTTGATAACATTACTCCACACAACAGCAATCTCCGATAAAGGAACAAAAAGCAAAGCCGGCGCTTTGCTTTGCAAGAATTGCTAAAGCAATTCTTGATTGCATTACTCCACACAACAGCAATTTTCGATAAAGTATTTCCGATAATAAAAAAACAGCCGTGTCTTTCGACACGACTGTTTTCCGGTTTTCACCATATTTTAAATGACTCAATAATTATCAAAATTTAGTGTTAATTTCTTTAATTATTTGAATTTCTTGTAACCGCTCTTCTTTAACTTCTTAACATTAGCCTTAGTTACTTTCTTAGAAGCGCCCTTAACCTTGATTGTCTTCTTGCATCCCTTGAATGCTTTCTTAGCAACCTTTGTTAATTTAGCTTTTACCTTCAAAGTAGATAACTTCTTGCAATTAGCAAATGCTCCTGCAGGAATGGACTTAATGTTCTTACCAAGAGAGATCGTCTTAGCATTAGCGCCCTTGAATGCGTTCTTGCCAATACTTGTTACTTTGTAGCTGTAGCCATTGATCTTAGCTGTAGCTGGTGCAGAGAGGCTAGATGCCTTCTTGCCTGCCTTAGAAAGACCAACGATTGCTAATGTACCAGCTTTCTTAGCTGTAGCTGCTTTTGTTACCTTGTAAACAACCTTGCCGCTCTCAACCTTATTACCCTTCTTAGGTGCCTTTGGTGCCTTAGTAGGTGCCTTAGTAGGTGCCGGGCTGTTTGTAGGAGCCGGTGTTACGTTTGGCTTCTCACTTGGTTTAACAGTTGGCTGTTCACTCGGTGTAGGAAGAACACCCTCAGACGCATCAATATCGTCCTTTGTAATAGTATCGTTCTTTACATTCTCACCTGTCTCAGGATCTTTATAAGTACCTTCCTTAAGGTCATTCAATGCAGCCTTAAGTCCTGTAACCTTAAATGTAATCTCAATGCTGTTCTCTGGAATTGCTAACTCTTCAGCATCTGTCTTGTCAAACAAAGGTCCCTTATCATCAGGATTCCACTTGTTGATCAGTGGATAGTAGTAATACAACTCATCTGCTTTCTGAACAAGGCTCAGATCTTTAGCAACTTCAGCACCATCAACCTTCAGAGATGTAACAGATAACTTAACATCTGCATATGCACCATCTGGGTTTTCTTCTGTCTTAGCAGAAAGGTCTGTTGCGATAGACAACAAGTTGTACTTCGTAGCTGATGACAAATCGATACCGCTAATAGCTACTGTATACTCACCATCTCTTGTAAGTAATACATCAGTAGCCTTGAATTCTGCAGCGTTACCGCTTGCCTTGATGTAATCGTAAGTATCCTGTTTTCCAACAGCATTTGGCTTGTAACCATTACGATAATCCCATGAATCCATCTGATATGAGAGGTAAGCATGGATACCCTTTGTAGCCCAAAGAGCCTCATCATAAGCCTTAGGAGCGTCTGTTGGCTCTGGAGTAGGTGTTACTTCTGGTCCTTCTGTATCATCTGCGAATTTCAATTCTGTTGTCTTCATAGTTACATCAGAAATTGTTAAACCAGCTGTTACGTTCTTGTCATCATCTTTCTCTAATGCAGAATCGATGTCAGCGAACATTACACCTAACTGATTTCCAAGAGTAATTTCTCCTGCTGCAGTATAAGATACTGTATATGTTCCGTCTTTTTCGATTTCAACAACACCAGCTGATGGTACTGTGTTACCTAATGTATTTACAGACCAGTCACTTGAGTTTACACCGATGAATGCCTTGATAGACTTAGCGCCTGTCTTTGCTAATACATCTGCAACGCCTGCTGCCTTGAAAGAAATAGAGATGTCTCTAAGTGTCTGACCCTCCATTGTATTTGGATCAAACTTGCCCCAGTTGTTGAACACAAGAAGTCTTGCTTCTCCACTGTCGCCACCTACGAATTTGCTTTCTGTAGCACCATCGAATTTTGCAACGCTCTTAACTTCCTTTGCCACCTCAACTTTGAGAGATGCATCAGATACTGTTAAACCAGCTGTTACATTCTTGTCATCATCTTTCTCTAATGCAGAATCGATGTCAGCGAACATTACCCCCATCTGGTTTCCTAACTTAACTGTTGAAGAACCAGTATATGTTACTGTGTATGTTCCATCTTTCTCAATCTCTGTTACTCCGTTTGCAGGAACTGTGTTTCCAAGAGTATTTACAGACCAGTCGCTTGAATTCAATCCAAGGAATGCTTTAATAGACTTAGCGCCTGTCTTTGCCAATACATCTGCAACACCTGCAACCTTGAAAGTAATAGATGCATTCTTTACATCAATACCTTCAAGCTCACTCGGGTCATACTTGCCCCAGTTGTTAAATACTAACAAACGAGCTTCTCCGGAATCTCCGCCTACTAACTTAGATTCTACCGCTTTATCGAAAGATGTAACATCTTTCATTAAAGCAGGAGCTTTAAGCTGAAGCTTTGTATCAGAAACTTTCAAACCTGCTGTTACATTCTTGTCATCATCTTTCTCTAAAGCAGAGTCGATGTCAGCAAACATTACACCCATCTGATTTCCAAGTGTAATTGTTGAGGAACCAGTATATGTTACTGTATAGGTTCCATCTTTCTCAATTTCTGTTACTCCATCTGCAGGTGCAGTGTTACCAAGAGTATTCACTGACCAATCACTTGAATTCAATCCAAGGAATGCTTTAATAGACTTAGCACCTGTCTTCGCCAACACATCAGCTACACCTTCAACATTAAAAGTAATAGATGCATCTTTCATGCTAATTCCTTCAAGTGCATTTGGATCATACTTGCCCCAGTTGTTAAATACTAACAAACGAGCTTCTCCAGAATCTCCGCCTACTAACTTAGATTCTACTGCCTTATCAAATACAACCTTGTCCACAGTAGATACCGCAGCATCTGCTTTTTCAGAAACAAGGCCGACGCTAGGAATAAGACTTAACGCCATTGCACCGGCAAGAACCCATGACAAAACTTTTTTTGTCTGTTTTCTCATTATTTCTCCTCCTCTTTTTATTATTGAGTCATCGTACATAACTGAAATGCTGTACGTATGTTTTGAGCTAAAGAGTCATGAAACAAAAACTCATATTTCAGTCAAAACGCACCATAGCCTTTCATTTATATACATAAAAAATTACAAAACATATTTTAACACGATACGGTAAATAAATCAATCATTTTTACCTGTTTTTTAAAAAATCTATTGCCGATTTTGTTAAATATACACAAATATATTTCTTAATCCTGTCTATGTCGATGATTTTTACCGTAAATATACACAATACGACAGACCTGCCATGCATGCATTATTCAGAACTTTCCTGCCACGAATACTTGTTTCGTATTTCCATTATGGCAAAAAAACGGAAAGAATAAATTTATTTATATCTTGTTATAATACCTTTCAAAAACTTGAAAGTGAGGCTTTTTATAACAGAGCAAAATGTAATCCTAATAACCCAAATAGCAATTTAGACAAAAGCACCCTAACGCTAAACGAATGGTATTCTTTTGGGATACAGAATTATAAAAACGGCGTTGTCAAACCATCGACAATCCAAAATTATTGCTGCATCTACAATAATCATATCAAAAAATTTTTAGGTTATATGCCGCTTTGCGAAATTCGCACAATGCATATTCAACAAATGCTCAATTCACTGGGACTATCATCCAAGTACCAGCATCGCATCCATGCCATACTCTCGAATATATTTGAAATCGCGGTTCAAGATGATTTGATCGTGAAAAATCCATGTTGCCATACTTATTTTCTTCCCTTTTGTATGACAGCGATGCAATTTATCGAATTTTGATCAGCTTATTTCAACTTCGTCTCCGAATGGTATCATATTGAATTCTAGTCAAATCAATCCACCATTATCTATAACTGAGACTACTTATATTGGTTTCTGTGATGCTTTCCCTGATTCCAGCTTGCCTATTGGCTTCTTCGGTTGACTGCTTTGGCGTTTTCGCTGATTTCAGCTTGCCTATTGGCTTCTT
>ENA-ORPH01000359-ORPH01000359.1-human-gut-metagenome-genome-assembly--contig:-NODE-359-length-50937-cov-3.773417_pt1 | contig 50937 bp, 51 predicted proteins | sample MGYA00242142_ERZ509074 | MGnify/ENA primary metagenome ERZ509074 (study PRJEB26280, sample SAMEA2338724) | human gut metagenome | biome: human gut; feature: human-associated habitat; material: faeces...
CCAGTCCCTGCCGTGGCGCCTGAAACCGAAAAGGACGCTTTGTCCGCCGCGCTGGATCCGCGCTTTACTTTTGATAACTTTGTCGTCGGCGCGCCTAATGAATTTGCCTATGCCGCAGCCAGACGAGTGGCGGAATCCGACGACGTATCGTTTAATCCGCTGTATCTGTATTCCAGCGCGGGGCTGGGTAAAACGCATTTAATGCATTCGATTGCCTGGTATATCCGCGAACACAACCCGGCGCGCCGTGTCGTTTATTTGTCGGCGGAAAAATTCATGTATTTGTTTATCCGCGCGATTCGTTACAAGGATACGCTTTCTTTTAAAGAAGAGCTGCGCAACGTTGACGTTTTAATGATTGACGACGTGCAGTTTTTGATCGGCAAGGAAAACACTCAGGACGAATTTTTCCATACGTTCAACGCTCTGGTCGGCAGCGGCAAGCAGATCGTTTTATCGGCGGACAAGCCGCCCGTTAATCTGGAAGGGATTGAGGAACGTTTAAAAACGCGTTTGGGATCCGGTTTGGTGGCGGATATTCACCCGACGACGTATGAGCTGCGGCTGGGGATTTTGGAAAGCAAGGCGCAGAATTTGGGGGTTTACGTTCCGCAGGACGTTATTTCCTTTTTGGCGGAAAAAATCACGGCCAGCGTGCGCGAACTGGAAGGGGCTCTGTTGCGTGTCGCCGCGCATGTCCAGCTGATGGGCGGCGAAGTGACGCTGGAACGCACATGCGACATTCTGCGCGATATTTTAAGCGTTTTGGATCGCCGCGTCACGATTGAGGAAATTCAGCGCAAAGTGGCGGAACGGTATAATATCCGCCTGAGCGAAATGATGTCGAAACGCCGGGAACGTTCGGTAGTCCGGCCGCGCCAGATCGCCATGTTCCTGGCAAAGAATCTGACGACGAAATCGCTGCCGGATATCGGGCGGGCTTTTAACCGCGATCATACGACGGTGCTTCACGGCATTAAAGCGGTTGAAGACCTGCGTGCGGAAGATCCGGCGTTCAGGGAAGAAACCGACGATCTGCGCCGCATGCTTTCCGTTTAAAAACGGGCGTTTTCCGCGCTGGCCGAAAATTAGTGCGACTCGGTAAAAATCTTTAGTGTTTCCGATATTTTTTGCTTTGGAAAAACGGCAGATGTGGTATACTGCATCGAAATAGTTTTTAACCCTTTTTGATGAGTTTGGTTCTATGAAATTTACGATTGAACGCGCTGCTTTATTGAAGTCTTTGTCCCATGTTCAGAACGTGGTGGAACGCCGCCATACCAATCCTTTGCTGTCAAACGTGAAAATCACGGCGGCAGATGACGGAATTGTGCTGAACGCGACGGACAATGAACTGGAAGTCAGTGAAAAAACGCCGGCCAAAGTCGATACGGCCGGGGCGATAACGGCGCCTGCGCACAAATTGTATGAAATTGTGCGTAAACTGCCTGACGGCGCTGAAATCGAATTTGTTTTAAATGCCGAAAACAATCAGCTGAAAATGACGGCCGGACGCGCCAAGTTTGCTCTGGCGACAATGGCCGGCGAAGATTTTCCTTCGATTGCCGAAGGGGATATGACGCATCATTTTTCTTTGAAGGCTTCGGATCTGCGTGATTTGATTGACCGGACGTCTTTTGCCGTTTCAACGGAAGAAACGCGTTTTTATTTGAACGGGATTTATTTGCACGAAGCGACTTCCAAAGAGGAAAAAATCCTGCGCGCACCGAATATAGCCAATATTGAACAATATATTCAGCGCGTGGAAGAAATGAGCGAAGCGTTTCTTTAGTGCGATTTTTCCGCGCGTTAAGGCATGCCCGGAATTATCATTCCGCGCAAGGCGATCGGTGAATTAAGCAAACTGCTGGCCGAAGAAGCCGAAGACGTTAAAATTGATTTATCGACGTATAAAATCCGCTTTACGTTTGGCGGTTTGGTGCTGACGTCTTTGCTGATCGAGGGGACGTATCCCGATTATGAACGCGTTATTCCGACAGAAAACGACAAAGTTATGGAAGTTGACGCGCAGGCTTTGACGGCAGTTGTCGACCGGGTGTCCAGTCTGTCCGAAAAATCGCGCGCCGTCCGTTTGACGCTGTCAAAGGATCTGGTAAAGGTTTCCGCGGCAAACGCCGAAGAAGGCAGCGCGGAAGACGAACTGGAAGTCAAATATTCCGCCGATCCGATTGACGTCGGGTTTAACTATGTTTATCTGGAAGACGTGTTGAAACAGATCAAGGGCGGTCTGGTGCAGATTGCTTTTTCGGATTCGGCTTCTCCGACGATTTTGACGGACATGTCGGATCCCAGTGTTTTATTCGTTTTAATGCCAATGCGGGTGTAAGACAATTTTAACGGCAAATGAACTGATGTATGCGCGTTCGCGGGACGCTCTGCCCGCGGCGGCGCAATGCCCGGCGCGGCAGGCCGAAACGTCTGCGGCGGGGGTTTCCGTCAGCCGTTTGCAAATGGCGCGGTTTCGCAATTATCCTTTTTTGCGGCTGGATCTGCCGCGCGACGCCGGTCAGATTGTTCTGACGGGAAAAAACGGTTGCGGAAAAACAAATCTGTTGGAAGCCGTTTCTCTTCTGGCGCCGGGAAAAGGCCTGCGGCAGGCCGGATTTCGGGATATCCTGCCTAAAGACGGGACGACCGGTTCCTGGGGAATAGCGGCGGCGCTGCGCAAAGGGGACGAAGAAATAGACGTGGCGACCGATTATGAAAATGTTTCCGGGCGGCGGACGGAAAAACGGCGCGTCCGATTAAACGGAGCGGTTATTTCCCAGACGGATCTGGGGCAGGTTTGCTCCGCCGTATGGCTGACTCCCGGCATGGACAGGCTGTTTGCCGGCGATCCGGCAGGGCGGCGGCGTTTTCTGGATCGTTTGACGCAGACTTTTTTTGAAGGCCATGCTCGCGCCTGCGCCGCTTACGGTCAGGCTCTGCGTCAATGGGGGGCTTTGATCCGTGAAGGAAAAACGGACGAACGCTGGTTGGCCGCTTTGGAAAAGACAATGGGAAAATACGGCGCAAAAGCTGCTTTGGCGCGCCGTACGGCCGTTTCTTTGCTGCAGGAAGAACTGGAACGGGAAACGACGGCCTTTCCGCGAGCGCTTTTGTCCTTGCAGGGCGGCGGAGAAGACGAACTGGCGGAAATGCCGAAAGACGAAGCAGCCGAATTTATCCGTACGCATTTTTCCCGTTCTCGCGACGTTTATGCGCAAAACGGTTCTGCCGGCGGTGTGCATACGGTTGATCTGGCGGCCGGACATCGGGAAAAAGATATGCCCGCGGCGGCCTGTTCGACCGGGGAACAAAAAGCTTTGCTGATTTCCGTCCTGTTGGCGCATATTCGGGTTCAGGCAAAACGCAAAGGGGCTTTGCCGCTGGTGCTGTTTGACGAAGTGACCGCGCATTTGGACGACCGGCGCCGGGACGCTTTGTTTGATGAAATTTCTGCGCTGAAAACGCAGGCGTGGCTGACGGGAACGACTCCCCGGCCTTTTGAAAGTTTAAAGAAAACGGCGCATTTCGTCGCCGTGGACGAATTGTTGCGGACCGTTCCCGATTGGGCGGCCGCGTCTTGATAAAAAAGGTGTACTATGACGGAAGAAACAAATCTGCACTCACCCTCTGATTACAATGCCGAATCGATTAAGGTTCTGAAAGGGCTGGACGCCGTTCGCAAACGTCCCGGCATGTATATCGGCGACACGGACGACGGAACCGGTCTGCATCATATGGTGTATGAAGTTTTGGATAATGCGATTGACGAATCTTTGGCGGGATACTGTACAAAAACGGAAACGATCATCAATTCCGACGGTTCTGTCACGGTGCGCGACAACGGCCGCGGCATTCCGACCGATATGCACAAGGAAGAAGGCGTTTCCGCCGCTGAAGTCATTATGACTCAGCTGCATGCGGGCGGCAAATTCGATCAGAATTCGTATAAGATTTCGGGCGGTCTGCACGGCGTGGGCGTTTCTGTCGTCAATGCGTTGTCTTCGTCTTTAAAACTGCGCATCTGGCGCAATGGCAAAGAACATTATATGGAATTCAGAAACGGGGTTGCCGTCGCTCCGCTGAAAGTCGTCGGCGACGCCGTTCCGGCCGACCGGACGGGGACGGAAGTAACGTTTCTGCCGTCGCCTGAAACTTTTACGCAGACAGAATTCAGCTTTGACACTCTGGAACACCGTCTGCGCGAACTGGCCTTTTTAAATTCCGGGGTTCATCTGGTATTAAAGGACGAACGCCCCGTCAATCCGCGCGAAATCGAATTTTGTTATGACGGCGGTATTCAGGAATTTGTCCGTTATATTGATAAATCAAAAACGTCCATTCATGACGGTGAAATCGCTATTTCCGGCGAAAAGAACGGTATTGTCGTCGAATTGGCCATGGAATGGACGGACGGCTATCATGAAACGACGCTGTGCTTTACCAATAATATTGCTCAGCGCGACGGCGGAACGCATCTGGCCGGGTTCAGGGCGGCGTTGACCAGAACGATTAATGCTTACGCGCAGGAAACGGGACTGTTGAAAAAAGAAAAAGTCGAACTGTCCGGCGAAGATATGCGTGAAGGGCTGACGTGCGTTTTATCGGTCAAGGTGCCGGATCCGAAATTTTCGTCTCAGACAAAGGACAAATTGGTTTCTTCCGAAGTCCGTCCCGTTGTTGAAGGCATTGTCGGCGACAAGCTGGCTCAGTGGTTGGAGGAACACCCGGCGGAAGCGCGCAAAATCGTCGGCAAAGTCGTTGAAGCGGCCGCCGCGCGCGAAGCCGCCCGCAAAGCCAGAGATTTAACGCGGCGCAAAGGCGTGCTGGATATGGCTTCTCTGCCTGGAAAACTGGCGGATTGCCAGGAACGCGATCCGGCTTTGTCTGAAATCTTTATCGTCGAAGGGGACTCTGCGGGCGGTTCCGCAAAACAGGGACGCAATCGCGCGACGCAGGCTATCCTGCCGTTAAGGGGAAAAATCTTAAACGTCGAACGCGCCCGTTTTGACAAGATGTTAAATTCCGCGGAAATCGGCACGATGGTTACGGCGTTCGGCACCGGAATCGGCCGCGATGATTTTGACGCGGATAAATGCCGGTATCATAAAATCATTATCATGACCGATGCGGACGTTGACGGATCGCATATCCGCACGCTTTTGCTGACGTTCTTTTTCCGCCAGATGCCCGAACTGATCGAACGGGGATATGTTTATATCGCGCAGCCGCCTTTGTATCGCGCGCGCCGCGGCAATTCGGATATTTATCTGAAAGACGAACGCGCAATGGAAGATTATCTGATCAACCAGTCTGTTCAGGACAGTGTTTTTGTACGTTATGACGGCGTTCAGATCGCGGGCGAAGATTTGAAACGTCAGGCGGAAGAAGCCAGAAACTGCCGTCATTTGATCGACGCTTTGTCGCGTCAGATACCGGCTAAGATTGTTGAACAAATGGCGATTCACGGCCTGTTTTCTCCGGACGTTTACGATAACGCCGAAAAAGCCGCTCAGGCCGCGAAAGCATTGGCGGTGCGTTTGGACGAACTGGAACCGGAATATGAACGCGGCTGGCGCGCGGATTTTGAAAACGGCGCCTTTGTGTTCAGACGGACGCTGCGCAGCGTTACCGAAGAATATGTTGCCGACGTCAGTTTTCTGACCAGCGGAGAAGCCAGAAAATTAAACGAGCTTTATGCTGATCTGCATGAATCTTATGCCAAGACAGGCGTGTTTAAGGCTAAAGACAGCGAATTTAAATTAACGGGACCGGTGGCGCTGTCCGACGCTGTTTCACAGATCGGACGCAAGGGAATTTCCATTCAGCGCTATAAAGGGCTGGGCGAAATGAATCCGGAACAGCTGTGGGAAACGACGCTGGATCCGAATGCGCGTTCTTTGTTGCAGGTTAAAATCACGCATTTTGATCAGGCGGAATCCGTGTTTTCCATGTTGATGGGCGACATTGTGGAACCGCGGCGCGATTTTATCCAGGATAACGCGTTGAACGTCGTTAATCTGGACGTTTAAAAAGGACGGGTTTTTTTATCCGTATTAAAAAAAACGCTTGCAGTTTTTAAAAAATACGCTATAAAGAACCTTGCCGTGCCGGTGTAGCTCAGTTGGTAGAGCAACGCATTCGTAATGCGTGGGTCCGGTGTTCGAGTCACCGCACCGGCACCACTAAAAAACTTAAAAAAACGACCTGAAACGGTCGTTTTTTGTTTTTTAGCAATGAGCGTTAACGAAACAAGCCGGAGGCGCCGTTGAGTTTACGCGGAATTGGAAAGCCTTGTTTCCTGCCGGATACAGGGCTTTTTTAATACCTGCTTTTCTGTGTTTGAATTTGCTCTTTTTTGCGCTTTTTTGCACAAAATTTGCACAAGATTTTTGTTTTGTTCAGAGGATTAAATCGAATTCGTTTTACCATAAAAAAAGCCCCCGTTTTCGGAGGCTTCCTACATATTTATTTCTGTTTCAAAAACTCATCGGAAAAGTTAAAATCATTCTGCTTTTCGGCCGGAACTGTCTTGCGGGCCGCAATTTTTATTTTTGGAAAAAGATATGCTGATTGTTAATATTAACGGGCCGATAAACGCTGGAAAATCAACGATTTGCAGGCTTTTGGCAAAGGATTTGCCGGATTGTCTGTTTATTGAGGCCGATGATTTGTTAAGCGATGAAGAACAGGAAAGCCTGCATTTGGACTTTATGGGCGGGATTATGGAACGGCTGCGGCGCTTGGAACAAAAAATCGCGGTTGAAAAAAATGACGGCAGGTATGGCGTTATTCTGTTTGCTTACCCGATGACGGAAAAAAATTACCGCGGTTGGAAAAAGTTTGAAGACGTCCGCACGGTCTTTGTCAATATAACGTTGTCGCCTTTACTGTCCGTTTGTCTGACCAACCGGGGAAACAGAGAGCTGGACGCATGGGAAAAAAAGCGTATCAAACAAATGTACGACGAAGATTACCATTGCCCGAAACAATCGGATTTAATCATTGACAATACAGATCAAACGCCGGAACAAACGACCGAAATAATCAGGAATTTTTTGAAAAAATACGGAATATAAAAGGACCTGCGCCTTATTTCTTTTCAATAAATTCAAAGTGTTGGTAATCTTTAACGTTTATCCAACCACCGCCCCAGATAAAGCCGTGTTTTGTAAAAACGCGGTAAGCAAGGTCGTTTTGATCAATCTTGTGGTCGAAAGTTTTTGTTCTGTCCGCGTAAACGGTCGCGTTGTCCGGAAAAACAATCGTTTTATTCCGCGTCGTTTTAACATAAGGGTTGTACAGCGGATTGATATCTACGGCCAACCCGAAAGAATGATTGGATAATTTATTCGTGCCGGCGATTTTGCGATAATTAAAGCAGGACGTGTTGTTGTCTTTCATCGACTTGCTGTCGTTCCCGCCGTATTCGTCAACCAGTCTGATTTTTTCGATGGGGTAGGCGTTTTCATACAACTCCTGAAAAACGGCGGCGATTTTCGGCGCTATTTTTTTGTTACAGATTAAATGGCCGTCGCGAATCTGCCCGTTAAAATCGTAATGCAGAACATGAATATAAGCCAGGTCGTCATAAGAAATTTGCGCTTTTTCTTCTGACTTTGGAAAAGAAATGCCGGTGATTTTTTGTTTGAGGTCTTCATTTATCGGGCGGATAAAAAAAGCGTTTTCCGCCGCTTCGGAAACAAAAGGAAAAAATACGCCTGCTGCGATCAGGATAAACAAGATCGGTTGTTTTACGGACAAAAACATTTTGCTTTCTTTTTAAAATAAAACACAGGACAAATTACTGCCCTGTGTTTTGTAAAAAATGTAAGTTACCAGCCAAATCCGCTGCGTTTGGAATATTTTGACGTTTTTGTGCGTACGCGGGCGACTTCTTCCCCGCTTTCGATTTCCGTAATACGCAGGTTGACGGTGTATTCCTTAATGGTCTTGCCGTTCAGAGTTTTCGGATTCATGCGGACGGCGCCGAAAATCAATACTTCTGCGCCCGTAGCCTTTCCGACCTTTTTAATGTCGGAAGCCTTTACCATGCCGTCACTTTGATATTGCAGTTCTTTTAAGATCTTATCACGCGCTGCCGCGTCGATTAAGACGTAATCTCCCGAAGCGGAAAATTCGTTTAACAGTTCGTCGTTTAAATCGTCGATCGGGAAATAAGCTTCCGACGTTTCGTTTTGAACTTCGGCGATAAACAAACGCGGCCGATGCCCCAGCTGCGCCAGATAGCGTTGATAACCGCGGTGGCTGTCCAGCTGTTTGATGATGTCTTTAACGGCGATTTCCGTATCCGTCAGCAGCCATTCGTCAGTGATGCTCATTGCTTTTTCATCACCTTCCGCCGTTGACAGACGTTCGGCTTTAAAACTGGCGCAGCCCTGAATTAACAGGACTGATCCCAAAGCCAGTGCAAAAAAAGTTTTTTTCATGTCAGCATTCCTTGTTTTTAGAAATTCAGATTTAAAACATTTTCGTTCAGATAAGCTTTTAATGATTCCAAAGCGTTTGAAAACGCTTGTCTTTCATTTCGGCCTGTTTCCGTCAGCGTCGTTGCCAGAACGTCAATCGTTTTTCCTTTTTTATCCGGCGCTTTCATCGTGAAATGATAAGCGTATTTTACAAATCCGTCGATATTGGAATATTGTTTTTCCGGCTGCAAAGAAATGATAACCCGGGGCGTTCGGCCGTCGGCTTCGTCGGCGAACGTATAACCGTTTTCCTTTAATACGCCGCGCACCGTCTGGTCAAAAGCTTTGTCCGGTTTTCCGGCGACGCTCAGAAAAATATGGCGTTTGCCGATCCGGGCTTTTTTGTTGCCGTATACCTGTTCATAGGTAACCTCTTCGATAACGGGAGAACCGGTTAAAACGATATAGCGTTGATTTAAACCGCGCCTTTGTTCGTACAGTTTTTCCAAACGAACAGCCGCTGCCGGAGAATCTTCCTGCAACAGCGCTTTCATTTTTTGATCCAAATCATCAATTTCTTCTTGAGTGATACGGGCGGCAGCAGGCTTGTTTAAAACGGCCAGAGCATAAACGTCCGTCGGCGTATCAAACGTTTCTTTGATTTCAACGGCGTTCAGCAGTACGTCCGAAGATTCGGAAACGTAATCCCTGATCTTGGAGGTCGTTTCATCATCGTTTTGATTCAATGTCGATTCAAATGATGATTTTATCCGGGCTTCAAAAACCTTTGCCAGTCCGCTGCGGGCGTCTGCTTTGGCGCTGTTCAATCCAGAACCGACGCCGACGGCGCACAGTTCTTCTTTGGCGCAGACGGCATAGGGATTGTTAATCCATTCGGGTTTTTCCTGTTTTGATTTGGCCTGCGCCTGCGCCGCCGTCATCAAAAACAGCACCGTCAGAAATATCCGTTTTATCATCAGCCTGTCCTTTCAAAAGGTTATTCCGCGGCGTTTAAATCCGCCATATAGGAATCGACCGCTTCCGTCATGGCTTTTTTATCTTCGCCTTTCAAGTGCTTGACGGTTTTTTCCTTGTATGCGTTCAAAGCTTCCGCCAAAGCGGTTTTTTTGATTTTGACGACAACATCGCATTTATAGGACGTATAGTCTTTTTCAGCGCCTTTTTCTTTTTTGTAAGCACGTTTTTCCCAGTATTTGTCGGCGACGGCGACCCCGTGCAGATTGACCTGAATATTTTGTTCCAGCGTTTCTTTCATTTTGCTGTTGGCCGTATCGTCCTGAGATTTGTTGATTTCTTCAAAACGGCTCATCAGTTCCTGCGCGATTTCAGAAGCGACTTTCTGCGTTGCGCGCGTTTCGGCTGATTTTAAGCATAAACGCTGGTTAACGTTCTGCGCGTCGCTGACGAAATAACGGTTTTGCTTTGCTTCGGAAGACGAGTCGATTTTGTGCGCTTTGGACTGAAGAGTCCAGGACGGTTTGGAGGCTTCCGACGCGTCCGTAATATCGTAATCGGGGGTAAATCCGGCGCAGGCGGACAGCAGGCAAAGCGCGGAAACGGTGATTAAATATTTTTTCATTACTTGTTTCTCCTTAATGCGAGGTGGTCAGTTATTTTAACTGTTCGGTATGTTCAAGTCGATCAAGACCGGGCGAGATTCATCGACGGTAAAAGAAAAAGTTTTTAACTTTTGACCGTTTGATCGTATTTCGCCGTTATACGATCCTTTTTTTAAAAACAAAGATTGCTGGAATACGGCGTTTGGCAGCAGCCCCCAGTAACGGACGTCCGCATATTCGGACGCTTCGATCAATTTTGCCGATGCTGCGAACGCCGCGTAAGCCGCCAGCCATTTAAACGCGTCGTTCGGGTCGTATACGGCACAAGCGGATACGGCGGCCGCAGCGTATTTTGCCGTCAGTCGCGCGCTTTTTTCGGCGATCAGAGCGCCGCGTTTGTTTTTATATTCGCGATAGGCCGTTTCGGAAACGGGCGCCGTTAAAACCATAGGCTTCGCAGCCGCTTTTTTCCCCTCCGGCGTTGTGACGACGACCTGATAATTTCCGGCCTTTTCAGGGGCGGATACCGCCGGTATTTCAAAGGAAATCCGCTGACCGGGCAGAATATTGCTCAGACAGGAAACAAAGTTGTCTTTGCTGCCGGAAAATAAAAAAGCGCTCAACGGAATCCGGATATCGACCTTTTCGGGGATTTTCGGCGTAATCAGTCCGGTTTTTAAAATAATTTTGACGTTTTCTTTTTTATCCGGGCCGGCATACAGATCTTTTCCTTTGGCCGCGGCGTATTGTTTCAACCGTTCGCCGTGCTTCGTCGTATAGGACGGATAATCCGCGTAAGCCGTATCCAGCAGCTTCCGCGCGTCTTTGTACAGCTGTCTGGCGATCTGTCTGTCGCCGGAAGAACCGTAAATGTCATGAATTTCCGCGCCCCATGTCTTGGCCAGCATATCCTGTTTAAAGGCGTCTTTGTTGCCGCTTTCGTTGGTAAATGTTGTCAGCAGACTGTTCCAGTCCAGAATGGACGCCCGCGCCGCGTTGAAATGCAGCCGTTTTTCGGATTCTGAAAGCTCTTTGCGTTCAATTACGCGGGTTTCTCCGTCTTCCTGCGCCATATAAGATTCATAATACCCCTGTTCATACAGTTTATAATGAGTCAGGGACTGGTAAAAACGCAGCAGCGACAGTTCGTATTTTTCCCCCGTATACGGCGCCAGTCCGTCGCCGGCAATCTGCGCCGCGACGGATTTTGAAACGCTTTTCGTATACAGTTTTCGGGATAATTCATGCGCTTTGTCAAAATTCTGCAAAGCCTGATAATATTCGCCGTTTAAGTAATGCAAGGTGCCGATTTCAAAATAACGCGCCAGCAAAGACGGTTTGTCGGCGTAAAAATCCTTTTTTCCGGCCAGCTGCTGCGCCGCCGTCAGATTCCCCTGTCTGACAAATTCGATAATCTGCGCATGTTCGCGTCCCGTATGACCGCAGGCTGTCACGCAGAAAAGAATCAAGAAAACAGCCTTTTTGTACATCGACAAGCCCTTTAATCAAACAACGACTATATTAAAAGATCTGTCCGTCAAAAACAAGAGCGGAGATTAAAAATCTGTTAATGCCGTCAATTCCGCCCGCAGTTCATCAATGCCGTTTTTCGTCATGGAACTGGTCGGGAATAAATCCGGATAAGCGGCCGTATGTTTGCCGAGCGCTTCTAATGTTTTTGTTTCAACGGCTTTCAGAGCGGCAGGCGAAATTTTATCCGTTTTTGTCAGGACAACCTGATATACGACGGCCGCTTTGTCCAGGACCGTCATAATTTCCTGATCTGCTTTTTTTATGCCGTGGCGGCTGTCGATCAATAAACATACGCGACGCAGATTGGGACGGCCTTTTAAATAAAGGGTAACCAGTTCCTGCCATTCCCGGACGGTTTCAATCGGCGCTTTGGCAAAGCCGTATCCCGGCATATCGACCAGACGCAGATATCCGCCCAGATCAAAAAAATTCAGCTGCTGCGTCCGTCCCGGCGTGTTTGACGTGCGGGCCAGCGTTTTGCGTCCCGTCAGCGCGTTAATCAGACTGGATTTACCGACATTGGACGTGCCCGTAAAAGCGATTTCGGGTTCTTTACCGCCCGGCAGCTGCGCCAATGACGCTACGCTGAGCATAAAAGTACATTCTTTAGAAAACAGCAGACGGCCTTTTTCGATCCGTTCCGCCCGCTGTTTTTCCGTCAGAGTTTCCATCAGGCTTTTCCTTTTTTGCCTTTAAATTTCAAAGCATACTGCTGTGCGATTGACAAAATATTGCTCCATGTCCAGTAAATAACCAGACCGGAAGCCAAATGTCCCAGCAAGAACGTCATCATCAAAGGCATCATGGTCAGAATCATATTCTGCGTTTTGTCGGCCGCTTTGGGATTCATCTGTTGCTGCAGCCACATTGTCAACCCCATTAAAACAGGCCATACGCCAATGTTTAACGCGTTCGGAATCGGCCAGTTCAACAATCCGAACAGGGTAAAGACTGAACTGGGATCCGGTGCCGACAAATCATGAATCCAGCCGTAAAACGGAGCTTGACGCAGTTCCAGAGAAATATACAGCACTTTATACAGCGAGAAAAATACCGGAATTTGAATCAACATCGGCAGGCACCCCGCCGCGGGATTGATGTTATTTGTACGATACAGTTCCATCATTTCCTGATTGAAACGAAGCTTGTCATCTCCGCATCGTTCGCGCAGTTTTTCCAACTTAGGCTGTAAATCTTTCATCTTTGCCATGTTTTCAAACGATTTGTTGGCAATCGGGAACATCGCCAGCCGCAGTAGGAAAGCGAAAAACAAAATCGCCAGCCCCATGTTGCCGAACAAAGAATAAAACCAGCTGAGGATAAAGAAGAAGGGCTTTGTCAGAAAATAATACCACCCGAAATCAACCGTCAAATCAAAACGTTTGATTCCCAGGTCCTTTTCATAAGCGTCAATCAGTTTTAATTCCTTTGCTCCGGCGAAAATACGTCCGGTTGTCTGAACGGTGTCCCCCGGTTCGATTACCGTCGGCGGCATCAGATAATCGACCTGATAGTGTTTGCCGGCCATTGTGTCCTGTTCGCTGAATTTTACGGTTACGTTCGCAATATTCTGGTCAAAAGCCAGCACGGCCATCCAGTATTTATCCGTAATGCCGGCCCAACCGCCCGTTGTTTTAAACGAAGCCTGCTGTTCTTTGTCCATTTTTGCATAAGCAAATTCTTTTAACGAACCGTCCAGATAACCGACCAGTCCTTCCAGAACGGCGCCGCGCTGCGACGCCGGCACGTTTGTCCGGCCGACCAGACCATAGTTGAACAGGGTCACGATTTTTGAACCGTAGTTTTCGATCCTGTCCGAAACGGTAAACATGTAATTGTCGTCAACAGAGATCTGACGGATAAATTTCAATCCGTTTTTGTTATCCCAAGTCAACGTCAGCGGCTTTTCGGGGGTTAATTCCGTGTCGTTTGTCTGCCACGGCGTTTCGGCATTCGGCAGCGCCAGACCGTCGGTAGATACCCAGCCGAATTCGGCAAAGAACGGATAAGCCGTCCCGACGGGAGACAACAGCGAAATATACGGGCTGTCCGCAGCCAGTGTTTCGCGGTATCTGGTTAACAGCAGGTTGTCCAGCCGAGCTCCTTTTAAACGCAGGGAACCGCTTAAAGACGGGGTTTTAATCGCAATATGACGGTATTCATTGACCGCCTGTTCACGCGTTGCCGCGGCAGGCGCCGTGTTTTTCTGTCCGCTGACGGCATTCGGCGCCGGCGCGAAAGACTGTTCCGCGTTTGGCACCGGGGCTGCGGCCGGCGTCTGCGGCGCTGCGGTCGGAACGGACGGCTGAGGCCGCGTTGCTGAAACCGGCGGTTGCGCCGGAGGAAAAAGAGCATCGATTATAAACAGAAAAACAGCCGAGAAAATAACGGCCAGAATTAAATTGCGCTTTTCTAAATTATTTTTTTCCATCAGTTCACCTGTGTTTACGGTTTTTCGGGTTCGGGCACGGGGTCGTTTCCCTGTCCGCCCCAGGGATTGCAGCGCAGAATGCGTTTTATCGTCAGCCACGATCCTTTAAAGGCGCCGAAACGTTCCAAAGCCTGAATGCCATAGGCGGAACATGACGGCGTAAAACGGCATCTGCCGGGCAGAAAGTGCGATATTTTATCCTGATACAAACGGATAAGCCAGATTAAAAAACGGGTCGGCGTGTTAATTTTTTTTTGCATCTGCCGCTGTGTCGGCGCCGCCGCTTGCATTTCCGGAACAGCCGGCATGTTTTCAATTTTCTGCGTCTGGTCTGCCGGAACGGCCGGACCCGGACTGTCATAGCATGTATTGAATATGCCAAAGAAAAGAACGGCCGCGAATAACGCAAACGACACGGCGTACAGCGTTCGTCTGCGTTTGAACGGCAGTTTTGTTTTTTCGGTTTTCGGGGGCACGGGGTCGTATCCCGATCCGCCGAACGGCTGGCAGCGCAGAATTCGTTTTATCGTCAGCCACGATCCTTTGACGGCGCCGTGAACGCGCAGAGCTTCCAGCGCATAGGCGGAACATGTCGGTGTAAAACGGCAACAGCCCGGCTTCAGCGGAGAAAGGAATTTTCTGTAAAACAAGACAACCCCGGTCAGCATTCTGGCCGCCAAAGACGGGCGGTCTGAATTATTCTGCCGGTTTTCCGGTGTTTGTCGGGGTGTCATTGATTTCCTGTTTTATTTCTCTTAAGGCGTACTTCAGCTCTTTGTATAGCTTTTTATACGCCATGTCTATAGTCGTATAGCGTGCGATAATAACATAATCATAGCCCGCGACTGCTTCAAGAGGAAGCAGGGCGGCGCACAAAGCTCTTAACCGGCGTTTGGCTCTGTTCCGGCAGACGGCGTTGCCGATTTTTTTTGACGCCGTATAACCGATTCGGAAAACGGGCGGATTAAAAAAACGTCGTGTTTTGGCCGCCTGTAAAACAAGACCGGACCTCACTGCCTTATACCCGTTACGGGTAACGTGAAGAAAATCCGGTCTTTTTTTTATCAGTATCAACTTGTCTGACATACCCGCATAGTCCCGCGGGAAAAATTACACGGCCAAACGCTTACGGCCTTTGCGGCGGCGATTGTTTAAAACCTTGCGTCCGCCGACCGTTGCCATGCGGGTACGAAACCCATGACGGCGAGTCCGGACTATTTTGCTGGGTTGATATGTACGTTTCATGGACAACTCCGTTCTTAATCAAATTCGAGTACCCTCATATACCCTTTCCATTTATAAGAGTCAAGAAGGGTTTGCTTTTTTTGTAAAATTTTTAACAATGTTCCCGGATAAAACGGCAGACGTCGCCGCAGACTTTGTGTTCCAGGCCGAAATGGGCGCTGTCCGCTTCGGTTAAAACGACAGGCATGCGCAATTCTTGCAAAAGGCTGCGGGAAAAATAATCGACCGTTTTCGGGAAAATTTCGTCATGTCTGCCGCGCGCCAGCAAAACGGGAACCGGCGGCAAAGACAATTCCCGCAGTCTGTCGGCGCCGATAATGCCGGAACCGATGGAAATCAGCCCGCCTAAAAAATCATTGCCGCCGCCGTGCAGTTCGCTGCGAAATAACGTCATTTCAAAAGCGGTTATACCTCCCTGCGAAATTCCCGCCAAAAAGCAATCGGACAAATTCAGGCCGTATTCGGTCAGGCGGTTTAAGATAAAATGATTCAATAAAGCGGCCGTTTTTTGTATTTCCCCGACGGTTTTCTTTATCAGTCTTTGTTTGTCCGCCGGTGCGTAATACGGCATAAAGGAGCACAGGCGTCCGTCAAATTCGGATTCCGACAAAGCCCACCACTGCCGGTGATGCGGATCGTCGCCGGGCGGGACAGGAGCCGTGCCGTCCGGGATAAATACGACGGCCTGCGGGCAGGCGTCTGCCAGTTTCAGGGCAAATTCCATGTTGGATTCGGCGTCGCCCCGATACCCGTGCAGCAGGACGATCATTTTGCGGACAGGGACTTTTGCCGGTTTGATTTCCAGTCCCGTCAATGTGTCTTTAGTCCAGGAAAAAATTTGTTTTTCCATTTTCGGTTATTCCCGTTTGTTGTCGTTTTTCAGAATATGCCGGCGGATTTCTTGACTTTTAAAATGCGTTTTGAGTATGCTTGAACAGCAAAAAAAGGAAAAAATCATGACGGCAGTCACTTCGCGGCTGGAAGATTACCTGGAGGCTTTGTTCCATCTGGAAACCACCGGCAGCAAACAAACAGTAACAGCTTTGGCCGAAAATTTAAAGCTGACAAAAGGCACCATTGCGACCGTTATTAAAAAAATGACGGAACAGGAACTGGTTTGGCATGAATCTTACGGTGCGATCCGCCTGACGCCGAAAGGTCGCCGGATCGGCTGGCAGGTTTATATGAAGCATGAACGGCTGACGTCTTTTTTTCACGATTTTCTGGGGCAGGACGCCGCGCGTTCCGAAGAAATCGCCTGTCTGATCGAACATCATCTGGACGGGGCGGCGGCAAACAGGTTCTTTAACCTGATTGATTTTCTGCAAGCGGCGCAGGCCGATCAAAAAGAATGGACACGGGAACTGTTTTTATCTTTGAATCACGCGGGACGGTTGCCGGCGCCGTTGACTTTGGAAACTGTCGGGCGGGGACGGGTCTGCCGTTTGTCCGGCAGCGCGGAAACCAATCAAAGACTGGCCGCGAAGGGAATTGTTTCCGGCTGCCGCCTGAATGTTGCTGCGTTTGATGAACAGAACGGCCGGTATACCGTTGAAATAAACGGGCAAAAGGTCATTTTGGATTCTGCCGACGCCGCTACCGTCTGGATTGTTTGACGTATCGGTTATTTTTTCGTTTCTTTTTTCTTTTTGGCCGCCGATGCTTTTTTCGGCGGCGCTTTTTTAACCGCGGTTTTTTTGGGCTTGGCCGGTTCGGCCGCTTTTTCTTCGGGAAGCGACAGGAACGGCAGCAAAGCGGAAACGGTTTCTTCCGGCATTTGATAAAGCCATTTTGAATGGCGTTTTTCCAATTCGGCAGCTTCTGCTTTTACTTTTGCGTCCGCGTTGGCCGCGGGCGCGAACGAAACGGCGGCAAACGGTTTTGAGTCCACCAGATAGAAAAAGAGATAAATATTTAACCCGTCGAAGGTTTCGATAAAAGCTGATGAAAACGGCGTTTCTTCAGCCAGATCTCCGGGGCGAACTGCGACGTCTTCAAAATCGAAAGCTGTCAGAGCGTTTTCCATTTTTTCAATAAAATCCGCGGAAATGATAAAATGGCCGTCAGATAAGAACGAAGGTTGCATCGCCATCGCCGGCGCCGTGCGTTTGTAAACGGCTTCGCGCGTTTTTGTGCCGTCCACGATCGTTATGGACGACGTTCTGCCTTTGACCAGCGGCAGCAGCCGCACGGCCAGCCATGAACGCATATCCCCCGTAACGTCTACATTGCCCCGGACCAGCCAGGATTGTGCGTCATCGGGAAAACGGACAAAGTATCCCTGTCCGTTCCAGGAAATACCGTTCGTCTGTTTGCCGACCAGCAGACGGGTCAGCGGATTACCTTCGTTTGTCAGCAAAGTAACCAGATAAGATCCGGATTTTTCATTCATGTTGTCTTCGACCCGCAGATCGGAATAAAACTCGGGCAGAGCCGTTTTCGGTTCTATTTTTTCCAAACCGGCCAGACCGATCAGGACATTTCTGATTCTTTCCTTGTCGGCAGGATAGCCGTCGGCTTCAACCAAAGTCCAACTGCCGGCGCCATCGCGCAGAAATGTCATTGTTTTACCGCCGTGTTCAATGGAAACGGCTTCGATGTCGTTGATTTTTTCCATTAATCCGGGAATCAGAGGTTGGCCGAAAAAAGTGCCGGCGGAATATTCCGGCGTTAAAATCCAGACACTTAATGCTGCTGCAAAAGCAATGACCGCAGCCGTCAGGAGTTTATAAAAAGAACGCGGGTGCATGGCTTTTCTCCTTACCTTGACTGCGATCGTCTGGCCCGTCTGCGCCAGGCGACGAATAAAGCTGTCATAACCAGCAACGCCGGAACAAAGACGACATTTAATAAAATCACCGTTGACTGCAAAGCGAGAATGTCCCGAGTAAGGACATTTTGAACAGACCGCAGCGCCGCGCGCAGCATAATGATGCGTTCCTGCAGAGCCTGAATTTCGGTTTTGTCTTCGCGTGATAAAATGTCGCTGTTTTCTCCGGAAGACTGCCGCGTCAGTTCTTTTAACCGCAGCTGCGCCGTCTGCAGTTCGCCGAACAGCAGAGCTTCCTGTTCGCGGTATTGTCTGCCCGCGTTCAGGGCAAGAGTTTCAATAACCGTAAAGGGACGGCGCCATTCGGCCTTTGAACGCAGATCTATCAAAGAGGCCGCGCCGCTGAGGTTGTCCAGCGCGTTGACGATTAAATCGGCGTTGCCCGCAAACGGATACAGCTGTTCAACGCCCAGCGCGTTTGATTTCGTCGTCCAAAATTTGTCGGCCAGAAAATCGCTGTCGGCAATTAAAATAATGTTGACGGGGGCGGCGGCTTTTTCAATATGCGCTTCGGGTCTTTGTTTTAAAAAGTTGCGCGTCGGCGCTTTATCGAAAGCGCTGTTCGGCGTTCCTTTGATCCGCAGTCCCAAAATCATGTTTTTTCCGCCGGGAGTGAAATTGCGCAGCATGGCGGCCGGATCCGGTGTTAATCCCTGAATGGTTTGCAACAGTTCCGATTCCTTTGAGGAAAAAATCAGCGGCGTTATCGTCAGATTTTCATTTTTTTTGATCACGTTAAACGTGCCCGCGTACGCCAGATTAACTGTACTGATCGCACTGGTGACCGGATCTTCGGGGCTGAGGTAATTTTCGTTGACTGCCAGCCAGGGCGGAAATTTTGTCTGCATTGACTTGCCGTCTTCGTTATGGGTTACGGTGCGCGCCAATGTTGTGTCGGCGACAAAATGCGACGTATCAAAGGAAATTCCCCAGTTTGTCAACAGCTTGTCTATATCCGGCCGGATTGAATAGGGAACTTCGCCCAAAGCGACTTCCGTTTCCGAAAACGGATCAATCAGCACCAGCATATTGCCGCCGCGCATAATATATTGGTCAATCGCATACAGTGTTTCTTCATTGAATTTTTTGGGATTGACCAGCATTAAAACGTCAATGTCCGGCGGAATATCCAACGTCTGGCGGGAAATGAAACGAACGTTGAAAATATCGCGCACGACATTCATTACCGCCCAGCGCGGGTGGTATTTCGGATACATCAGCTGCGGTTCGCCGCGTCCGTCGATCGGCAGCGTGCTGATAATGCCGATCGTCGGCCGTTTCGCGCGCGTTAAATCGGTTAAATACTTTGTAATGTCGTATTCCAAAAAACGTTCGCGCGACGGATCCAGCAGCGCGATCGTCCGTCTGCGGTCGGACGAATTGGAAATCGTCAGGCCGAAATAAACATATTCGGACGAATTACCGACGGGAATACCCTTCAGCCCGTAAGTCAGAGCTTCGTCTTCTTTTCCGGAAAACGGTTCGGGATCAATAACTTCCAGCTTTATTTTGCCATCGGACGCCGAAGCGTACTGTTCCAGAAGTTCAATGACGCGGACGGAATAAGTCGCGTGTATCTGCGATACTTTTGCCAGTTTATTTGACAGATAAAAGCGGATTGTGATCGGTTCCCTGATCTGATCAATGGCGCGCAGAGATCCTTCCGACAGCGAATACAGTTTCGCCTGTGTCAAATCCAGACGATAGTTTTTTAACGTAAATGCGGCGATGATGTTGATGCTGAAAAACAAAATAACGGCCAGGATCAATCCCAAAACGCCTAACGTGCTTCTATCCAGATCGGCTATTTTTTTCATTATCAAACCGCCTTTTTATGGTCAAGCACAATCACTGTTGCAAACAGGAATACGCCTGAAAAAGAAATAAAGAACAGCAAGTCGCGCACGTCCAGCACGCCGCGGGTCAGTGAAAGAAAGTGGATCAGGAAACCGAACGATTGAAACAGTTTCATGACCTTTTCGGTGGCGACGCCGGAAAACAGGTTGATCAAAGCGTCGGATCCCAGAAAAGTCAGCATCAGACAGGCCATCATGGCCGAAACAAAAGCGATAATCTGGCTTTTGGTACAGGCGGAAACGCATGAACCGACGGATAAAAACGTACCCGCGATTAAAAAACTGGCCAGATAGCTCATCAAAATAACGCCGTTATCCGGAGTGCCCAGATAATTGACGGTCAGCCACATCGGCAGCGTTAAAAGCAATGCGATGCCGACAAAGGCCCACGCCGCGAAAAATTTTCCCAAGACAAGCTCGCCGGTGGAAACAGGCAGAGTCATCAGCATTTCGATTGTTCCGCTGCGCCGTTCTTCGGCCCACATGCGCATGGAAACGGCGGGAATCAGAAAAACGTACAGCCAAGGGTGAAACAGGAAAAAAGACTGCAAATCAGCCTGTCCGCGTCCGAAAAAGTCGCCGGCGTAAAAGGTCAGAAGACCGGACAAAGAAACAAAAATCATCAGGAAAATCCATGCTACCGGCGTCGTAAAGTAGCTGGCAAATTCGCGTTTCGTCAAAACAAATAAAGCTTTCATGCGTTCGGATCCTTCAGTTCCCGGTCCGGGGAGGTAAAGGCGTAAAAGACTTCTTCCAGCCGTCCTTTTTCAATAAACATGTCCAAAATTTTAATATCCTGCCGGCGCAAAGCTTCAACCACATCGGCCGTAACGGATTCCCGTTCTTTGGGGATCAGGGTAAACAGGAACGCTTCGCCGGATTCCTGTTTGACGTCCGTTACCGTAATTTGCGGCATTTCGTTAAAAACGGTCTGCGCCCGTTCGCGCTGGTAAGAAGCAATCAAAACAAATAAAGTCTGATGCGTTTCTGATAAACTGATCAGTGCGCGCGGCGTATCGTCCAGAACGATTTTTCCTTTATCAATAATGACGGCGCGCGAACACATCGCTTCGACTTCTTCCAGCACATGCGTGGAAATGATAATGGATTTGTCCTTTTGCAGATCGCGGATCAACATTCTGATTTCGCGTTTCTGATTTGGATCCAGTCCTTCGGTCGGTTCGTCCAAAATTAAAACGGCCGGATCGTGAACCAGCGCCTGCGCCAGTCCGACGCGGCGCTTGTATCCTTTGGACAGCGTATCGATCGGCTGGTATAAAACGTTGGACAGCGATATGTCGGCAACGACTTTTTCAACGGCTTTTTCTTTCGCCGAACCGGATAATCCCCGCGCTTCGGCGATAAAGTTTAAAAATGACAGAACCGTCATGTCGTTATAAGAGGACGCAACCTCCGGCATATAGCCGATATGGCGTTTGACTTCAACCGGGTTTTCGGCGACGTCGTAACCGCAGACCGTGATTTTGCCTGCGCTGGGCGTTAAAAAACCGGAAATCATACGCATGGTCGTTGTCTTCCCCGCGCCGTTCGGTCCCAGGAATCCCAAAACCTGTCCTTTGGGAACCGTCATTGACAGATTGTCGACGGCGACGAAGGAACCGAATTTCCGCGTGACGTTTTCCAGTGTAATCATTGACGATCCTGAAAAAATAAAAAAACCTTTTTACAGAGTATAACCGCTTTTTTAAAAACTCAAGCCTTTCTGCTGAAATCCGAGAATAAAAACGTTTGACTCGATCTAAATACATTGGTTAGTATTACCGCGAACGCCGTTTTTTAAGATTGGACGGTGTTCTGTCGGGTCCGTTGCCGCCTGCGAAATGGGTTCGCAGGGTTGATCCCGCCATAACCGAACATAAAGGAAAGCAAATGAAAAAAGGTCTTCTTTTTTCTGCTTCAATCTTAGCCTTGGGCGTCAGTCCGTCTTTTGCGCAGACCGCGGGGTCTGTTTCAAAGGCTGCAGCGCCGCAGGCTGTTGATCAGGCAGAAATTAATCAAAATTCAAATAACAATATTTTCAGACTGGGCGAAATTGCCGTTTCCGTTGTCGACGATACGACGCAGGTCGGGGCGCGCACAACCGTAACGGCTGAAGAAATTTCTGCCGGCGTTGACAATATCTTTGACAAAAACTACCAGTTGGCGGAAGGATATCCGGAAGAAGGACGCAACTATTTCCTGACGCTGACGACCAAGTTTTAAAAAAGGAATAATACTTGAAACAAAAAAGGGAAAATCTTTGTCTGTTTTTAGGGGCGGGATTTTCCCTTTTTTTGCACGCGGGAGTGCTTTTTTTATTGTTTTTGCAGATGGAAAGAGCTCCCGAACCGGGCGGATCCGGACTGTTAATGGACGCTTTTTTGGTTTCGGGCGGAGACGGTTTTTATCAAAAAGGCGTGCCTTGGGGCGATTTTGATTTTAAAGCCGGCAAAAAAGGAGAGCCTGTCTCGGACGAAAAAAAACGGGAAGATCCTACACCTCGTGAAGAAAAACAGGAACAGCCTCAGAAAATGGAAAAGAAACAATCGCAGTCGGCTGCGGTTGTTGTTTCGTCAAAAAAGAAAAAAACGGTTTCCGTCAAACAGAAAACAATCTCTTCCGGTAAAAAAGCGGTTTCTTCCGGCAAGTCGGGCAGATCGGGCGGACAAGGCGGATCGGGAACGCAACCCTACGGCGGTGTTGTCGGTGATGCTGCGGGGTTCGGTGCCGGTCACGGCACGGGGATCGGCATCGGAACGGGGCGAGGGGTCGGCGATATGAAAGCGGCACGGTATTTTGTGCGCTTGCGCCGTTTGTTCCAAAGACGCTTGAAGTATCCCGAAGAAATCGAAAATCAAAAAGTTTCGGGACGGGTGATCGTTCGTTTCCATGTTCAAAAAGACGGGAAACTGGATCGGGAATCCGTGTCTTTGATTACGTCTTCGGGTAATGATGTTTTGGATCAACACGCTTTAAAAACGATTACCGAAGCCTCTCAACTGCCCGCGCCGCCGTACGGAGAAATGACGATTGAAATTCCTGTTGTGTTTCGGGTCTATCATTAAAAGCTTTTTTCGTTTATGATGCGCTCAAAGGGGAGTGGGAATTTGCGCATGAAAAAGCTTTTTTCGATTTTATACGTTATTTTATTTTCTTTTCCTTGTGTTGCGGAAGAACGTCTCGCTTCTCATCAGGCGGTTTATGATATTGCTTTGTCATCGACCGAAGGCGGAGCGGCCAGTGTCGTGAATGCCAAAGGAAAGATGATGTATAAAATTCAAAAGGTTTGCGATAAATGGCAAACGGAATCCGTTTTTTCTTTGGACATCGGCTATGAATTGTCGGGCTTGGACACGACGAACTGGAAACAGACGACACGGGAAAGCGCGGACGGTTGTTCGTTTGATTTCGAAGTCTTTGTGCGTGAAAAGGGCAAAGACAGAAAAGATTTGGCGGGATCGGCGGTTTGCAAAAACGACAAGAAAGTGTTGCGTTTGTCCGTTCCCGTCCGATCCGAAGCGGTTTTTCCGAAAAATGTCGTTTTTCCCGTGCAGCAGACGATCCGCCTGCTGGAGGCCGCCCGACAAGGCAAAAAGAACGTTTCAACATATGTTTACGACGGCACGCGGCCGGAAGCTCTGTATTCCGTGAACGCGGCGATTTCCGCGCCGGAAAACTTTTCTTCGCCGAAAGTACGCGGCGATACCGACTTGATCGCGGGAAAAAAAGCGTGGCGTTTCGATACGGCTTTTTTTGAAGAATTTGCGGCCGGAAATCTGCCGGACGGCACGCCGTCATACGAAGTTTCTCTGTACTATTATGAAAACGGTATCAGCGATAAAATCGTTCAGGATTTCGGCGATTACCGTTTGTTGTCAACTTTGACGGAACTGCGCCGCCTGCCGGATCGGGCGTGTCAATAAAAAACAAAAGGCAGTCTTTGACAACGGCGGCAGGCGTGGTATATCTTAATTACAAATAACCTGTTTTGCGGAGACGTTCTTTGAACAACGAAATTCCCTATATCGCCGGACTGCGCAGCATTGCTGCGTCTTATGACGCGTTTATCGTTGATTTGTGGGGCGTTGTTTATGAAGAACAAAGACTCTGCTTCGGTGTATTCAACGCGCTCAGCCAACTGAGTGACGAAGGCAAAAAAGTCATTTTTCTTTCCAATTCGCCGTACCGGTCCGCGGATATGATCAAAACGCTGGAACGCATGGGGGTGAAACGTTACCTGTATTACGGTGTTTTGACGGCGGGAGAAGTCATTTATCATGAACTGCGGCGGCGTGTCGATCCGTTTTTTGCCAATCTGGGACGCAAATGTTTCCATTTGGGGCCGGAACAGTTCTGGCAGCCGTATGCCGATCTGGGCTATGTTCCCGTTCCGAATATTGACGAAGCCGATTTTATTTTTGTGACCGGAACTTTCGGTACGCAGGATTCGCTGGAAAAATATGATCCTTTCTTCAAAGTCTGTTTGTCACGCCGTTTGCCGATGGTGTGCGCTTGCCCGGATTCCTTTATTTTAAAAGACGGCGTTCCTTATATGGCGGCCGGAGCGCTGGCGGCGCAATACCAGAAAATCGGCGGGTCGGTTTTTTGGCGCGGCAAGCCGGATCCGTCGGTGTTCGCTTATTGCGTCGAAGGGCTGGAAACGGAAAAATACCGTATTGCCGTGATCGGCGACGGGGTGCAGACGGATATCCGCGGGGCGAATTTGGCCGGGTTGGACGCCTTGTTCGTAGCCGGCGGTATTCATGCCAAAGAATTAGGGGTCAGCCGGGGGCAGCAGCCTGATCCTGAGCGTGTGCGTTCCCTCTTAATGCAGAATGAGTGTACGGCGAAGGCCGTTCTTCCCGCCTTTATTTGGTAAAAACGCGATTTTATTGGAAAATCAGTTCGTCAGGGCTTACTGCAAAATGCTCACGTACCTTTTTACGCTGCGTTTTTCGTTCGCCCTTCCTGCTGCTTTTCTCACTAAAATCGGTTTTTCTACTACCCGTAGGGGGAAAACGCCCTCCCGGCGGGACACGACCCGTGCCGTCGGCAAGAAAGCAAAAACTGACGCCCGTACGGCCAGTACCCCGTACGGCTAGTACCCGAGGAATTGTTCGTTTAAAACGCGGTCTTCCAAATTATATTCCGGATCAAACAACAGGTTTAATCCTGTTTCGGTATCTTCTCTGACATTGACTTTGATAACGTTACGCAGCTCGGTAAAATCGGCTACCGCGCTGACGGGACGTTTTTCGCTTTGCAGGATATCAAAGGATACTTCCGCATGACGAGGAATGATCGCGCCTTGCCAACGGCGGGGGCGGAACGGGCTGATCGGGGTCAAAGCCAGTACGTTGGAAGTCATTGGCAAAATCGGGCCGTGCACCGAAAAATTATAAGCCGTGCTGCCCGCCGGCGTTGATACCAGCACGCCGTCGCAAACCAGATTGGACAGCTTTTGAATGCCGTCGATGCTGATGGAAATATCCGCCGCCTGCCGGCTTTGCCGCCACAAAGACACTTCGTTAAAAGCTCTGGCCCGTTTTTGCTTTCCGTTTGCGGCCAGCGCGTCCATAATCAAAGGGTGCAGCGTGATTGAATCCGCATTGTTCAGGCGTTCTTCCAGATCTTCTTCCTGATACTTGTTCATTAAAAAACCGACGCTGCCGCGGTTCATGCCGTAAAACGGAATACCTTTGCCGATATGTTTGTGCAGCGTTTGCAGCATAAAACCGTCGCCGCCCAGAACAACAAAAACGTCGGCTTTGGCGCAACCGGCCGTACCGTATATTTTTTGCAGCCGCCGCAGCGACTTTTGAGCGATTTCCGTCGTGTCTGCCAAAAAACAGATCTGCCGCATTTTCTTTCCCCGAGTTTATAGACTTTCCGTTGGGAAGCTTTTATAATACAGAAAATTCGAAAAAATAAAAACAGGAAAAGGCTGATGAAAAATTTATCGGGACGCTTTTGTATTATTTGCGGTTTGTTCTTGGTCGGAATACTGCCCTCTTCCGCTTTCGCGGCAAAGTATTCGGGGGCGGCCAACCGTCGGTTTTCGGCGGACAGGAACGCTTCTGAAAAACCGGCTCTGCCGCCGGAAGCGTCGTCAATGCCGCAGGAGGATTTAAAGGCCGTTTCTCCGATTACTTTTGACGAGCTGCGCCTGTTTGCCCGTGACTGGCTGAAATATGCGCGCTGGTTAAAAACGGACGGCAATCAATATAAGGCTGTCGCTTATCTGGGGGTGTCGGCCGCCGCAGATTATCCGCCCGAAGTCGTTAAATGGATGGACGCGCACGGCTGGGCCGTCGATCGTTTTTTCCTGCTGGAACGAAAATTTCGTATAACTCTTTCCGTTCTGGAACAGGAAAACAAACAGACTAATTTGCTGAGGCATTTGGAAACTCAAATCCGCCAGCTGGAAAAAAACGATAAAATGCCTGCGGAACAGAAAAAAAGTCTGAAAGAACAGTATGCCGGTACGATCCGGACCGTCCGAGCGGCTACCAGCGCCAAAGCGCCCGTAACTCCGGAAGAATACGAATTGATCAAACTGAATCGCGAAGCTTTGACGCGGGTTTTAAGCGAATAACCGGCTTTACAGGGAAATCAAAGGAATATTGTCACGGTTTTCGGAAACGATCCAACGGGCTGCATGGTACATCATAATACCGATAAACGCCCCCATAACGGCGTCGCTGATGAAACATTCCGCCGTTAAAACGACCGATAACGTTATCAATCCCGCCAGCGCATACAGCAACCTGCTGATTTTCGGCAGAAAATAAGCCGACGCTATAATCACGGCCCACAGACTTTGAACGCTGAAACTGGGGAAGGAAGTTTCCGTAACGCGGAAACGAAAGGCCGAAAAACCGTATAAACGCATTGTATCCAGAAATTCCGGCGTATACCGGCCGGCCAGAATATTGATGACCAGCGTAACCACCGAAGACAGCGACAACGTCAGAAGAATAAATAAAACGGCGTGAGCTTTCTGCAGATTCTTTTCAAATACTTCCGTTGTCAGGGATAACCCCGCCACAGCCATGTAAATCAGCCATAACGCGATCAGGATTAAAAACCACCACCCGGACGGATTGATTTCCGCCAGCGTGTAAAAAACGCCTTCTTTATTGTCGTTCAGGCAGGACAGGGCAAAGGGCTTGTCCAAAAAATTGATTGAAAAAGCGCAAAACAGGCACACATAAATAAAGGCGGCCGTTTTGGGCTGTTCTTTTGTAAAAGCGGCGGTAATTTCCTTTGCCCGGATCAAACGGGGACGCAGGTTGTTCCATTTCAGAATCTCTATTGTTTTTTGGACGGTGGGTCGGCGGGACAGCCGGGAAAAAAAATCCTTTGCTTTTTGTGACGTCGCGGCCGCGAAAGTCTTTATCCGTTCTGAAATATTTGTCTTAATAACCATAGCTTTATCCGATAAATTTGAATTTATGCTACTATAACATAAGAAAAAATCAAGGTTAAGGATTCTCTTTATGTTTTTTGACGGTTTATGTTTTTTGACGGTCTTGTCCGTGACTGAAGGCTTTTGTTGAAATTTTTTTCAAAGGAATGTTAAAATAAGCGCCGAAAGGAAAGAAACGCGATGAAAGCTGTCTGCCTTTTATTTATGATTTTTTTTATGTGGGGAACCGACGTTTCCGCGCAGGTGGTTGATATGCGCGCTTACAGCCGTCAGCGCGGGTTTAAGGCTTATCGTGCCAAGACGCCCGCGCCCGTGCAAAAACGGCAGGCGGCTCCGGCGGCGGGACAAAACCGGCAGGCGGTTCCGGCCGGAAACGCTCAGGTCGGCGAATCGGGAAAATCAGATAACAAAAAATCAGCCGATTCCTCGGCCCAAACCGCGGAAATGCGTGAATATATCCAGAATAATCCGCATGTCCGGCCTGATATTTAAAAAAGGATAAATAAATTATGCGGTTGGCGGTATTTGTACTTTTATGGATCTGCTTTTTTTATCAGGAATCAAACGCGCAGGTGGTTGATATGCGTGCTTACAGCCGACAGCGCGGATTTAAAGCTTATTCTGTACGGCAGCAGGCTTATGTTCCGCCCGTCCGCCGGGTGACGCCGGCGCGGAACAAAGCGGAACCCGCAGGAAATAACGCCGAGCTGTCCGCAGATCGGCCGAAACATAAAATTCAGCAGACGGGGGTTAAGGTTTTTCAGGAAAAAGACGAAGACAAAGTGATGAATTTTAATGTCGAAAATCCTGAATTTGATAAACTGAGCGATTATAAAAAACAGGATCTGATGAAACGGATCTCTTTTAAAAAGAATACGAATTAGGTGAAAAATGAAATATGCAGTTTTAGCTTTAGGTTTTCTTTTGTTGGGCCAAGCGCCGGCTTTCGCCGTTTGTTCGGGCGGTTTTGACGGCAGCGACGGCTCTTTGTCGGGGTGTTCCGAAATGGGGGCGTTGGGCGATTTGATTTACGAACGCGATCAAACCGGCCGGGTCATGCGAAAAAGAGACGACGCCGAAATCAAACAGTATTTGATGAAAACGGTTGAAGATCGTCTGAAAAAACGCGGAATTTCAATGAAGAACAAAGACGGACAGCCGGTAATAAAGATCAATCAGGAAAATGTGGTGTTTGATTTGTTCAATCAGAACGGGGATAAAATCTTTACTTATACGGTTGATATGGAAAAAGGGGTTCCCCAAAATGAAAAAGACGTGATCGAATCCCGTGAAGCCTATGATCTGCAAAAGGCAAAAGGAAAAGCCGAACGTAAAGGGCGTATTGAAAAAATTCAGGCAATGGCCGAAAAGATAAAGGCTGAAGAAATTGAAAAGAAAGCGGCGGCTAAAAAATGAAACGTCTGATACTGGGTGGGGCGGTTTGTTTGCTGGCCGCCTGCGTTATGCAAAAAATCCCCGATTCAAAAACGCCGCTGATGCTGGAAACGGCCGTTGACAGCGATTTGCTGATTCTTCAGACCGAGGACGTCCGGATCGCCGACGTTAAAGAAAAGCGGATCGCGTATGAATATAACGATCAAAATATCCGCCTGTCGCAGCTGGGGGATCATGCCCGCCGGTTCTGCGAAGGCAAAGGACGCGACACGGTGCTGGTCGACATGCGTCTGACAGCGCGGGAAGGGTTTCGCCGCGCTACGTTTGAATGCAAAGATAAACCGATTTTAATCCCTTAAGGTTAAGGCCCGCAGTACATACAAGCGCAGTTCCGAAGACAGGCTGCCTTTTCTGTCGGCGTCAATGCGCGTGATCAGTTCTGCCGGCGTTAAATTCCGGCGTGCGGCCAGCTTTTTTAATTCCTCCCAGAATTCGGGTTCCAGAGAAACGCTGGTGCGGTGTCCGGCAATCATGACGGAATATTTTCGGATACTCATTTTTTAATCATCTGTTTGTAAAAATCGTTTCCTTTGTTGTCCGTCAGGACAAAGGCGGGAAAGTCTTTGACGGTGATCTGCCAGACGGCTTCCATGCCCAATTCGGGAAAATCAATGCAGCGGCAATCCGTAATATAGGCTGCTGCCGTCTGTGCCGCTGCGCCGCCCAAAGTGCCCAGATAAAAACCGCCGTTTTCCCGGCAGGCTTCCGTTACGATTTGCGATCTGTTCCCTTTGGCCAGCATAATCAGTGACGCGCCGTTTTTCTGCAGCAAATCAACATAGGAATCCATACGTCCCGCCGTCGTCGGCCCGAAAGAACCGGAAGGCAGGCCGTCCGGCCGTTTTGCCGGTCCCGCATAATAAATCGGGAATTTTTTTAAATAATCGGGCAGAGGCTTGTTTTGATACAGCATTTCTTTAAAACGGGCATGCGCGATGTCGCGGGCGACAATCAGCGTTCCGTTCAAAGTCAGACGGTCGCCGACTTTTAAAGTATTCAGATCGGCCAGAGATTCTGCGATATCCCGGTTTAAATCAATATTTGTTCCCGTCGCGGACAGGACAGACTCTTTTATATCCGGCAGATACTGCGCCGGATTTGTTTCCAGCTGTTCCAGAAAAACGCCGTCCGGCGTGATTTCGGCCAGAATATTTCTGTCGGCGACGCAGGAAATGCCGATTCCGATTGGCAGAGAAGCTCCGTGACGGGGCAACCGAATGATACGTGCGTCCAGACAGAAGTGACGTCCGCCGAATTGCGTCCCCAGACCGTTTTGATTGATCAGGGGCAACAGTTCGTTTTCCAAATCCGTATCTCTGAATCCTGCTTCGGTCGCGGGCAGAGCGTCCAGCGCTTTGGCCGAAGCAAGCTTGACCGTTTTTAAATTCATCTCGGCGCTTAACCCCCCGATAACGACGGCCAAGTGGTATGGCGGACAGGCCGAAACGCCGATCTCCGTTATTTTCCGAATCAGGAAATCCGTTAAAGCCTGTTTGTTCAGCAATGCTCGAGTCTGTTGAAACAAAAAGGTTTTATTGGCTGATCCACCGCCTTTGGCGATGAACAAAAAACGAAAAGAATCGCCTTTGACGGCGCTGAGGTCAATCTGCGCGGGCAGATTCGTATTGCTGTTTTTTTCCGAAAACATGGACAACGGAATATTTTGCGAATAGCGCAGATTTAAAGAGGTATACGCTTTTTTTATCCCGCGGGTCAAAGCTTCGGTTTCCGTGCCGTCCGTTAATATCCGGTGTCCTTTTTCGCCGATGACAATCGCCGTTCCCGTATCTTGGCACAGCGGCAGAACCATGCCTGAGGCAATGTTGGCGTTTTTCAGAAATTCCAGCGCGGCGAACCGTTCGTTCGGCAAGGACTGCGGATCGTCAAATATGGTTCGGATTTGCGACAAATGGGCGGGACGCAGCAGATGCGACACGTCGCGGAAAGCGGCAAAAGCCAAATCTTCAAAAACCTGATCCGGAACATGCAGATATCCGTTTTTGCAAACAACGGGATCGGTTTCGATTTTTTTGAAGTCGGCCGGGGCGGGAAAGAGCATATTTATTTCTTTTTGCGAAAAGCGTTTAAACTGACGACGTTTTCCTGATCGGATTCGGGTTTGTGTTTCTTTTCTTTCTTTTTTTCAGGTTGAGGCGGTTCGGGAGTGAATGAAACGGCGAACTGCGCGAAAGGATCGGCGAACCGGACAATGGCCGCGAACGGGACAAAGATTTTTTCCGGAATGTTTCCGAAACTGAGTACGACGGAAAAAGCGTCGTCGGAAACTTCCAGGTCGCTGTATTCGTGCTGTAAAACGATCGTAATTTCTTCGGGATAGGCGGCTTTCAGCCGGTCGGACAAAACCACGTCGTCGCGCGGCGTTTGAAAAGTGATGTAAAAATGGTTGCCGTCCAGGCCGTTTTTCTGTGCGGACAACAACGCATCGTGCACAACGTGTAGCAATGCTTTTTCAACCAGTCGTTCATAAGAAATTTCTGTCATCAGATGTCCTTAAAGGCAGAAGAGATTAAAAATAATGGGACACTTCTGTTGCTAGGCAAGTCCCCGCCCCACCCGAAGCGCTCAAGCCCCGGGGATTAAGTTCGGTCGTCCGGCCGCATTACGCAGCGAGAGCAACCTGAGTGCGATTATCATTCGCATTTAAAGTTATAGCCCGATAACGGTGGTACAATGCCGGATGCAGATCCTGTCTTTACTACGCGCGTCGATCCTGTTTCGTCCCCCTTTGCTTGAATCCGTTTTATAGCTCATCTGTACGGTCGGTCCGGTTCTCAAATACTCACGTACGATAAAGTACGCTCCGTTTCTGCGATCCGGTCCTTCCTTCATATGAACTCTAAAACGAATTCACATGAACGAAGATAAGCTCATCTGTACGGTCGGTCCGGTTCTCGAATACTCACGTACATGAAAGTACGCTTTGTTTTTAAACTCCGGCCGAGCCGCCAGATAAAATGGTGGAGACGCCGGGTACCGCCCCCGGGTCCGCTACGCCTATTCCGCAGGGCGTTTAGCATCATAGCCGGATAATCCGGCGTTTCTAATTATAAGCCACAATTTTGTTTTATCAAGATTCATTTGCTCTTTGTTCCGTACTGAATTAAACTGCCCGCATGTTTTTTGTTTTTAGACCAAGGTGAACTTGTCATGGAATTAACCGCAGATCAAAAACGGGAAATCGATGAATTGTCGGCGGCAACGTATTCGACAAAACGTCCGACCGTTCCCGCGCTTGAAGAAATCCTTTACAAACCTTTTCCCGTTTTGGATCACGGGTTTGTCCGCGTTGTTGATTATATGGGTGACGATTCGGCAATCGTGCAGGCGGCGCGCGTATCTTACGGCCGCGGGACAAAGCAGACTTCGCAGGACAAAGGGCTGATCAATTACCTGATGCGCCACCGTCACACTTCGCCGTTTGAAATGTGCGAAATCAAGCTGCATGTCAAACTGCCGATCTTTGTCGCGCGCCACTGGGTGCGTCACAGAACGGCCAGCATTAACGAATATTCGGCGCGTTATTCCATTCTGGACCGCGAATTTTATTTCCCGAAGTTTGAAGATATGGCCGCGCAGGCGACCGAAAATCATCAGGGACGCGGCGAAACCCTTTCCATGGAAGAAGCACAGCAGGTTTTTGACATTTTAAAAGCCGACGCTTTGAAGTGTTATGACGATTACGAATATATGCTTAACGAAAATCCGGACGGCACGCGCAAGGATGAAAGCCGCAAAGGATTGGCCAGAGAGCTGGCGCGCATGAATCTGCCCGTCAGCGTTTATACGCAGTGGTATTGGAAAACGGATCTGCATAATCTGTTTCACTTTTTGTCTTTGCGCGCCGAATCGCATGCGCAAAAGGAAATCCGCGATTATGCCAATATTATTTTGGATATTTGCCGCAAATGGGTTCCTTTGGCCACCGAAGCGTTTGAAGAACATCGATTAGGCGGTACGCATTTGTCCAAAAAAGGACTGGACGCCGTGCGCCGCATGATTAACGGCGAAAAAATCGACCGGGAAAGCTGCGGGTTGATGAAAGGCGAATGGAACGAATTAAAAACAGTTTTGGGAATCAAGGAATAAAGTTATGGCTGATGATAAAAGCCCGTGGGGCAATAATACCAATGATGACGATCAAAATCCGTGGAAGCCGCGTCAGGACGATGCCGTTCCGCCGGATATTGAAGATCTGCTGCGTAAAAGCCAGGATAAAGTCCGCCGGATAATGAAAGGCGGCAAAAACAAAAAAGGGTTTGATTTTAAAAGCTTTTGGGGAATTGCCGGCATTGTTGTGTTGTTGTGGCTTTTAACCGGGTTCTACCAGGTTCAGCCGCAGGAACAAGGGGTTGTGCTGCGTTTCGGAAAGTATGCCTATACAACGGCACCGGGGTTGCATTATCATTTGCCGTATCCGATCGAAACGGTTTTGACGCCAAACGTGTCGCGTGAAAACCGTATAGAAATCGGTTTTTCTTCAGAGCCCGTACGCCGTTCCAGAGGCGCTCCCCTGCGTAATCTTCAGGCGGAAAATATTGCGTTAACGGGTGATGAAAATATTGTTGAGGTCAATTTCACGGTAACGTGGAAAGTCAAAAACGCCGGAGATTTTTTGTTTAATGTCAGAGATCCGGAAGCAACGGTTCGTACGGCAGCGGAAAGCGCCATGCGTGATTCGATCGGCGTGACACCGATTATGGAAATTATCGCCGATGATCGTAAAGGGGTTCAGGAACGTGCCGAAAAAACGTTACAAAATCTGTTGGATAAATATAAGACGGGGATTACCGTCACGTCTGTTCAGTTGACAAAGGCGGACGCGCCGGCTCAGGTGATAGATGCGTTCAACGATGTGCAACGCGCCAAAGCCGATAAGGAACGCTTGAGTAACGAGGCGGAAGCGTATCGGAACGATATTCTGCCGCGTGCGCGAGGCGAAGCGTCTCGGATCATCAGCGAGGCGGAAGCTTACAAAGCACGGGTTGTCGATGCGGCCAAAGGGGACAGTGCCCGCTTTACGGCGGTTTTGGAAGAATATCTGGCCGCCAAAGAAGTCGTTGCCAGACGTTTGTATCTGGAAACAATGGAAGACGTTTACGGTCGTGTCGATAAGGTGATTGTCGACAAAAAAGTCGGCGGTGTCGTACCGTATTTGCCGATTAACGAATTGAACAAAAAGAAATAGGAGAACAGATCAATGAAACCGCAAATGAAACTGATTTTCGGCATATTTGCCGCTGCTGTTGTTATTGTTCTGTTGGATTCTTTATTTGTTGTTCCGCAGATGCAACAGGCCATTGTCATTCAATTCGGGGAACCGAAACGAGTTATTCAGGATCCGGGACTGCATGTCAAAGTTCCGTTTATCCAAAAGGTCATCTTGTATGATAATCGTTTGCTAGGGTTGGATCCGCCGGCAAAAGAGGTTTTGTTGTCGGATAAAAAACGTATAGTCGTTGATGCTTTTTTACGTTTTAAGATTGTGAACCCGTTACTGTTTTATCAGGCTTTGCAAACCGAAGAAATGGCTCATTCCCGTTTAAGCGATGCCACGGTTTCATCGTTGCGTGACGTTTTGGGAAAATACGACATGAAGACCATTCTTTCTCCGAAGCGGACGGAAATTATGGCAAAAATTCGTGATGAAGTGGATTCCAAAGCAACGGCTTTCGGAGTTGAAGTGGTCGATGTGCGCATTCGCCGCGCCGATTTGCCGGAAGAAACGTCTCAGGCCGTGTATGCGCGTATGCGTTCCGAACGCGAAAGAGAAGCAAAGGAATTTCGCGCTCAGGGACAGCAGATGAATCAAAAAATCAAGGCCGAAGCAGACAGGGATAAAGTCAAAATTATTGCCGAAGCTCAGAAAAAAGCCCAAATCTTAAGAGGACAGGGCGATAAAGAAGCCGCCAATATCTGGGCTAAAGCTTCTAAACGGGATAAAGATTTCTATGCGTTCTATCGTTCTTTGGAAGCGTATAGAAATGCAATGCGCGAAGACGGTACGTCTTTGGTGATTTCACCGGATACGGAATTTTTTAAATTTTTCGGATCACTGCCGGCCGGAACAAAACGCTAGAACGGAGTAAACAAATGCAGGATCTGGCCGTCGCTTTTGCGCTGACTTTTGTTATCGAAGGGATATTTTATGCGCTGGCGCCTGAAAAAGTGCAGGCCATGATGCGCGAATTGATTGCTCTGGATCCCGAAACGCTGCGCAAAGCCGGATTGCTGGTCGCGTTAATCGGCGTCATTTTTGTCGTTATGCTCAGGGGGCCGTAAAGATGTTTAAAGTCGTTTTCGGCCTTGTTCTGCTTGTTTCGTTGCCCGTGTCGGCGCAGACGGTTGTTTCTTTCGCAGATGCGGTTCAAAAGGTGCTGCCTTCGGTTGTCAGTGTTTCCGCGGCAAAAGTACAGGCTGAACCGCCTGAAATGATGCTGGCTTTGCGCGGATCGCCCTTTGAACAGTTTTTCAAGGACGTTTACCGTGACGGCGGATTTGACGCGCCGAAATCCATTTTGCTGGGGTCCGGTTTGATTTACGACCGTGACGGTCATATTGTCACCAGTGCGCATGTTGTTGAAAATATCGACGAAGTCATGGTGACAATGAATGACGGCGCCGTTTTGACGGGAAAAGTTGCCGGCCGGGATCCGAAAACGGATTTGGCGGTCGTTCGGGTGGAAGGAAAAAACCTGTCTCCTGTCGTTTTAGGGGATTCTGACGCCGCGCGGATCGGCGATCCCGTTTTGGCCGTCGGCAATCCTTTTGGTCTGGGCAATACGGTAACGGCCGGTATTATTTCGGCGCGTTCCCGGGATATTCAGGTCGGACCTTATGACGATTTTATTCAGACGGACGCGGCGATTAATCGCGGAAATTCCGGCGGTCCTCTGTTTAATGCCGCGGGGCAAATGATCGGCGTTAATACGGCGATTTTCTCTCCGTCCGGCGGCAGTGTCGGTATTGCCTTTGCCGTCCCGTCCAAAATGGTGAAAACGGTTGCCGACGCTTTGATCAAAGACGGTGTCGTCAAGCGCGGCCGGCTGGGATTGAAAATACAGACGGTCACGCCGGAAATGGCCGAAGAGCTGAAAATGACCAAACCGCACGGCGCAATGGTCGCCGGCATTGATCCGGCGTCCGCAGCGGCACGGTCAAAAATTCGGACCGGGGACGTTGTCATTCGTTTTAATCGGCAGGACGTACCGTCCATGCGGGCTTTGCCGCGCATGGCCGCCGAAACGCCGGTCGGAACAACGGTGCCCGTGACGGTTTGGCGCGACGGGAAGGCTGTCGAGGTATCTTTGACTCTGTCCGAAATGCCCGAACCGGCGCAGGCGCAGGTCTTGCCGGACGGAAAAGATCAGGCGGGGACTTTCGCGACGAAAACTCTGCCGCTTTTAGGCGTTGCGGTTGCCGAACTGACGCCGGAAATCCGACAAAAATTCCGCCTGCAAAAGAACGCGGCCGGTCTGGCCGTCGTCAGCGTTCTGCCCGGGTCGGACGCCGCGTTAAAAGGACTGACGCCGGGGGATTTGCTGGTTGAATTGGACAGGAAGAAGCTGTCTGATTTTCAGGCGGCGGAATATTGGGAAAAAGAAGCCGCCGAAATGGGGCAGGAATCCGCGTTTGTTTTAATTGACAGGGACGGCGAACGTTTCTTTGCCGTCGTCAGATTTATTCCCGTACCTTAGGCGAAAAAAATGCGTGTCGACTTTTATCATTTGCAAAAATCTTCTTTAGAGCAGGCTTTGCCGATGCTGGCGGAAAAAGTGTATGCAACGGGAAAACGTTTGTTGATTAAAACGGAATTGAATGAAAAGGCGGAATATCTCAATACGCTGTTATGGACGTACCGTCCGGATTCGTGGCTGCCGCACGGTTCGGAATCGGACGGAAACGAAACTGATCAGCCCGTGCTGATTACGACGCGGAACGGCAATTTAAACCAGGCGGAAATGGTTATGCTGGTTGACGGAGGAACGGTTGAGGAAATTCAGTCGTTTGAACGTTGCCTGAATTTATTTAACGGTCACGACGAAACGGCGGTGCAGCAGGCGCGCGAGCTGTGGAAAGCTGTCGTAGACGCCGGGTTGGAAGCCTATTATTGGCAGCAGAACGACGCCGGAAAATGGGAAATGAAAGCGTCCAAAGTTCCCGAAAAATAAAGCCGGCTGCCGATATTGGCATAAATCGAATATTATTTTTTATCGTCCTGTTGACGTGTGCCTGCGCAAAGCGGCCGCCGTATTGCCCAGCGAAGCGACAACAGTTTTAATGCCGAAAGCTTGTTTCGACGGTTTTTTCTTTAATCCCTGCAGGATATCTTTGGATACTTTGCGCGTTGAAGAAAAGCGCGATAAGATGTTTGCGGTCGCTTTTTTCAGATCCTGCTTGATCTTGTGCGCTTTTTCATACAGACGGATTCCCAAAACGGCCGATACCGGGTTATGAAACAACGGCTGCGGCGGCAGTTTCAAATCGGCTTGACGCAAAGCTTTGTAAGCAAAGACAACGCAGTTCCCGGAAAAAATACTGTATTTCGGCGGGTTGGCTTTTTCCTTTTCAACATAGGATTTAATTTTATCATACTGCTTGGGCGTAATATGATAAACCATTTTGTCGTCATAAGGTTCTTTGGAATCATCAGCGACAAATCCTTGATACTTCCCGCTGACCAGCAGAGGCAGTTTTTCTTTAAAGCTCAGATTTTCATTTTCTGGCAGCGCGGTCGCCGCATGAAAACCGTAAACGGTTTCTTTGCCGTTCTGATCGGTCAGGCCGATAAAAGCATGCCCCGTAACGGCGCCGATGTCGGCTTCGCGTTTCATGACCGCGTCCTTTAAACGGGAAGGAATTAAAAATCCCGGAGATTCAAGATAAAGCGTCGCTTTGCAGGAACGATTGTCCGTCATGGCGTTATTCCTCTTTTTCTTCGCTGTCTTCGGCTTCGTCTTCTTCCAGCGCTTTGACCATTGCAAAGGCATTATGCAGCGAATCAATTTTCATTTCGTTGTCCATGTCTTCGGACGTTAAAATTTCACGCACCCACTCATATTCGGGCTGATCGGCATAATCGGCCGGCAGGCGCCACAGAAAATCAACGACCAGCATCATGTCGGATTCCGTGTCAAAACCATATTCCAGCGCCGTCTGGCAATCGTCAATCAGTTTGTTTTTCAGCGTTTCGTCGTTCATTTCCTTTGTTTGTTCGGGAAAAGTCGATTTCAGGTATTTCATACCGCGGTGAATAAAACGTTCGGCTTCCAGTTCTTCTTGTTTTGACATGTCGGATCCTTTTTCAATTTAGAAACAGTGTGACAGAAAAAAGCGGTTTTGAAAAGGTTTTTGTCTAATATTTTTTCAAAGGGCTAATTGTCTTTTGTTTTTAAAAGATTTTTTTTCATATTTTTCCAAAAATCCGCGGCGTCGGATTCGATTTGCAAAGCTTCTCGCGCGTCTTTTTGATCTTGATCGTCGTTACATTCGGCGGTTTTTTCGGCTTCCCTGATATAGCTTTTATGAATTTTAAACGCGGCCAGCAGCCATATTCCCGAAAACAAAATACCGACATAAGGCAGAATGCGTTCGACGGCGATGGCGTCGTTTGTTTGTAATTTGCCGATGATAATGATTGCGGCCGAACCGATGACGCCGCCCAGAGGATTCAGCACGCCTTCCAGCAAAGTTCTGATTTTGCCGCGAACGGCGCGGGCAAAAATGTTAAAAGACACCTGCACGGAATTGGATTGAACCGACATGCCGATCAGCGTCTGCATAAACATGGCGGCTACGATAGGAAACAGACCCGGCGATAAAAGAATAACGATAAAGCAGATAATCTGAGAGCAGGGCAGAAATAAAAACCCGCTGCGCACGCCGGTGATTTTCAGCAGCTTTGATCCCAGAAACGTTTGGATTAACAAAGCCGTTACATTCGCAACAGTCGTATATCCGCCGTAAAAGGACGCCATTTCTTCCGAAGTCGTATACGTTTTATCCAGCGTTTTGGCGTAACAGAAATCAATAATCGTGCACACAAGCCAGAACGACATGAAAATGACGCTGAGATTTAAAGCGAAAGAAGAAGATTTGTAATGGTGAAATCCTTCTTTAAAATTGGCGGCCAGAGCTTTCGGGCTGATTTTTTCTTTTTTCTGCGTCCGGCTGATCTCAGATTTTCTCAGCAGCCGTGTTAAAACGGCCGTAATGATCATCGCGGCCAGGATACATATGCCCCATGTGATAACCAGAGATTCCGTTTGAAAATATTTCGGCAGTCTGTGCGCCGTAAATCCGCCCGAAATGCTGCCGATCAAAGGCGCGGTTGTCAGCAGGGGATAAATGTCGGCCGCGCTTTTAGGCGTGAAAGTTTTATTGATCAGGTTCCAGGTCTGGATAATGAACACAGACGGAACCGAAATAATTAAAACGGCCAGAAAGATCAGCAGATATTTGAACTGCATCGGCGAAAAGACGGCCTGCGCGTCCAAAACGGCCAGATCCGCCGCCAAAATGACGATAAATCCGGCAAAAGAAATCTGCACCAGCTTTTCGCTGCTGAGCAGGTCGGCAAAACACATTAAAAACAGATTTAATACAAATGATCCGATTGCCGAAAACAAAAAGAACCAGGACAGCGACTGGGTGCTGATTTTTTTGATTAAGATCGAATAAACGCCGGACCAGCCCGCGCCGTGGCCGAAGTTGATTAAAAAAAGAATAACCCAAAACAAAACGGTCAGAATTAATAACGGGCGGCCGTATTCTTTTATTTTCATTATTTTACTTCCAGATATTCATCAATGAGATACGGTATATAACGTTTTGGCGGGTCAAACGGCAGACGTTCGACAACGGGCAGAGGTTTGCCCGCCGGCGGCGTGTCGCCCCAGTTGCCGGCGGCGCTCCAGACAAACGGCGCGGCCAGAACGGATTTTTCGGGAAAAGTATCCCGTGACACCATTGCCAGAAAAGCGTCGGGGCGTTCAAAAATAAAATGTCTGCCGGCCGCCGAAATGCCCATATCACGCATGGCGTTGATGTCTGTTTGGACTTTTCCGGTTTTTATATGGCGTTCATATAAAATCATTGCGTCAACCGGCATTCTCGACACCACGTCTGGCAGCCGCCAGAAGCTCATTCTCTGCTGAACACGGGGGCGTTTGTTTTCGTTAATGAAAATAATAAAGTCCAGTCCGCCGTTGTTTTGCAAAGCGTCGCCATTGCGATCCATTTTAAAGTACCAGAAATTTTCGTCTTTGCCGGCGTAAAAATTCGCCATGTTTTTGTTGCCGGCAAACGACGCCAGTTTCGGCAGGTCTGCGGGAACGGCTGTTTGCGGATCCTGCGTTTCAAAAGAAAAGCGTACGCCGTCGGCGGCAAAAATAACAGCGTCCGTTTTGTCCTGCAAAACGGGCAGTAAAACGTCTTTTTCCGTAGTGTCCAAAGTGCCGCGGAACGTTTCGGACAGCTGGCCGTCGCCGAAAACGTCATACGCGTTCAGTTCGACTTTTCCTTGTCCCTGCAACAAACGGAGCAGGCCGCCTTGATCGGGAATGTCAAAGACAAATGCCGTTTTCGCCTGCGAAGTTTCTGTTTTGCCCGGTTCCGGAACAACGACGTTTAACTGTGCCAGCGATGTTTCTCCTTCCTGTAAAAGGGCGGGATCAAACGTATCGAATTTGAAAACAAACGTGCTGTATGGCGGCAGGTCTTTAACCTGCAAAACACCGTCGTTTAATGCGGCGGAAATCCGTTCATGATCTGCGAAAATCAATTCCGCTTTGCCTGCCCGGTATTTGGACAGGTCCGCCGTGAATGTTTCAGCGGTTTTTCCCAGATTGATAATGACGACAGCCGTGTCGGAACCGTTATTTAAAAGGTAGGCGTAAACATTGTCGTTTCCCGTATTGACTGCAAATCTGCGGCCTTTGAAAAACAGTTGCGGATATTTGTTCTTTAATTCAAACAGGCGACGGTAATGATTTAAAAGGGAGTGTTCGTCTTTATCCTGTGCTTTGACATTCCAATCGCGGTAATCATCGGTGATCGGGACAACCGGCGTATATGATGTCGTAAAGCCGCCGTTTTTGGAATTATCCCACGCCATTGAAGCAACGGTTGCGTGAAACCATTTGTTTTTAAAATCGTTGAAGTCGGAAAATCCCTTAATGCCGATTTCGTCGCCGGCATACAGTTTGATATGCGCCGGAGTTAAAATTAAAACCGAAGCAATCGTTTTTAATTTTTCGGGCGTCGGGTCTTTGATCCGGGTCGCGACGCGCGCGCCGTCGTGATCGGAATGATAAATCAGCCTGTCTTTCAGCGGCGTCAGTTTATAGACGGCCGGATTGCTGAAAAAAGAATGCAGGTAAGGCGCCGAATACAATAAATCCAGATTGGTTTCCCTGTACGGATATACGTCGTTGATAAAAGTCGAATCAAACATCAGATCAAACATTTCCCGGCCGGGAACGACGTAGGCGACGTCATTGGGAATGGGAACCGTTTCGGCGATCAATACTTTTTCCGAGCCGTATTTTTCCTGAATATGCCGGCGCAGTTTTTTCCAGAATTCAAAATTTTCCGGCTGATGATACTGTTTTTCCTGTCCGGGGCCGTTAATAAACAAATGTTTAGTCGCGTCAACGCGGAAACCGTCCGCGCCCGCGTCCAGCCAAAAATCAACGACGGAAAGGATATATTCCTGCACTTCGGGATTATGATAATTCAAAAACGGCGAATTACCCCACAGGGAATAATAATATCCGCCGTAAGGCAGAGGTTTCCATGCGGACGATTCAAATTGTTCTTTGTAATCGTTGAAATTCATCCATTCGCCTTCGGGAATAACGGGCGAAGTAATAATCCAGTCTTTGTATTTGCTGTCGGGATTATTTAAAATATCCTGAAAAAACGGGTGTTCTACGGAAATGACGGTTGTGATAAAGTCCAAAACGATATGCAGCCCGCGTTTGTGCGCTTCTTTGGTCAGCGTTTTGAAATCTTCCATCGTTCCGTAATCGGGGTGGATATTTTTAAAATCCGTAATTTCATATCCGTAATGACTGCGCGGCATTTCAGGCACGTTCAAAGCCGGCGTGATCGGCAGCATATAAATCGTATTGACGTTCAGGCTGCGGACATAATCCAGTTTTTGGGTCAGCCCTTTTAAATCACCTTTGCCGTCGCCGTTTGAATCAAAAAAGGATTTAACGAAAACATGGTACATCGAAATCGTTTTGTACCACGGATACTGCGGTTTTTCGGAACAGCCGGACAGAACGCCGAAAAAAATGACCGTTGTCAGGGAAAACAATACCGTTTTGAAAAAATGCCGCGGAAAAATCATCTCTGCCATATCCTTGTGTTAAAAAATTTCCTTGCTGAAAGGATATAAAAGATTCAGGCGAAAGGCAATCTTTGTAACAGGTTTTTGGCTTTTGAAAGGATCGGCCGCGTCAACGGCGTTTTTCCAGCGCGAATAAATCCTGTTCCGCGTTCGACAGTATTTCAACGCGCGCTTTGTACTTTTCCAAATCGCCGTGCGTGTTGATATCCGTCAGGGGCAGGTCGTCTTTTAACACGATTTCCTTAATATAATCGGAATGTTCAATCAAAGCCGGCGTCCAATGGGAATCTTCGGGAACAATCTTAACGACTTTGAATAAATCGCGCGGCCATAAAACGGGATTGTGGCGCACGGAATTAAAAGACGGCAAAACAACGGGAGGACGCTTTGCCTTGAAATCAAACGCGTCAATCAGTTTGTCAATATATTCTTCGGTGAACGCGGGCATGTCGGGCGGCAAAACGGCCAGTCCCAGTCGTATGGATCCTAAGACGCCTGAAATATAATCGGGATTACGTACGATTTTGACGTCATATTTTTCCAGCCGCTTTTCAATGAATTTGGCGTCATGTCCGGTGACGACGGCGACATAATCCGCCCGGGACGACAAAGCCGAGCGGACGACATGTTCAATCATCGGCAGACCGTTTAACGGTTCCAGCAGCTTGTTTGACCCGATCATGCGCCGTGCCGAACCGGCCGCCAGAATGACGACGGCGATTTTTTCGCTGTCCGATACCGAGCCGACATTAATAGATTTTTCCATTTGTTGCGGCGTTATTCTTTTCGCCATGCGTTCCAGAGAAAGACCGTTGGCCAAAGTAGGAAAAACCGCTGTGTCTGGCAGGGATTTCGTCGCCAGAAAACGCATCAGCATGTCAAAAGCCGGCTGGGACGCATCTTCGGCGCAATATCCCAGCAGCTTGACGTCGTTTTTATGTCCGATGACCAAAGAAATCCCCATGTCCACCGGCCAGCCCAGACGGTCAATATCGCCGGCCGCCTCTTTAAACCCTTTCGGCACAACGTCGTCGCGGTGTAAAGGAGGAAAAGGGCTTTCCACCAAAACAATTTCCGCCTGCGCGTCGATGGCGTCGCGGACGGCTTTTTCAACCTGTGCGGAATTGTGTTCGCATAAATCATGGTAAACCACGTCAAAGCCATATGCTCCGAAGCGCTTTTCCAGTTCTGCGGTATCTTGCGGCTGTATATGGTTTTTGTCGGAAATCGTCCGGATAAAGCCGATCTTGCAGAACGCATACGGCGCGACCTTTAACAACGGGCCCGTTCCTGAAATTTTCGTAATCGCTTCATTTAACGTTTCCGCCGTTATCGCCGGCCCGAACAAACGCAGGTTAGCCACAAACTGCCCCTTGTAGACAGGCAAATAAGGCTGAACGGCCATCAGGGAAATGTTTTCACTGTGCGCGTTAAAACGGTTCAGTCTTTCCCGGTCGAAAACAAAAACGCCGTCAATGTCGGCAAAGATTTCGCTGTAACCGTTTTCATCGGGCAGTGTGTAACGCAAATAATCGCCGGCCATTGTTTTTAACAAAATGTCGGCCGCTGTTTCGGGGTGAATGTCTTCGGAAGAAAACTGAACGCCGATAACGGTTTTGATGCCGGCGTACTGCAGCTGCCCGATGTCCGAAGACGTCAGAATATGGCCTTTTTTCAGGGTCTTTTCCTGACACTTGACAGGGTGAGTCAGTTCAATCCCCAATGCGTCGTAAACAGGAAATTCCCCGAATTTCATGCGGCCTCCCTTTATTTTTTGGAAAATTCCTGCAGCGAAAGCAGAATATCCGACGGAATTTCAAGCAGTCCGCCTTCCTGTTTCAGGAAGTTTTTAAAACTGCCTTTGAAATCAAAAGAAACGTCCTGATCGTTTGCTTCGGTTTCCAGCGGCGAATGTCCTTCTATAAATACATCAAAGCCGACCTGTCCGTCTATCTGGCCTTTGGCGGTAACCGTCATATTTCTGACAATGACGTCTTTTAAAAACGCCAGCATCTGCGGATCCATCTTTTTGCCGAGTTCTTCAGACGGCGAAAAATGTAACGTGCCCGGCAGTTTTGATGTAAACTTGGCATTATTGATATTCAGTTTTTTATCGGCATACGACAGAACCCATTCGGAATTCATCACGCCGTCAATCCGCAGCGCGGACGATTTCAGATTATTGGTGACAGAAGACAGGTCGATGCCGCTGCCTTCAAATAAAATCTGAGACGTCTGGCCTTCATAAGGAATGAAGAACGATTTAATCGTTTTAAACTGGCCGTTGGCATATTTCATACGTGCGTTGGCGACTTCGATTCCGCGGTTTGCCTGAATACGGAAGTTAAACAACGCGTTCTGGAACGGTATGCCGACATTCAGCGTTCCGATAAATAACTGCTGGTTTTCGGGAGTTTCCAGCGGCAATACCGACGACAACGACAAAACGCCGTTCAAAGCTTCGATTCCCATGCCGTTCCATGTCGTTTCCACGTTTTCCATTAAAACGTTAATCGGACCTGCGACTTTGCCGCCTTTGATCGTCAAACGTCCTTTGGCCGCCAGACCGCCGAATGTTGATTCGGGCAGATGTTTCAGCATAAACGGCATCACATTTCCCAGATGCAATCCCGATTCCGACAAAATAAATTTCGGAACGACGACATACATATTCCATTCATGCGTAGGCAGAGTATAAGACCCGTTGATCGTGGCCGTTACCAGACCGTTTTGAATCGACAGAGTGGAATCTACGCCGAATTCGGCAGGGCTCATCGGGCGGAAACGCAGATCCGCCGAAAATTCGGGCATGACATCGGGCTGTGTCAAAGCCGCTTTTGCAACACGCAGTCGGACGTCCGGCAGAGTTTGGCTGGTAAAGGAAACAATTCCCTGAATACCCGTCATTTTAATATCTTTGCTGGCAAATCCGGACTGAACAAACGTCGCGTCGCCGGAATAATTTCCGGAAAAAATGTTATATTGCGCGCGCGCTTTTAAGCCGTTGATCGCCGTCGCAATCTGCGTGCTGGAAATATTGTCGGCAATAAAAATCTGAGTTGAAAATGCCGATATCGGCAGCGTAAAGGACAATTTGCCGCCGTCCGATCTTAAAAACGGATCGTTCTGGTCGGGGTTGATTGTCAATTCCAGCGGCGTAAATAATTTGATCTGTCTGAAACTGCCGGCCGACTGTAAACTGGTGAAAGAGAATTTCATCGGTTTTGTCAAAGTTGCCGTGCAGGCCGATCCCGAACAGGAAAACTTAACGCTCATATCGGTTTTTAAATCCTGAACGGCCAGCTTTCCCGTCGTCAGCGACGGTGCGTTCATCTGTAGCGGCAGAGTGCCTTCAAAATTCTGGAACGTTCCTTTGACGGTGACGTCGTTTGCCTGCAACGCCAGACTGCCGACAAATTTTCCGACGGCGTCCTGCGGATTTTCAAAAGAACGATCCAAATTGACGGCAATATCAAAACTGTCGTCCTTCGGGGTAACGTCAGCCTGCAGTTTCAGTTTCTGCGACGAAGACGACAACAGCAGATCCGCCTGTCCTTTTGATAAAACACCGTTGTTGACGGAAATTTCCAGATTGCCGGAAACTGATCCGATGATGTTGGAATCTTTTAACAGATTTCCTTCCGTAATTTCCGTTTTGATCTGCGACGACATCGCCGTTTTATTCAATGCGGTTTGCGTCTTGACAGCCATCTGCGGTGACGCATAATCGGTGGAAATCTGCATGTTCAGGCCGGTTTTGCTTAACGTACCGTTTGCGGTGAAATTGATAACGATCGTATTGTCGACTTCTTCTTCTTCGCCGTATTCGTTGATGATTTTTTCGGGCGGAGCATCGTTTTTCAAGATGAATCGGCCGTTTTTAACCTGCAGGGAATTGATGGTGATTTCTTTTCCTTTCTGCGCGTTGACGGGGGAATAAATCAATCCGCCCAGCGCCCCTAAAGAAATCCCGTCGGATTTTTTTTCACCGTTAATATTGATGCCCGTTAATTCCATCGATCGGATAATATTGCTTGAAAACAGGCTGAACAGAGAATAATTGAACTTCATTGACGAAATGGTCATTGTTCCCGTTTTGTCGGAAACATTGGTCAATTCCATCGTGTTGATCGTGATCTGTTTGATTTTGAAAGTTTTAAACGGCATGCCGTTTGCCGCGAAAATTTCGGGCAGTTTCTTTTCGGCGATTATCGGCAGGGAAGAATAAACGCCGAAGCAGATAATGCCCAACAGAACGACCAGTATTCCCAGCCGATTCCATTTATTTGACAGAAAACTTTTGGCCTTTGCTTTGGCGTTATGCAGCTGTTCTTCCGCTTTTTTCTTTGCAGTTTCGTCCAAAGCGGACGCCGCGCCGCCTGCGGAGGAAGAACCTCTGCGTTTTTTACGCACGGGAGCTTTTTCTATTTCATCGGCTTCTATGGCCTGAGGAACGACTTCTTTTTTGTTTTCCGGGGGCAGATCCGGTTCTTTTGTTTCGGTGTGTCCGGCTTCCACCCGGGCAGAGGGGTCTGTTTCGACCGGCGGGTTTTGAACGGGAGCGGCCGCCGGCTGCGGCGGAGTTCCCGGACGGACCGTCGGGATCTTGACGCGTTTAACCAGGGGAGTTTTGGCTCCGGCAGGATTGTGTGCGGGTGTTGTGTTTGAATCGTTTGTATTATTGTTTTCCATAAAAAATAGCTCCCCCTAGTGACTTTAACCATTTTTTTATCAGATAACGTTAAAGCTTAATAAAACATACGCATTGTTTTCTTTTTATCTGAATTTCGGAGAAATTTCAAATGGAAATACCGCCTGCGGAGTCTGTTTTTGACGTGGCCGAGTGGTTTTTGGACGCGGCGTTGAACGACGGCGAATATCTGCAGCCGATGAAAATGCAGTATTTAATGTTTTTATCTCAGGGATATTATGCGGCTTTGACGCAGGGAAAACGCTTTGTTCCCGGAATTTTTCTGGCGGCGGAACGCGGGCCCGTCGAACCGAATTCGTATCGTTTGTACGGATCGGAACGTCCGGTTTTGTCTTATCGGTCCATGAACCGCAGAACCGTTTCCTTTTTACAGACGATTTGGGCGCGTTTCGGGGCGTATTCGACAGATTACATTTACCGGTTGATTTCGACGCACGCCCCTTATGCCGAAGCTTTTGCGGCGGGTAAGGATACGGAAATCAGCCTGCAGGCCATGACCGCGTTTTATGCCGGCACGGCCGGAAAGGACGAAAGACTGCAGTCAGCCCAGTTCGGCGCGACCAGAATTATGCGGTCTCAGACGGGAAAGGCCGTCGCCGTTAAAAAATGGATCCCGCAGAAAAAATAACGGTTAAGTATGCCGGATTATTCATAGATAATTAACAAGTTGTCTTTATTTTTAAACTAACAGAAATTCCTGTTATCCGATGGAGCAGACAATGGAAGATTTAGAATTACGCATTCAAAAATTAGAAAAAAAGTACCGCACGTTAAAATATCTGGTAACGGGGCTGATGTGTTTTGCGGCTTATACGGGACTGACGGGGGCGACAATGAATTCGTCCGCTTTTGCCCAGCAAAGAAAAGGACAAACCGCAAAGCAGGGAGAGGAAATCGATAAAAAAGACGCCGGTATCCCCGTCGTCGTCGAAGCCGAAGTCTTTTTACTGAAAGATTCCGGCGGAAATATCCGCGGCGTTTGGACGGCGGATAATGACACGACTTCTTTTGCCATGATGCATAAGGATAAATATCCGATCGCCGCCATTGCGGTTGACCGCAAAAACGCCACTTTGTCGCTGACGGACGTATATGCGGGCAAAATCAGCGTCGGGCTGACAGATTCCATTCGTTCGATCGCCATTACGGACGATACAAAGAAAAACAATATTTACCTGGGGCTGACCGGTTCGGGCGAAGCGGTCTTTGATATGGTCAGCACGGGTAATTCCGCCGTGGTGATTGACGGGGCGACGTCCAGTCTGGATATGTCCGGGGATACGGCTATTCTGGCTTTGACGGAAACGGTCGGGTCGGCGGTAGCTTTGAAAGCGCAGCCGTCTTCTTCAGCTTTGACTTTCCTGGATTATCAGAATAAATCGACCGTGGATTTAACGACGATTGACGGTAAAACGCAGTTAAAAATGAATTCGCCGGCGACCAAAGACGAAAAAACAATCGTTACGACGCCCGAAGAAATTTTAAACTTTAACGAAACGATGAACAAAGCTTTGGAAGGCGATGACGCCGGTCAGGCCGACGCTGCCGCTGCGCAGGCCTCCGGCGATAAAAACGTCGACGGCAAAGGCGAAGATAAAAAAGATGAAAAAAAAGAAGAAAATAAAGTCGTCAATATGAAGACCTATTCTCCTTTTTCAAAGTAACGGAACTGAGCCGTAAACGGGCTGTTTCATAAAACGGCCCGTTTTTTTCGGGAGTAATTCATGAAACGTTTTATTTTATTCTTCGGAATTATTGTCATCGCCGCTTGTCTGCCTGAAAAATCTCAGGACAAACAGGGAATAGTTTTTGCTAAGGAAACGATACGTATTTTGCGTCAGGATCGTCCGGCCGTCGTGTTAACGGTGGAAATCGCCGACACGAACGCGAAGCGGGAACGCGGTTTGATGTATCGTACGGATCTGAAAGACGATGAAGGCATGTTGTTTTTATTTCCTGCCGCCAGAAAGGCCGGCATGTGGATGGCGAATACGCCGACGTCTTTGGATATGCTGTTTATTGACGCGCATGGCCGAGTTACGGAAATTGTTGAAAACACGGTGCCGTTTTCCCATGAAGAAATCCGGTCGTCCCAAAGTGTTAAAGGTGTTTTGGAATTAAAAGGCGGCGTTGCTAAACAGGCCGGCATAGAAAAAGGAAACGTTATTGTTCATTCCTTTTTTGATCTTGAAAATTCGTTAGGGAATGAGTAGAGTTCGTTTGAACGGAGCGTAGCGCAGTCTGGTAGCGCTCTTGATTTGGGATCAAGAGGTCGCAGGTTCAAATCCTGTCGCTCCGACCAAAAACATATCCCCCGTAAACGGGGGATATGTTTTTGGATTGGAGAGCCGATTTGAACCAAGAAGCAGGTTCGGCCGGAGCTTTAGCGCAGGTAACGCCGGGACGGCGGCCCCGAGCGTCAGCGAGCGGGTGAGCGCAAGCGAATAAATCCTGTCATTTTGAGCAATTTTTAAAAGGATTATCGGAAAAATGATTTTGATGACAAAAAAATTAAAAATAGTTGCGCTTTTTGTTGTTTTTATACTCGGATATACAAATTTCTCCTTTGAATTGATTATTCTTAGGCAACTGGTAAATTTTATCGGTTCGAATACGCTTATAATATCGGTAATAATGTCGACTATACTGATGTTTTTATCGGTAGGGTATTATATAGGCTCAATAGTTAAATTTTCAAAATATCCGATTAGAAAAATGATTTGTTTTACATTGTTATTATTGACAATGTGGTATATGTTTTCTTGTTTTTATTATTCTTCAAATTTATTTTTCTTTTTGATTTCAAAGATAACTCGGGAACATCTTGTATTGGTTTTCGCTTACTCTTTTTTGTTTTTAATTATTCCTTCTTTAGGGGTAGGCTTTCTGACTTCAGTTTTGGGAAGGGTGCTGCATCATTATAATTCAGATTATACCGGAAGATTTATGGCGACGGATACCATAGGAAGTGTGATAGGTTCTTTAGTTACGACTTTATTGATTATGCCTTTCCTGGGAATTTCATATGCGGTGGTTTTACTGATAATAATGACGGCATTTCTTATTTGCCTGTTGGGAAGGAAAAAAGATATATTATTAAATACAATTATATTTATATTATGTAGTGTTTGTGCATTTACAATCAGATATTTTGAAAGTACTGCGGTGAATGGGATATTGATTAAAGATGACGCCGTTTCAAGATTGGAAATAATTCAGCAGGACGGAGGGCAGTCTGTAATGATGCGGATAAACGGACAGCCGGCCTCAAAAATTTCTGAAAATTCTGACTTAATGTTCAAATATGTGAACTTTATCAACAAAAATTTTATTGATAATCTGAATGATGATAAAGTGTATCAAATATTAGTATTGGGGGCGGGCGGTTTTACCATCGGCTTGAATGATAAAAAGAATCAGTACACTTTTTTGGATATAGAAAAAAATTTAAAAAAAATTGCGGAGGAATTTTTTCTTCCCGATCCTTTGTCTGAAAATAAACAGTTTATGGCACAAGACGCCTATCTGTATATGATAAATACAAAACAGCAGTATGATATTATCATAGTTGATGTTTATTCTTCACTGCATAATATTCCAGAACATTTTGTGACGGTGGATTTTTTTAAAAAAATTAAAGATCATTTATCAGAAAATGGCATAATGCTGGCTAATATAATTACAAGTCCTTCTTTTGAAAACAAATTCGCCAAAAGAATAGATAATACTTTAAGGCAAGTGTTTCCAAGGTTTTTGTCAAGACAGGTGATTGGTAATTTTAATCCTTACAGTGCGGATACTCATAATATTATTTATATTTTTTATAACCGTAAAACTGATGATAATTTTTATACAATAGATAAAAATTCTGCAATGTATGGTCAAATGTAACAGACTATACAATATTTCGTACGCTTGCCGATATGCTTTTGAATTGGAGAGCCGATTTGAACCGAGAAGCAGGTTTGGCCGGAGCTTTAGCGCAGACAACGCCGGGACGGCGGCCCCGGGCATCAACTGGCGGGTGAGCGCAAGCGAATAAAGCCTGTCGCGTCGG